>Ga0206128_1000006_pt1 | contig 328585 bp, 294 predicted proteins | sample Helgoland_Spring_7_FD_148601 | JGI IMG/M metagenome (GOLD analysis project Ga0206128, IMG submission 148601) | Pelagic subsurface seawater microbial communities from Kabeltonne, Helgoland, North Sea - Helgoland_Spring_Bloom_20160426_1 | ecosystem: Environmental > Aquatic > Marine > Epipelagic ... | reverse complement strand
CATTACAAAGTTTCCTTTGAGTCCCCCTGAATAAAGTGTCCTTGGAAAGGGGGGACTCAGTTCTCCCCAACGACATAAGTATTTTCTCTGTCGGGGAGAACTGAACTGCTCATTCCTAGGTGGAGTTTTCATCTCTAGGAATCGGAGTAGATGTGCCATCCGTAACGAATGAAGTCCTCTCCCGACAAGATGTATAATCTCGTGTGAGATGAACCGAACAGCTCATTCCTAGGTGGAGTTTTATTTGATTAGACCTGCGAGAAAACGACTAACGATGTATGAACGGAGACGGATGTCTAAGTCTCCCTATATCCGATATGACAAGTCGGCAGGTCTTTGGATTCAACATCGCAAAGTGGTCTTTCTATACTGGTTCAAGTTCCTCCAACACGCAGAGAGGGACGACCGATATACCGTTGACTGGACTAAGTATCAGTCTTGGGGTGTTCGTGAGGTGGTAATGGACACCAAGTTTGATGTGTGGTGGCAGGAACATTGGAGAGACCTCTTCGGGTTCCCAGAGGGACAGCCAGAGACCGCACAGTTCCACACTGAATCAACACCACGGGCAGATGACCTAAGAACCACCCTACTCGTTTACGAGAATCTGTATCGTGGTGACTACTGGACTGTGGGTTGTTATGTCCGACACATTGAAGAGAAAAAGGGTCGTAAGGTTGCGAAGTCTTTAGTTGATGCTGACCGTGACCTTTGGACTTCTCCAACTGAACAACAAAAACGAACTACTGGTGTCAGTAGATGGAGAGACAATCCTCGCAGACGAAAGAGAGTTCAAGACGATGCTGTTTACACGGCAAAGGAATCTTGGGTGACGATGGATGTGAATGATGACAAGACTCGTGGTGATTACTTTGCGTGGGAACAGAAACAGGCAGAACTTGAGTCCAACCGTCTCATCAAACGCAGAGTTCAAGGGTATATCTCTGGATATGTAAAAAGATGCGATGTCCTAATGAAGAACATCGCAGACGGAAGTATCTAATGATTTCCTGATTTTTTGATTGGTAATCAGGAAATCAAATAATCAGTGACATCGTATCCAACGAATCGTCTACCCAATCTATTCGCAACCTTCCCTGTCGTTCCAGAACCCATAAACGGGTCAAGGACAGTATCTCCCTCATCGGTTGACTGAAGGACAGGGAGAGTCACAATCTGTTCGGGAAATGGTGCGGGGTGTTCTACACCCTCTGGTGTTGAGATGTTCTTGGCTACCGCAGTCTTCACGACAGACTCATCCCAGAAATCACCCATATTCTTGCCGTCACGAGGCATCATCGGATAAACCATATCAGGAACAGAACCATCTACCTCACGATGTCTTGGGAACTGAAACTTACTGTCCGTCTTACTGGGTGCCAGTGTTTGATTGTATTTGTACTTAGAAGACCTGACTAAATGGAATATGAACTCGTATGTAGGACTGAGTGATGTCTTACCTGAGTGGGGCTTTGGGTTAGTCTTATTCCATATGATGGTATTTCTTAGTATCCAACCTGCGTCTTGTAACTTGATTACTACCCTATGGGGGAGATTCATCAAGTTTCCATCCTTGTAGGTGTCACCCATATTCAAGAAGAATGACCCTGTCTCCTTAATAACACGAGAACACTCATCCAAATGTGACACTAAGTTGCCTACGTAGTCGTCTGGTGACCCCTCATTACCCAGAGTAACTCCTCCATAGACTCGCTTATTCCAATAAGGTGGTGAGGTGAATATCAGGTCAATAGAACCTGTCTCCACCTCTTCCATTACTTCACTACTCTTATTGTGAAATATGAATGAATCCGTTGATGGTTTTTTCTTACCCTTTGCGGCAGATATATTTGCGTCTCTTTCGTTCTTCAATCTAGAGAGATGCGTATATGCCTGTCGGACAGTCAGTTTTCCCTCATCAATCGCAGTGATGTAATCTGGATTTTCTTTCTGTATGAATAACATCTTTCCCAACTGGGAGGATGACACACCGACTGCATCTGCCAGGGCATCTCTGCTTCTCCCTGAACTTGTGTTCCGTGTACCCGAAGTGAGGTCAGACCTCTTACCTTGCCCCACTGCATACAACGGTCTCAATGCCTCTGTCTCGTTCAGTATCTCTCTAAGGGTCTTTACCCGTTGTTTGTTGTAATGAACCAGCAAGGACTTCTCTTCGTCCTCTGATGAGGTCTCTATGACCTCTACATCAATGTCCGACCAATCAAGTATCCGCAATGCCTCTATTCGTCTATGACCTGAGATGAGTTGAAACTGTTGATTCACAACTAAAGGAGTCAGGAGCCCAACCTCACCAATACTAACCACCAAGTCTTCTATGTTGGATAGGTTATAGATGGATGGATTTAGAGGGTGAGACTGGATTTGGTCTATAGGTAGTTTCATCCAGTAAGTCTAATCAAACCAATCCGACATAACTAGTGACCTTATCAATAGACCTTAGTCGAGTGATAAACCAAATACCACCCCAAAACTCTATCACATGGATTGCTTCGCCATTTTAATAATTGCCATTCATAATGTCTTGGTACCTAGTGATAGAGGATTTAAATAATGAAGATTGGTTACGCAAGAACGAGCACTGTTGACCAGAAATACTCTCTGGAAGATCAAATAGAACGATTAGAGACTCAAGGATGCGAGAAGATATTCTCTGAAAAAGTATCATCCATTCAAAAACGTCCTGAGTTTGAAAACTGTATTGAATTCGCACGTGAAGGAGATGTGGTTGTCATTACGAAACTTGACAGATTCGCACGTAGTATTACAGACCTGTGGCGCAAGATTGAAGAACTGGAGGACAAAGGTGCGTCTTTGCATATTCTTGACTTGAATCTCGATACATCAACTCCTAATGGTCGTTTGCAAATCACCCTACTAGGCGGAATCGCACAGTGGGAGCGCGAGATGATGTTGGATCGTCAGAAGGTGGGTATTGCGAAGGCAAAACAAGAAGGAAAGTATCTTGGACGTGTTCCAACTGCGCACAGAAAGTCCAAAGAGATTCAGAGATTGCATTCAGAAGGAATGAAACCGTCATTAATTGCAAAGGAACTCAACATAGGGGTCGCCAGTGTCTACCGATATAGAAACGTATGATGATTTGATAGAAAGCGTAGGAACATTCAGAGAGGAACACAGTGAGTTACCAACAGAAGACCAAGATAGACGTTTACTCAAGACCTTCAATATTGACCGAGCCACGTTGCGAGACATTTCCGGAACTACTGACCTAATAAACCATTTGATTAAGTGATTAACTGATTATCAGACGCGAAAACTGTCTGGTACTACCAGACAATTACCTTCCTAATCGCATCCCAAATCAATCCGACTCGTTGGGTCATTGTTGATAACACATAGACCAGATGGCAGAGACTCAGGTTCATATCGCATCAAATCTGGGTCTCTCAATGCTTCTTCTAAGAATACAACCAAATCATTTACCTCATCCTCAGTCAGACCTAATGGACTAAATCGATAGTCCAACTGGCTGGTTGATGCTTCGTTCTGGGCAACTGCATGGTTCTTGTACTCGACAATCTCTCGTACAGACGAGAACGAACCTCCGTGACCAAATACATTGGTATCTGCAAGGTTGTATAACTGAGGTACTTTGAACTTGTAGTTATCAAGTGAGTCACCCGTAAACCCACCACGTCCCAGTCGGACACCATCAGGGACTTCGCCAATGATGTCATTATTAATATCAAGGTCGTTAAATCCAACTGCAAAGAAGACTTGGTCTGCGGTGGCCCCAACGGGAGATGAGAATGCAGGGCCCTGATGACATCCCGTACAACCTCCATTTCCAAAGAAGACCTCTGCACCACTGATTTGTTGTTCCGTCATTGCGTATTCATCCCCTCTCAACCAAAGTTGAAAAGGGGACTTGTTTGCGAGAACCGTTCGTTCAAATGCTGCAATTGACGCCGTTGCACTCTGCCCTAACTGGCCTCTCGTATACTGAGGGAACGCGGTCAATAACAAGTCGTAGTATTCAGTATCTTCAAGTTCAGGCGGGAAAGTCCCGATTCGATGAACCCCTGTTCCCGCAATTGATTGGGTCTCGATACCTGAGAATCCTTGTGAGTTTGCTTCCTTCGGGGTACCTTCTGTCATCAAACGGTTTGGGGCTATACCCGCATTAATGATTCCATTAGTCGAGTTACCCAATGCTCCGTTCCACAACATTACGTCTTGATAGGCAACATTGAGAACTGTTGGTGATGTAACAGGTTGAACATCCGCATCCTGAGTTCCAACGGACTCATCGTGCCAGACTCTCTCTTCTCCTTTGACGCCAAAACCTTCACCACCTTCGCCTATACCCTGAGTCATTCCAGATTTAAATCCTGCTCTTGCGTTGTGACAGGATGCACAAGACCAAGTCTTAGCGCGGAGTGCAACACCTTCTGTCGCAAATGCAGGGTCGTGATAGATGAACTTCCCCACCTCTACTCTCTCTGCGGTAATGGGGTTCATTGGGTCTTGAGGAATATTCTCGAAGTCATCGCTATCTGGAAGGAGGTAGAAATCTATTGAATTGGTTAATGCTGCAGATTCAATGGCTAACACAAGGTCTGCAGTATCTGGTGGGGTCTCAACAATTGGTTCAAAAATTGTTACTTCATTGTTCCCACCACTCCCGCAACCTGAGAGCATCAATACAATGGTTGATGATGTAAGAATTCGACTGATTAAATTCATCCAATAAGTCCTAATTGATATTTAAGGCGATTCACAAATTTCTTTTGGACGTCGAGGAGTATCATTTTGATTAAGATAGAGTTCTGTATAAAATTCTGTGGGATTTCCTTCAGGTGTGCAGACCTTAACAAACCGCATTTGTGTTGGCCCACCAAGATTGCTTGATCTTGCGCCATCGGTCAAAATATGTAAAACCAGAGCAGGGATATCTTCGTCAGAGCTTCTTGGAGTAATTTCCCAATAGACTGACGCCATGGCATCTACACCGACTGGAGCGGCAAGTGAGAAGACATCAGGTGGGTAGGATCGTGGTTCTGAGATCGTGTCGCAGCTCCGAAAACTTGTATACTTTCCTGAGAAAATTCGATTGACCTCACTATTCCCTTTTGATCCTAAAGCTAAATTTTCCTCCAATTTTGCTGTCTCACTCGATCTGATCTCAATTGAGCAACTGGTGTTTTGCCATGATCCAGTCGCACTAAAATTTAGTTCTGAGTCAAATTCGCCAATTAGTTGACTCTTAACAACAAAAGCCGGTCTTGTCCAAGCATTGACAAACCCCGGAGGAGCAAGCCAAGGTAGATCCAAAAACGGATGAATGGGGTTAGAGTACTCATACTGAATACCTATATCTTCAAGCAACCATTTGCCGGCAAAATCGTCTTGCGGAATCCAGATCTCGGCGGGAGTTAGAGAGTTTTCCAATCGCTCTGCTGCGGAATCATTCAAAAATCTGAGTGGATTGTCATCCTCTCCATAAAATCGCATATTTATTGTTGGAGATTCTGTTTGGGATACACCATCGATTTCCACTCTGACCGCCTCAGACCGATTTCCAGAGGAGGAACTGAAAATAAATCCACCACATTTACCATCACCCGAAAAATTAATTCCAACAAACTCGATCTTGCCAAAACAATTTAGCGAATACCGAGTCTGATAGTCATAACTGTCATCAACGTATTCTCCGTCTCTAGTCCCGGATCCCCGAACCGAAAAATACCCATCTCTAGTAAATCTTACGGGATGCCCTACACGACTTGTTGGAGATTCTGTAACATTGAATTCTCCCGTCAATACTGGATCTACAATAAGACTAAAGGTCTCGGTTATCATGTATCCATCAGAGCCTGTAACGGAAGCTGTAAATTTGTAGGGGCCAACAGGAGTAAATTCTCCGATAGAAGACGTTAGACGACCTTCCACAACATCAAACAAGAATCCCGTAGGAATCTCTCCAATGGATATAGAAGGACTCTGATCATAATGGTTAATTTCCAGATCTATAACGACCAAAGTGTCTTGCCAATATATTTCCTTATTTCCAGAGACTACAATGGAGGGAGTAATCGCAGTGATATTGACCGAATCAGTCGAGGTGGCACTTCCATCAGACACCGATAATTCAATTTCGTACTGCCCATCTAAATCCAGAACTATACTGGGTGTAACCGATGTCTCATTAGAGATAGAGGCGGTACTTCCATCTGGTTTTGTTTGAATTATCCAACTATAAGTTAGCACGTCGCCATCAGGGTCTGTACTTGCGGAACCGTCCAATGAGACGGAAGTGGTTGTTCTACCTGACTGATCGGTGCCTGCATTACTTGTGGGCGTTGAGTTCGAAGGAGTAGAGGAGCTAGGATTAGTCACTCCCCCCCCAGAGGAAGATCCACCCCCACCGCAGGCAGATAACATAAATGATAAAAGTACTGCGACTAAGATTGATGTTTTCATAACATGGATGCCTACTTTGTAAATGTCTCATGATGTTGACGTTAAGGTCTCTAAATGCGCCTCAATAAATGCTAATTGATGTTTGCAGGTGGAGTTTTGTATTTGCCTATAATCAATACTTACTAAAGTGTTTTTGCATAATTTTTTAACGTACAGTACTCGACTAACCCATCACTTCAAGTTAGTGCAGAGTTGAAGAGACTATTCATAAGTGTATAGTTTTTCGAAACAATAGACAAGTTCTTGAATGAATATCAGATCAGAACTATTTTTATTCTCGATACTTAACTTAGCGAGTAGTTTAAGTTTCGCTGAAGACAATGATGGTGATGGACTTCCCGATGACTGGGAAATAGAGAATACAGGGGACAATGGGTTGATGCGAAAAGACTGGGCTTTCAGACTTATTGGAAACCTGATGGTACATTTGATTACGAAGATTGTTTTCGTCTGCGGGAAAAGCTCCAAAGGAGCTACGACATTCTTGTAAAAATATAAACTTTAGGAATATAACGCCGTGGGCGCCTGGGGAGAGATCTACGATTAATTGAATCTATTCAATAACTCCTAATTGATATTTAAAGTTTTATTTTGTTTGTGACAAGAGACGTTAATCATTTAATCGGATAATCAATCAGGTTGGAAACGACCCTCAATAGACTGAATATTATTCCTAGTCGCACCCCGAATCATCATTTCATCTTCTATATGGCGATAATGATTCTCTATATGCGTAGAGGACGTTCCTGCAATATAGGCAATATCCACGCATGAACCATAGATGATACAAGTAGAGTACATCCGAATAGAGTCAATCTACATTGCATATAAAAACCTTATTAATCAGTTTGACCGTCTCAACCTAGTTGATAATGAATTATCTTGAACTTCCTACCAGATTCATTTCTAGTTAGTTTAAAAACCAGAGGTCTATTCCTTTAATCTTAATTCTTCTTTAATCCACTAGGATTTAACTATACCCAACGACTATGTATCTATCCATTAGTTGATAGGTCTAACCACTTAGGTGTCTCATTTCGACTGAGTGCATCATGTGGTGTGTTCTTGAATACGAGGTCATAGACCTGAGTGTCTACCAATCCAGAGTACGTGTCTTCAATCATTTTTTGACTGGTGCCACAGTAAGATGCAATTGTTAGTGAGTGTGCCCCATTATTGAGGGCATCAGTAATGAACTTATGTCGGAAACAGACTAACTCGTAATCATCTGGGTTAGGCATCCCAGTCGCTGCCATCCATCTCCGTCGTACCTCACCTGCATAATGGTTCGTTGCTTTAGGTGACAACCAAGTGTTGAAGATATGAGGGTAATCTTCCTCATTGTAGTTGGGATGGTTTTCTTCCTTGTACTTACGCAAATCCATCAGATGTCCATATACACGATCTGGGATGCGTATTGTTCTTTCTTTCCCTTTGCCATGGAGGTACAGGAAAACACCATTCTTACGGACATTTATGTCCTTCCATCGTAGATTTTTGCACTCAAGCACTCTGCACCCAATACCTGCCATTAAAAGGACTACATATCTGTAATTCATATGCTCGAATCTAATGCGAGGATTGCGTGCGTTCTTAATACTTTCACGAGTCACTGACAGTAACTTAGGATAGTACTCGGCAGGGAAGGGGGCATTAGTGCGTTTTACTTTGAGGTCTTTAACCTTGGGGATTCGAGATGAATATCGTCTGGTTTCACACCAACGGAAGAACTGCTTGTGTGAGTTGGTCTCATTATTTCGGTATCTTGCAGAAAGTATCTTTCCCGTTTTCTCTGCCTTCTGAGTAGAGCGGTAGTTCTGCCACTTAAACTCATATAATCGTGAGAGTTCGTCCAGAGAGGGTTGGTTCTCCTCTTCCCAGAACTTCTCCAGCGAAACAAGATGGTGCCCAATCACTTGAGCACGTTTCGGTGTAATCTGGTTGTCTTGTGCCCTCAAATTCTGGAACGCCACAAACTCATCAATAAACGTTCTGAGTTTCCTGTGGTGACTTCCAATATCCCGACCTTCTTTTATGTCACCTGCATGTTTTGTCCAATGTTCAAAGCATTCCTGCTTTGCGTTATGGATGTTGGTCGATTCCAGTTTTATGAAACTGTATCTCTTTACCGCAGGTTGCCACAGTCGTGCCATGTAGGTCTGTGTGGTTTTAGAATGATCAGCATTCGTCCAGACACGGTCAATTAAGGCGAGTTTCTTAGGGATGATATGTTCTACCACTCGTTGCTTAACAGACATAGACACTGACCAAATACGGTTTGGTATAACTCGATTTTAGTATCACTCGTAGTATAACTTTGACTGTAAGTGATTGATTTTTGGTAGTGTAGTATAACTTTGGTATAACTACAATATTTGATAAAAGTCAGTATTGGCGGGGGTTTTAGGGTTCAACTGGTGTTGTGTATACGTATTGTGCCATTGGGATAACTGTCGTTTATTAAGAAATGAATTGAGTGCAAAGCCTCGGCTTTGAAGCGATTGCTAAATCTAGGTGCATTCTAGCTGAAAGCGGCGGGATAAAGAATCAACCAGGTTAAAAACCAAAGTTTTAATACCGGTAATTTATTCAAAAGTGCATATAAATCAATGATTTAAGCTATTTTATTCATGGAAATAACATGTTAGGGTCGCCTTGCTTTATTCATGAGCGAGCAACACATAAAGAAATTTAATTTCACAAACATGGGGTTTCAACATGAATGCTTTAAAAATCATACGTCTGATAGTTCTCGCAGTTGCGGTTATTGGCGCATTTGTAGCAATTCCTGAGGCTGCTTTGGTAATGGCAGTTCTGGGTCTGGTTATGGGTGTTATGGGTGATATGGCCGATAACAGTAACAGAACCTATATGCTGGTTTTCGTAGTTGCGTTAGGGATCGTTTCAGGAGCGGCCGAACCGCTGCCGGTTATAGGTGGTCCCATTAGCGACATTATGGGTAATCTGAGTACCATTATGAACGCCGCTGCCCTGGGCATTATCTTAAACGCCATCAAAGAGCGTGTAATGGAGTAATAGCTAAAATCTGAAAAAGCCCGGGTGTAAACACCCGGGCTTTTTTGTGCCTCCGAGATTCTTGAATACTCAGGTTTTCACCTCTATGTTTAAACCACAATCAATAAACTCAGGAGACAGAGGATGTTTAAGCAAACCTTAGTGGCGACAGTGGCGGTGTATATTCTGTGGTCAATTATCGATTTTCTAGTTCATGGCATATTGCTGCAATCGGCCTATCAGGAGACCCTGCATCTATGGCGTTCCGAGGACCAGATGCACGCGCTGTTAATGTCTGGGGTAACATTATTTTTTGGTTTTTCTGTGGTGCTTGCTTACGGTTGTTTTGTTGCTCCCAAATCGGTACAAACTGGCCTTAAATTTGGCGCGGCGCTTGGTGTTGGTGTTGGTGCGCTAACAGGTCTGGGATCATTTTCTTATATGCCAATTCCGCTGCAGCTGGCAGCCGCCTGGTTTGCAGTAAATTTTGTCAAATTAACTCTGGCGGGGATGATTGCGGGGCTCCTAGTCAAAGAGCCTGTTACAGAGATTGGTGGCAGCACGCTCTAGTTTAAGTCTATGGCCCAGGCTGGTTAACCAGTCTGGACCCAGTCTGCTGAGAGATTAGTTCACCAGGGTAAAGGACATACCCGCATGATTACCCAGACGTTCAATAAGCAGATCACCCATAGCGGTCGAAGGGGTCCAGAAACCACCGGCTTTATCTTCCTTAGCCAAATCAAAGGCCAGACAGAGACCCGCCTGAGCCAGCATTTTCGCTGTACAGCCATAGCCGGGATCGCGATCTCCAGTGACCTTGACGCGGAGCTTGTCATGCTTGGTATTCTCGCCCATCAACTCAATATCAAAGAAGCCATTGAGCTGGTCTTGCAGGCTGGGGCCTTCACCTGGTTTGGGCAGCACAAATTTATTCATAAGATTGCGCACCGGATCTAGAATCATGCTGCCGGCAAAGGCAGCAAGGCCGGCCGTCAGTGCTATAGCTTTTAGGCGACCGCCATTTCCCGCGCCAGTCAGCATGGCTTCGCCATAGCTAAAGTCTTTGCCAAAGGCCATGCGGCGCAATCTGTTAGAGCGCAGCACCACCCGGGCATTAATGGCCTCCATAATAAAGGGCGCAGACCAGCTGCCGAAATCTTGATCATAGGTTGGGCCCTTAATGCTGGTCTGTTTAATGCTGTAGCCATGTTTTTCCGGGCACAGAATATAGGGATTGGCCATATCTCGACGTACCTGAGGGTCTGCCTTTGCGGCAACAATCATCTCTGCCATGCTGGCAATGGTGCCTCCCGACGCGCCGCCTTTCATGGCTTTGACCCGCAGTTTCACCTTATTAAAGAATCCACCAAATTGTTTTTTGCCTTCGCGCTGCAAAAAGTGATTGCCCAGATCAGAGGGAATAGAGTCAAAGCCACAGCAGTTAACGATCCGTGCACCAGACTTTTTGGCCGTTTTCTCATATTTGCTGATCATCTGCTTGATCCAGTAAGCTTCGCCAGTTAAGTCACAGTAATCATTGCCATTCTCGGCACAGACTTTAACCAGAGTTTCACCGTAGAGCACATAGGGCCCTACAGTGCTGACAATAACCCGAGATTTCATGCACATATCCTCCAGGGATGGCTGATCCATGGAGTCTGCCACTATAATTGGCAGCTTGGCTGCGCCTTCGCCCAGTGAGCTGCGCAGCTCCTTGAGTTTGGCCTCCGAGCGGCCCGCAATAGCCCATTTGATTTTGCGGCTAAGCCCTATATGCGCAAACAGGTATTCTGTGAGAATTTGGCCGACAAAGCTGGTGGCGCCAAAAATAACAAGATCAAATTTCTTAGTAGCCATTGGTAGTATTTTTTCCTGAAATGCTGATTTATAGTGATAGTTATTATTTTGTCAAAGGTCCGAGTGAGCCCCTAAAAATGTCCCCAGTTCTCTACTCTTTTCGTCGCTGCCCCTATGCCATAAGAGCGCGCATGACTCTGTTATACGCGAGTATAACCGTAGAATTGCGGGAAGTCTTTCTCGCGGACAAACCACAGGCCATGTTGGCGCTCTCGAGCAAGGGCAGGGTACCGGTTCTGCAGTTGGCCGATCAGGTTGTGGATGAGAGTATTGATGTTATGCTATGGGCCCTGGGCCAGTCAGACCCGGATAGCTGGCTGCGGCAAGACCTGCAAAGTCAGACTCTGACATTGATTGCAGAGAACGATGGCCCGTTTAAAACTCATCTTGACTATTACAAATATTGGGACAGGTACCCCCAGCAGCCCCAGGCCTTTTATCGTCAGCAGGGGGAGGTATTTTTGGCTAGCCTGGACAGACTGTTGGCAGCAAACACTTTTCTGCTGGCCGACCAACCAACAATGGTGGATATAGCTATTTTTCCATTTATTCGCCAATTCGCCTTTGTCGACAAACTCTGGTTTGATCAGGCACCCTACAGCCATTTGCAGCGCTGGTTGGATTATTTTCTCAAGTCACCCCTGTTCCTGGGCTCTATGGAAAAGGCTGCGGCCTGGCAATTAGGAGACAGACCGAGGTTATTCCCCTCGCCAACTAAGAGCAGCAACATCCATTAAATGACCAGCGAATAGACGATCTATGATTTCAATGACGGAAATAGAGTTGCGCCGTGGTACCAAGGTGCTTCTAAGCGATGCCGAACTGGTGATTCACCCGGGCCAGCATATAGGCATTATTGGCGCTAATGGTTGCGGCAAGTCGAGCCTGTTCAAATTGCTTTTAGGGCAGTTGGCCCCTGATGCAGGCAATTTATTTATCCCCAGTGACTGGCGCATTGCTCATATGGCTCAGGAGCTGGCAAGCTCGGAGCGCAGTGCCCTTGACTATGTGTTAGATGGCGACCCAGAGTTGCGTCGAACAGAGGCTGCCATTGAGCAGGCAACCGATCAGGAAGACAATAATCGTCTGGCCGCAGAATATGAAAAGATGGATGCTATCAATGGTTTCGACGCCCATTATCGAGCCGAACAGCTACTCCATGGTTTGGGCTTTTATCAGTCTGAAATTAATCGTCCGGTCAACAGCTTTTCTGGTGGCTGGCGTATCAGATTAAATCTTGCCCAGGCACTGATGAGTCCCTCCGACCTGTTGATGCTCGATGAGCCGACCAATCACCTGGATCTGGATGCCACTCTGTGGCTTGAGCAATGGTTAAAAGCTTATGAGGGCACGCTGTTAATTATTTCCCACGATCGGGATTTTATTGACAATGTTGTTGAGCGCATTGTGCATATAGAGCGAGCCCAATCCATAAGCTATAAGGGTAACTATTCTGCGTTTGAACGAGTGCGTTCTGAGAGACTGGCACTGCAGCAAGCCAGCTTTGAAAAACAACAAAAACGTCGCAAAGATGTGGAAGCCTTTGTTGCACGTTTTCGCTATAAGGCATCAAAAGCCAAACAGGCTCAGAGTCGAATTAAAGAGTTGGAGCGAATGGAAAATATTGCTCCAGCGCATATAGATTCACCCTTTTATTTTAAATTTCCCGAGCCTAAAAAAACTTACAGTGCGCTGGTAAATATTAGTCAATCCTCTCTGGGTTATGGCGACACTGAAATATTATCTCAGGTTAATTTTGATTTGCAGCCAGGTACCAGAATTGGTTTGCTGGGGCCCAATGGCGCAGGCAAGTCTACATTGATTAACAGTCTGACCGGCGACCTGGATTTATTATCAGGGCAAAGGGTCTATGGCGAGAATATTAAAATTGGCTACTTTGCACAGCACCAGCTAGAGGTTTTGGACTTGCAGGCAAGTCCATTCTTGCATTTGCAGCGCATAACACCTCAGGCGACAGACCAGGAAATAAGAAATTTTTTGGGGGGCTTTGATTTTCACAATGATAAGGCCCTGGATCAAATTAACGATTTTTCCGGAGGTGAAAAAGCCCGTCTGGCTCTGGCTCTTATTGTCTGGCAAAAGCCCAATCTGCTTCTGCTGGATGAGCCTACCAACCATCTTGATCTTGAGATGCGCCATGCTTTGACCATGGCGTTGCAGAGCTATGAGGGTGCCCTTGTGGTGATTTCCCACGACCGGCATTTATTGCGCAATACAGTGGATGATTTCTATCTGGTGGCCGAGGGTCGTGTGACAGAATTTGATGGCGATTTAAAAGACTATCAGGATTGGTTAAAAAATTTCACCAGAGAGATAAAGCAACCCGAGCCATTTATAACTGAGAACCCTATAGATAAAAAGCTAGCCCGTCAGCAGTCGGCAGAGAGCCGCAAAAAACTGGCTCCTTTAAATAAACAGATCAAGGCGCTAGAGAAAAAAATAGACAGGGAGCAGACCCAACTCAAGAAAATTGAAAATCAGTTGGCGGATCCAGAAATTTACGATGACAGCAATAAGGAAACCCTAAAACAATGTCTGTCTAAACAGGCAGAGGTAAAGAAGATATTGGTGGCATTGGAGGAGAACTGGCTGGAAACGCAAGAGCAGATTGAAAATATGGCTGAGCAATAATTATATAAAATACAAAAGAGCATAATTAATTGTGTTAAATAGTGCTAAGTGAATCTATTTCAAGGATAGATTTAAATTCCGAACAGGTTATTAGCGCGTGGTAATTATTATGTTTGATAAGAGAAAAGTGCTAGAAAAATATAATGCAGCTTTAGAAAAAATCACCACAGTTGATGGTCAATCGGCGAGTCACAATAGAAGTTCATTTCCAGGAGTTTCCAGCATGATTGGTGAAAATGTCAAAATTGAAGGCAACATTATCAGCGAGGAAAACCTCTTTATTGAGGGTGCTGTTAAAGGCAGTATCACTGCTAAAAAAAGTGAGGTAAAGGTTGGAAAATCCGGTTCCCTTACAGCCAATATCTCAGCGAAAGTGGTGCTCATTGAAGGCAGTGTAAAAGGCGATATCTGCGGTGGCGAAAATGTGATTATCGCCAACACGGGTAATGTGCTTGGCAATATAGATTCCCCCCGGGTTAGCCTCGAAGATGGTGCCAAATTTAAGGGCAGCATAACCATGGATCCGGACGAGAAAACAGTCACTGATCTGCCAGTCAGTTCTGCATCTAAAATCAATCCTCACCGCGCCGGCAATGATCCTGGGGTAAAGGTCTCCTGAACAAAAGCTAATTAACTGAGGTACCCGGCTTCCTGGTAAATAGCTGGCCGGGGCAAGGAATAAGCTTTATAGCCAATGAGAAAGTCTGCCGCACTAAAAGTTGAACCAGCACTCAGCCCTGTTTTGCGCAGTAATCTGATTGGACAGGTCTTTAAAGAGGTCTGCCCGGAGCATCGGTTGCTGCTTTTAGACATGGGTTGCCCCTCATCCTCAACGGTCCAATTCTTCAATCAATATAAATGCCGACTGAGCTTTCTCGACCTTATATCCGCAGAATTTTTGTCAGAGACTCCGCAGGGGGCCAGCCATCAGGAGCTGGTAGAATATTTTCGGGTGAGCTTAAATATAGAGCCTGATATGGTTGCGGATATCTGCCTATTTTGGGATATTTTTAATTATTTGGATGGATCGTCTCTGAGCGCATTTATTGAGGCCCTTGCTCCACATATTAATCATCGCTCTCGCGGTTACTGTCTGGGCCTGCTCAATGAGAGGAATCAGCTACCCTATTGCCAATATGGTATAGATAGCCAAACCACATTGAGTCAGGCTGTGCCTCTAGGACAGCAGCCCCCAGTTTATCCTCATAATCGGAGAGTCCTGACTCAGCTGTTACATTATTTTGAGATTGATAAAAGCCGACTGATGCCTGACGGTCGGGTTGAATATCTACTCTGCGAGAATCTGCTGCCGCGGCCTATCAAGCCAGCTATCTTTTGATTCCGCTAATTTTATAAACCACTTTTCTGTATTGCTGAGTACAGCTAAACTGACCTGGCAGTCTAAAAATATAATAATTTAGGGTAAAAATATGAAGCAGGGCATTATTGTAGGAGCCAGTTCAGGCATTGGATGGGAGTTAGCGGTGCAGCTGGCTGCTCAGGGCTATCAGCTGGGCTTAATGGCCCGCCGAGATGGTTGTCTGAATAAACTGGCCGCCAGCTTACCCGGTGAGCATTTTGTACAGACCTCTGATGTGACCAATGCAGAGCAGGCCCAAGAAGAATTGACTAGTCTAATAGACGAAATGGGTAATGTGGAATTAGTCATAGTTAACTCCGGGGTGGGTAGCCATGAGCGCCTTTTGGATTGGGAAGTTCAGCGGCAGATGATTGATGTCAATGTGCGTGGCTTTGCGGCAATGTCGATGACAGCAATGAACTATTTTTTGAAACGAGGTGCTGGCCATCTGGTTGGTGTATCTTCTGCGGCGGCACATTTTTCGTCGGGCCGCACCCTTACCTACAATGCCAGTAAGTCGTTTGCCTCAGATTACTTGAATGGTATGCGCTCGCGGGCAGCTCATTCGAAGATGCCCATCACCGTAACAACCATTGAGCCCGGCTTTGTGAAAACGCCGATGGTCGAAGGTCAGCCTCTGTGGATGGCATCGGTAGAGAGAGCTGTGACTCAGATGGTCAGGGCTATTAACAATAAAAAGAATCATGTATTTGTTACCAGGCGCTGGCGCTATGTGGCACTGCTGCTGGATATTATGCCCAATGCATTGATTCGCAAGTTTGTGTAACCCATTTCAATCACTGTAACTGAAGCTATGCAAAGACATGAAAAGTAGCCGTCGCGGTCTGATAGCAGCGCTTAAAAAAGGCACCGTCGATATGCTGCCTCTGAGTCTGGCTGTACTTCCCTGGGGTATTCTCTTTGGCTCGCTGGCGGTGCAGCGGGGCTTTAGTTGGCTAGAGGCCCAGCTATTTTCGGCGGTTATTTTTGGCGGTGCAGTGCAAATTGTGACTGTTGAATTGATCGCCAACAATGCTTCGTTGGTGACTGTGCTGTTCAGTGCCCTGGTTATAAGTTCAAGACACTTTCTCTACGGCCTGACACTGCGGGAGCGGCTCAGCCCAAAGCCATTGCGATGGCGTCTTGGTCTGGGTTTTTTATTAACTGATGAACTGTTTGCGGTCTCCGGTGATCGGCGGGCCTATAAAACCAGATTCCGTCTCTACTATGCTCTAGGTGCTGGAGGCAGCTTTTATCTGGCCTGGAATCTGTGGACTTTAATTGGCATTGTCGCAGGCACCTCATTGCCAGATCTCACAGAGTTGGGGCTGGACTTTGCAATTGCCGCAACATTTATTGCGCTGGTGGTCCCAGAGATAAAGTCAGGGGCTACATTGGTCTCAGTACTAGTGGCTGGGGTCTCTGCTGTGGTCTTTAGCATTTGGCAGTTTGAGCTGGGTCTGGTCTTGGCCGCGGTTCTGGCCATGTTCGCCGGTTATTTTACCGAGACTGTCCGGGGCCAGGCCCAATGATATTACTGACCATCTTCTTGCTGGCCTGCACCACCTTTGGTACTCGTTATTTATTTCTCGAGGGTCGACTGCCAATCCGGCTCGGGGCAAATATAAAACATCTGCTAAGCTACAGTGGTCCAGCAGTATTGACCGCCATTACAGCACCAATACTTTTTGTTCATAATCAGCAATTGGATACCGCCGTTGACAATCCCTACCTATGGGGGGCATTGGTAGCCATTGTCGCGGCCCATAGAACCCGCAGCGTCTACTGGACAATAGGTTTGGGGATGCTGACTTATATATTGGTGGCCTACTAGGCTGGCTTGTTTGTGGAGTACTTAGAAGTCACCAAAACAGCCCTGTTTGGCGCTGGAACAAATGCGGCTCAGCAGCAACATTGATATTATTTGAGCATAGGAAATTTAACAGAGTAAATGAACATGATTCCAAGAAATTTATACGATTCCGACCATGAGATGTTCCGCGACAGCCTGCGCAAGTTTATTGAAACGGAAGCCATGCCCCACCACGAGCAGTGGGAGAAAGACGGCATGGTCAGTGATGAGATTTGGCTAAAGGCGGGTGAGCAGGGCTTTTTGTGTCCAATGATTCCGGAAGAATATGGTGGCGTGGGAACTGATTTTCTTTATAACTGTATTGTTAATGAAGAGATTGGCCGCTCCGGTTGCACCGGCCTTGGCTGGACATTGCACAATGATATTACTGTGCCCTATATCGTCCGCTATGGCAGCGAAGAGCAGAAGCAAAAGTACCTGCCCCGCTGTATTACTGGTGAACTAATTACCGCTATCGCTATGACCGAGCCCGGTGCTGGTTCAGATTTGCAGGGTACCAACACCACTGCAGTGCTGGACGGTGACCATTATATTCTCAATGGCTCTAAGACCTTTATTACCAATGGCCAAAAAGCCGGTTTGGTGATTGTGGTGGCCAAGACGGATACTACAGCCGGCTCTAAAGGCATTAGCTTATTTTTGGTGGAGGCTGACTTGCCCGGGTTTAGCAAAGGCAAAAATCTAACCAAGTTGGGCCTCAAAGCTCAGGACACCTCAGAGTTGTTTTTTCAGGATGTAAAAGTCCCCAAAGAAAATTTGCTTGGTGAAGAGGGCCGTGGTTTTATTTACCTTATGCAGGATCTGCCCCAGGAGCGTCTGTCTATTGCGGTAGGTGCAGTGGCCAATGCCAGGGCTGTTTTGGAGGCAACCGTCGCGTACACCAAAGAGCGTAAAGCCTTTGGTACCACTGTAGCCTCATTCCAGAATACCCAGTTTAAACTGGCAGAGCTGTCCGCCGAGATTGACTGTGCTGAGGTCTATACCGACCGCTGCACTGAGCTGCTACTGGAAGACAACCTGGACACAGTAACAGCCTCTAAAGCCAAGCTGCTGACCACTGATCTGCAGTGCAAGGTGGCGGACGAATGTCTGCAACTGCATGGTGGCTGGGGCTATATGTGGGAGTACCCGGTATGTCGCGCCTTTGCGGATTCAAGAATCCAGCGTATTTACGGCGGTACCAATGAGATTATGAAATTGATTATCTCCCGGGAACTGATGAAGTAAGTATTGGCTGGGAGGTCTTCCTGTACTTCCCTTCCGTTATCTTGTACTACCCTCCTGTCATCCTGAGGAGCAGCGCGACGGAGGATCTCTCGACAAGACCTCAGAGATCCTTCAGTCGCTGCGCTCCTTCAGGGACGGCGTTTATTTTTTAGTTGTCGAGGCGATCTAACTTCTGCAACTGATCTGCACTGGCCATACGCTCAGCCATTTTTTGCATGCCAGTGGCATCGTCCGGACTGATGGCTAAAACTTGAGTTAGAGTCTGATTTAAAAAATAACTAGTCCTTGTAAGAAGGATCAATCTTTTCCATCAGTCGAGTAAAGGCTTTAAATTCCAGTTCGCCGCTCGGGCTACCCGCAGCTTGCATCGCCATCAACTCCTCCGACTTGGCAAGAATTTCGGGGCTAACAGGAATATTGGGTCGACCGGTGGAATCTGTGGCCACCTGCACCTCACAGGCTCGTTCCATGGCCCAGAGATTTTGAAAGGCTTCGGGAATAGTGCGGCCACCGGCCAGCAGACCATGGTTGCGTAAAATCATCAGACTCTTGTCACCCAGATTGGCAATTAGCCTTGGCTTCTCATCTGCATTAACCGTAATACCTTCAAAGTCATGGTAGGCAATCTGATTGTGCAGCAGCGCCGAGTAGAAGTTATCGGTGCGCAGACCCTCCTGGGTACAGGCGACGGCCATACCGGCATTAGTATGAGTGTGGGCAACACAGTGCACATCAGGGCGCGCAGCGTGAATGGCAGTGTGAATCACAATGCCCGCGGGATTTACCTTATGCTCAGTGTCCTCGACAATATTGCCTTCGATATCCACTTTTACCAGATTGGAAGCAGTCACTTCTTTGTAGTGCAGCCCATAGGGATTGATCAGAAAATGATGCTCGTCTCCGGGAACCTTGACGGTGATATGGTTGTAGATCATTTCACTCCAACCCATATAGTCGAATATTCTGTAGCAGGCTGCCAGCTGTACTCGCAGTTCTCGCTCTGTCTGTGCCATGGTAGTTCCCCTTAGGATGTGCTTTGTCAGCGACTCTATTATTGTGGTTGCTTTAATGCTTTATATTATAGCGCTAAATTACAGCCATATATTATTTATCAGTATCCATTAGCTGTCTCGCTGCAGCCCAGCCTGAAAGTACTGCTCCTTCAAAGCGTGGACCGGCAAAGGCATCACCGGCAACCGCCACAGGTGGTAGATCAGTGGTGTCACTTAGCAGCAAGCAGGGGTCGGGATCCACAATAGAGGGCTTGCTATAGCGCCAGCCATGGACCTGATATTCTGTAACCTGCGCATTGCCAAGATAAGGTGCCGCTGCATCAATTAACTGCTGGCCAGTTTGTGTGCGGTCATGGTCAAGGTGCTCGGCGCTAAACTCTCCACTGCCATGAATAGTTACCGCAGGAATTTTGGATACGCCTTTTTGCAGATTATCACTAATCCAGGCGATGGGACCTTTCTCAAGCGCGATAGCGCCGGGCGCTGCGATTGCAGTTGGCCCATCGAGAATAGCCATCACCGCAATACAGCTTTCATATTCAATGCGCTCAAGACGGGATTGTTTGTCTGCGGGAATATTAATCCCTTTAAGCAATTCCAGAGTCTGGGGTACAGGGGAGGTAATCAGGAGTTTGTGGGCGCTGACTCTGTCGCCATTATCCAGATCGGCTAGCCAGCCAGTTTGCTGATGGGATACTTTAACCACTCTGGTGGCACGCATAATATTCAGCTCAATAGCCAGATGCTTGGCTACAGCTGTCATAGTGGGTACGCCGCGATATCTGGGGTGACCATTGGGCTGCCCAGGGTAGCTGCTATACCATTCCTCGGCCACACCGGTGGCAACCCAGTCTGCCATAGCAGCTTTAAAGCGAGGCTCCCGCGCTGTCATAAACTGAGCCCCATGGTCGAAGGTGGCATCACCAATTCGCCGTCCTGCCAGCCTGCCACCCAGGCCGCGGCCTTTATCAACCACTAGAACCTGATGGCCTGCCTGCTGAAGATCATTGGCAGCACTGAGGCCGGCCAGACCGGCACCAATAATTAAGATATCGGTTGTGATGGTGGACATGGTATCTGGTCTTTGTTGGGTTATTGTTTACGAGCGTCGGTTTTGCAGCGCACTGAACAGTAGCGCACTTCATTCCAGACCTTCTCCCATTTTTTTCGCCAGGTAAAAGGGCGCTGACAAATGGGGCAGACCTTGCTGGGCAGGTCTGATTTTTTACGCATTGCGGGCATGGCTGGATTATGACAGATTTTAGCCCCTAGCTGTCAGGCTGCAGCCAATGCACTGCCTGCCAATGTAATGCGATGCATCAGTCTAATCTGGCCCTGATAGTCATTGTCGGCCATATGCCAGGTGCAGCGATTGTCCCAGAAGGTCACAGAGCCCGGCTGCCAGTTAAAGCTGCAGGTGAACTGTGGCTGATTAACATGGGTATAGAGTTTATCCAACAGCACGCGACTTTCGGCAAAGTCCCAGCCCTCAAACTGAATAGTGTGGCCGGGATTGACATAGAGTACCTTGCGTCCGCTCTCGGGGTGGCGGATCACCACCGGATGAGTGGCATCCCCAACCCGATCCATACCACCCAGCTGTTCGGCTAAATCAGTCATGCGGTAGAGACCATTTTCACCGTACAGGTGAGTGTTGGAATGCACTGCACGCAGGCCTTCAATATCCTGCTTAAGATCTGCAGGCAGCGCATCATAGGCGGCGGCAAGATTGGCAAAATGGGTATTGCCGCCAGTCTCGGGCAATGTGCGCGCCACCAGAATAGAGCCCAGAGCAGGTTCATCATCGTAGGAATGATCTGTATGCCAGCCACCACCAATATTAGTTTGCTGGGTTTTTTCTTTGCGCACCTCGGCAATCTCGGGATGTTCCTGGGTGGTTTTAAAAAACTTGTTAACCACAATTTTGCCGAAGCGGCGGGCAAAGCGAAGATGCTCGTCCGGTGGCAGTTGCTGATCGCGGAAAAACAGCAAACCATGCTCAGTAAATGCACTTCGCAGTTCAATCAGTTCAGCATCGGTCATAGAGGAGAGCTGCAGATCGCTGACGACCGCGCCGCAGTTTTCGAAAGGGGATACTTGCATGTGAATCTCTAATTATTATTGATGATCGCTATTGGATCATACGACTGAGAGCAAAACAATAATGATAAGGCAGAGGATAAACGGGATAGATAATAAGCATGAAGCGAAGATAATAAGCTGGCGATTAGGTTTTGTCATGGTTGACTCCTTTTGTATAACCACAGAGACAACTTAGTACAGCGGCTTAAGGCCTTCTTTGATTTGTATCTATAAAGAGTTAAGTTTTCAGTAGATTGGCGATATGGGCGCGCATAAGGGGCAATACCTCTGCCTCAAACCATGGGTTTTTGTTCAGCCAGATATTATTTCGCGGGCTGGGATGGGGCAGGGGGATTTGCCTGGGCCAGTACTGCTGCCAGTTTTCCACCAGTTTGGTGACAGTCAGATTGCTTTTGCCAAAATGGTAGTTATGGGCATATTTTCCAATCACTAAACTGGTCTCAATGCCCGGCAGATGATGCAGTAGCCGCGCTCGCCAAGTGGTTGCACATTCAGGTCTGGGCGGCAGATCACCAGATTTGCCTGTGCCTGGATAGCAAAATCCCATGGGTACTATGGCAAATAGCTCAGGGTTATAAAACTGTTCAGAGCTAACGCCCATCCAGTCACGCAGGCGATCGCCACTGGGGTCATCGAAGGGAATACCTGAAGCATGCACGCGCCGACCAGGCGCCTGCCCCGCGATTAAAATTTTTGCATTGGAGTTGACCTGCAGAACCGGCCGTACGCCGTTGGGCAGATGGGGCTCACAGACTGTGCAGGCCCGCACCTGGGTAACCAGCCCCTTGAGGGACTCAGTATTCATGGCATCCGTGCCCGAGACTTACATTATTTGTCCAAACTCCAGATACCAGCACCACGCACTGCGATAAATAAAAATGCAAAGCAGAAAAATGCCGACAGCTCGCCGCTATTAAGAATGGGGAAAAAGTTGTTCATGCCATGGACCATCCAGTAGGCCACCGCCATGGTGCCACTGCAAATAAAGGCTGCCGGGCGAGTAAACAGGCCGATCATCACCAGAGCGCCACCCACCATTTCGATGGTGCCTGCGGCGTACATTAGCGGATTTAAAGGATAGGGAAAGTCAGCGGGAAAGTTAAATAGCTTTTGAGTACCATGCCAGATAAACAGAAAGCCGGTGACAATACGCAGTAGTGCGTAGGCCTGATCTTCGCGGCCATCTAACAGATTATCTAAAAATTTCATTCTATTACCCCGTAGTTTTAGTTAGAGGGTAATTTATAACAGAAACTGGCTGCTATTGGGGAGTTTATTGGCTGGTTTGGCCGAAGGTAGAGCGATTAAGCGCTGGCGCCGGCTGCTCTAAGGGCCGCAACATATTCCCCACCATGTCCATGCTCACTGGCAATCTGCACCAGCGTCTTTCCCTCTGGGTTGGTGGCATCAAGATTGTGCCCAGCCTGAGTAAAGAACTGCAGAAAAGTCGCAAAGTTATCCAGCTTCATGCCGCGATAGGCCTTTTCCAGCAGGTGAAAATCGCCATTCACGCCAGCTGGTGGCTGGTATTGCAAAAAGCTTTTTACGCGCTCGTCATCGAAGACTTCGCCGAGGACTTTTTGCTTATCTTTTTTCAGTGACATGTTTTTCCTTAAACGGTTTACAGTAGTTGGTTAAGTTTTTTCGCCAGTATCTGGTTGACCTGTTGCGGGTTGGCCTGGCCTTTGGATGCTTTCATAATCTGCCCCATAAAGCCGCCGAGTTTTTTCTTGCGTTTGGCTTCATCGGAATTGATATAGTCTTCTACCATAGCCTGGTTGGCGGCCAGCACGTCGGCGACCATCTGTTCCAGTGCGCCGCTGTCGGATACCTGCTTTAAGCCGCGGGCTTCAATAATCTGGTCTGCGTCGCCTTCGCCGGCCCATATTCCCTCAAAAACTTCTTTGGCCATTTTGCCACTAATGCTGTTGTCAGTAATTCTTGCAATCAATCCGCCTAGCTGTTCTGCGCTGACTGGGCTTTTGGTTATGGACAGGTCTTCATTGTTGAGTCTTGCACTGAGTTCACCCATGGTCCAGTTAGCGGCCAGTTTGGCATTGCCGGAGGTTGCGGTGGCTGTCTCAAAATAGGCTGCCATTGCAGCATCACTGCTCAGCACGCCGGCATCGTAATCAGACAGACTGTACTGGTCGACAAATCTGGCGCGGCGGGCATCTGGCAGTTCTGGCATATTGCGGCGCAGCTCTTCGATGGTTGCGTCGCTGACAATTACTGGCAGCAGATCCGGGCAGGGGAAGTAGCGATAGTCGTTGGCTTCTTCTTTGCTGCGCATGGAGCGGGCGACTTTGGTGTCGCCGTTGTACAGGCGGGTTTCCTGAATCACGGTGCCGCCATCTTCGATCAGATCTATCTGGCGCTCGACTTCTTTGGCGATGGCCTCTTCCATAAACTTAAACGAGTTGAGGTTTTTGGTTTCGGTTCTGGTGCCTAGGGTGTCGCTGCCTCTTGGTTTGACAGAAACATTAACATCAAAGCGCATGCTGCCCTGGGACATTTCGCCATCACAGATGCCGATGGAGGTCACAATACTGTGGAGCTTGCGGGCAAAAGCCACGGCCTCCTCGGCATTGGTCATATCTGGCTCAGAGACGATTTCGATCAGCGGGGTGCCGGCACGGTTGAGGTCGATGCCTGATACGCCGTGGCGGAAGTTGCCTTCATGGAGTGACTTGCCTGCATCTTCTTCCAAATGGGCATGGTGAATCCGCACATTCTTTTTGCTGCCGTCGGCCAGTTCAATCTCTACAGTGCCGCGCCCTACAATGGGTTTTTCCAGCTGAGTGGTTTGATAGCCTTTGGGCAGGTCAGGGTAGAAATAGTTTTTGCGTTCGAAGGCGGATTCTTTGCCGATTTCAGCATCGATGGCCACGCCAAACATTACAGCGTAGTGGACTGCCTGTTTGTTGAGAACGGGCAGGGTGCCGGGCATAGCCAGATCGATGGCGCAGGCCTGAGTATTTGGTTCCGCACCAAATGCGGTGCTGGCGCCGGAGAATATTTTGGTTTTGGTGGCCAGCTGCACATGCACTTCGAGGCCGATTACTGTGTCCCAATCGCTCATGCTATTCCCTCCGGTGCTGCACTGTGCCAATCGGTGACCTGCTGATACTGATGGGCCACATTAAGCATCAGTGACTCCTCAAAATAGTTGCCAATAATCTGCAGGCCAACTGGCTTATCGTCCACCATGCCGCAGGGCACTGACATGCCTGGAAGTCCAGCCAGATTGGTGGCAATGGTGTAAATATCCTCCAGATACATGGCTACGGGGTCGTCGCCTTTAGAGCCAAACTTAAAGGCTGGAGAGGGACAGGTAGGACCTAAAATAACGTCCACCTGTTTGAAGGCTTGGGCAAAGTCCTGACGTATCAGCTGCCGTACCTGTTGGGCTTTGCCATAGTAGGCATCGTAGTAGCCTGCAGACAGGCAGTAGGTACCAATCAGGATGCGGCGCTGCACTTCCTCGCCAAAACCCTCGGCTCTGGTGCGGCTGTACATATCTTGCAGATCTTTGGGATTCTCGCAGCGGTAGCCGTACTTGACACCATCAAAGCGCGACAGGTTGGCTGAGGCTTCAGCTGGCGCAATCACATAGTAGGCTGGCACAGACAGGCCTGAGTTGGGCAGGCTGATGTCAATTAATTCTGCACCCTGGGCTTCTAGCTCAGCCAGAGCCTGACGAACGACCTTTTCAGTGCCAGGATTTAGGCCTTCGGAGAAGTATTCCTTGGGAACACCAATTTTTAGGCCCTTTACCGGGTTATTTAAAGATGCGCTGTAATCATCAATTTTATGATCAATATTGGTGGAATCCTTATCATCCACACTGGCCATACAGTTGAGGAGCAGAGCGCAGTCCTCTGCGGTGCGCGCCATTGGGCCAGCCTGATCAAGGCTTGAGGCAAAGGCAATCATGCCCCAGCGGGAAACCCGGCCATAGGTTGGTTTTAAACCGGTAATACCACAGAGGGCTGCTGGTTGGCGTATGGAGCCCCCGGTATCTGTAGCTGTAGCTGCTGGTGCCAGACGGGCCGCGATGGCTGCAGCAGAGCCTCCCGAAGAGCCTCCAGGCACAGAGTCAGTGGCCCAGGGGTTTTTAACCGGGCCATAAAAGCTGGTCTCGTTAGAAGAGCCCATGGCGAACTCGTCCATATTGGTCTTGCCCAGCACAACGGCGCCAGCCTGTTCGAAATTCTCCACCACTGTGGCATTGTAGGGCGGGATGAAGTTATCCAGCATTTTGGAGCCACAGCTGGTGCGCACTCCGTTGGTGCAAAAGATATCCTTGTGCAGAATGGGAACGCCACAGAGAGCCGGAGCATTGCCTGCGGCCAGTCTTTTATCTGCTTCTGCTGCTGCTTTTAAAGCCTGATCTGCAGTCACTGTGATTACAGCGTTGTAATCTGGGTTTAATGAGGCGATTCGGTCTAAAAAGTGCTGAGTCAGTTCAACACTGGAAAAAGCTTTGCTCTGCAGCCCTTTAACAAGCTCGGCAACGGTTAGGTTATACATTCTGGTCTCTACTCGATGACTTTGGGCACTAAAAACAGGCCCTCTTCGGTATCTGGTGCAATAGCCTGCAGTGCTTCACGCTGGTTGATTTCGCTAACCTCATCGTCGCGCAAGCGCTGAGTCCCCTGCATGGGGTGGGATACAGCCTCTACGCCACTGGTTTCGGCCGCTTGCAGTTGATCTACAAGCCCTAAAACACTGTCCAGACGCTCAGTTACCTCGGCGATGGTGCTTTCATCTATAGCAATGCGAGCCAGGGTAGCTAGCTTCTCAATTTCTTGGCGCTCAATATTCATTGTTTTATTCTCTGGGTTGGCTGAACCGGGGTCAAATCCAGGGGTTTGAAGTTTACATCAATTTTAGGGCCTAGATTAAGGGGAAAAAGCGCTAAAATCGGCTATTTCCATGGTTTTTGGGCTCTTTTGCCTATCTTTTAAAAGAGTAGTAGGAACTTTTGTTCAAGATCGGCTAGAATTCCGTTCAAAGCGAATAAAGTAGCGCTCCAGACGCTGAATTTGACGCTGATAAACTGTTAGATAATTACACAAAATTTAAAACTGTTTGTGACCTGACTCCACAGACGGTTATTAAGGACTAGGCATCGATGATATTTAAAAAACTCCGTGGCTTCTTTTCCAGTGATCTTTCGATCGACCTGGGTACTGCCAATACGCTGATCTATGTTCGTGAAAAAGGGATTGTTCTCAACGAGCCATCAGTGGTTGCGATTCGCCAGCATCTGGGACAGAAAATTGTTGAGGCCGTGGGAGTGGATGCCAAGCGAATGCTGGGACGTACCCCAGGCAATATCACAGCCATTCGCCCTTTGAAGGATGGCGTTATCGCCGATTTCCAGGTCACTGAAAAAATGCTGCAGCATTTTATTAAAAAGGTGCATGCCAAAAGCCTGGTGCCACCCAGTCCCCGCGTTCTGATCTGTGTGCCCTGTATGGCTACGGAAGTTGAGAAGCGGGCAATTAAAGAATCGGCCTACAGTGCCGGTGCCCGAGAGGTGTTTTTAATCGAAGAGCCAATGGCTGCTGCGATTGGTGCCGGGCTGCCTGTTGAGGAGGCTGTGGGTTCCATGGTGGTGGATATTGGTGGTGGCACCACCGAAATCGCGATTTTATCCCTCAATGGCGTGGTGTTCTCCGATTCTGTGCGCATAGGTGGCGACCGCTTTGATGAAGCTATCGTTAACTTTGTGCGTCGTAAATATGGCAGCGTAGTGGGTGATACCACGGCTGAGCGCATCAAGATGGAAATCGGTGCCGCCTACCTAGCCAAAGAGGTGCGCGAGATTGATGTTCGCGGACGCAATCTGGCTGAGGGTGTACCCAAGAGCTTTACCCTGACCAGCGACGAGATTCTGGAAGCATTGCAGGAGCCACTGGCCGGTATTGTCCAGGCGGTTAAGCGCGTGCTAGAGCAATCTCCACCGGAACTGGCGTCTGATATTGCTGAGACCGGTATTGTACTAACTGGTGGCGGCGCATTATTGAGAGATCTTGATCGGTTGCTGACTCATGAAACTGGTCTGCCGGTTATTCTTGCCGAAGAGCCGCTGACCTGTGTTGCACGGGGTGGCGGTGAAGCACTTGAGATGATGGATAACAGAAGACTGGATACGCTAACCCATTAACAGGGTTTGGTGCCGGTTATTACCCATTAGCTAGTCTTTTTAGGAGCGGACTTATTAACAGCGTATTTTCAAAGTCTGTCTCACCATTGCGAAAAATTCTGATCGTTGGGCTGCTAGCGTTCGGCCTGATGACCCTGGATGCCTACACCACCTGGCTGTCGCCTATCCACAATGTTGTGGATAATCTGGTACGTCCATTCCACTGGCTCTCCAATATTCCCAGCCGTGTACAGGAATGGGGTGAAATTAATACCGAGCCGCGCGCTGATATCCAGAAAGAAAATGCCCGCTTAACCCAGGAGAGTCTGATTCATCGTGGCCAGTTGCAGCGTATGTCTGAATTGGCAGCCGAGAACCTTCGCCTGCGCCAACTGCTCAATGCTACTGAACTGCTGATGGACAGTGTGCTGGTGACTGAGGTTATCGGCGTTTCCCCCAATCCCCAGAGCCATACGGTGACCATTGACCGCGGTCGCGATGACGGCGTCTATGCGGGTCAGCCTATTCTCGATGCAGAGGGGCTTATGGGGCAAATTATCTCTGTTTACGACAGTCACAGCGTGGCTTTGCTGATTACCGATAGTAGCCATGCTCTGCCTGTGCAGGTGCTGCGCAATGGTGTGCGTTCGATTGCCGAGGGTACGTCTGACTACAATGTTATGAGGTTGCGATTTGTGTCTCCAACCTCGGATATTCGTGAGGGTGACCAGCTGGTGAGCTCTGGTCTAGGCGGTCGTTTCCCGGTGGGCTATCCGGTGGGTACGGTGACCAGCATTACTCAAAAGCCAGGTAAGATTTTTGTCGATGTCGAGGTGGATCCCTCCGCCGAACTCGACCGCAGTCGCCACCTGCTATTGGTATTTAAGGTAGGTGGCCGAGATGCAGATGGGGCCCTGCGTTGAAACCCGTCAATTACAGTATTCCAGTCATTTTCTCACTGATGATTGCGGTATTTTTGCAGCTTGTGCCCTCCACAGGTGGCTGGCTTCTCTGGAAACCCAACTTTCTACTGCTAATGGTTATTGCCTGGATTCTGTATATACCCAATCAATACGGAATTGGCTTTGCCGCTCTGGTGGGACTTTTTGCGGACGCGCTGTTTCGCACGCCTTTGGGTCATTATGTGCTGGTATTTGCCCTCTGTGGCGCTGTGGCCTATCTACTGAGCCGCTGGCTGACCTATTTCTCGATGTTTCATCGGGCATTTTTAGTGTTTGTGCTGGTGATATTGGGTGAACTGGTGGGGGCGGCATTATTTTCCATCTGGGATATCCCCAAAAACCTCAGTCATCTGCATATTCTTGGGCTTACCTCAGCGATAGCCTGGGTGCTGGTTGACAGGTTTGTTGCCAGGATTCATCTGCATCATCGTTAATTTTAACGACCTGTCACTGCGAGGAAGCCCCTTGTTAGATCCAGATATGCTGTTAGCCTCTGCCTCGCCACGTCGCTCTGAGTTGCTCAGGCAGATCGGTGTGCGTTTTTGCCAGATGTCGGTCGATATCGATGAGAGCCAGGTTCCCGGCGAGTCTGCTGTTGACTATGTCAGCCGGATGGCGATGGAAAAGGCACAGGCTGGATGGGCTCGGCAAGCAGGTGCGCTGCCTGCCCTGGGCGCGGATACCACGGTGGTTTGTGATCAGTATATCTTTGGTAAGCCGGCAGATAAGCAGGATGCGCTGAATATGCTCTCCCGGCTCTCAGGAGCTACTCATCAGGTGCTCTCTGCAGTGGCTATTTGTCTAGGGGATGAATTAGCGTTGAGGCTGTCAAAAACCTCGGTGCGCTTTAGGCCAATTTCCCCCGAAGAATGTCTTGGCTACTGGGAAACGGGAGAGCCTCAAGATAAGGCGGGGGCCTATGGGATTCAAGGAATGGGCGCTGTCTTTGTTGCCCACATAGAAGGCAGTTATAGTGGTGTGGTGGGGCTGCCCCTGACGCAAACGGCAGAGCTACTAGGCTTATTTAATATACCGGTTTGGCGGCCTTTAGCGCATTAGATGCGGTTTATAATAACAATAGTTTTGATATTTAAATTTTTGTGGGAAACAGTATGAGTCGAGAAATTCTTATCAATATTACGCCGATGGAAACTCGCGTAGCCTTGGTAGAGAATGGCGTGCCCCAAGAAATTTCAATAGAGCGCAACCAGAAGCGCGGTCTGGTGGGTAATATCTATAAAGGCAAGGTAGTTCGAGTGCTCCCTGGTATGCAGGCTGCTTTTGTTGATATAGGCGCAGAGCGAACGGGGTTTCTCCATGTCGATGATCTGTATATTGATAAAAGTGACAGTGGCGGTGATAGGGATACAGGTACCCCAGATATTAAAACTCTGCTCCATGAGGGGCAAAAAATACTGGTCCAGGTCATCAAAGATCCTATCAATACCAAAGGTGCGCGCCTTACTGCCCAGCTGTCAGTTGCGGCGCGGTACCTGGTATATATGGATAAGAGTAGTCACACCGGAATCTCCCAGCGGATTGAGGATGAGGCAGAGCGAGAGCGGCTGAAAGAGATTATTGCCTCGGCTCTGGCCGAGGATCAGCAGGGCCCAGGCGGCTACATTGTGCGCACCGCGGCAGAAGGTATCAGTGGCAATGAACTGGCATCTGATATCCGTTTTTTACAGCGCCTTTGGCAGCATATTGAGCAGGCCAAAACTAAGGCAGCCACGCCTAGCTGTCTCTATGAGGAACTACCTCTCTACAAGCGTGTACTCAGAGATATGGCCTCTGAGGACGTTGGAAAAATACTGGTCGACTCAAGGGAAGTGCTCGCTGAGCTGGTCAGCTTTGGCAATAAATTTAGTCCGGAAATTGCCAGTCTGGTTGAGCATTATCCGGGCGAGCGTCCACTGTTTTATCTGCACGGTATTGAGGATGAAATTGGCAAGGCATTGCAGCGCGATGTGCCGCTCAAATCCGGTGGTCATCTGGTGATTGATCAGACTGAAGCCATGACCACAATAGATGTAAATACCGGCGCATTTGTGGGTCATCGCAATCTTGAAGAGACCATTTATAAAACCAATCTTGAAGCCGCTGCAGCTGCGGCTCGGCAAATACGCATGCGCAATCTGGGCGGCATTATTATTGTCGATTTTATCGATATGCAAAATGCAGAGCATCGCCGTCAGGTACTGCGCACGTTTGAAAAAGCGCTGAGCCGCGATCGCGCCAAGAACAAGATTTCCGGTGTCACTGAGCTGGGTTTGGTACAGGTTACTCGCAAGCGCACCAGTGATAGTCTGGAGCATTTGCTCTGCCAGAGCTGCCCAACCTGTGAGGGTCGTGGTTCGATCAAGTCGGCGGAGACAGTGAGTTATGAAGTGCTGCGTGAGATTCTGCGGGTAGCCAGAGCCTATGAGTGCGATCAGCTTCGCGTACTGGCCTCCACGGCGGTTATAGAGCGCTTGCTGGACGAGGATTCCGCTCAGGTTGCCGATCTTGAAGAGTTTATAGATCGCACTATCCAGTTTCGTTCTGAGGCACTCTTTGCTCGCGAACAGTTTGATATTATTCCGGTTTGAGACTGACTGATGAATACTAAATTAAGCACAGTATTGCAGCGATTGAGACGGTGGTTATGGCTCACTGGCGCCCTGCTTATTATTGGTACCGTTATTTTTATTGTTATTGGCCGTCAGTCCATTACCAGTATTGATCAGCTGCGGCCCAGCCTGCAGCAGGCTATTGCCGACAGCATAGGTATGCAGGTTAATCTTGGCGAACTCAGTGGTGAATGGCCTCGCCTGAAACCTATTATTGAGGTTGAGAGGATTGAGCTGGTTGCTGCAGACAGCTCCAGCGCTATGGTACTGGATAGCGGTCGCGCCAACCTGGACGTGTTTTCCACCATAAAATACCGAACGCCAATCTGGCGTGAACTCAGTGTTGAGCGGTTGGCTCTGACTCTGGTTGAGGATCACCGCGGTCGCTGGAGTCTCAAAGGTCTCTCCAGTGACACAGAGACTGATTTGCATATTATTACCGACCCCATTTTTTATAGCCGCCTTATCCTGCTCGAACAGGTAACGGTAGATCTGCAATTCATTTCTGGAAAAGTCATACAGATTCATGGTGACGATGTGCAACTGGAAAACGATACAGATTTTCATCGTGCAGAACTGTCCCTGCGCCTGTCTGATCAGGAGACGCCAGCCTATGTTTTGATTGAGGGTCAGGGCGATCCAGGTGACCTAGCATCATTTCATGCAGATGGTTATCTAAAGCTAGACGATTTTAATATCTCCAAGCCGCTGGTGCGGATTATTAAGCCCCTACTACCTGCTCTATTTGCCAATTTATCCGAGTTTCAGGCTAATGCCAGCGGTGAAGTATGGATCGATTTCCACCCGGGCAGCGCTCTGGATTTTGAAGGCAGTCTGGCAGTTAGCGAAATCCCTCTGGACTGGCTGGCTGATGTTCCTCCGGTGCGAGATATTCGTACGGATCTGACGGGTTGGTACACTCCCGGTTCCGACTGGGGTGCCAGATTGCAGGGCTTTGATTTTAGTTGGTCCGATGCCGAGATTGAGCCCCTCGATCTGGTGTTTAACCAGCGCCTGGGTTCGCGATGGCAGGACTTTGATCTGTCTTTTAATCACCTTGACCTCACTGTTCTAACCGATTTGCTGGGTCAGTCGCGCATCCCCTCGGAGCAAATTCTCGCCATTATCGATCAGATGCGGCCCCAGGGTGAACTGGATGCGCTGACACTGGGTCACAACGAACAGGGCTACTTTGCGTCCATGAATCTAGATGCTGTCGATATGCAGCCCTACAAAGGTATGCCCGGTGTCCGAGGTCTCAGTGGCTATGTCGAAGTTAATCAACAGGGCGGCCTGTTTCACGTAGCTGACAATGATGGCTTCGATGTGTTCTTTCCCAAGATATACCGAGATTATCTAACCGTAGATTCGGCCTCCGGCACCACCTATATGGACTGGCAGGCAGAGACCGAAACTCTGACATTGCGCAGTGAGCCAGTGGTGGCCAGTATGGATATTGGATCCAGCCTGATTATGTATTCGGTAAAACAGCAGCTGCCAGCAAAGGGCAGGCCTCCAGAGTTTAATTTAGTGGTTGGTGGCCGCGACTTAGATGCTGCCTATGGCAATAAATATTTACCCTATAAGCTACCGAAAAATCTTTCCAACTGGCTGGAAACAGCGGTGCTGGGCGGCAATGTTAAAGAGTTCGGGCTATTATTTCGCAGTGGGCCGCCCAGAGGAGATCGCACAGCCAGAACAACCCAGATACTCTTTGATATGGAAGACACAGATATCAACTATCACCCAGACTGGTTGGGGATGCGTGACCTGGATACTCTGGTGTTAGTCGATGATGGGTTTACCGAGAGTATTGTCACCAGCGGCAAAATTGGCGGTGCCAATATCCTGTCGGCCGCCGGTACCTATGACGCCGAGTTGCCTCTGGAGGAGCGTTTTCTCAGAGTTGATAGCCTGGTTAGCAGCGATTTGTCGGCTGCCATTGAAATTCTTGCCAAGTCGCCACTAAAGAAAAATATTGGCCCTCTGGGGGACTGGGATTTTGCCGGGCAGACTGAAATTGATTTGGATTTGAAAATCCCGCTTATCAGTCAGGCGATGAGAGATAAAGGCATCGAGCTACAGGGCGATTACCAGATCAGTACGCTTTTAAAGAATTCACAGATTGCGATTCCCAATTCTCCGATATCCGCGCAAAAACTCTCTGGCGCCCTTGAGTTTTCATTGTCAGATGGCCTGCAAGCGGAACAGATATCGGGCCTGTTTTGGGGGCAGCCATTAAGCACAAAATTTTATAGGGCCAATGGGCAGCAAAAGATTGGTTTTAACACCAGCCTGGCGCCTGAGAGTCTGAATCAGTTAGTGGATTTTCCCTGGACAGAGGTGCTCAGCGGCACCATTGCTGTCGATGGGTTAATAAGTCTGCCCAAAGCAGCTGAAAAGAAACCGGTGCGATTGCAAATGCTCAGCCAGATGCAAGAGGTGCAAGTGGATTTACCTGCGCCACTGGGCAAGGCCGCTGACCAACCGAGAATAATGGATTTAACATTATTTTTTGATCCCGAGCTGCGAGGACTGGAAGCCAAGTTTGGTGATAAATTAGCTGGTCAGCTGAGTTTTTCCGAGGGGCGTTTAACCCAGGGGATAGTAAGCTATGATCGACCACAGGCCAGTCCAAGGCCCGACCAGCTGTTACTGGCAAGTTATCTACCCACTACTGATCTGGCTGTCTGGCAGCCGGTGATTGAATTGTTCTCTGGTAATATACAGAAACCCTCAAAGGATAAACTGCGTCTGTGGCAGCCGGTTTTTGATCTGCAGTTTGATCAGCTTGAGCTTGCGACTTTCCAGCTAGAAAACATTAACTCTGAAATTAGTTTTGACGAGGATGGGACGCGAATTCAATTTACCAGCCATCTAGCAGATGGTCTGGTCAGCTTGCCGATAGATGCGCAGTCAGTGCCCAGGGTTGACCTTAGTCGCCTGGCACTGCCCAGTGCGCTATTGCAGGAGAAAATTGGCCAGGAGGAGGTAGATCCCAGAACCTTTTTGGCCGCTGATATATCCATTGACCAGCTGTCAGTGGGCGATGTGCAATGGGGGTCCCTGGCCTTTGAGCTGCGCCCCGAGATTTCTGGCGCCGCTGTTAACAATATCAATGGCAATCTGTTTGGCATTCAACCCGGGTTGTTTACCAATGAGCCAGCCACAGAATTTTTCTGGAGCTTCGATGGCAGCAGTCATGGCAGCCGCCTGGTGGGCCCTATAGGTATTGGCAATATAGGTGATATGTTTACCGCCTTTGATATTGCCAAGGTGGTGGACAGTAGTTCGGGGAAAATGGTTGTTGATTTGGCCTGGAACGATAAACCCTGGAATATTTCCCGCGAGAATATTAACGGCGATTTTCAGCTCAATTTAAAAGAAGGCAGTTTCTATAAATCTTCCGGTGGTGCCGACGCGGCGCTAAAGTTGATTAGCCTGTTTAACTTTGCCAACTGGCTGCGACGCCTGCAGCTGGATTTCTCAGATGTTGTAGGACAGAATCTGGCCTACAACAACCTGACAGGAAATATTCATTTTGAAAATGGTGTAGCCCAGTTAGCCGACCCCTTAAAAATGAAAATGCCCTCGGGTCGTATGAGTATAGCGGGCGACTTTGATTTGACCCGAGAAACAGTGGATGCCCAGCTGGTGGCGACACTTCCAGTGGCGACCAATCTCCCCTGGGTGGTAGCGCTTTTGGGCGGTCTGCCTGCGGCCGCTGGTGTCTATGTGACCAGTAAATTGGTGGAGAAGCAGGTGGACAGGCTGTCGAGCATTAGCTACAAGGTTTCAGGCCCCTGGGACGATGTCGAAGTGGCTGTGGACAGGATTTTTGCCGCTGAACTAAAAAATACTCAGCCAGCAGAGTCCCCTGAGAAAACTTCAACTGAAGCGGAGGGTCAGCCGCCTAAATGAAAATTATTGCCGCAGTTGTGCAGCTAAAACCCCAGGGCTCGGTCGCTGGTAATTTGCAGCATGCGGAAAGTCTGCTTCGCAAGGCTGCGGAAGCCGGTGCGCAACTGGCCGTGCTGCCGGAAAATTTTGCCTACTATGGACAATCTGATTTTCTCACTGCTGGTCGCGCAGAGTCCGACGACATGGGTCTGGCGCGCCAGTTTGTGGCTCAGCAGGCAAAAAAATACGGACTCTGGCTGGTGGGAGGAACCATTCCGGTCGCCGAGTCCAAACCGCGCTCATTTGCCCGTTGCTATGTTTATAACCCCAAGGCAGAGGTGGTAGGTTACTACGACAAAATTCATCTGTTTGATGCAGATCTGGCCTCGCAGGAGGGCAACAGCGCCTATCGAGAATCAGATGATTTTAGTGCTGGAGAGCAGGTTAAAACAGTGCGCACAGAGCTGGGCGTTCTGGGGCTGACCGTTTGTTACGACCTCAGATTTGCAGAGCTTTTCCAGAGGTTATCGAACTCGGGTGCTGAAATTGTGACAGTTCCATCGGCCTTTACCGCGGTCACTGGTGAGGCCCATTGGCAAGTGCTGTTGCGAGCTCGAGCCATTGAGAATCAACTGTTTGTGCTGGGTGCCAATATGGTAGATCGGTGCCACGAAACACGAGGCCTGTGGGGAGGAAGTGCGATTATAGATCCCTGGGGCAATGTATTGGCTTCACTGGATGAACAGCCGGGCATTGCAGTAGCTGAGATCGACCTGGATCTGATCGGGCAGTGCAGAAGTAAAATACCCATGGCGCAGCATCGCCGGCTGATCTAATTACCCTGTTAAATTATTCTGATAGCTCTCTGAGATAAGCAAATAGTTTGCGCGCAGCAGCTGGTGGTTTTTTCTGTTCCATTTCCCTGCTGGCCTGGCGCTGCAGATTGCGTAACTGTTGTCGATCGCTCGCCTGGTGTAGCTCAATAAAATCCTCAATTGCGCTGTGACCCTCATTAATAATTCGGTCGCGCCACTGTTCCAGTTGAGCGAAATGCTGTCGGTAGGTTTGAGACTGATGATCCATGCGATCCAGGGTCTCCTGAATTGCACTGATATCCAGAGTGCGCATCAGTTTGCCGATATATTGCAGGTGACGGCGCTTGGCCTCCCGACTTTTCAGTCTTCGCGCTTCATGGATGGCCTCCTCCAGAGGTTCGGGCAGACTAAATTTTTCAAGCTGGCCGCTGGGCATATCCACCAGTTGTTTGCCCATATCCTGCAGCGCCTGACTATCTCGCTTGAGTTGGGATTTACTGGGCCCATCGTATTGCTGTTGCTCTGCATCGCCAGATAACTCTGACTGGTCGGGTAATTCTGTCATGATAAAAATACCGCAGCCAGTCCAAGGAAAGATACAAAGCCGACTATATCGGTGACCGTAGTAAGGATCACCGAGCCAGCCAGTGCTGGATCTATTTTGATAGAGCGCAGTAGCACCGGCAGCAATGTGCCGGTCAAGGCAGCAGCCATAAGGTTAATGGCCATGGCCAGACCAATAATTAAGGCCATGGTGATATCCTGAAACCACAGGGAAACCACAGCGCCTATCACCAGGGCATAAAGCAGTCCATTCAGTGCGCCCACGGTAAATTCTTTACTCAGCAACCAGGATAGATTGCCGCGCTCTACCTGACCAAGAGCCATGCCACGAATCATCACGGTTAAAGTTTGGCTGCCGGCTACGCCACCCATGCTGGCTACAATGGGCATAAGAATAGCCAGAGCCACCACCTTATCCAGTGTTTCCTCAAACATACTGATCGCAGAGGAGGCAAGAATGGCAGTGATAAGATTGACCCCCAGCCACAGGGCTCTTCGCGGAGCGGTGCGCACAATCGGTGAAAAGGTGTCCTCGGTATCGCTCAAACCCGCCATGGCCAATAATGAGTGGTCGGCATCTTCCACGATCACATCAACCACATCATCGATGGTAATGCGGCCGAGCAGATGATTCTGGTCATCCACCACTGGGGCAGAAACCAGGTCATAGCGCTGGAACAGCTGGGCAACATCTGAGTCAGTGAGATTGACATGAATTGCCTGAACCTCGGTATTCATGACTTCCCGCACTGTCGTAGTCGGGCTGGAGGTCAGTAGCTTTCCCAGGGGTAGATTGCCGAGAAAGGCATCTTTGCGACTGACGACAAATAGGTTATCGGTAATATCTGGTATCTCTTCAAAGCGACGCAAGTAGCGCAGTACAACATCGACAGAAATATCCGGACGCACGGTAATCACCTCGGTGTCCATCAGGCCACCGGCGGTATCTTCGTTGTAGGTGAGCACAGATTCAACCCGATGCCTGTCTTGCACAGACATGGCTTGCAGCACTTCGGGAATCACTTTATCTGGTAATTGCTGAAGGATATCGACGATATCATCCACATCCAGACCCTCAGTAAGAGAGGCAACTTCGGCGCCATCCATCTCATTGAGGAATTCAATTTGAATTTCATCAGACAGCTCTTGAATCACTTCACCGGAGATTTCGGGATCAATTAGCTCCCAGAGAATGCGCCGGAACTTGGGTGGTGCTGTCTCCAGTTGATGGGCAATATCCGGAGGGGCTAAATTGCTGAGGATATGACGTACCTGATTCAGGGTTGCTGAATCAATGGTTGTGCCTAGTTTGGCCAGCAAATTGTTTTCTATGATATTGCTCATATCTGTTCCCTGACAAAACCGCATGGTGCGGTTATGGGGCTGATGAAGCGGCTATTTTAGCGAGCAATGGTGCTCACTGATAGGGTTTACTGAAATCAGTTATTTTTAAAAGTTGTTATTCACCCTCTCCAAAATAATCATCCAGCAGTGCAGTAATTTCATCACAGGCAGCCTGTTCATCCGGGCCATCAAATTCAAAAATAAGCTCTGTGCCCTGATTGGCGGCCAGCAACATCAAAGACATAATACTTTTTGCATCCACCAGAGGTTCCTGTTTGCCTGTGCGCACTGCACATTGATGGTGGGCTGCAGCGCTGGCCAGTTTGGTCGCAGCTCGGGCGTGCAGACCCAGTTTATTAATAACAGCTATCTGGCGCCGAATCATCGTGCCAGCTCTTTATGCACAACCTGCACAAAGGGCTGCTCCTTGGAGAAGTGTTCGCAGAGACGATTGGCCAGGTAGACTGACCTGTGTTGCCCTCCGGTACAGCCAATGGCCACGGTGAGATAGCTGCGGTTATTTGACTGGAATTTAGGAATCCATCTGGTCAGATAGCCAATAATGTCGGCGAGCATGGAGGCGACATCCACCTGTCCCTCAAGGAACTGAATAACCTCGGGATCCTTGCCAGTCTGAGCGCGCAATTCCCTTTTCCAGTGCGGGTTAGGCAAACAGCGGACATCAAAAATAAAGTCGGCATCCTCGGGGGTGCCACGCTTAAATCCAAAGCTCTGAAATAGGATCGACATATTTTGGAGGCTGTGGGGAACAACGGTATTTTTAATCAGATCTCTGAGTTGATGCAGTGATAGTCCAGAGGAATCTATAACCCGATCGGCGATATCAGCTATGGGCGCCAGCATGCCTTTCTCTAAGTTAATAGCTTCTTTGAGATTGATATGGTCAGAACTCAGCGGATGCTTGCGTCTGGTTTCACTGTAGCGGCGCAGCAGGTCGCCACTGTGGGCATGTAAAAACACGACGCTGACATCAACACCACTGTTTGCAATACCCCTGAGAATCTGAGGTATTTTGTTGAGATCGCCGACTAGGTTGCGGGCATCAATACCCACGGCAATATTTAAGTCGGCACTGTTATTGTTGTCGGATTTAAGTTGCGCAATCAGTTCGGGCAACAGGCCTGCGGGCAGATTGTCGATGCAGGTAAAGCCAACATCCTCGAGAATATTGAGCGCGGAACTCTTGCCGGACCCTGATCGGCCGCTTATCACAACCAGACGCACAGCTAGTTCCCCCGCTCTAGCTGTATGGCTGTAGCAAATAGCTCTGCGCTGTTGCTGCACTGACGCAATGATTCCCGGGATGATTCAGTCTGCATTAGATTAGCTATCCTCGCCAGTGTGGCCAGATGTTCGTCGTTCTTTTCTTCCGGCACCACCAGAGCAAAAATAAGATCCACCGGCTGATCGTCCAGAGCATCAAAGTCCACAGGCTTTTGAAGTTTTATCAGACAGCCATGGATACGGTTAAAGCCAGAGGCGCGACAGTGGGGTATGGCGACACCTTCACCTATGCCTGTGCTGCCCAGTCGTTCCCGAGCAACCAGTTTGTGAAATAGCCCATCGCTCTGTTCCGCATCTCCACCCAGCTGTTCGGTAATAAAGGATGACAGATTTTCCAAGACACGCTTTTTGCTAGCGCCGGGCAGATCACATCTGGTCATTGTTGGGGTCAGTACATCGGTGATTTTCATTGTTGCAGCTAATGGCCCCTGTGCTTCTCTTTATGTTTTATAAGTTGTCGATCCAGTTTGTCTGTCAGGGCATCAATGGCTGCGTACAGATCTTCATGCTCTGCGTTGGCAAATAGATCACCACCGGCAACATGTACAGTAGCTTCAGCTTTTTGAGCTAATTTGTCGACGGTTAAAATAACAGCTGTGCTGGTAATTTTTTCGGAGTGTCTTTCCAGTTTGGAAAGTTTATTGGTGACATAGTCGCGGATAGGGTCGGTAATATCTAGGTGGTGTCCACTGATTGTCATTTGCATGCAGTTCTCCTTTTACTTTGCATTTTCGAATCTTTTTCTCTGACTGGAGGATGGGATTCCCATGCTCTCGCGGTATTTAGCCACGGTTCGTCGAGCGACCTGTATTCCCTGTTCCTCTAGTAAAGAGGTTAACCTGTTGTCGCTTAATGGTTTGGCTGGTTGTTCAGCGCTAATCATTGTTTTTAGGATAGCGCAAACTGCTGTAGATGAACACTCTCCGCCACCGGATGTGCCAACATGGCTGGAAAAAAAGTACTTGAGTTCAAAGATACCCTGGGGTGTAGCCATGTATTTGGTGGTAGTCACACGGGAAATTGTAGACTCATGGAGATCGAGTTTAGTGGCAATATCAGACAGAACCATGGGTTTCATGGCCACAGGGCCGTGATCCAGGAAACCCTGCTGCAAATCGATAATGGTCATTGAGACCCGCATCAGTGTCTCGTTGCGGCTCTCCAGGCTGCGCAGAAACCAGCGCGCCTCGGCGAGATTATTCTTTAAAAACTGATTTTGGTCGCTGTTGTCCGAGCGCTTAATTAAGTTGCTGTAAGTATCGTTGATCCTCAGTCTTGGCATATTGCTGTCATTGAGCTGAACACGCCAGCGCCCGGCAACTTTTTCTACATACACATCGGGGACAATATATTCGGCATCATTGGCAGAGAGTGCCTCTCCGGGCCGCGGATTGAGACTGCGAATAAGCGCAAGTGCTTCCTGGGTTTCCTCGTTGCTGTAACCCGCTTTTTTACTTAGGCGGCTTAGTTCTACCGAGGCAATATCATCGAGAAAGTCACAGACAAGGCCTTGTGCCTGCTCTAAATAGGGAGTTTCCAAGCTTAGCTGATTAAGCTGAATGAGCAGACTCTCCCCAATATCACGGGCAAACACACCAGGGGGATCAAACTGTTGCAGTCGCTTGAGCACGGCGACCAGTTCGTCCTCTTCCAGAGCATCCTCGAGATCCTCATAATTTATATGATCGGTAATATCCTGGAGATTGCTGCCGATAAAACCATTGTCACTAATGGCGTCGACAAAGGCCTCGGCGATCTCGCGATCACGATCAGAGAATGGGGTCAGATTGAGCTGCCAGTGGAGGTGGTCTTGCAGTGACTCGGTCACCTGATACACCTGCTCCAGGTTGACCTCGCCACCACCGCTGCTGGCAGGTGCAGGGGCGCTGTATACCTCGTCCCAGTTAGCATCCACGGGTAAATCCTGAGCAGTATCATTGTCCCAGTCACTGGAAGCTTCGGACTCGGTAACCGTTAATTCGCTGGCATCTGCCGCAGTGGTGTGAAGACTGGGGTCGTCGGTGTCGAAATTGACATCCCGGTCCTCTGCGACAGATTTCTCTGTGGTTTGTTGATCGCCGTCCTGTTCCTGAGGATTACCCTGGTCCTCATCGATTTCCAGAAGCGGATTGTTGTACAGCTGTTCTATCACTTCCTGCCGCAGCTCGAGAGTGGACAGCTGCAACAGTTTGATGGCCTGCTGCAGTTGCGGCGTCATCGTGAGCTGTTGGCTGATCTTGAGCTGTAAGCCTTGGCGCATAGTCAAAAATCAAATTATAGAATGAGATGCAATTTTAGTGCCGATTTATACTGGCTGGCAATCATCCATTTATGAATTAGGCCATTATTAGAGGGTAAAATGCTCTCCAAGGTAGGTTTTTCGCACTTTTGCGTCATTTAAGATATGTTCTGTGGTGCCCTCAGCGATTACATGGCCCTCACCGATGATGTAGGCATGTTCACAGATATCCAGAGTTTCCCTCACATTGTGATCTGTAATCAGCACACCAATACCACTGTCGCGCAGATGGCGAATAATATTCTTAATATCATTGACCGAGATGGGGTCAACTCCAGCGAAGGGCTCATCCAGCAGAATAAACTGTGGATTTGCCGCCAGAGCTCTGGCAATTTCTACTCGTCGACGCTCGCCGCCCGACAGGCTCATGCCGGTGTTTTTTGCCAGATGAGAAATATGGAATTCGTGCAGTAAGTCTTCCAGGCGCTGACGGCGCTGCTGCCGACTGAACTCAGGGCGAGTTTCTAAAATGGCGAGAATATTATCCTCTACGCTGAGCTTTCTGAAGATCGAGGGTTCCTGAGGGAGATAACCCAGACCCCGGCGGGCACGGCCATGCATTGGCAGGGCGGTAATATCCTGGCCATTGATAGTGACCGTACCACCATCCTGAACAACCAGACCAATAATCATATAGAAACAGGTAGTTTTACCCGCGCCATTGGGGCCCAACAGACCCACTATCTCCCCCTGTTTAACAGACAGAGAGACATCTTTGACCACTGGCCTTTTGCCGTAGGATTTGGCGAGATTACGCGCTTCTAAAACTGCCATCAGGGTCTGATCTCTTGTTGGCTGTCGGCAGTGGAATTTTCCTGGGTAGAGGGGGGTATCACAAGCTGAATACGCTTTTCACTGGCGCGATCTCCACCTTTGGCCTTCCAGGTTTCATTTTTTAAGTCGTAAGTAATGCGCTCGCCTTTAATCAGGGTGCCGTTGCGTGATAACGAGGCATTGTTTTTAAGGTTGATCAGATCGTCGGCGAGCCTATATTCAATAACTTCACCTCGCGCTATCACCATGCCGCCCTGAACCTGGGGTTGCTGTTGATAGCTGGCTGGCGTGCCCAGAGACACAATACGGCTGACCTTATTGCCTTTGTAGTGGATGGTCACCCTGTCCGCATCGATTAAAACAGAGCCCTGACGAATAACTACATTGCCCCGATATTCGGTTAACCCTGATTGGTCATTGCGCTCAGCAGAGTCCGATTCAATGGTAATGGGCTGTTGTCGATCATCAGGTAGTGCCTGCACCGAGACTGAGCACAGCAGCAACAGAACTGTGGCTGCGATATTTACGCCCCTGGCTAAGAAGATATTAAAGCGGTTCATGAATAGCTCGAACATTAGATTTGATGGTAAAAACGTCATTGGCGAGGTTGGCCTTTAGCCCTGTTCCGGAAAGTGTAACCTGCGGGGTGCGCAGTTTAAAGCGGCCCGGTGCAGAGGCAGTATAGGTGGCCGGTTTGTAGCTGATTTTTGCCGAGGTCAGCTCAGTGGTGCCCCGGGGCTCATCAACAACAGCTATTACATTGCCCGCCAGTAATAAAGTTTCACCGTTATTGTTCAGTATTCCACTGTTGGCACTAATATTGATGACCTCTGCTTCTGCGGGCTCTTGAGGATTGTTATCCCGTTTAGCTACCAGCTGTAGTTCGCTGATTTGCAGTCTGGAGTTGTCATTAAAAAATTCCATCTTGGGCGAGGACAGAACATATTGCTCAGCGCCGTCTGCACCAAAACGTTGACTGACTACAGAGGTCATATAGCTATCGGCGCTGGGTGTCCCTTCAATCTGACTCACCTGATTACGCAAAAAGGATTCTGGAGGGCTATCCCAGACCAGCAGGAACCCGCTAATCAACAGTAGCAAACCAAAAGCCAGCGAGAACTGTTTTATCATTGAAAGCTTGCCAGGATTGGTTGCAGCTTGCCCTGAGCCTCAAGAATCATCTCCGCAGCCTCGCGCACAGCGCCCTGACCGCCATGCTTAGATGTCTGCCAATGGGCCTGCTCGGCAAGAGTGACAGAGCCATTGGCTGGAGTGATACCCAGGCCAACCCGGCGGATAACAGCCAGATCTGGAAGATCATCGCCCATAAAGGCAATCTCATCCATCTGCACATCCATCGTTTGCAGTAATTCATTGAGGGCGGTTAATTTATCTTCCCGGCCTTGAACCACCGGATTAATGGATAGCTCATCGGCTCGTCGCTGCAGCAGGCTAGAGACGCGACCGGTAATGATACCCACCTGTATATCGCCTCTCTGCAGTAGCTTGATGCCGAGACCATCCTGTATATTAAAGGCCTTCATCTCTTCGCCGCTATTGCCGTAATAGAGGCGTCCATCGGTTAGCACACCATCGACATCCAGCAATAGCAGTTTTATCTTTTTTGCAGCGGCAATCACCGAGTTAGGAATATTCATTACACCACTCCTGCACGCAAAATATCGTGCATATGCAGCACGCCCACAGGATGGTGTTGTTCGTCTTCAACAATCAGTGCCGTAATACTGGAGGCCTCCATTAATGTCAGGGCCTCGGCGGCGAGAATATCTCGGCTGATAGTCTTGGGGTTGGCCGACATCACCTGCTGCATGGTGGCGCTGCTGATATCCAATTTTTGATCGATCACACGGCGTAAATCACCATCGGTAAACACACCCAGCAAAGTATTCTCAGCATCCACTATGGTAGTCATGCCAAATCCTTTCTCGGTCATTTCCAGCAGAGCATCCTGCAATGGCTGTTCGGCTGTGACTCTGGGAACCTCGCCATCGCTGTGCATAATATCGCTGACGCGCAGTAGCAGTTTGCGTCCCAGAGCGCCGCCAGGATGGGAGAAGGCAAAGTCTTCGGCGCTAAAGCCACGAGACTCCAGCAGAGCTATCGCCAGTGCATCCCCCATTACCAGAGTAACTGTAGTGCTGGTGGTAGGTGCCAGATTTAGCGGGCAGGCCTCTGTCGTAACACTGACATTGAGGTTGGCACAGGCGGACTGAGCCAGCACTGACTCCGGGGCACCGGTCATACTGATCAGGGGAATACCCAGACGCTTGATCAGCGGTAATATAGTAATTACCTCGGCTGTATTACCGGAATTGGAGATAGCTATCACCACATCATTCTTGGTGATCATACCCAGATCACCGTGGCTGGCTTCACCCGGGTGAACAAAGAAGGCAGGGGTTCCAGTACTGGCCAGGGTGGCGGCAATCTTATTGCCTATATGACCAGACTTGCCCATGCCTGTCACTACCACGCGGCCTTCACAGGCGAGGATGGTTTTACAGGCTGTCTCGAAATCACTGTCAATAAAAGGAGCTAGCTGACTGACCGCCAAAGCTTCCATCTCTACGGTGCGCAGGCCTGATTTAACAAAGTCGTGTGATGCCATAATCTTTTAGTTACCGGTGATAGGCTGAAAAACAGTGCCCTATTATAGGGCAAAACTAAAGCCTGGTGTCGTCCCTTAGCCTGCCACTATAGCGGGCCATAGCAATACATAATAAAAACCATAGCCCACCAGAAGCAATAGGCCCATAGTTCTGGAAAGGCGAGCCCTCTGAGGATTTTGACGCAGGGCCAGCGCTACCAGAGCGATCATTAGCACTGTCATAAAAGCCATTGAGGCAAAGTCTCTCGAGAATACCTCGGCATTGAGAGCCATAGGAGAAATAGCGCCAGCTGAGGTCATCACCAGCATCAGGTTAAATAGGTTTGAACCAAACACATTGCCCAGAGCAATATCATGATGACCGCGCAGTGCACTGATTACTGAGGCAGCCAGCTCTGGCAAGCTGGTGCCAATAGCGACGACGGTCAGCCCAATAACAAGCTCACTGATGCCCATATAGACTGCGATGGATTGTGCACCCCAGACTGTCACCCTGGCACTAACCAGCAGCACAGCCAGGCCAATTGCAAACCACAGACCAGCGACCGCCATGGATAGCTCTGGGATATTCTCGGCCTCTTCCAATGTCTCTGGGTTGGGATTACTTTTCTTATATTTCACAATCAGTATCAGCAGTGGGACTACTAACAGGGCCAGAGAAATACTTTCACCGCGGCCTAAAAAGCCATTGTAGAGGCATAATCCAGCCAGGGCTGTAATCAGTAATAGCACCGGGCTCTCTTGTTTAAGCAGGTGTTTTTGTACCGGCAGCGGCGCAATCAGCGCAGTGATACCTAATACCAGACCTATATTGGCCAGATTTGAGCCCAGGGCATTGCCGACAGCCATCTCGCCTACATTGCTGAGAGCTGCATTAATGGAGACGATTATTTCTGGTGCTGAGGTGCCTACTGAGACCAGGGTCAGGCCAATGACCATAGGCGAGACCCCAAGGTTACGGGCCGCGCCTGCACTGCCAGCGACAAATCTGTCTGCACCCCAAAGAAGCCCTAAAATTCCCGCGATTAGGGCAAGTATGGGTAGATAAATTGCGGACATAGAGTCTCCGGTGACAGCCTGAGTTGGTTTATTCAACAAAGCGGGAATGGTATAGTGCGCAGCCGCCATTGTCAGCACTGAAGCACTAGATTCTTAAACTGCTGTCAAAAACAAAGATTTAATCAGGGAAAGGCAATATGAAAACAGTTAAAGCGAGTCTGGGCCTGTTATTGATGGGGCTAATAATGAGCCTGGCGCCATTGGCTTCTGCCGATGGTGGCAAAGCTGACCCCTACGGGCAAATTGAGCAGGTAACTGCTGATCTGCTTGGGGTAATCAGCACCTATGCTGAGGGTTACCCGGCGAACGAGCAGGCCTATTTTACAGCCCTGTCTCAGCTAATGCAGGAACATGTAGACTTTAAATATATTGCCGCGCAGGTGATGGGCCCGTTTAAGGCTCAGGCGACTCCTCAGCAGCGCAAGCTGTTTGAGAGCAAATTTCGCAGTGGTTTGATAGAGACCTATGGTCGGGGTTTGATTGGCTATGGCGATGAAAAGATTGTGCTGATTAACAGGGCCGAATTAAAAGCCGGCCAGCGCAAGGTGTCGGTCAAGCAGGAAATCCGCAGCAATGGCGTGGTTTATCCAATGGAGTACTCCATGGCGCTGAGCAAGAGAACCGGCAAATGGAAGGCGATTAATGTGATTATCAATGGCATTAATATGCGTACTATTTTCCGCAGCCAGTTTGTCAATGCGGCACAGAAGTCCGGCGGCGATATAGATAGCGTGATCGCTGGATGGTCAACGGAATCCTGATCCGTATTAAGATTAATAAAGAGTTAACTAAATGAATCCTGAAGATGTAAAAACACTGCTCGAAAACGCTCTAACTGATTGTCAGATTCAAGTTGAGACTGAGGGTAGTCATTTCAATATCGTCGCTGTCGGTGACATATTTGAAGGCAAGCGAGCTGTGCAGCGCCAGCAGATTATCTATGCTGCTCTAAATGAGCAGATTTCCTCTGGCGCGATTCATGCCGTCAATATGAAGATTTTCACTCATCAGGAGTGGCAGCAGCGCGGCTGATCCACTCTTCAGGGCTGAAGCATGTAGACTCAGCCCATTGTCACAATGGTATTTCTAACCTTGGGGTTAACCAATGGATAAACTGATTATTCAAGGGGGCAAAGTGCTCCGCGGTGAAATCTGGATTTCCGGATCCAAAAATGCCGCCCTGCCGATACTGTCGGCTTCTCTGCTGTCTGAGGGTTTGGTCACCATTGGTAATCTGCCCCATCTGCAGGACGTGACAACCACCATCGAGCTGTTGGGGGCTCTGGGTGTTACCGTGAGCATTGATGAAAAAATGCGTCTGGAAGTGGATACATCCAGTTTAAACAGCCTCACAGCACCCTATGATCTGGTCAAGACCATGCGCGCCTCGATTCTGGTTCTGGGGCCCTTGCTGGCTCGCTACGGGGAGGCCAATGTTTCATTCCCCGGCGGTTGCGCCATTGGCAGTCGCCCAGTCGACTTGCATTTGCGCGGGCTGGAGGCTATGGGCGCAACCATTGACATTGATGAGGGTTATATTCGTGCGCGCAGTGATGGCCGTCTTACCGGCGCTCATATTCTTATGGATATAGTGTCTGTGGGAGCCACCGAAAACTTAATGATGGCCGCGGCACTGGCCGAGGGCACCACGGTAATTGAAAATGCCGCCCGAGAGCCGGAGATAGTAGATCTGGCCAACTGTATGAACGTCTGGGGCGCAGATGTGCAGGGCGCAGGATCAAATACTCTCACTATTAAGGGGGTTGATAAATTGACTGGCGGTTCTTTTGAAGTAATGCCAGACCGCATTGAAACCGGCACCTATCTGGCGGCTGCCGCAGCCACTGGTGGCAAGGTCAGGGTTCGGCAAACTGATCCTTCAACCCTTGAGGCGGTGCTGCTCAAGCTTGAAGAAACCGGCGCTGTAATCACTCAGGGCGAGGACTGGATTGAGCTGGATATGCAGGGCAAAAGACCCAGGGCTGTCAATATTAAGACAGCACCCTATCCCGGATTTCCAACGGATATGCAGGCCCAGCTTACTGCGGTCAATGCAGTGGCCGAGGGAACAGGTATCATTACCGAAACCATTTTTGAGAATCGATTAATGCAGGTCCAGGAGCTCAATCGCATGGGCGCCAATATCAGTGTTGAGGGCAATACTGCGGTTGTCACCGGGGTTGAGCGGCTCAAAGGTGCTCCGGTAATGGCCTCAGATCTGCGCGCATCGGCGGCGTTGGTGATTGCTGGTATGGTGGCCGAGGGTGAAACTGTAGTCGATCGCATCTATCATATTGATCGTGGTTACGAATGTATTGACGAAAAATTGCAACAACTGGGCTGCAAAATTAAACGCGTACCAGGTTAAATTGAACGAGATTACTAGACTGTTATGACCCAGATTACTCTGGCCCTGACCAAGGGTCGCATATTAAAAGAAACCTTACCGCTGCTGGCTACTGCGGGCATTGAGCCTGCCGAGGATATTGCCACCAGCCGCAAACTGGTCTTTAAAACCAATCACAGTGGCCTTCGGTTGCTGATTCTACGCGGGTCTGATGTGCCCACCTATGTTCAGTTTGGTGCCGCTGATCTGGGCGTAGCTGGCAAAGATGGCCTGCTGGAGCATCAGGGTGATGGTTACTATGAGCCACTGGACCTGGGGATTGCCCGCTGTAAATTAATGACTGCCGTCCCTGTGGGCGCTAAGCCACAGCAAGGGCGTCTGCGGGTGGCGACAAAATATATCAATGTGGCCCGACAATTTTATGCTGAGCAGGGTCGTCAGGCCGACCTGATTAAACTCTATGGCGCTATGGAGCTCGCGCCCATATTGGATCTGGCTCATGAGATTGTTGATATTGTGGATACAGGTAATACTTTAAAAGCCAATGGCCTCGAAGCTCGGGAAGAAATTGCCGATATCAGCTCGCGCCTAATTGTTAACAAAGCGGCCATGAAAACCAAGTACGCGGAAATCCAAAGCATAGTTAATGCGCTTGGAGAGGCTGTGGCAAAAGCATGAAAGGCTCCACTATTAAACGATTAGATGCCAGCGAAGCAGGGTTTTTGCCTGCTCTGGATCAGCTGATCGCCTGGGATATGGTGTCGGATGCTGGGGTGGAGAGCACAGTTGCCGATATCTTGCAGCAGGTGCGCAGTCGAGGTGATGCTGCACTGGTAGAGTACAGCAATCGCTTTGATCGCCGCGACTGCGACAGTATTAGCGACTTCTGCCTGCAGACTGAACAGTTGCAGCAGGCCCTCGAATCCATTGATTCCGAGACTCGCGCAGCGCTGGAAACTGCGGCTGAGCGAATCCGTGACTACCACAGCCACCAGCTCCAGCAATCCTGGCAGTATCAGGAAGACGACGGCACATTGCTGGGGCAGCAGATCACTCCTCTTGAGCGAGTGGGTATCTATGTGCCTGGAGGCAAAGCCAGCTATCCTTCATCGGTGCTAATGAATTGTATCCCTGCGCGGGTCGCCGGTGTAGAAGAGGTGATTATGATGGTGCCAGCACCAGATAATCAGCTTAGTCCCATTGTTCTGGCAGCGGCCGCCATTGCTGGCGTGGATAGGGTATTTACCATCGGGGGTGCTCAGGCTATTGGGGCGCTGGCCTTTGGAACCGAGACAGTGCCCAGAGTCGATAAGATTGTTGGCCCAGGCAATATTTATGTGGCCACCGCAAAGCGTATGGTGTTTGGCAGAGTGGGTCTGGATATGGTCGCTGGGCCCAGTGAAATTCTGGTGGTCTGTGATGGCGAGACCGATCCCGACTGGATTGCCATGGATTTATTCTCTCAGGCAGAGCACGACGAGGACGCCCAATCGATCCTGATTGCCTGGGATAGCGACTATCTGGATGCGGTCTACCAGAGTATTGAAAAGCTGCTGCCAGAAATGGAGCGCAGAGATATTATTGTCCAGTCCCTGGCCAATCGCGGGGCGCTTATCAAGGTTGCCGACGAGGATGAGGCTGTCAGCATCTGCAACCGCATTGCGCCGGAACATCTGGAGCTGTCTGTGGCAGACCCCCAAGCCTGGCTACCGAAAATTCGCCATGCGGGGGCTATCTTTATGGGACGGCACAGTGCCGAGGCTCTGGGCGACTACTGCGCAGGGCCCAACCATGTGTTGCCCACATCTGCGACCTCAAGATTTTCATCGCCTCTGGGTGTCTATGACTTTCAGAAGCGCAGCTCGATTATTTTCTGTTCCGAGCAGGGTGCCTCTGACCTTGGCAGAGTAGCCTCTGTGCTGGGGCGCGGCGAGTCATTGACCGCCCATGCGCGGTCAGCGGAATATCGCATTAAAGATTAGTTACTCAAAGATAGGTTCTTCGGAGCAAGGTTGATTATGAGCAGGTACTGGAGTGATTTTGTAAAACAGCTGCAACCCTATACCCCGGGTGAGCAGCCTAAAATCAGCAATCTCACCAAACTCAATACCAATGAGAATCCCTACGGACCCTCACCAGATGCGCTGGCGGCTATGCAGCGTCTGTTAAATGACGATCTGCGGCTGTACCCGCCACCCAATGCAGATGATCTCAAAGATTGTATCTCCAATTATTATGGGCTTGAGGCCGGGCAGGTTTTTGTCGGCAATGGTTCCGACGAAGTTCTGGCCCATGTGTTTAATGGTTTGCTCAACCAGGACGAGCCATTATTGTTTCCCGATATTAGCTACAGCTTTTATCCGGTGTTCTGTCAGCTCTATGGTATTGAATTTAACAAGATCCCCCTGGCCGAGGATTTTGCTATCGACCTCAGTGACTACCAGCGCCCCAATGGCGGAATTATCTTCCCCAATCCCAATGCGCCCACAGGCAAGCTGTTGGGTTTAGAGGCGATCGAGCAGTTATTGCAGAGTAATTCTGACTCTGTGGTAGTGGTAGATGAAGCCTATATAGATTTTGGCGGGGTCAGCGCAGTGCCGCTAATCGCTAAATACAACAACCTGCTGGTTGTGCACACGATGTCAAAGTCCCGATCACTGGCCGGCATGCGAATCGGCTATGCCATGGGCAGTGCTGAGTTAATTGAAGGTCTGGAACGGATTAAAAACAGTTTTAACTCCTACCCTCTGGGGCATTTGCAGATTGCGGCAGCAGTAGCCTCGTTTAATGATCAGGACTACTTTGAGAAAACCGCAGCTAGAGTAATTCGCAGTCGCGAGCAGCTGACCGAGCAGCTTGAGAGGCTGAATTTCAATGTGTTGCCCTCGGCCGCTAACTTTGTATTTGCTCGACACCAGCAGCAACAAGCCGAAGAGATAGCCAGCCAGCTGCGACGCAGAGGCATTATTGTGCGGCACTTTAAACAGGACAGGATTGACCAGTTTTTGAGGATCACCCTGGGGTCTGAACAGCAAAATCAACTGCTGGTGCAAAGCCTCACTGATATTTTAGGCTGAGGTTTTAAGGAGTTGCACCCTGGCTTTTTATTGCTGGATGGAAGGGCGTGAGCCAGCGACAGCCGTGACTTCAAAGGTTTGCCCGCTGCGCAGAATACCCAGCTCAATAGGTTTGCCGGGCATTACTTCGGCAATCTGGCTGATGCTGCTGTGGCGATCAGTCACCGAGATTCCATTGATTGTAACTACAATATCCCCAGGGCGAATGTTGGCGCTGTAAGCTGGTCCGCCATTGACAATGGACTGCACCAGCAGGCCATTAGTAATACGCAGGTTGAGCTGTTTGGCGAACTGTGGAGTCAGGGGTAGCGCCTCCATGCCCAGCCAGCCGCGAACCACACGGCCGTATTGAATAATATCTTTAAGCACCTTTTCTACTGCATCTGCGGGAATGGCAAAGCTGATACCGGCGGAACCATTGCGGTTGATCTTAGCGGTATTGACACCCAGCAGATTGCCATAGGCATCCACCAGAGCGCCGCCAGAATTGCCGGGATTAATATCGGCGTCGGTCTGAATAAAGTTTTCAAAGGTGTTGAGCCCAAGACCATTGCGCCCGGTGGCACTGACAATACCCTGAGTCACGGTTTGGCCAACGCCATAGGGATTGCCTATGGCCAGCACCACATCGCCAATTTTCGCCTGGGTTGGTTCCCCGACTGAGATAGGCTGTAGCTGAGTTGCGTCGATTTTGAGTACCGCCAGATCCGTTTCTGGATCTGTGCCCACAACCACAGCCGGTACTTCGCGGCCGTCGTAGAGCAACACCAGAATCTCATCCACATCATCAACCACATGGAAGTTGGTCACTACAAAGCCATCGTCCTGCATAATTACCCCAGACCCCAGAGAGGACTGAATTCGCTGCTGCTGGAGATTGTACAGACGCCTAAAAAAGGGGTCATTGAGCAGTGGATGGGGAGTGCCGCGGGCGACCTTGCGGGTATAAATATTGACTACCGAGGGTGCGGCTCGACTGACAGCTGCAGAATAGGATACCGGGCCAGACCAGTTGCCAGGCTGAGCATTCTGGCGGGTTTCCTCAACAGCTATCTCGTCGGCGGGCTGGTTGCGGAACTCAGGAAAAACCAGCATCAGCATAAAGGCGACAAATAACCCCACCAGTACCGGCTTGCCGATAAAATTAAATATCCAGTCTGTCGTTTGTTTGCTCAGCACAGCGAATTCCCCGTTTAGACCGGTGATTATGACACAGGGGTCCCTGCGCCCTCAATTGCGTCACTTATGGGCGCAGCAGGTTAGATAATTTTGGATTTGGCTTCTGTGCATTGCGGTATAGCAGGATAATATGTCCAATAGACTGAACCAGCAGAGCGTCGAATTGTTCACAGATCTGCTCGGTAATCGCCTTTTTGGCCTCGCGATCGCCCACCGATAGCTTGACCTTGATCAGTTCATGATCGGCCAGCGCGCGTTCAATCTCGGCGCCCACATTTTCCGAGAGACCTTTTCCGGCAATGGTCACCACTGGCTTGAGATTATGACCCAGGCGTCGTAAATGTTTCTTATCTGCGTTGATACTTGTCATAATGGTCGGCCGTAGTAAGTAAGCTGCGCATTCTAGCGAAAACGACCCCATGGCGAAATCTAAAAATCGGAGTTGGATAAAACAGCATGTCAATGATCCTTATGTCATGCAGTCACAGAAGGATGGTTATCGATCTCGCGCCAGCTATAAACTACTGGAGATTGTCGAAAAAACCCGTCTGATTCGCCCTGGAATGACTGTGGTAGATCTGGGTTCCACACCGGGCGGCTGGTCCCAGGTGGCGGCCAGGATGGTGGGACACGAGGGCAGGGTGCATGCGCTGGATATTCTGCCCATGGATCCCATAGCCGGAGTAGATTTTATTCAGGGAGATTTTACTGAACAGGAGGTTTTTGATCAGCTGTTGTCGGTGATAGGAAATCGCCCCGTAGACCTTGTAATTTCGGATATGGCCCCCAATTTAACAGGAGCGAAGGCCGTTGATCAGCCCGCGATGATGCATTTAGCAGAACTGGCTATCGATTTAACGGGTCAGATAATGAAACCCGAAGGTGTATTTATTGCCAAACTATTTCAGGGCGAGGGTTTTGATCAGTTTGTGCGCCATGTTAGAACTGTGTTTAATACAGTGAGTTTAAAAAAACCAGATGCGTCCCGGGCCAAGTCTCGAGAGGTGTATCTGGTTGCCAAGGGCCTGAAGGCCAACTAGAGAGGAAAATGTTTTGAACGATTTGGCGAAGAATTTAATTGTGTGGGTGGTATTAGCCGCGATTCTAATGTCGGTGTTTAATAGCTTCACACCGCAACCGGTCGATAACAGCCTGGATTACTCAGACTTTGTGCTGGAAGTGCAGAATGAGCGTGTCTCCAGCATTTCCATTGACGGGCTTATTATCGAAGGTGAGCGCCGCGATGGCAGTAAATTCAGAACTGTGCGTCCCAATGTGCAGGACCCGGGTCTGATGGATGATCTGCTCAATCACAGCGTCAAAGTGGTGGGCAAGGAGCCAGAGACACCAAGCCTTATCTCACAGCTGTTGGTAGCAGCATTCCCTATTCTGCTGATACTGGCGATTTTCGTGTTCTTTATGCGCCAGATGCAGGGCGGTGGTGGCGGCAAAGGTGGCCCCATGAGCTTTGGTAAAAGCAAGGCCAAACTGCTTACCGGCGATCAGATTAACACCACCTTTGCCGATGTGGCAGGTGTAGATGAAGCTAAAGAAGATGTGGGTGAACTGGTTGAATTCCTCAGCGACCCCAGCAAGTTTCAGCGCCTCGGTGGCCGAATCCCCAAAGGCGTGCTCATGGTTGGCCCCCCCGGAACAGGTAAAACCCTGTTGGCCAAAGCTATTGCCGGTGAGGCCAAGGTGCCATTTTTCTCAATCTCAGGTTCTGACTTTGTCGAGATGTTTGTGGGTGTGGGTGCCTCTCGCGTGCGCGATATGTTCGAGCAGGCCAAAAAACAGGCTCCCTGCATTATCTTTATCGATGAAATCGATGCCGTAGGTCGCCATCGTGGCGGTGGTTATGGCGGCGGCAACGATGAGCGCGAACAGACATTGAATCAGCTGCTGGTGGAGATGGATGGCTTTGAAGGCAACGAAGGCGTCATTGTTATTGCTGCTACCAACCGACCAGATGTCCTAGATAAAGCCCTGTTGCGTCCGGGTAGATTTGATCGTCAGGTCTATGTGGGTCTTCCTGATATCCGTGGCCGCGAACAGATTCTTAAAGTCCATGCTCGCAAAGTACCACTGGATGAGTCCATTGAGTTGAGTATTTTGGCCCGCGGCACCCCAGGTTTCTCAGGTGCAGATCTGGCCAACCTGGTTAATGAAGCGGCACTGTTTTCCGCTCGCTCCAACCGGCGCGTTGTGACCATGGAAGAGTTCGAAAAAGCGCGGGACAAAATTATGATGGGCGCCGAGAGACGCTCTATGGTGATGTCGGAGAAAGAAAAAACCAACACCGCCTACCATGAGGCCGGCCATGCCATTATCGGACGACTGGTCCCAGAGCATGACCCAGTGCACAAGGTCACTATTATCCCCCGCGGCAGAGCACTGGGCGTTACCCAGTATCTGCCGGAAGAAGATCGTTACAGCATGAATCGGCGTCAACTTAACAGTCAGCTATGCAGTCTGTTTGGTGGCCGTATTGCCGAGGAATTGGTGGGAGGCATCGATGCTGTGACCACCGGAGCCTCCAATGATATTGAGCGAGCCACCCAGATGGCGCGCAATATGGTCACCAAATGGGGTCTCAATGAAAAAATGGGCCCGGTGCTCTATGGTGAAGATGAGTCCCAGGCACCTGGTGGAGGCAATACTCATTATTCTGAAGATACTTCTCGCGAGATCGATCAGGAAGTGCGCCTTATTTTGAACGATGCCTACAGCACCGCCACCAAGCTGCTGGAAGACAATCGCGATATTCTCGAAGCTATGAAAGATGCGCTGATGGAGTATGAAACCATTGATGCAGATCAGGTAGATGATCTGATGAATCGCATTAAGGTACGCCCACCCAAACAGTGGGATGACAATGATTCTGATAATAACCCCGGTGGCAATGGTCAGGCGAGTAAGCAGGCAGACGTAAAAGAAGCTGATGCAAAGGATGGAGATCCGATCGGTGGCCCGGTAGAGGATATTTAATTCCAGTCTCAATACCAAACCTCGGCGCTCCCTGAGCATCGAGGTTTTTTTGATTTTACGGCGCAATTTTTATGGCAGAACTGAAGTGCGGTAACAAAACCCTAGATCTATCCCGTCCCGCCGTTATGGGTATTGTCAATGCAACTCCCGACTCTTTTTCCGATGGTGGCCAGCTGTATTCCAGCGGTCGCATAGATCAGAGTAAAACTCTGCAGGCCATCGAAACCATGCTCGCCGATGGTGCGGATATTATTGATATAGGTGGTGAATCCACCAGGCCAGGTGCCAAGCCTGTATCTGTAGACCAGGAATTGCAGCGAGTGATTCCAATTATTGAAGCCGTAACCAGTCGTTTTGATGTCATTGTTTCAGTGGATACCAGTACAGCGCAGGTAATCAATGAGGCGGCCGCAGCGGGGGCGAGTTTAATCAATGATGTGCGGGCATTGCAGCGCGAGGGCGCACTGCAGGCCGCGGTCGATTGTCAATTGCCAGTCTGTTTGATGCATATGCAAAACCAGCCGCAAAGTATGCAGGCCAACCCCCAGTATCATGATGTGGTTGCAGAGGTCGTCGAGTTTTTGCAGCAGCGCAAACAGACTTGCCTGTCTGCGGGACTAAGCTCTGAGCAGATTCTACTGGATCCAGGGTTTGGGTTTGGCAAGACCTTGGAGCATAATCTGGCTCTGTTCAATGGGCTGGGCCAGCTGGCTGGTGAAGGCCATCCGATCCTGGTGGGGGTGTCGCGAAAATCCATGATCGGACAGATATTAAATTCGGATGTGGATAATCGTCTTATAGGAAGTGTTACCATGGCGCTTTTGGCCGCACAACAGTTGGCGGCAGCCCGGGGTTCACTGATACTTCGGGTCCATGATGTCAAAGAAACCGTCCAGGCGCTCAGCGTTTGGCAACAGAGTAGCTATAAGGAAATCGCAATATCATGACCAGAAAATATTTTGGTACCGATGGAATTCGTGGCAGAGTCGGAGAGTACCCAGTCACCGCAGACTTTATGCTCAAGCTGGGCTGGGCGGCTGGCACTGTACTTACTCGCCATACTCAGGGTAAAAAACGCGTGCTGATTGGCAAAGACACCAGAGTCTCCGGCTATATGTTTGAGTCGGCTCTGGAGGCTGGTCTGGTAGCCGCTGGCGTTGACGTAGATATGCTGGGTCCCATGCCGACCCCGGCCATTGCCTACCTCACCAGAACCTTTCGGGCAGCGGCTGGCATTGTGATCAGTGCCTCCCACAATCCGGTCGAAGATAACGGAATCAAATTCTTTGCCGCTGATGGTTATAAATTACCTGATCAAGTCGAGCTGGAAATCGAAGCGCTGATGGATGAGCCGCTGGTAACCAATAGCTCCCACCACCTGGGTAAGGCCCGGCGCCTGAGCGATGCCACTGGCCGCTATATCGAGTTTTGTAAGGGCACATTGCCCGCAGGCTTTGATTTGACCGGTCTCAAAATCGTGGTCGACTGCGCCAATGGCGCCACTTACCATGCTGGCCCCCGCGTCTTTAAGGAGCTGGGTGCCAAGACTATAGCCATGGGCAATGCCCCCAATGGTTTTAATATCAATGAACAGTGCGGCTCGACTCATATGGACGGCCTGCAACAGGCAGTGCTCGATGAGGAGGCGGATTTTGGTGTCGCCTTTGATGGCGATGGTGATCGCGTACTGTTTGTTGATGGCAATGGAGAAATTGTCGATGGTGATGAGCTGATCTACATAATTGCTCAGCATCGTCGGGCCAAAGGCAACTGCAGAGGTGTTGCGGGTACACAGATGAGCAATCTGGGTCTGGAATTGGCCCTTAAAGATTTGGACATCCCCTTTGAGAGAACCAAAGTAGGTGATCGCTATGTGGTCGAAGCATTAAAAGCCAATAACTGGGAACTGGGCGGTGAGGCCTCGGGCCATGTTCTGTGCAGCGACCTCAACAGCACAGGGGACGGCATAGTCGCCGCTTTGCAGGTGGTATTGGCACTTGCAGACAGTGGCAGCACCCTGGCCGAGTTAAAAACAGGCATGACTAAATTTCCCCAGACCATGATCAATGTGCGACTGTCGAAAAAAGTCGATATCAGCGGTAATCAGGTCATTAACGATGCAGTGGCCGCCGCCGAGGCTGAACTTGCCGGCCGAGGTCGCGTTTTACTGCGCCCCTCGGGTACAGAACCCCTAATCAGAGTAATGGTAGAGGGCGAAGATCAGGGCTTGGTCGATAAGCTGGTAGATAGTCTGGCAAAAACCGTTCAACAGCAGGTTGGCTAAGCTGTTGACTGCATGCCAAAAGACGTATTCCCGGTTGTAACTTAGCCCTTTGTCGGGTAGCATTCACGCCCGTTTGAAAGGCCCCTCCAAAAGGAGTGACTAGGATGGCAGATCCGATGATAGCGGGTAATTGGAAAATGCATGGCACAGTTGAATCGGCGGCTCAGTTAGCCAGTCAATTGGCGGGCCAATGGACTGATAAAAGCTCTGTGGAGATGGTTATTTTTCCACCGGCTGTGCATATCTCCACAGTGGCATCAACCCTGGCAGGAAGCAATATAGCGATCGGTGCACAAAACCTCTCGCAATATGATAGTGGCGCCTTTACCGGCGAGATTTCTGCCACCATGCTCAGTGATCTGGGTTGCAAGTATGCGCTCGTTGGCCACTCAGAACGACGCACAGAGTTTGGCGAAGGCAACAGCTGTGTGGCAGAGAAATTTGTCGCGGCACAGGCAGCGGGTTTAATACCCATACTCTGTGTTGGCGAGACATTGCATCAGCGCCAGCAAGGCCAGACCATGGCTGTAGTGGCAGAACAGATCACTGCGGTAGTTGACCTGGCAGGTCTAAAAAGCGTTTGCGGTGCGGTTATTGCCTACGAGCCAGTTTGGGCCATAGGCACAGGTGAGACAGCCAGCCCGCAGCAGGCCCAGCAGGTTCACGATGGTATCCGTGCCCAGCTTGGTGTTGAAGGCCTTTATACTAGCTTGCTTTACGGAGGCAGTGTTAATGGCGACAATGCACGCCAATTATTTGGCCAGCCCGATATCAATGGTGGTCTGGTTGGTGGAGCCTCTTTAGAGGCAGATGGTTTTTTAAATATTGCACAACAACTGATCGAGCAACAGTAATGGAACAGATTATTTTAATATTTCACTTTGTGGTAGCCATTGGCCTGATAGGCCTGATTTTGCTGCAACAGGGCAAGGGTGCTGAAGCCGGGGCCTCATTTGGTTCAGGGGCATCACAGACCGTATTTGGCAGTGGCGGCGGCTGGAACTTTTTTAGCAAAATGACAGCCATATTGTCGACCATCTTTTTTGTCACCAGTGTCAGCCTGGCACTGATCGCCAAAAACAAGACAGTGGTTGATGAAGAATTGCTGCCGGAACTGCAGGCGATTCCCATGGAATCTATTCTGGAAACCGATCTCCCAAATGTGGATTCGGTTGATGATCTGTCTTCGGATGACCTTCCGTCAATCCCGGCGGAATAAGCGGTTCTAGAGCAAAGATTTTAATTTAGTCATGCGGACGTGGCGGAATTGGTAGACGCGCCAGCTTGAGGGGCTGGTAACTTCGGTTGTGGGGGTTCAAGTCCCCCCGTCCGCACCACTAAATATTCAATATCATTATTGCTGTCGACTTAAAAGCTCCGTTAAGCGGGGCTTTTTTCGTTTTCCGCACCTAAAAACAGTCTTTTTATCCAAATTTATCCCTGTCGTATTGCTGTACGTTTTTGTCGCAGGTTCAAAAGCATCAACGCTAACTTAGGAACAGAATGCCGGAAATTTCATTCACAAATATTTAGAGCAATGGTTATGAAGACAACCTCAAAAACGTCTGAGTCCAAAGCCTTTGGTTTTGGCACACAAATTCGCAAGTCACCCTATTTTGATGCCACGCTGCGCTGGGGCGCGGCGGGGTTTTCTGTCTATAACCATATGTATATCCCCCGGGATTTTGGTGATCCGGAGCAAAACTTTTGGAACCTGATTAACGGCGCGACTCTGAGTGATGTGGCTGTCGAAAGACAGGTCGAGATCACCGGGCCAGACGCAGCTAAATTTGTACAGATGTTAACCCCTCGCAACCTGTCTAACTGCGCTGTAGGACAGTGCAAATATGTGCTGATTACCAATGCCCAGGGCGGTATTCTCAATGACCCCATACTGCTGCGCCTGGCTGAAAATCACTTTTGGCTGTCTCTGGCAGATAGCGATATTTTGCTCTGGGCCCAGGGAGTGGCCGTGACATCCGGTCTTGATGTAGACATCTGTGAGCCAGATGTGTCCCCACTGCAGCTGCAGGGACCCAGATCTGGCGAGATTATGCAGGCCCTGTTTGGCGATCGAATTAACGATTTACGCTACTACTGGTTTGCTGATTTTGAACTTGATGGCATGCCGCTGATTATCTCTCGCACCGGCTGGTCCAGTGAGCTGGGTTATGAAATTTATTTGCGTGATGGCAGTCGCGGCGATGAGCTGTGGGAGCGAATTATGCAGGCAGGTCAGGCCTTTGGTTTGCAGCCCGGACATACCTCAGCTATCCGTCGCATCGAGGGCGGCATGCTGTCCTATCATGCGGATATGGACAGTCATACCAACCCCTTTGAGCTGGGGCTTGATCGTTTGGTAGATCTGGAAATGGAAGCTGACTTTATTGGCAAGGCTGCACTTACCAAAATTGCCGAGCAGGGTGTAAGCCGCAAACAGGTGGGGTTAGAAATTGATGGCGAGCCGCTGACCGGCGCCAACAATGAATTCTGGCCAATTATTGTGGGTTCAGAGCAGATTGGTTGTGTCACCTCAGCGATTTACTCGCCGCGACTGCAGACTAATATTGCTCTGGCTATTGTCAGTATCGACTTTAGTGCTCTGGATACCGAGGCAGAGATAGTCACCCCCTTTGGGCGTCGCTCTGTTAAGGTTGTGCCAAAGCCATTTTATGACCCTAAAAAAGCCATAGCGGCCAAAGCCTGATAAAAAACAAGTAGGTATTGCTATCAATCACGACAACTATGCGGACGCCTATCTCAAGCAGATACTCACCGAGGTTAAAACCATAGCCCTGGTGGGTGCTAGTCCGCGCCCGGAGCGAGACAGCTATCTGTGCATGGAAGCACTGCTTGCGGCCGGTTATAACATGATCCCGGTTAACCCTCGAGAGGCGGGCAATACCATCCTAGGTCAGCTCTGCTACGAGTCCCTTGCCTGCATAGAGCAACCCATAGATATGGTTGAGATATTTCGCTCATCAGAGGCGGCTCTGGGTGTGACTCAAGAGGCGATCTCTATCGGCGCCAATGTGGTCTGGATGCAGCTTGAAATACGCAATCAACAGGCTGCCGAGTTGGCAGAGGCCGCCGGTATTAAGGTTGTGATGGATCGCTGTCCAAAGATAGAATTAACCAAACCCTATTGGACTGGAATAGAGGCTTAGTTCAGATCCAGAAATAATAATAAATTCAGATGCTCCGAGCAGAGAGGCGACTATGGGAGATCAGGTAGAAAGTGATATTTTGCTCAGTGAAATGGCCGGGGGCATTCTCAGACTGACATTAAATGATCAGAAGCGCCGCAATGCACTGTCCGAAACCATGCTGGCGCAGCTCTCTGATGCCTTTGCTAAGGCCGCTCTCGACCCCTCAGTGCGGGTGATTGTGCTTGCTGCCAATGGCCCCGCGTTCTGTGCAGGCCATGACCTTAAAGAGATTACCGCCGCTAGATCCGGGGAAGATAATGGCAAGGCCTACTTCAAGGCCCTGTTCGATACCTGTGCCTCATTAATGCAGCTGATTGTGCGCAATCCCAAGCCGGTGATTGCAGAAGTGGCCACTGTAGCCACAGCAGCGGGCTGTCAGTTAGTCGCCAGCTGCGATCTGGCCATGGCTGCAGATTCGGCGCTGTTTGCGACTCCCGGTGTGAATATAGGTCTTTTTTGTTCCACTCCTATGGTGGCTCTGTCGCGCAATGTCAGCAACAAACATGCTATGGAAATGCTGTTGACTGGAGATCTGGTCAGCGCTGAGAAAGCCCAGCAAATTGGTTTAATTAACCAGTGTTTCAGCGCCGAAGTGCTGACCGAACAGACCATGGCTATGGCAGACAAAATTGCCGCCAAATCCAGTATGACTCTGGCAGTGGGCAAGCGGGCATTTTATGAGCAGGCAGAAATGCCCCTCGAGGAGGCCTATATCCATGCATCCGAGGTGATGGTGGACAATATGCTCAGGCAGGATGCGCAAGAGGGTATAGGTGCATTTATTGAAAAACGCGCGCCAGACTGGCAAGACAGATAATTAAATTCATGGCCAGTATCTATGATCGCGACCTCGACCAACAACCGGCTAATTACCAGCCCCTGACTCCTCTGGCCTTTCTAGAGCGCGCGGCTAGCGTTTTCCCCTATCATATAGCAGTGATCTATGGTGACTTGCAGATCAGCTACAGCGTTTTTTATGGTCGCTGCCGACAGCTTGCCTCAGTATTGGCCGCTCGCGGCATAGGGCGTGGTGACACAGTCTCAGTGATGCTAGCCAATACGCCAGCTATGCTGGAGGCTCATTATGCGATCCCTATGTGTGGCGCCGTGTTGCACAGTATGAATACCCGGCTGGATGGCGCAGTAATTGCCTTTCAACTGGATCATGCAGAGTCTCAGGTACTGATTACAGATACGGCCTTTTCTGAAACTATGGGCACCGCCCTGCAAATAGCTGAGGTTGAGCCTCTGGTTATCGATTATCAGGATATGGTTTTTCCGCAGGTGGGAGAAAGGCTGGGTAGCCATGATTACGAAATATTACTGTCCTCAGGTGATGCAGACTTCCCCTGGTTGATGCCTGAGACTGAATGGGATGCTATAAGCCTCAACTATACATCTGGCACCACAGGTGACCCCAAGGGAGTGGTGTACCATCATCGCGGCGCCTGCCTGTTGGCTCAGGGCAATGCAATTACCGCTTCTATACCCAAGCATGCGGTCTATCTCTGGACCCTGCCCATGTTCCACTGCAATGGCTGGTGTTTCCCCTGGACAATGTCTGCAGTCAATGGCACCCATATCTGTCTGCGCGAGGTTCGCGCCGATGCTATCTGGGCGGCACTGGCAGATCATCAGGTCACCCATCTTTGTGGTGCCCCTGTAGTTATGTCGACCATCCTTGCTGCTGATGCAGAGCACAAACGTCCGCTGACAAAGGCCGTGGAATTTTTCACCGCTGCTGCACCTCCACCGGAATCGGTGCTCTCGGATATGCGTGAAGCTGGATTTAATGTCACCCATCTCTATGGTTTAACCGAAGTCTATGGTCCAGCGGTGGTCAATGACTGGCATTCTGACTGGGATGGGTTGCCTGCATCAGAGCAGGCGGCACTAAAGGCCCGCCAGGGGGTTCGCTACCATGCCCTCGAAGAGTTGGATGTACTTGACCCTGAGACTATGACCCCAGTGCCCAGAGATGGCGAAACCCTGGGCGAGGTCATGTTCCGCGGCAATGTGGTGATGAAAGGGTATCTAAAAAATAAGCAGGCCACTGAGCGAGCTTTTGCTGGAGACTGGTTCCACTCTGGAGATCTGGCCGTGGTCTATCCCGACGGTTATATACAGCTCAAGGATCGCTCCAAAGATATTATTATTTCCGGGGGTGAGAATATCTCCTCTATCGAAATCGAAGAGGTGCTGCATAAGCACCCCAGGGTAGCCTCAGCCGCCGTGGTGGCCATGCCTCACACTAAATGGGGCGAAACGCCCTGTGCCTTTATTGAGTTGGCGGCCGGGGCAGAGACATCGGCAGATGATCTGACCCAGTGGTGCAAGCAGCATTTGGCGAGCTTTAAGGTGCCCCGCCAATTTGTCTTTGAGAATATAGTTAAAACCTCCACAGGTAAGGTGCAGAAGTTTATACTTCGCCAGCAGGCAGAAAAATTAGCTGGGGAGCAGGGTTCTTGATAACAGGCAAAATTATTGGTGGGCTGATTGGTTTTATGGTGGCGGGCCCTTTCACCTCGCTGTTGGGTGTGTTTGTTGGCCATCAATTTGATAAGGGTCTGGGCGGCGTTCTCAAGCCTATGTCTGGTCAGGAGCAGGCGCTTATTCGCAGCACCTATTTTGAGACCTTATTTTCTCTGTTGGGTCATTTAGCTAAGTCTGATGGGCGTATATCTAGGGTAGAAATTGCCCAGGCAGAAGCGCTTATGGGCAATATGGGCCTGGATGCCAGCAGTCGCCGCGCTGCTATTGAGCTGTTTCAGCAGGGTAGTAAAACCGATTTTTCTGTCGACCAGACCATGAGCAGATTTAATTCTGTCTGTGGCCGCCAAAATAATCTCAAGCGATCACTGCTTAATTATTTGCTGGCTCTGGCTATGGCTGATGGCGAGTTGCATTCGGCAGAGCAGGATGTTTTGCAAACCGTGGCCAGACACCTGGGCTTCTCTCCATCACTGTTTAAAAAGTTTATTGAAATGATTAAGGCCCAGTCCCAGTTTAGGGACTCGGGTTATCAATCTCAGCGTCCAGATACTCAGAGCCAGTTAGATTCTGCCTACAGGGCACTGGGGGTAAAGGCATCCAGTACTGATGGACAGGTTAAAAAGGCTTATCGCAAATTGATCAGTGAAAATCACCCAGATAAGCTGATTGGCCAGGGTATGCCGGAAGATATGGTCAAGTTGGCGACCGAGCGCACCCAGGAGATTCAAACCGCCTATGAGTATATTGTTGCTCAGCGTAAATAAAACCAGATGATTGCCTCTGCGTTGTTGACCTAGCTAAGCCCTCTACCTATAATGCGCGTCCTCTTCAAGAGGGCGGTTTAAAGACTAAAGCGCTGTGTCGGTGCGGGATGGAGCAGTCTGGTAGCTCGTCGGGCTCATAACCCGAAGGTCGTTGGTTCAAATCCAGCTCCCGCTACCAATTTTCGCAGGATTTTGTTCTGAGAAGATTACTGACACAAAAGGTAATGTACTTGCAGAGTTTTTTGACTATGCTTGCATTACCCAGTAGAAAAAGGAGCTCCTGTTGATCTTGGCTTGATTCAGGTTTCTACTAAGAAAATTCGCGTCGGGTCCGGCGCAAATCGAGGAGCCCCATTTTGGGGCTTTTCTTTAGCAGTTGAAAAAATGGGCCACTGGCCCATTTTTTGTTTGTAGGAGTTACCCATGGCTGTTGCCGATATAAAGTTAAGACAGCTGTTGCAGCCAGTGATCGAAGCTCTGGGTTGCGAGCTCTGGGGTCTGGAGTTACAGGCTGGTGGCAAGACCAAGCTGCTGCGCATTTATATAGATCGCGCAGGGGGAGCTGTAGGTATCGAGGACTGCGAGCGAGTGAGTCGGCAGTCGAGTGCGGTACTGGATGTAGAAGATGTTATTAATGGTGAGTACATTTTAGAAGTGTCCTCGCCAGGTATGGATAGGCCTCTTTACGAGCTCAGTCAGTACGAGCAGTTTATAGGCGAAGATATTTCGTTGCGCCTGAGGTTTCCCTACGAGGGAAGGCGTAATTTTAAAGGTCGGCTAACAGGAGTCGATGGTGACGAAATTATTGTGGTGGCAACAGATCATGAGTTTCTGTTTCCGGTTGAAGGCATAGAGAAGGCTAACGTGGTTCCTCGCTTTTGAGGCATGTGGAGTTTGAACAATGAGTAAAGAAATTTTAATGGTTGCTGAAGCTGTATCCAACGAGAAAGGTGTGGATCAGGGGATTATTTTTGAAGCAATTGAGCAGGCACTGGCCATGGCCACTAAGAAGCGCTACGAAGAAGGCGCTAATATTCGGGTGGTTATTGACCGCGAGACAGGTGATTATCAGTCGTACCGCTGGTGGGACGTGGTTGCCGACGATGAGATGGCAGAGCTGGGTACCCAGTTCACCACTGAAGAGGCAATCGAGCAGGATCCAACACTTAAAGTGGGTGATACCTACGAAGAGACTGTTGAAAACATCGCCTTTGGCCGTATCGCTGCGCAGACTGCCAAGCAGGTGATTGTTCAGCGGGTTAAAGATGCCGAGCGTGAGCTGATTATTAATCGTTTCCGTCACCGTGTTGGCGAGCTGCTCAGTGGTACAGTCAAAAAAGTGACCCGCGACCATATAGTTGTAGACTTTGGCGAAAATGCCGAAGGCATGTTGCCTCGCGAAGAGTTGGTTGGTCGAGAAATCTTCCGTATCAATGATCGTACTCGGGTTATTTTAACAGCTATTCGCGAAGAGACTCGCGGCCCTCAGTTGATGGTTTCCCGTGCAGCGCCAGAAATGCTAATCCAGCTATTCCAGATCGAAGTCCCGGAAATCGCTGAAGGAATTATCGAAATTAAAGGTGCGGCCCGTGATCCAGGCCAGCGCGCCAAGATCGCTGTAAAAAGTAAAGATGCCCGTATCGATCCTGTAGGTGCCTGTGTGGGTATGCGCGGTGCACGAGTACAGGCCGTCTCCAATGATCTGGATGACGAGCGTGTTGATATCGTGCTCTGGGACGACAACCCAGCCCAGCTGGTCATCAATGCCATGGCTCCTGCAGAGGTTGAGTCTATTGTGGTCGACGAAGATACCAACACAATGGATGTTGCCGTAAACGACGAAAATCTGGCTCAGGCAATTGGTAAGGGCGGGCAGAATGTGCGTCTGGCCTCTGAGCTCACAGGCTGGAATATCAACGTTATGACCATTGAAGATGCCCAGCAGAAGCATGAAGCTGAGTCATCAAACTTTGTTGAGAGCCTGATGACTGCATTGGATGTAGATGAAGATGTGGCCGTTGTACTGGTGGAAGAGGGCTTTACCAGTATTGAAGAGGTTGCCTATGTTCCCTTGGAGGAAATGAGTGCAATTGAAGGTTTTGATGAAGATATTGCTGAAGAATTGCGCGCTCGCGCCAAGGATGCCCTGTTAACCATGGCACTGGCCAGCGAAGAGCAGCTTACCAATGTGCAGCCCGCTGAGGATCTTCTGACCATGGAGGGAATGGATTCGGAACTGGCATATAAGTTGACAGCAAAGAGTATTATCACCATGGAAGATCTGGCCGAGCAGGCCGTAGATGATCTGATGGATATCGATGGTATGGATGAAGAGAAAGCAGCAGCATTGATTATGACTGCTCGTGCACCTTGGTTTGCAGAAGAGCAAGGCGAGTAATTAGTCGAGCGGGAATAGAGGAAAAATAATGGCTGAAGTTACAGTAAGTGAACTGGCAAAAACCGTAGGCGCATCTGTCGATCGTTTGCTAATGCAAATGAAAGAGGCCGGGCTAAGCCATGGCTCCGCAGAGGCCACCGTCTCTGATGAAGAAAAGCAAACACTGCTGGCCTATTTAAAGAGCCTGCACGGTGCTAGCTCTGCAGAGCCGAAGAAAATTACATTGCGACGCAAGACTGTCAGCACATTGAAATCCGGTAATCGCAAAACCGTTAACATCGAAGTGCGCAAAAAGCGTACCTACGTCAAGCGCAGCGACGAGGAGTTAGAAACTCAGGCTGCAGCAGAAGCTGAAGAAAAAGCTCGCCTTGAGGAAGTCGCCGCACAGGCAGCAGCTGAGGTAGAGGAGATAATCGAAGAGGTGGCGCCGGACGACGAGGCTGCCGTCGAGGTCAAGCTGGCGAAAAGTACAGGCATTGATGATATAGAAGAAAAGCGTCAAAACGCTATTCAAAATCGGCGCAAGGCAGAAGTTGAAGCCAAGGCTGCGGCCGACGAAGCCGCTAAAACCAAGCTTGAAGAAGAGACTCGTAAAGCTGCAGAAGCCGCCTCTGCTCTTGAAAGTGGCGAGGCCAAAAAAGCCGCCAAACCCACCAAGGCAATGCCAGTCTCAGAGCCTGTGCATGACAAAGGCCGTCGTCATGGCAAGCCCATAGATGATGAAGATAAACTGGGCAAGAAGACAGTCAAGAAGCCTCTGGGTAAAGGCGGCAAGAAGAAAGGCCGCCTGCAGTTGGATGACGGCATGGATGAGCGCGGCAGAAAAGGTCGCCTGCGTTCCAATTTCGTGGCTCTCAAAGTCGACAACAAGCACACTTTCCAGCGCCCGGTTGAGAAAAAGATACTAGAGGTCGCTATTCCTGAGGAACTCACCGTCGGTGATCTGGCTCAGCGTATGGCGATTAAATCTGGTGCCGTAATCAAGGAGCTGATGAAACTCGGAGTTATGGCCAATATCAATCAGGTTATTGATCAGGAAACCGCATTTCTAGTGGTTGAAGAATTAGGTCATACCCCTACAGCAGCCAAAGATGAAACTGTCGAAGATGAGTTGACCAAACAGTTTGAAACCATGGAATCTGAAGGCGGCGACTCACCCAGAGCTCCTATAGTCACAGTGATGGGCCATGTAGACCATGGCAAGACTTCGCTGCTGGACTACATCAGAAAATCTCGGGTTGCCTCTGGCGAAGCCGGCGGTATTACCCAGCATATTGGTGCCTATCATGTAGACACGCCCAAGGGCATGGTCACATTCCTGGACACTCCCGGACACGCTGCCTTTACGGCAATGCGTGCCCGTGGCGCCCAGAGTACCGACGTGGTGATTCTGGTAGTAGCCGCCGATGATGGTGTGATGCCCCAGACTGAAGAGGCGATTCAACATGCCCGCGCCGCTGGTGTGCCCATAGTTATTGCGATCAATAAAATGGATAAAGAGGGCGCTGATCCCGAGCGTGTTACCACAGAATTAGCGGCTAAAGATGTGATCCCGGAAGAATGGGGTGGCGATACTCAGTTTATCAAAGTGTCGGCGCAAACAGGCGACGGCATTGATGAGCTTCTTGAGGCAGTGCTGCTGCAGTCGGAATTATTGGAATTAACCGCGCCGGTAGATGTTCCTGCTCGGGGTGTAATTGTTGAATCCCGTATTGATAAGGGCCGCGGTGTAGTAGCTACTGCACTGGTTCAGCTGGGTACATTGCGCAAAGGTGACTTTATGCTGGCCGGTGAGAGCGTGGGTAAGATTCGCGCCATGACCGACGAAGCCAAGCAGCCTACTATGGAAGCTGGCCCCTCTATTCCAGTAGAAATACTGGGTCTGGATGAAGCCCCTAATGCCGGTGACGAGTTCTTTGTGGTTGCCGATGAGCGCAAGGCCAAAGAAATTGCCGAGTTACGCACCACCAAATCTCGCCATGAGCGTATGTCGCGACAGCAGGCCGCTAAACTAGAAAATATGTTTACCGATATGGGTGCCGAGCAGGTCAATAAGCTCAACCTTATCGTTAAAACTGATGTGCGGGGCTCTCTCGAAGCTATCAATAGCGCGTTAAATGATTTTGCCACCGATGAAGTGGCTGTAGATATTGTGGCCTCAGGTGTGGGCGGTATTACCGAATCAGATATCAACCTGGCACTGACTACTGGCGCCATTGTTCTGGGCTTTAATGTTCGTGCTGGTGGAGCTGCCCGAGCGCTGGCAGAGAAAGAAGAGATTGAAGTGCGCTATTACAGCGTTATCTACAACCTTCTCGACGAAGTAAAGCAGGCCCTGTCTGGCATGCTGGCACCAGAAACCAGAGAAGAGATTGTGGGTATTGCCGAAGTGCGCGATGTATTCCGCTCACCCAAGTTTGGCGCTATTGCCGGCTGCATGGTGGTCGAGGGTACGGTCTATCGCAACAAGCCAATCCGTGTACTGAGAGACGATGTGGTTATCTATCAGGGCGAGCTGGAATCACTGCGCCGCTTTAAAGACGAAGCAGCAGATGTGCGCAATGGTATGGAATGTGGTATCGGTGTTAAGGACTACAACGATGTTAAGGCCGGTGACCTGATTGAAGTCTATGATGTTACTCAGGTACAGCGCACGCTGTAATAGCGGCCAGGATATAGATGCCAAGAGAATTTACCAGAGCTGAGCGAGTATCAGATGCTGTGCAACAAGAGCTGGCAGTACTGATACGCGACAATGTTCGTGACCCCAGAGTGGGTATGCTCAGCGTTACTGATGTAGATATCAGCCGCGACCTGGCCTACGCCAAAATCCATATCAGCTTTGTCGGTGAACGCAGTCAGGATGAGATTGATCAGGGCATTACTGCACTCAATGGCGCCTCTGGCTATCTGCGCAAACTGCTGGCCTCAAGCATCAAACTGCGCATTACACCCAAACTCAACTTCTTTTATGATGAGACTGGCCGCCGTGGTCAGCATCTGTCTGCCCTAATTGATCTGGCTGTCTCCAAAGAGACCCCTGCGGCAGCCGAGTCGGATAGCGAGGAAAGCTAGACTTGGCTCGTAGACGTAATCGCGGTCGTTCGGTTAATGGTATTTTTCTGCTCAATAAACCTCTGGATCGCTCATCTAATCAGGCGCTGCAGCGGGTCAAAAATCTTTTTGATGCCAATAAAGCCGGTCATACCGGCGCCCTGGACCCACTGGCCACAGGCGTATTGCCTATCTGTCTGGGTGAAGCCACAAAATTTAGCCAGTTTTTACTGGACTCAGACAAACATTACCGCAGCACCTTTGTGCTGGGTGTTGCTACTGAAACCGGAGACTGTGATGGCGATATTCTGTCAGAAGCAGATGCCTCCACTCTCACCCAGAATCAGATTGAGTCAGCCATAGAAGCCTTTCGTGGTGAAATCCAGCAAATTCCCTCAATGTATTCGGCCCTCAAGCACAATGGCCAGCCCCTGTATAAGCTAGCCCGTCAGGGAATAGAGGTAGAACGCCAAGCCCGTACTATCAATATCTACAAATATGAAATTGTGGATTTCCGCCCCGGTCCCCGGGCTGAGCTGGATGTAGAGGTACATGTCAGCAAAGGCACCTATGTGCGTACCCTGGCCGAAGATCTGGGCGCTGCCCTGGGTTGTGGCGCCCATGTCAGTGCACTGCATCGGCATATTGCCGGTCCCTTTACTGAACAGGAGACCATGACATTGCCGGAGCTGGAAAAACTGCGTGAAAGCTGTGAAGCCCCGGAGCTGGATTACCTATTAAAACCCATGGATATAGCAGTTGCTGACCGTATGGCAGTGGAATTGAGCGAAATTGTGGCCGGATATTTCCAGCTGGGCCAGGAAGTAATGTCGACTCAGGCCTTTCGCAATGGGCAAGAAGGCGATATAGTGCGCGTCTTTCGCGAAGGCGGCACCTTTTTAGGTGTGGGAACAGTTACCGAAGAGGGTAAAGTAGCCCCGAAAAGACTGGTAGTTGAGAATTAATTACCCGAAAAATTTATGTTAGGTTGTCTGTAAATATGCGCGGTCAACCCGAATTTAACTAACTCGCATATTGGAGAAAGTATCATGGCACTGAGTGCAGAAGAAAAAGCAGCAATCGTTACTGAACACGCAACCTGCGAAAATGACACAGGTTCACCGGAAGTACAGGTTGCACTGCTAACCGTAAACATTAACAAGCTACAGGGTCACTTTGGTGATCACAAAAAAGATCACCACTCACGTCGTGGTCTTATTCGCATGGTTAACCAGCGTCGCAAGTTGCTCGATTATTTAAAAGGCAAAGATGCTACGCGTTACTCTGCGTTAATTAAAAAGCTTGGTTTACGTCGATAAGTGTTCTCGGTGCGGCTCCTCTCAAAAGTGGGGCCGCATTCATTTCTAAGAGCACATAATTTAATCGCCCCTATGCTATGCCCCTATCTATGCTGATCGAGTTACTTATAGCTGTCAAAACTGGCAGCTATAAGTAACCCGAGCAGCGCACAGGGCATGCAGAAAAGGCGCTAATTGGTAAAAATACAAAGGTAAAAATATGACTCCTTTAATTAAGAAGTTTCAATACGGCAACCATACCGTCACCCTGGAAACTGGCCGCATTGCCCGACAGGCAACTGGTGCAGTTTTATGTTCAATCGACAACACCTCAGTACTCTGTACTGTGGTTGGCGCTCGTGAAGCCAAGCCGGGAATGGATTTCTTCCCACTGGGCGTTCACTACATTGAGAAAGCCTATGCAGCAGGTAAGATTCCTGGCGGCTTTTTCAAGCGTGAAGGTCGTCCCAATGAAAAAGAGACACTGACGTCACGTCTAATTGACCGTCCAATCCGTCCTCTTTTCCCCAACGGCTTTAAAAACGAAGTACAGGTAGTTTGTACTGTTATGTCAGCCGAGAAAAACATTGATCCAGATATCGCCGCAATGATCGGTACCTCTGCAGCACTGTCAATCTCAGGCATCCCATTTAATGGCCCAGTCGGCGGCGCTCGTGTAGGTTATACCGAAGAGCAAGGCTACCTGCTGAACCCAACCTACAGCGAACTCGCCGAGTCATCACTGGATATGGTTGTTGCCGGTACTAAAGACGCAGTACTGATGGTTGAATCAGAAGCCAGCGAACTGTCAGAAGATACCATGCTGGGCGGCGTACTGTTCGCTCACCAAGAAATGCAAACTGTGATCAGCGTCATCGAAGAGCTAGCTGCTGAAGCTGGCAAGCCACGTTGGGACTGGGAAGCAGAAGTAGAAAACGCAGAGCTTAAATCAGCATTAGCTGACTTAGTAGGTACTGACTTAGACGCTGCTTACCAGGTTCACGATAAGCAGGCGCGTGTTGTTAGTATCAATGCACTTCGCGACCGTGCTAACGCATCATTGGTTACTGATGACGGCTTCTCTGCTGAAGATATTAAAGATTCTTTCAAGAAGCTTGAAAAGAGCATTGTTCGTGGCCGCATCATCCGTGGCGAGCCGCGTATTGATGGTCGTGATACTAAGAAAGTTCGCGCCATTAACGTAGAAGTAGGCATCCTCGACAAGGTTCACGGTTCATCATTATTTACTCGCGGTGAAACTCAGGCCATCGTCGCTGCAACTCTGGGTTCAACCCGTGATGCACAGATGATCGATGCACTGGAAGGTCGTCGCGATGACCCATTCATGTTGCACTACAACTTCCCTCCCTACTCAGTAGGCGAATGTGGCCGTATTGGTTTCACCAGCCGTCGCGAAGTAGGTCACGGTCGATTGGCTCGTCGCGGTATCAATGCCGTACTGCCATCAGTTGAAGACTTCCCCTATGCCATGCGCGTAGTATCAGAAATCACCGAATCTAATGGTTCAAGCTCAATGGCCTCTGTATGTGGCTCAAGCCTGGCGCTAATGGACGCTGGTGTACCTCTGAAAGCACCAGTTGCCGGTATCGCCATGGGTCTGGTTAAAGAAGACGAAGGCTATGCCGTACTGACCGATATCCTCGGTGACGAAGATCACCTGGGCGATATGGACTTTAAAGTGGCTGGTACAGCTGCTGGTATCACCGCACTGCAGATGGATATCAAAATCGAAGGCATTACCGAAGAGATTATGGAAATCGCCCTAGAGCAGGCTATGGAAGCCCGTATGTATATCCTCGACGAGATGAACAAGGTCATTGCAGCAGGTCGTGACGAAGTGGCTGAATCAGCGCCTCGCATGGGCATGATGCAAATTGATCCAGACAAGATCCGCGATGTCATTGGTAAAGGCGGTGCAACCATTCGCTCACTCTGTGACGAGCATAACTCAACCATCGATATCACAGACGACGGCGCAGTTAAGATTTACTCAGAAGACAACGATAGCCTACAAGCTGCTATCGACGCAGTCACTGCCATTGTTGCCGATCCAGAGCCAGGTACCATCTACGAAGGTAAAGTTGTCCGCATCGTAGACTTCGGCGCCTTCGTTAACTTTATGCCCGGCACCGACGGACTGGTACATATCAGCCAGATTGCCCAGGAGCGCGTTGCCAAAGTAACCGACTATCTGAAAGAAGGTCAGGATGTTCGCGTTAAGGTACTGGAAATAGACAACCGCGGCCGCGTTAAGCTGTCCATTAAAGAAGCTCAGCTGGAAGAGGGCACAGTCCCCGAAGCTCCAGCCGCAGCTGCTGAAGAAGAGACTCCAGAAGCCTAAGCTTCAGCGAGTTTAAAAAATCCCCGCTTGCCTAGGCAGTGGGGATTTTTTTTTGTCCCCAAAAACCTTAAACAGCGCACAGGGTGGCGATAAAGACAGAGTAGTATTGGCAGATTTGCTTTTTGCTGACTATGATTTACATGTCGAATTTCATTGATGCGTTTTTATCCAACGGACGGATAACTTTCAACGAGACCGAGCCGGTCATCCGGTATTTCGTTGACGCCGATGGCCAAAAACCATGGAATTAGACCAATCTTAAGGAGCGAGATTGTTATGAATAGGCGTATTTTGACCCTATGTAAGTATCTGGTGGCCACTTCAATACTTTTTGCAACAGCACCAGCGTTTTCAGGAGTCAATGATCACCCAGCATTTAAATTTAAATCAAATAAGGACTTAGCCAATCTAAAACCCATATCAAAGTCCCAAACCTCATTATCAAGAGTCGACCAAAAACCCTCAGTCGATGAGCTTCACTATGAGGAAAAACACCCTCACCAAGATGCAATATTAGTAGACACAGCAAGTATCGACACCAGTAAGTTAATTCCCAGCAAAGTTTTATCTCTGGACCCCAACCGTCCCGATCTAGAGTTACCTGACCCACAAATCACCATCGCCGGCAAAACCTATATCCTCTCTGTGGTGGAATCTATCCTCGATCCTAAAGAAAAGGTGCGCTATGTCACGGCGAAGATAATAGGTCTTGATGAGGGCAGGGCTCGATTTATTATTGATGACGAGTCCAGAGAAGTCGTTGGTAATCTGGTGATTGAGGATGAGACCTATAGAGTGATACCCCGGGAGCTTAATAAAGATCAGCAATTGGTTTACGAAGTTAAAAAAGAGATGTCCGAATATGGTGATTGGGTAAAACCTGAGTTGATCTCCGAACCAGCAAGGCAATCAGTCCATCGGTTGGAAAAAAACTTATTCTCGCTGATCTTCTTAAACAGATTGATCCTCTAATTTTCCAAAATATATATAAAAAAACTGGGGGCAGAATGATGCTAACCGGCGGAAAGATTGGCTCTCTTGGAGTAATTGATCGTTGGAGAATTAGGTGGCTAAAAGATTCATCTGTCATTAAAAAATTCCTATCGGAAATTGAAGTTCTTAGCCAATCAGCTGTCGATTATGAGTATGAAATCACCCGTGTGTTTGTTTCAAGAACTGGGGATTATTCAGTCAGATATCGTCAAGTGATCAATAATATTCTCTTAGGAAGTAGCTCCATCATAAAATTCAGTAATTCAGGCGAAATCGCTAAAATATCCAATATGATCCTTCATCCTGACCTAATCCAGATATATCCTTCGCTCTATTCAGAGGCAGATGTTGTGTCGAAAGCCAAAGAGGCAGTTTTAAAACATATCAGTTCAATTGATTTTAAGCTGGATACTCGGGAGGAAACCCCAGTAACTCTTAGCTATAAGCTTAAAGGTAATGATCACAATATAATTCCTTACTGGGAGGTACTGCTGTATAAACAAGGTAATGACCTATCGGCATATAGAGTTTTTATAGAAGGTCACAGTGGCAAGGTAAATATTACCGAAACTGTCCCTGACTGCTGGCCCAACGCGCCAGAGCCAAAGACTACACTATAAAAGCAGACCTTATTGGTTACCAAAGCAACCCATCCAAATCAACATTGCACTTAGTCAAAAAGAAGAGGGCACGGCCCCAGAGGCTCCAGAAGCCTGAGCTTCAGCGAAATAAAAAACCAGTAACAGTGCACAGAGCAACCATAAACATAGCGAGCTATTGGCAGATACCATATTTGCTAACTATTTATAAATATTGTCACCAGGTAGGGCCTTATAGGTTTCGAGAACCTCAGCATGCAATATTTTATTAACAAGGGTTGTTGATCCACCAAAGTAGGAAGATGGCCTGTTGGAGGGGCTGGCTAGGAACCAATCACAGGTGGTTGGCCATATCGCATTGGGAACTAGGCCAGCTACTCCAATGCCGTGACGATTAACTGCGTGTTCATAGGCTGCCAGCCAGCAGTCTCTAAGTCTGGATAATGTAGAGCTGAAAAGTAAATAGCTTTGCTGCCCGGAGTAGGTCTCAAATCTTACTCTTGCTTGGCGGTATATCGGAAGGTTGAACCCTTCCCATATACCACAGAAGACTTGCTGATGAGGGCCGCCTATTTCAGCAAGGATCGCAAACAGGCTCTCCATCATATCTACGGTTAATTCACCCTCCAAGGGCCCATCGATGCCCGCCGTACCGGGTTTTTGAAAGGTTTGAAAAAATTGCATCAGCCGGTGGGGGCGACGGTTGTTGGCGATTTCGACATCATCCCAGCGCACAGGCGTTAACTTTCTCGCATCAACCCATCCAGCGCGAAGCGCCGCCCAGGCTTCTTCATCATTTGGGTCTAGGGCGTCAAAAGACCAACCAGGGTGGCAAATGCGCACATAGCTTGCAAATCCCGATGGTACGATTGTATGAAGTGTGTGCTTGGGGCCAATGCATCGCTCCACTGCCCAGGCTGCAGGTTTTGCGTCGGTTTCTATATCGTAAAATTCAAAAAAATTATCCACAGGTAATGACGTCCATGCCACAGATCTGAATTGGTAACTCAAACTACTATAGCACGAGGTTCGGGAGGTTTAGAGGGGAGTTAAAGGCAGCGTAAACCTAGTTCGACGCCAATGAAAGCAACTCGGAAGCATGAGACAAGGTTTGATCCGTCACCTGAGCACCTCCCAGCATACGAGCCAGTTCATCTACCCGCTGCTGTCGATCAAGCGCAACCATCAGTGACTCCGCGCTATTGCTCTCAATGACCTTACTGGCACGGTAATGATGATGAGCATGGGCCGCTACCTGAGGCTGGTGAGTGACGCTGATCACCTGACCCCGGTCACCCAGCTGCCTGAGCAGTAGGCCGACTATATCCGCGGTACTGCCACCTATGCCTACATCCACCTCGTCGAAGACCAGCGTGGGAATCTTGGAGTGGCTGGCAGCCACCACCTGAATCGCCAGACTAACGCGCGACAGCTCACCACCAGAGGCAATTTTTGCCAGCGGTTTATGGGGCTGACCGGGGTTGGTGGCAATCACAAACTCCACTTCCTCCAGGCCGCTGGCGCGGAACTCGCCTTCAGACACAGGTCGTAGCTGCACCAATAACTCAGCGCCCTCCATAGAGAGTTTCTGCAGTTGCTGATTAATTTCCGCCGCCATAGTCTGGGCAGCCTGCTGACGAATAGCCGTTAGTTGTTGCGCCGAGGTGCTGTAGGTCAAGGCCAGCTTGTCCAGCTGCTCCTGCAGGGCATCAATACTCTCACCGCCATCCTGTAAATTCTGTAACTCTCCTTGCAGTATCTCCAGCGTTTCAGCCAGCTGATCTGCATTTACCCTATGTTTACGCGCCAGTTGAAAAATAACGGCCAGTTGCTCTTCCACTTGCTGTAAACGCTGAGGGTCTGCCTCAAAGCGATCAACATGGCTCTCGATTTCCCGGGTGGCCTCCTCAACCTGAATCAGCCCACTCTGCAGTAGTTCTTCAGCATTGCTAAGGGCTTCAGGCTTATGTTTTAGGCCAGCGAGAGTCGAAAGGGCGCGATTAAGCCCGTCGCGCACATTAAAACCTTCGGTTTGGTCGCAGATAGCCAGCACCGCCTGACTCTCCTGCAAAATTTGTTCAGCATTGGCCAGGGTCTGCTGCTCAGCCTCCAGCTTATTAAGAGCCTCTGGGTCGAGATCCAGCTGCTCCAGTTCATTGACCTGAAAGGTCAATAGATCCTTGCGCGCAATCAGCTCGTCCGAGCGCTCCATCAGGCTGCGCAGCTTTTTATCTGCGGCGTGCCAGTGGCGATAATCTACAGCTACCTGCGAGGCTAAATCTGCAGCGTTGGCATAGTCATCCACCAGCTTGCGATGAGTCTCGCGGCGCAGTAACGACTGGTGCTCGTGCTGGCTATGGATGTCAGTCAGCATCTCGCCCAGCTGCTGCAACTGCTGCATGGTGCAGCTCTGGCCATTGATATAGCCTCTGGAACGACCTTCTACCGTGTAGATACGGCGCAGAATGCATTGCTCATCGGCATTAAAGTCATTGGCCTGCAACCAATCCAGGGCCTCATTAAGGCCCTTAATATCAAAGGCAGCGGTAATTTCGGCGCGATCTTTACCATGGCGAATAGTGCCAGTATCTGCGCGGTCACCCAGCGCCATACCCAGTGCATCCAGCACCAGAGACTTACCGGCACCAGTTTCCCCGGTTATAGCCGTAGTGCCCGCAGAGAATTCGATCTCCAGGGTCTCTACCAGCGTGTAATTATTGATATTTATAGATAGCAGCAATGTAATTTAGTCAGCTAAAAGTCAATTTAGGTTTATACAGAACAGATTGCTGTTAAGCAATCGCTTGAAACTTAATAGTTTGTCCCCATATCTAGAACCAGAGTCAATATACAGATCCGCAGGATCAATCCAATGAACAAAAAGTGAGGAGTTGGCGTGTCAGACGAAACCAACAATGATGAAAATACCGCAGCAAACGATGAACCACAGACATCTCCAGCCGAAGAAAACGGCGAGGCCAAGCTGGATGAGGTAAATGCCGAGATTGAAGCTGAGCTTATGGATGAGATGGATGCCGAGGCAGCAGAGCAAGAACAGCAGTCTGAAACGGAACAGCTAAAGGCTCAGGTGGCAACAGCCAACGATCAGGTGCTGAGAGTGCAGGCAGAGATGCAGAATGTGCGTCGCCGCGCCGAGCGGGATGTTGAAAACGCCCACAAGTACGCTCTGGATAAGTTCGCCGCAGATCTACTGCCCGTGGTCGACAACCTGGAGCGTGCACTGGCTGCGATAGACAGTGCTGATGAGGGCCAGAAAGCGGTCGCTGAGGGTCTTGAGCTGACCCTGAAGTCCTTTATGGAAGTGCTGGTGCGCTACAAGATTGAAGCTATTGACCCTGCAGGTGAGCCCTTTGACGCCGAGCTGCATCAGGCGGTGAGCATGGTGCCCAATCCGGATTTGGAGCACAACACAGTGATGGATGTGTTCCAGAAAGGCTACAGCCTCAATGGGCGTCTGGTAAGGCCCGCCATGGTAGTGGTCTCTCAGGCATAAATAATACTCAATACTGGCTGCGACCCTTGAATTTTTACAAATCGCACCCAAATACATAACAAGCAGTTAAACATAGACAGATAAGTAACGGAGAATCAAAAAATGGGAAAGATTATCGGAATTGATTTGGGAACCACCAACTCTTGTGTGTCGGTTCTCGAAGGCGATAAGCCCAAGGTGATCGAAAATTCAGAGGGCGCAAGAACCACTCCCTCTGTAGTGGCCTTCACTGATGAAGGTGAGATTTTAGTAGGCCAGTCAGCCAAGCGGCAGGCGGTGACTAATCCTCATAACACAGTGTATGCGGTCAAGCGCTTGATCGGCCGTCGCTTTGAAGATGATGTAGTGCAGAAAGATATCAAAATGGTGCCCTACAAAATTGTTAAAGCAGACAATGGCGATGCCTGGGTAGAGATCAAAGGGGACAGCAAAGCTGCGCCACAGATTTCTGCCGAAGTACTCAAGAAAATGAAAAAGACCGCCGAAGACTATCTGGGCGAGACAGTTTCAGAAGCAGTGATTACTGTGCCTGCCTACTTCAATGACTCCCAGCGTCAGGCTACAAAAGATGCAGGTCGCATTGCCGGTCTGGATGTAAAGCGCATTATCAATGAGCCCACTGCCGCGGCACTGGCCTATGGTATAGACAAAACTGCCGGTGACAGTGTGGTTGCTGTTTACGACCTGGGCGGTGGCACTTTCGATATCTCGATTATTGAAATTGCCGATGTCGATGGCGAGAAGCAATTTGAAGTACTGGCCACCAACGGCGATACATTCCTGGGTGGTGAAGACTTCGATATGCGTTTGATCGAATATTTATCCTCTGAATTTAAAACTGACAGTGGTATCGATATTCACGGTGATCCACTGGCCATGCAGCGCCTTAAAGAAGCTGCTGAAAAAGCCAAGATCGAGCTGTCTTCCAGCACACAGACTGAAGTCAATCTGCCCTACATTACCGCAGATGCCACTGGTCCAAAGCATCTGGTGGTCAAACTGACTCGTGCCAAGCTGGAGTCATTGGTAGAAGAGCTGGTCGAGCGTTCGCTGGCTCCACTAAAACTGGCTCTTAAAGATGCAGGCAAGTCTACCTCTGAAATCGACGAAATTATTCTGGTAGGTGGTCAGACCCGCATGCCACTGGTGCAGGAAAAAGTCACAGCGTTCTTTGGTAAAGAGCCCCGCAAAGATGTAAACCCTGACGAAGCCGTTGCCGTTGGTGCTGGCCTGCAGGGTGCGGTTTTGGCTGGAGATGTGACCGATGTTCTGCTACTGGACGTGACACCACTGAGCCTGGGTATTGAGACCATGGGCGGTGTAGCCACTCCAGTGATTGAGAAGAACACTACAATCCCAACCAAAAAGTCGCAGATTTTCTCGACCGCCGATGATAACCAGACAGCGGTAACCATCCACGTGGTTCAGGGTGAGCGCAAGCAGGCTACAGGCAATAAATCACTGGGTCGTTTTGATCTGGCAGATATTCCACCAGCCCCTCGCGGTATGCCCCAGATTGAGGTGACCTTTGATATTGATGCCAACGGTATTCTCAATGTAAGCGCTAAGGACAAGGCTACGGGTAAAGAGCAGTCGATTATTATTAAAGCTTCATCTGGTCTGTCTGATGACGAGATCGATGCAATGGTCAAGGATGCCGAAGCCAATGCCGCCGAAGATCAGAAGTTTGAAGAGCTGGTTCAGGCGCGCAACACAGCTGATGGTCTGGCTCATGCCGCCAAGAAGACTATAGAAGAAGCCGGTGACAAAGCCACTGATGAAGAGAAGGCGGCGATTGAAGCCGCAATCAAGCAGGTTGAAGAAGCAGTTCAGGGCGATGACAAAGAAGCTATAGATGAAGCTGCCAAGGTACTCTCGGAAGCCTCATCTGGCCTAGCCCAAAAGATGTATGCCGAGCAGGCAGAGGCTGGCCAGGCTGAAGGTGGTGAACAGGCTGCAGGCGATGACGCCATGGACGCCGAATTTGAAGAAGTTAAAGAAGACAAAGAGGAAGAAGCCAAAGAGGAAGAAGTCAAAGAAGACAGCAAATAAGTCTTCTCTGGTTTTGGGCACTCCATTAGGCGCGGACAGGTTCCGCGCCTAATACTATCAGCGATATTTAGGATACAAGAAGCAACCTATGGCCAAGCGCGATTATTACGAAGTACTGGGTGTTGAGAAAGGCGCCACTGATTCTGAGATTAAAAAGGCGTTTCGTCGCATTGCGATGAAATATCACCCGGATCGCAACCCAGACGGCAAAGACGCCGAAGAGAAATTTAAAGAAGCTCAGGAAGCCTACGAAATTCTCGGTGACGAGGAAAAGAAGTCGGCCTATGACCGCTTTGGTCATGCGGGAGTCGATGGCAATGGCGGTGGCGGCTTTGGTGGTGCTGGCGGAGCAGGGTTTAGTGATGTGTTTGGCGATGTATTCGGCGATATCTTTGGTGGTGGTGGCGGTGGTCGAGGTCGCGGCGGCCCAGCCCGGGGTTCGGATTTGCGCTATGACCTACAGCTGGACCTGGAAGATGCCGTAAAAGGCAAGACAGTTCAGATCGATGTGCCCACCATGAGCCACTGTGATACCTGTGATGGTTCCGGCGCGCGCAAAGGGTCATCTCCAGTCACCTGTGACACCTGTGGCGGTGCTGGTCAGGTGCGCATGTCTCAGGGCTTTTTCTCAGTACAGCAGGCCTGCCCGAAATGTCGTGGCCGCGGCCAGACAATTTCTGATCCCTGTGGCGACTGTCATGGACAGGGTGTCAAAGAAGAGCGCAAAACCCTGTCGGTTAAAATCCCGGCGGGAGTGGACACGGGCGACCGTATTCGTCTGGCTGGCAAAGGTGAAGCTGGCCCCCAGGGTGGCCCAACCGGTGACCTCTATGTGCAGATGCACGTGCGTGACCACAGTATCTTTGTGCGTGACGACGCAAACCTGCACTGTGAAGTGCCTATAAGTTTTGCACAGGCAGCACTGGGTGGAGAAATTGAAGTGCCCACATTGTCCGGCAAGGTCAAGTTAAAAGTCCCTGCCGAAACCCAGAGCGGCAAGCTGTTCCGCTTGCGCGGCAAAGGGGTAGCCCCGGTTCGTGGCGGTGCAACTGGCGATCTGCTGTGCCGGGTGGTTCTGGAGACGCCAATCAACCTCAATAGTGAACAGCGCGAGCTGCTGGAGCAATTTGAAAAGAGCCTGGCAGGCAATAGCAAACATTCTCCGCGCACCAATAATTGGTTTGATGGGGTTAAAAAATTCTTCGATAATCTGACCGGTTAAGGTTACAGTTAAGCCTTATTCACCCACCACAGTTTCAAAGAACAGGAGCAGAGACCATGACTAATATTGCCGTAATTGGTGCCGGCGGTCGTATGGGCAAAGCTCTGATCGAAACCATTGCCGCAACCGATGGAGTGCAGCTCACAGGCACTCTTGAGAATCCCCAGAGCTCATTAATAGGGGTAGACGCTGGCGAACTGGCAGGCATAGGGCGCAATAATATTGCCCTGACCACCTCCCTCGACGAAATTGCCGATGACTTTGATGTGCTAATCGACTTTAGTATTCCCGCAGTGACCGCGGCCAATGCGGCAGTCTGTGCCGCCCGTGGCAAGAAAATGGTGATTGGCACCACGGGTCTCGACGAGGCTCAGTTGCAGCAGGTAGTCGGGGCTAGTCAGAATAATGCTGTTTGCATGGCCTCCAACTATGCCACCGGGGTTAACCTCTGCTTCAAGCTGGCAGAAATCGCCGCCTCGGTGCTGGGAGATGATGTGGATATTGAAATCAGTGAAGCCCATCACCGGCATAAAATTGATGCGCCCTCAGGTACCGCACTCTCTCTGGGTGAATCTGTTGCAGGGGCATTGGGTCGCAATCTTAAAGAAGTAGCTGTGTATGGCCGCGAAGGTCAGACTGGTGCTCGTGACCGCCAGACCATTGGCTTTGCCACGGTGCGCGCCGGGGACATTGTCGGCGACCATACTGTGCTTTTTGCCGGGGAGGGTGAGCGCATAGAGATTACCCACAAAGCTTCCAGTCGCATGGCATTTGCCCGAGGTGCCGTGCGTGCCGCCAAATGGCTGGCGACTCAGGAGTCCGGTTTGTTTGATATGCAGGATGTTTTGGGGCTCAGGTAAAAGCACCGTAAAAATAGCGGCCAAACAGGTGAATTTGTAGATAACAGTGATAGACAAAAACAGCCTCTTTCAATACAATGCCGTTCTAACACCGCGACATTAAAAGCGGTCTCGTTCCGAGAGGTTAGGCCACAGAATATTATTTAATTAAACGAGATGAGACGCAGAGTTTCATCTCGTTTTTTTGCAAATGTCTGATGTGCATTTCGGATTTATCTGATTCCAGGTCCATGTGACTAATTAGGAGGTTGTGTGAATTCCCATACTCACCGGGAAGCCGTACTTGCGCTCGCAGACGGAACAATTTTCAGAGGCACTGCCATTGGTGCAGATGGTTCCTCCGTTGGTGAAGTAGTCTTTAACACAGCTCTTACAGGGTATCAGGAGATTCTTACTGATCCCTCATACGCTCGTCAGATTGTGACTCTTACCTACCCCCATATCGGCAATGTCGGCGTCAATAAAGAAGATGAAGAGTCCGATCAAATTTGGGCCGCCGGGCTGGTTATCCGCGATTTGCCCCTGCTGGCCTCCAATTTCCGTAGCGAGCAGAATCTCGATGACTATCTCAAAGAGAAAAATATTCTTGGCATCGCCGATATAGATACCCGCAAGCTAACTCGTATTTTGCGAGAATCCGGAGCCCAGAGTGGCTGCATTATGGCTGGTGAAATAGATCATCAGGCCGCACTGGCTGCCGCTAGAGCATTTGCTGGCTTAAAGGGTATGGATCTGGCCAAAGAGGTGACTGCCTCCGAGAGCTATCCCTGGACTGAGCATAGCTGGCAGCTAGGCATAGGTCACAGAACATCAGAGGGCGGCAAATTTAAAGTGGTTGCCTACGATTTTGGTGTAAAGCGCAATATTCTGCGCATGCTGGTTGATCGTGACTGTGAGTTGACAGTTGTGCCTGCTCAGACGCCCGCTAGCGAAGTGCTGGCGATGAATCCAGATGGCATATTTTTGTCCAATGGCCCTGGCGATCCCGAGCCCTGTGACTATGCTATCAAGGCAATCACTGAAATACTGGCAACCGATATCCCTGTGTTTGGTATCTGTCTGGGCCATCAGTTACTAGCTCTGGCCTCTGGCGCCAAAACAACAAAGATGAAATTCGGTCACCATGGCGCCAACCATCCAGTGGAAGATATAGATAACAATGTGGTGATGATTACCAGCCAGAACCATGGTTTTGCGGTGGACGAAGAGAGCCTGCCAGACTGTCTGCGCGCCACTCACCGCTCGCTGTTTGATGGTTCGCTGCAGGGTATACATCGCACAGATAAGCCAGCATTTAGCTTTCAGGGTCACCCTGAAGCCAGCCCCGGCCCCCATGATGCAGCATCATTGTTTGATCACTTTATTGAATTAATGGAACAGCGCGGTTAATCCCCTATGCCAAAAAGAACTGATATAAAAAGCATTCTAATCCTCGGCGCTGGACCTATTATTATCGGCCAGGCCTGTGAGTTCGACTACTCTGGCGCGCAGGCCTGTAAAGCACTGCGTGAAGAGGGCTTTAGAGTTATTCTGGTCAACTCTAATCCAGCCACTATTATGACTGACCCGGCGATGGCTGATGCCACCTATATCGAGCCGGTAGAGTGGCGCACTGTCGCCAAGATTATTGAAGACGAGCGTCCAGATGCGCTACTGCCCACCATGGGCGGTCAGACGGCACTGAACTGTGCCCTGGATCTGGCTAAGCACGGCGTGCTGGACAAATTTGGCGTTGAGATGATTGGCGCCAATGCCGATGCTATCGATAAGGCAGAAGACCGCGAGCGCTTCGACAAGGCCATGAAAGCCATTGATCTGGACACCCCCAACTCAGGTATCGCCCACAGCCTGGAAGAGGCCTACCAGGTTGCCGACCGCTTTGGCTTCCCCTGTATTATTCGCCCTTCATTTACCATGGGTGGTTCCGGTGGTGGTATTGCCTACAATCGCGAAGAATTTGAAACTATCTGTCGTCGCGGCCTGGATCTGTCCCCCACCAATGAACTGCTGATCGATGAATCGCTGATTGGCTGGAAAGAGTTTGAAATGGAAGTGGTGCGAGACCGCAAGGACAATTGCATTATTGTCTGTGCCATTGAAAACCTCGACCCCATGGGTATTCACACCGGCGACTCAATTACTGTAGCTCCGGCGCAGACATTGACCGATAAAGAATATCAAATTATGCGCAACGCCTCGATTAAGGTGCTGCGTGAGATTGGGGTAGAAACTGGCGGCTCCAATGTGCAGTTCGCCGTTAACCCGGAAGATGGCCGCCTGATAGTTATTGAGATGAATCCGCGAGTATCGCGCTCATCGGCCCTGGCATCAAAAGCCACAGGTTTCCCCATTGCCAAGGTGGCAGCCAAGTTGGCCGTGGGTTACACCCTCGACGAATTGCAGAATGAAATTACCGGGGGTGCCACACCGGCATCTTTCGAGCCCAGCATCGACTACGTGGTAACCAAAATACCGCGCTTTGCCTTCGAGAAATTTAATCAGGCCGACGCAACATTGACCACCCAGATGAAATCTGTGGGTGAGGTGATGGCCATTGGTCGCACCTTCCAGGAGTCCATGCAAAAAGCGCTGCGCGGCCTGGAAGTGGGCGTGGCTGGCTTTGATCCGCAGCTTGATCTAAATGACGAGGGATCGACTGCCATTCTGAATAATCAGCTTGCCGAAGCCGGCCCGGATCGCATCTGGTATCTGGCCGATGGTTTCCGCAAAGGTATGAGCATTGAAGAGATGTTCGCCATGACCAAGGTTGACCCCTGGTTCCTGGTGCAGATCGAAGATTTGATCAAAGAAGAGCAGCGCCTGCAGGGCACTAAACTGTCGGATCTCGATAAGCAGGGCCTGTACAGGCTAAAGCGCAAAGGTTTTGCCGATCGTCGCCTCGCTGATATTTTAGGCTGCGCCGAGGCCGATGTGCGCGAACTGCGCTATCAGTTCGAGCTGCACCCTGTGTACAAACGTGTAGATACCTGTGCTGCCGAGTTCAGTACAGAAACCGCCTATATGTACTCTACCTACGAGGAAGAGTGCGAAGCCAACCCCAGCGATAGAGAGAAGATTCTGGTGCTGGGTGGCGGCCCCAACAGAATTGGTCAGGGTATCGAATTTGACTACTGCTGTGTGCACGCGGCGCTGGCTATGCGTGAAGATGGCTATGAAACCATTATGGTCAACTGCAACCCAGAGACTGTATCAACCGATTACGATACCTCAGATCGGCTGTTTTTTGAGCCAGTGACCCTGGAAGATGTGCTGGAGATTGTGCGTGTAGAAAAACCCAAGGGTGTCATAGTGCAGTTCGGTGGCCAGACACCGTTGAAGCTAGCCCGTGCCCTTGAAGCCCATGGAGTACCCATTGTGGGCACTACACCAGATGCTATCGACCGCGCCGAAGACCGCGAGCGCTTCCAGCATATGATCGAAAAACTGGGCCTGTTGCAGCCCTCCAACAGCACAGCTCGCAGCGCTGCAGATGCTGTGGAACTGGCTAAACAGATTGGCTATCCGCTGGTGGTGCGACCCTCCTATGTGCTCGGTGGTCGAGCCATGGAAATCGTCTACAAAGAAGATGAGCTGCGCCACTATATGAAGACGGCCGTGGAGGTCTCTGAAGATTCCCCAGTGCTACTCGACTTTTTCCTGCCCAATGCCATTGAGATGGATGTTGATGCCGTCAGTGATGGCGAGCAGGTGGTGATTGGCGCGATTATGCAGCATATCGAACAGGCGGGTATTCACTCCGGTGACTCAGCCTGTTCACTGCCTCCCTACAGCCTGAGCGAAGAGATTCAGGATGAAATGCGCGAAGTCTGCAAAAAGATGGCCCGAGAGCTGGGTGTTCGCGGCCTGATGAATGTTCAGCTGGCCCTGCAGGACGGCAAAATTTATGTGATTGAGGTCAATCCTCGCGCCTCGCGAACTGTGCCCTTTGTGTCCAAATGTATAGGCACCTCTCTGGCCAAGATTGCAGCCCGCTGCATGGTGGGTCAGAGTTTGGAGTCTCAGGGCTTTACTAAAGAAATTATCCCGCCGTACTTCAGTGTTAAAGAAGCGGTATTCCCGTTCAATAAATTCCCCGGTATTGACCCGATTCTTGGGCCAGAGATGAAGTCTACGGGCGAAGTTATGGGTGTGGGAGACACCTTTGCCGAGGCCTATGGCAAAGCTGAGTTGGGCGCCAGCGATGAGATACCCTCCCAGGGCAATGCCTTTATCAGTGTGCGAGAGCGCGACAAAGATCAGTTGCCGGCCCTGGCTGGAAAACTCAAAGCTCTGGGCTTTAATCTTATAGCCACTCAGGGCTCTGCCGCTATTATTGAAGCCTCTGGCATTGAAGTGCAGGTGGTCAAGAAGGTAAAAGAGGGTAGGCCCCATATTGTGGATATGATTAAGAGTGATAAGATTAATCTAATCATTAATACAACAGAGGGGCGTCAGGCGATATCTGACTCTTCAACCATTAGATCTAGCGCAGAGCAGCACAGGGTCTATTACACAACCACTATGGCTGGTGGCAGTGCGGTCTGTGAAGCACTGCAATTTGGCGGTGATATCAGGGTGCGCAACCTGCAGACGCTGCACGAGGGAATTATTTAATGCAAAAGAATCCAATGACAGTCGAGGGTGAAGCGGCCTTGCGCAAAGAGCTGGAGCACCTTATCAAGGTGGTTCGCCCAGGCATTATTGAAGCTATTGCCACCGCCCGTGAACACGGCGATTTAAAAGAAAACGCCGAATATCACGCAGCCCGCGAACAGCAGAGTTTTGCCGAGGGTCGTATTCAGGATATCGAAGGCAAGCTGTCAAATTCTCAGGTGATTGATATCTCCAAAATTCCACCAGGTGATCGGGTGATCTTTGGCTCCACTGTTACCATTATCAATATGGATACAGAGGTTCAGGTGACTTACCGTATTGTTGGTGATGATGAAGCCAATGTAAAAGAGGGCAAGATTTCCTACCAGTCACCGATCGCAAGAGCGCTAATCGGTAAAGAAAGCGGTGATATAGTGGTCGTCAAAGCGCCGAGCGGTGATGTGGAATATGAAATTGATGAAGTAGTCTATTCTGCCTGAATTTTAAATGCCGCTAGGTACTGGCCTGCAGCAAAAACACCATCAGCGCCTTTTGAGCATGCAAGCGGTTTTCCGCCTCATCCCAGACCACCGAAATACTCTTATCCTCCAATAACTCAGCAGACACCTCTTCCTCCCGGTGCGCGGGCAGGCAGTGCATAAACAGTGCATTTTTCGCGGCATGGGACATCAGCTGATGGTTGACCTGGAAGCCGGTAAACTTCGCCAATCGCTCCTGCTGTTCCTGTTCCTGCCCCATAGACGCAAACACATCTGTGGTTACCAGATCAGCACCAGTTGCCGCGACCACAGGGTCCTGTGTCAGGGTCACGCGATCGCCAGCTTCGGCCAATAAATTAGCCATGGGCTCGTAGCCCGCAGGGCAGGCAATCTGCAAATTAAAGTCAAACTGAATAGCCCCATTGATCCATGAGTTGCACATATTATTGCCGTCGCCAATCCAGGCTACAGTTTTCCCTTGAATCGATCCGCGATGCTCCACATAGGTCTGCACATCCGCCAGTAACTGACAGGGATGATATTCGTTAGTCAGCGCATTGATTACTGGCACCTTGGAATAGGCGGCGAAACGCTCTGCGATATCCTGACCATGGGTGCGAATCATAACCATATCGACCATGCGCGAGATAACTCGTGCCGAGTCTTCAATGGGCTCGCCACGCCCAAGTTGCGTATCATTGGGTGACAGAAAAATAGAGTCGCCACCTAGCTGCGCCATACCGGCTTCAAAGGAGACACGGGTTCTGGTGGACGATTTTTCAAAAATCATACCCAGCACCTTGCCCGCAAAAATCGGCTCCTGGCGTCCCTCCAACTTGGCGGCTTTCATTTCGATTGCGAGATCAATTACCTGACTTAGTTCGGCAGGGCTAAGGTCGCGAAGAGAGAGGAAGTGTCTAATAGCCATAATATTTTAGTCTCTATCAAAGTCTTTAATAAGCGGCACCAGAATTGTCACCAGCTGATCTGCTTGATCATCGCTCATAATAAAGGGCGGCAGTAATCTGATAACCGAATCAGCGGTCACATTGATTATCAGGCCCTGATCCATAGCGGCCATAAACAATGATTTACAGGGTTTATCCAACTCTATACCGATCATGCAGCCGCGCCCGCGGATATCTAACACATGAGGAGTATCTGCCAGCTGCGCTTGCAGATTAGTCATAATTCTGTCGCCCAGTTCTGCCGCTCGTTTATCCAGACCGCCATCGATAATTTCAGTAACTGCAGCCAGTGCAGCAGCACAGGACAATGGGTTGCCACCAAAGGTTGAGCCATGATTGCCTGGCTGCATAAGCCCTGCGGCCTTGCCCGAGGCCAAAATAGCGCCAATGGGTACACCGTTGCCCAAACCCTTCGATGTGGTCACCACATCGGGAATAATGCCGCTGTGTTGGTAGCAAAAATATTTTCCGGTGCGGCCATTGCCCGTCTGTACCTCGTCAAGCATCAGCAGCCAGCCACGCTGATCGCAGAGGGCTCTAAGTTGTTGCAGATAATCATCGTCGGCAACCCTGATACCTCCTTCGCCCTGAATAGGCTCGACAAATACAGCACAGATATCCGGATTATTATCACCTATGGTTTTTAACGCCTCGATCTCATTGAACGGGCCGCGGGCAAAGCCGCGCACCAGGGGCTCAAAGCCGGCCTGCACTTTGCGACTTCCAGAGGCAGTCAGGGTAGCCAGTGTACGGCCATGAAAGGCATTATCCATCACCAGAATAGTTGGCAGCTTGATACCCAGCTTATTGCCATAAAGCCTTGCCATCTTAATCGCAGCCTCATTGGCCTCGGCACCGGAGTTGCCAAAAAACACATTGCTCATACCGCTGACATCACAGAGTTTACTGGCCAGAGCCTGTTGGTTGGGAATAGCGAAAAAATTGGAACAATGGGTTAGCTCTGTCGCCTGCTGAGCAACAGCAGCAGCAATTTTTGGATGAGAGTGACCCAGGCCACAGACAGCAATACCCGAGAGCCCATCCAGATATTTGTTTCCTTTATCGTCCCATAGCCAGGTGCCTTCACCCCTAATCAGGGTGGCGGCTCTTGCACCGTAAGTATTCATTAGGGCTTCTGTGGTCATAACTATCCTGCTTTTGGCTGGTAACCAATATTAATTACAATAAAAAAAGGCAGCCGCGCTGCCCTTTATGATTTTTTTATAGTATTTGCGGATGATATAGCGGTTTTTTTATGCTGGCAACTGAGGATTTGGCTGTTACTGCTTGCGCAGCCGCTGGTGATTGACCCAGGCCCAGAGGCCAGTGAAAGCTAAAAGACAGATCAGCAGCCCAACGATATCGACAAACAGCACGCCCGCATCACCAAAAAAGCGGCCACTATGCAGGTCGATAATCAGTGTCTCCAGCGAAATTCCGCCGCTGGTGTCGCCATTGCTAAAGGCTAAAGGCAGACTCTGGGGCTGCAGAATAGTCGCCTGACTCAATACCGATAGGTCGTCGACAGCATTGAGATTTAACAGGTCGGGGTCAAATTCCCAGGCCCCTGTTTCGCCGAGGACAATAATTGTCTGCTCAATGGTGGCCAGGCCGGTGCTATTGACTGGCAGGCCCTGCACCTGATTAAAGGTTTCTACCAGTAGGCCCTGGGGCGTGAGTATTGATAGAGAGTCGCCGCAAAGGGCGACAATTAATTGATCGGTGGTGGCCACAGAGGCCAGCGGCGGCGGGCAGTAGCCCAGAGCCTGGTCATTAAAATATAACTCTTCTGTACCAGTACCATAAACCCAGTTGTTGGCTATCGAGTAACCCTCAGATTTCTGGGGTGCTACACCGTACCAGGACAGCAGCCAGCCATTGGTTAAATTGATTTTACTAAGATTTAGTCCAGGGGAATGGTTGAGTGCAAAGCCTGTGATAGCCAGAAAAATCATCACCACAAACACCGACAGACCAATACGTCGATGCCAGCGCAGGTTCAGAATAATTGACTTCTTAATATCCACGGCGAGCCTTATCAATCAGGTTAATACTAGTCTGCTTTGTCGAGTTGGCTATGATAATACAAAGCGAGAGCGGCTACCTTATTTACTGCCCAAACCGATAATGTGGCGCCAGTAATACCATCAATATTCTGGTTGAGCCTCATGTTTTGGCTGAGTGAGGCACCGCGATACTGTGCTGTGTAGGCGGGGTAGCGCACCTCGCCGCCGCGGCTTTCGCGGTAGGCAAGAATTTTCACCTGTTCGATTTTATCCTGATGAATTACCACGCCAATGGTAATGGGCATTTCCTTGCCAATCTCTTCCAGTATCCAGGCGGTTTTGCCGCCCGCTATATGATAGCGAACTCGCAAACCACCTACTGGACGATCAAGGATATTCTGTGCCTGTTGGCGAATATCTGCAGTTAACCAGAGTACTCCGGGCCTAGCTGTTTCAGAAGCAAAGACCTGGGCGATAAAGTCCGGGCCAGACTGAAAAACCCCTTTGGCCGTCACCCAGGGTGAGGACAAAGAGGTTGCTAGTAGAGTGCCCATTAATATCAGGGCTTTGATGTTAAGTCTGTGCATCTAGAATGAATAGCCGACGCCCATGTTGATGCCATCATAACCTGCCTCACCTGGTGCATCCTGATTCTGGTAATCGAACTTGAATACCACATTGGGGTGAAGCCAGTAGTTGACACCCAGGTCGAACTGAGTAATTTGAGAATCTGCAGCTGCCGCCGCGCTATTATCCCACTGGCTGTAGCGTGCAAATAGTCCCAGCTTTTCATTCAGCTTGTAAGAGGGTTCTATATACAGACCGGTCTGTTCGCTGGCGCCATCCACTGTGGCATTGATAACATCATCAAAGTCCCACCGGGCATAGAGCGCGCGCAACTGGAAGTCATCTCTCTGCCAGGCAACATGGGTTTCAAACAGAGTGCCGTCAATGGCAGCACCTTCACCCTGACGCACATCGGTCTGATACTGCAGAGAGGCAGCGACTTCAAGACCTGGAATAGCAGTGTATTTTAGGCGTCCGGTAAAGGCCATATTGTCTGCCTTGGCCTTACCTACCTTTTGGCGACCATCGCGAGGTTTGTATTTGCCTTCAGCAATATACAGACCGGAGTGGGCAGCGACGTCATAGCTGAGGCCAGGGCTAAGTTGGCCCTTTAATGCAGCGCCAGCTTCCCACCAGGTAGCCGGGATAATATTTTTCTCAACATTATTGCGCTCGGTACCATAAAAGGTGTTGGGTTCGTGGGTTTCATTTAAAAGGCCTATGGGCATTAGAAACAGCCCCGCTTTTGCTGACAGATTGTCTGTCGCATCCCATTCAATATAGGCTTGTTCTAGCTCTATCTCACCCACTTTGCCTTCACCGGCAACGCTGTGCTCTAGTTCGAGTTCAGAGAAGAAGCGAATGCTGTCGGTAAACTGATGACCGGTAAACATCACATAGCGGTGAAAATCGACGGCATCCTTGGTGGCTGATGAATCGTCTTGTTCAAGACTGTTGTAATGGACCTCACCATAGCCACCAAAGGTGGTTTTGCTGGCGGTTACCGGCGTGAATGCGATCTGCTCTACGGCGGTAATCGTGGCTTCCGTTATAACCTCATTTTCCTTTAGCTGGTCCTTAAGTTCTGCAATTTCGGCCTGCTGGTTCTGAATAATCTGCCACATCTGCTCAAGAGTGGGCGTTTCCGCCTGTGCTGTTGCGGTTAGGTTCATGCCAACTACCAAGGCAAGAATCTTTTTGTTCATCAGTGAGCTCCTAAAATGAAATAAATGTAATGGGATAAATTGCTTGAAGACGAACTATAGTTAATATTAAACGCAAATGCAAATCGTTCTCATTTGCATTACGAAAACTGAGCCTTATGCTGGATGAGTGTGGTTTTATGGATAAGTTGAAATTATTAACCTGTAGCCCTGTATCAGAGCCATTGAAATTGGTAAAATCTCAGCCATACTAATCAGCGACTATTTTAGAGGTCTGTCTTAATGGACATTATGGAAACGATCCGCGAACAGGTGGAAAACAACTCAGTACTACTTTATATGAAAGGGTCTCCCAATCAGCCTCAATGTGGTTTTTCTTCACGTACGGTTCAAGCATTGATGGCCTGTGGGCAACGCTTTGCCTATGTGGATATTCTGTCCAATCCGGAAATCCGCAGTAATCTGCCGGCATTTGGCAACTGGCCTACCTTTCCTCAGCTCTGGGTTGCTGGCGAGCTGATCGGCGGCTGCGACATTGTCACTGAAATGCAGGAGAAAGGAGAGTTGAAGCCTTTGATCGATGAAGCCATAGGTGAGGAGCCATCAACTGAGGGTTGAAGCCCCAGGCAGCTAAGCTAAAAATATTTAAAGAGTCTGGATCAACGTCCAGACTCTTTTTTTTGCCTGCTGTTTTTCTACCCAGGATCTTTTCATCAATCACTTTTGTCAACCATTTGCGGCCGACCACCGTCCTATCAAAACAATAGCCAATTTCAATTGGCTGACAGTCAGCCTGAGTGCCATTATTAGCTCGCAATCTAATCTTTTAAAATCAATCTTATTTTTTATTACAGGAGCACTTTATGGGTGTTTTAGTAGGACGGTCAGCACCTGACTTTACCGCAGCAGCAGTTACTGGAAGCGGAGAAATTATCGATAACTTTAATCTTGGCGAAGCTATCAAGGGCAAGAAAGCCGTGGTTTTCTTTTATCCTCTGGACTTTACCTTTGTCTGTCCTTCCGAGCTGATCGCTTTTGATCATCGCTACGAAGAATTCCAACAGCGCGGTGTAGAGGTAATTGGCGTGTCTATCGACTCCCAGTTCTCTCACAACGCATGGCGCAATACTGCCGTTAATGATGGCGGCATTGGCGCAGTTCGCTACTCATTGGTTGCCGATGTAAAGCATGAAATCTGTCAGGCCTATGATGTTGAGCATCCCGCCGATGGCGTCGCTTTCCGCGGTTCATTCTTAATTGATGAGCAGGGCATGGTTCGTCACCAGGTAGTGAATGATCTGCCTCTGGGGCGTAATGTCGACGAAATGCTGCGTATGGTTGATGCTCTGAGCTTCCATGAAGAGCACGGCGAAGTTTGTCCAGCAGGCTGGAATCGCGGTGACAAAGGCATGAAAGACACCACAGCTGGTGTAGCCGAATATCTGTCGGAGAATGCTGGCGCGCTGTAGTTGCAAGCAGAGGCAAAGATAAAAACCCCGCGCCTAAACTCGCGGGGTTTTTTTGTATGGCTTATTGGCGAGTGGGTCACATATTGCCAGTGCAGGGTTGGCTAATATAGCCGCTGGATTTTACTGGCATTCAAGTACCTATTATGAAACTCGCACCCCATTTGCTCTGCACTCTTCTTGCAATGACACCATTGACCGCAGCAGCGGATTTTATCGGCCTCTATCTGGGGCTGGGTTCTTGGCAGGGTACACCTACGGGCAATATTGGGCGCACTGATATAGACCTGGACTCAACGCTTAATCTTGAAGAGCAGAGCAATAAATTTGCCTATATTGCTATCGAACACCCGATTCCCCTGTTACCTAACCTGCGAGTGCAGCACAGCGAGATGAATTGGAGCGGCAGCGCGCTAATAGAATCTGGGACAGACTTAAATGGCAATCCATTTACTACGACTCAGCAGGCTGATATAGCTCTGGATCTAACCCATACAGACGCGACTTTTTACTATGAGGTTTTAGACAATATTATCGAGTTCGATCTGGGGGTGACCGCCAGGTTGTTTGATGGTGAGGCTAGTCTGATCGGCATAACCCAGCAGGAGAGCATTGAGTTGGAGGCTGTGGTGCCGCTGTTATATGGCAAGCTGGGCGTATCAGTTCCCACCACTGGACTGGCTGCAGAGCTGTCGGCGAACTGGATCAATGTAGATGATTTCAGGCTGGTGGATTGGTCTGCCCAGTTAAACTATGAATTTGATGTGCTGCCGGCCATGGATGCCGCAATAATCCTTGGCTACAGATCACAGTTAATTGAACTGGATGATCTCGATGAGCTGCAGTCGGATGCCAGATTTGATGGCTACTTTCTAGCTTTGCAGCTGCACTTTTAACCTGCTTCTAATCTAGTTTTAGGCTCTGCGGCTGCGCCAGGGGCGAGCTATCTCTTCGTGCTTTACCTCATATTCGCCGGTCTGACGATCTCTGAGATAATGGTCAAGGGCCAGCTCCACTACTGGGAAGGCCAGCTCAGACCAGGGAATATCTGCCTCATCAAAAAGAGCCACTTCCGAGGATTCAGAGCTAGGGCCAAAAACCGGCTCTGCCAATTCTGCCCTGTAGAACACATAGACCTGATTGATCTGCGGAATATCAAACAGAGCGTAAAGGCTGGGGTTAATAACCGCAGCATTGGCTTCTTCAACACATTCGCGCAGCGCACCATCAAGAGAGGATTCGCCGTTCTCCAAAAAGCCCGCAGGCAGGGTCCAAAAGCCATGGCGGGGCTCAATGGAGCGTTTACACAGCAGTACCTGTTCGCCGTATACAGGCAGCACACCAGCGATAACCTTGGGGTTCTGGTAATGGATAACCTCACAGGTCACACAGACATGGCGTTCGCGGTTATCACCCTCTGGTATCTTTTTTATAACGGCATTGCCGCAAGTGGAACAAAAATTCATGAAAAGCTCAGAAAGTTAAGTCAGCCGAGTATAATGCACAAATGCTTGAAACCATTAAAAAACGACTAAAAAAATTCCCCCTGAATCCCGCACAGCCTGACCAGCAAGACTCAGGCTCTATAGCGGCAGTTATGGTTCTGTTGCACGGTGCCCGGGATAACCCCCAGATAGTATTAACTCAGCGAGCAATGCATCTAAACAGTCATGCTGGCGAAGTTGCCTTCCCTGGTGGCATGTGGGACCGCACAGACGACAATCTGCTGTACACGGCGCTGCGGGAAACAGAGGAAGAAATCGGCCTGCACCCATCTTTGATAGAGCCCATTGCCATGCTACCAGTGGCTTCACCGAAACGGCGCTCGCTGCATGTAACACCCTTTGTGGGGCTGGCACAGGGGCCGCTAAATCTGCGCTCCGAGCCATCGGAGATAGCCGCTATATTTAATGCACCTGTCAGTCTGTTTACCGATATCAATAACTACCAGTATTTTGAAATGAAAAATGAACTGGGTGCGCTGAGTTTCCCTTGCCTGCCCTATAACGGCTATAACATTTGGGGCTTTACTCTCAAGGTACTGGTAGATATGTTTAATAGTACCCTGGGGGTCGGCATTGATTTAGAATATCCCAGCGACCAGTTAATCGAAGAGTTACGCAAAAGAGGGCAGTAATGATTTACCGAATTGGCAATGATATCCCAGAAATCCACGAGTCAGTATTTGTTGCTGAAAGTGCCGATGTAATGGGCAAGGTGGTCCTTAAAAAAGGCGCCAGCGTCTGGTTTAATGCCGTTATTCGCGGCGACTGCGACCTTATTGAAGTGGGTGAGCGCAGCAATATTCAAGACGGTGCCGTACTGCACTGCGACCCGGGTCAGCCGCTGGTGATTGGTGAGGATGTGACCGTGGGTCACAATGCCATGATCCATGGGCTGGAAGTGGGCGATCGCACTCTGGTGGGTATCAATGCGGTGATTCTCGACGGTGCTAAAGTGGGCCGTGACTGTATTATAGGCGCTAACACGCTGGTCAAAGCTGGCGCCGTTATTCCCGATGGGTCTCTGGTTATAGGCTCGCCAGGCAAGGTAGTGCGCGAGAATGATGAGCAGACTCGCCAGTTTTTGCTGGGCTCCGCCGCCCACTATGTCGAAAAGAGTCAAAAAATGGCCACTGACCTGATTGAGGTCAAGCGCTGATGTCAGACAAACCTGTCGCCTCGCCCTGCACCTCTATCTGTACACTCAACAGCGAGGATATCTGCGTTGGCTGCTACCGCACCAGCAAAGAGATACGCGACTGGAGTTTTCTGGACAATCATCAGCGACTTGATGTGCTGATACTCTGCGGTGAGCGCAACCGGAAGAATAATCCCTTCTATTGATGTCTGTTCTCTGCTGATTACTCTTGGGGTGCCTGTTTGGGCTTTAGGCAGGTGACAATCACTGTTTTAATCATAGTCTCGTTGATCTGCTCGGTCTCAAATCTGTAGCCATCAATCAAAAAGCTCACATTACCATCTGGAATGCTCTCGAGTTGCTCCAGCGCCAAACCATTGAGCGTTTTTGGCCCATCTGTTGGCAGCGCCCAGCCGGTTGCCTTATTAATCTCGCGAATCGTGGCCACACCATAGATTTCATATCTGTCATCGCCGCGGGGAATAACTTCCTCCACTTCATCGGCGGTATTAGTCGTGAAATCGCCCACGATTTCTTCAAGAATATCCTCCAGTGTCACTAGCCCCTGCACCTCCCCATACTCATCGACTACCACCGCAAAGCGATTGCGGTTCTTTTTAAAGTTAAGCAGTTGCTGGGTTAATGTGGTGCTCTCGGGGATAAAATACGCATCCTCTGCAAAGCGTTTAATTGCACTGTGAGTCACCTGCTCAGAGCGCAACAGGTGGTTGGCCTTGCGCACATGGAAGATGCCGACAATATTATTGATATCTCCCTCATACAGCGGCTGTCTGGTGTATTCTGAGGAGACAATAGTATTCATCAACTCGTCAATACTGTCTTCAAGGTCCAGGCCTTTGATCTCGCTGCGGGGGATCATAATATCCTCCACAGTCACATTCTCCAGATCCAGTATGCCTTTAAGCATGCCCTGGTTGCTGTCAGATAGTTTGTGCCCAGAGACATCAACCAGAGATTTAAGCTCTTCGGTATCCAGGCCATCATCGCGGTCTTTATTGGGGTCAAAGCCCAGCAGAGAGATCACTGCATTGGTGAGCTTGTTTACCAGCCACACCAGAGGCGTCAGCAGCTGCAGCAGTGGCTTGAGAATATGGCTGGCTCTAAAGGCAAACCACTCGGGGTTCTGGGCAGCTATAGTTTTTGGCGTGACCTCTGAAAAGACCAGAACAGTAATGGTCAGGGACGCCGTGGCTACCCAGGGAGCAGCGGCTTCGCCCACATAGAGGATAGCCAGCATATTGGCGATAATTGCCGCCAGAATATTGACCGCATTATTGCCAATCAGAATCAGGCCAATCAGTCTATCCGGCTTGGCCAGCAGCTTGGCGGCGCGTCTGGCGCCAGCGCTTTTCTTCCGCTGATGGCGCAGGCGATAGCGATTCAGCGACATCATGCCGGTTTCTGAGCCGGAGAAAAAAGCGGATATAACAAGAAGAACAACGAGTGTTAACCACAACACCAGGGGGTGCGAACCGTCCAATGAATAAGGACCTCTGAAATTAAGGGAGATTATGTTGGATTAGTTTGCCATTTTTAGCAACTGGCTTTTTATATTGGCTGCGGACGCCTTATTCGCTGCGGACGCTTTATTCACCACGGAAGTTTTATATTTTGTTTATTCAATTTATATGGCCTGGTCATGAAAGGATAAATTCGACCACAAACTTGCTGCCAATAAAGCCCAGCAAAATAGCGCTAAAGCCAGCCCAGGTCCAGCGAATAGCCTTATTGCCGCGCCAGCCGCGGTAGTGGCGGCCCCAGAGTAATATGGCATAGACCGCCCAGGCTACCAGGCTGAATACCACTTTGTGCACTAGTTTTTGGGCAAACAGGTCATCATAGAATAAAAAGCCGCTGAGCAGAGATAATGTCAACAGTATTTCACCGGCCCAGATAAGCTCGAACAGCAGAGTCTCCATAGTCTGAACGGGTGGGAAAGTGCGCATCAACAGATTTTGGTGCTTATGTTTGAGCTGCCAGTCCTGATAGCCCGCCAGCAGTGCCTGCAGCGCAGCTATAGCTAACAGGCTGTAGGCCAGGATTGAAATCAGTACATGGGCCTGTATCTCCACAGACATTATTAGGGCAGGCTTGGTACTGGTGCTCAGCAGAGCGACTAGCAGGCTCAGAGCTGAGATGGGGAATAAGAGTAAATTCAGGTTTTGCAGGGGCTTTTTAAGGCCGCTAATCCACACCAAAATATTGATCACCAGAGCCAGCAGAGCAATAATTTTAAGCAGACTTAGGTCCAAACCACCGTCGACAAACATCAGGTCGCCAATGGCAAATCCATGCAGCAATATGGCGCCGCCGGCAACTATCTGCAGAGCCGCTGGCTTGGTTTGGCTGTCGAGGCGCAGTTGTCGCTGATGGAATACCCATCCTGCCAGATAAATGGCAATGGCGACGAACCCCAGTATTGAACCTGTCATCATATTAATTCTTAAAATGGATCGACGGAGTGTGGCATATTCAGAACACAGGGTGAAGAGCAGGGCAAAATTATTGCTATAATGCCGCCCTTAATTCGTTAGTTGGAAGCAAATTGCATGGCCATGTTTGAAAGTTTGAGTGATCGCCTCTCCCAAAGCCTTAAAAAGATTTCAGGGAAAGCCAGTCTCAGTGAGAAAAATATCCAGGAAACCCTGCGCGAAGTGCGTATGGCGCTTCTAGAAGCAGATGTGGCGCTGCCAGTTGTAAAAGACTTTGTCGAGCAGGTCAAACAGCGCGCTGTTGGCAGCGAAGTTAGTAGCAGCCTGAATCCGGGCCAGCAATTTCTTAAAATTGTGCAGGCGGAGTTAGAGGCGGTGATGGGGGAGAAGAATGAGTCCCTTAATCTGGCGGCTCAGCCCCCGGCAATTATTCTGATGGCCGGCCTGCAGGGTGCCGGTAAAACCACCTCCGTAGCCAAGCTGTCACGCTACCTGCAGGAGAGAGAGAAAAAGAAAGTGATGGTGGTATCTGCCGATGTCTACCGTCCCGCCGCTATCCAGCAGTTAAAAACACTGGCGTCAGAGGTCGGCGCTGAATTCTTCCCCAGTGAGGCCAGCCAAAAGCCCGTAGACATTGTTAACAGTGCTATCGCCGCCGCCAAGACCAAATTTGCCGATGTGCTGATTGTGGATACCGCAGGTCGACTGGCTATTGATGAACAGATGATGGGCGAGATCAAAGAGGTGCACGCCGCAGCCAACCCCATCGAAACACTGTTTGTTATAGATGCCATGATAGGTCAGGACGCCGTTAATACGGCCAAGGCCTTCAATGAGGCCCTGCCTCTGACTGGTGTAATCCTCACCAAGGTGGATGGTGATGCCCGGGGTGGTGCTGCACTGTCTGTGCGTCATATCACCGGTAAACCAATTAAATTCCTGGGTGTGGGGGAGAAAGTTGACGCCCTGGAGCCCTTCCATCCTGAGCGTATTGCCTCGCGCATCCTCGGAATGGGCGATGTTCTCAGCCTTATTGAAGAGGTTGAGCGCAAAGTAGACAGGGTCAAAGCCGAGAAACTGGCCAAAAAGGTCATCAAAGGTAAGGGTTTTGATCTCGAAGACCTTCGTGAGCAGCTTCAACAGATGAAAAATATGGGTGGTATGGCCGGCCTTATGGACAAGCTACCAGGCATGGGCAATATGGCGCAAATGGCACAGCAGAATGATGTGACCAGCCAATTTGGTCGCATGGAGTGCATTATCGACTCCATGACCCCCAAAGAGCGGGCCAACCCGGATATTCTCAATGGTTCGCGCAAAAGGCGCATTACCAACGGCTCAGGCACCAGTATTCAAGATCTGAACCGCCTGCTCAAACAGCACAAGCAAATGGGCAAGATGATGAAGAAAATGAAGGGCAAGGGCATGCAGAATATGATGCGTGGCATGGGCGGCATGGCGCCTCCGGGGGGCGGTTTGCCGCCAGGCGGGTTTCCAAAGTTCTAACCTCAGAGTTACGGGGCTTGCAGGCTATTTTGCAGAGCTTTTAAAAGCCCTTTAATTAGCGCTAAAAGTAGTTTCCTTTCACGTTCTTTTGACGTAATATACCGCGCCTTTCGTGGGGCTCCTGCTGTGGTTGTGTGGAACTGGTAAAACAGATTCGGGTAACAGCGCAGACGGGGCCTAAAATGACAGTAGCATGTAAAGCATCAAGTCGGTGATTATGCCGCTTGAACACAGGATTTTAGTAAATGGTAACAATTAGATTGGCTCGTGGCGGCTCTAAAAAACGCCCGTTTTACCACCTCACAGTTTCTGATTCGCGCAAAGCTCGCGATGCTCGTTACATTGAGCGTATTGGTTTCTTTAACCCAATTGCCCGCGGCGGAGAAGAGCGTTTGCGTGTAGACCTTGAGCGTGTTGCCTACTGGCAGGGCCAGGGTGCGCAGATCAGCGAGCGTGTTTCTGCACTGGTTAAAGAGGCTGCGAAAGTAGCAGCTTAACTGGTTCTGCAGCCCGGGAGTCTCCTTTGGAAACACTGATTGTTGGGCGGATTACAGCGGTATTTGGTGTGCGGGGATGGGTCAAAGTCCATTCTTATACAGAGCAGTTAGAAGCAGTATTTAACTACCAACCCTGGTGGATTGATACGCCAGAGGGTCGACAGCAGGTCCTGGTGGACGACTGGAAGCGCCATGGTGATGGACTGGTAGTGCATATAAAAGGTGTGGACGATCGAGATATCGCTCGCGCCTGGTGTCAGCAAGATATCCGGGTAGATAAAGCGCTGTTACCCGATCTCAGTAAAGAGGAGTTTTACTGGCATCAGCTTGAGGGACTTGTGGTTACAAGCTCTTTTGAGGGACAGGAGATTCGCCTGGGTGTGGTGAAGTCTCTGATGGAAACCGGTGCCAACGATGTGCTGGTGGTTGAGGGAGACGCCCAGAGCGTCGATCGTGAAGAGCGGTTAATCCCTTACGCAGAGCAGTTTGTCACCAGTATCGACGTCGAGAACGGAACCATCGGCGTAATTTGGGACCCGGGGTTCTAGGGGTTCCCATTAAGTAGGTTCGGGCGCAGAGGTGAGATGAATGAAAATTGCATTGATTACCCTGTTCCCAGAGATGTTTGCAGCAGTGACCGACTACGGTATCAGCGGTCGCGCAGTTAAACAGGGGTTGCTGGAGATAGCCAGCTACAACCCGAGAGATTTTACCGAAGATCGTCATGAGACGGTTGACGACCGGCCCTACGGGGGCGGGCCAGGCATGGTAATGCTGATAGAGCCCTTGCGCAGTGCCATATCAGCCGCCAGAGAATGGACAGATAACCAGGCGCCTGTAGTGTATCTGTCCCCCCAGGGTACTGTGCTTAACCAGAGTGCAGTCAATGGTTTTGCCGAGCAGCAGTCACTGATACTGGTGGCGGGTCGCTACGAAGGTATCGACGAGCGGTTGATACAGATGGAAGTCGATGAGGAGTGGTCTATCGGAGACTATGTGCTCAGCGGCGGCGAAATACCGGCGATGGTGCTTATAGATGCACTGATACGTCAACTCCCCGGGGCGCTGGGGCACAAGGATTCCGCCGAACAGGACTCCTTTGCGGAGGGTCTGCTGGACTGCCCGCACTACACCAGGCCAGAGCAATACGAAGGCCAGGGGGTTCCAGAAGTCCTGCTCTCTGGCAACCACGAAAAGATTAGACGTTGGCGTTTGCAGCAGTCACTGCTGCGAACCCAGCAAAGAAGACCAGATTTATTGGACAGCCTCAAGCTCAATACTGAGCAACAGGCCTTACTCAAGGAAGCGAGTGCTGCGCTGGCAGATGATGACAAAGGATAGTGTTCATCCTCTCTGTATAGAGCTCTAAATCAGGTGGCTCAGCCACCAACCAATGAAAATTGAGGAGCAAGAAAATGACTAGCAAGACCAATATTATCGCTGCCCTGGAAAAAGAGCAGATGACTAAAGAAATTCCTGATTTCAGCCCAGGTGACACCCTGGTTGTTCAGGTAAAGGTAAAGGAAGGCACCCGCGAGCGTCTTCAGGCCTTTGAAGGTGTGGTTCTGGCCAAGAAAAACCGCCAGCTAAACTCTGCGTTTACCGTGCGCAAAATTTCTAACGGTATCGGCGTAGAGCGTACTTTCCAGACTTACAGCCCACTGGTTGACAGCATTGAAGTTAAGCGTCGCGGTGCGGTCCGTCGTGCCAAGCTGTACTACCTGCGCGAGCGTTCAGGTCGATCTGCACGAATCAAGGAAAAGTTGGGCTAAGCGTTTAGCTTACCAACCAGCGAAAAGGCGACCCACAGGGTCGCCTTTTTTATTGCCAGGCAATAATTCCATACCTTGACAGCCAACCCCCATGGTCTATTGTTAATATTGCTTAGAGCAGAAATGTGAACTGGGTCACAGAAGAACTGTTATTGGCTTATTTCAAGCAGCTGAGGCAATGCCGAGGTAAGGAAGCTAGGACTGGATCGAGGGATTGGTTATGAAAAAATTATTTTTGGCAGCAGTTATTGTTCTCTGGCCATTGGCTGCCATACCAGCGCTGGCAGATACAGTTGATCTTCTCAGCATATGGGAAGCGGATAAGCCAAATGATCTGGGTGGAGTGGATGAAGATGGTGATGCTGCGGTTACTGATTTGCGGGTGATCTTACGCAATAATCCAAGGTCTGAGAGAGCTTTGGTGATGCTGGCTAATGCCTATGTGACCTCAGGTTCTCAACAGTTGGCCGACGATACCTTTCGCCAGGTGCTGGACATAAATCCTGGTAATATTCAGGCTGCCGTTCCAGTAATAAAAAGTTTATTGGAAAAGCAGGATTCAGACCGCTCGGAGCAGGTTATTGAAAATGCCCTTGTCCATTCGCCTGACAATGAGATTCTGCTCTCAATTCAGGCGCAAATAAAACTCTCTAATCAGGATATAGATGGCGGGCAGAAGATAATCTCGAAAATTCAGGCCAGTGGCGAAAACCCCGCGTTTGGGCACTATCTCTCTGGCCGAGCACTGCAGTCTCAAGGCAAATACAAGCAGGCGATTGCAAGTTATAAGCAGGCATTGGCGTTAAACCCGGATTTGACTCGCGCCCTCGAGAATCTGGCTCATTCCTATGGTCGTCTGGATCAGCAGGATGCTCTGCTGGATTACCTGCAAGCCTTTAGTGACGATCATCTCGATAATTTATCAGCATTTTCTATTATGGCGACAGTCCAGCGGCAACTAAAAGACTATACAGCCGCCATTGCCACCATAGAGCAGGGCCTGCAACGCCAAGATAAATGGGTGGGCGGCTACAGTGCACTGGCGATCAATCACATATCCATGGGCAATACAGAGGCTGCCATAGACAATTATAAGCGGGGTCTGGCTGCACTGCCCAACAGTAATCTATTAAAAATGCTGTTGGCCTCTCTGTACGAAAGAGTTCGGGCCTTTGCAGATGCCAAAGCCCTCTACGAGTCTGTTTTGGCGGAAAACCCTGATCATCATGCGGTGATTAACAGTCTGGCCAGTCTGCTGACTGATCAATTTGAGTCTAAGGAGAATATCAATCGGGCAGTTGCCCTGACTGAGCGTTTCGCCGACTCTGACCAGCCGTTCTTTATAGATACCTATGCCTGGGCACTGGTAAAATCTGGACTCCCGCAAGTGGCTGAGCCACTTTTTGCCAAGGCTACCAAAATTGCTCCTAATGTAGCGGTTATTCACTATCACCGAGCTATTGGTTTTAAGCGCTTGGGACGGCTTGATGAGGCGAGGCAGGCACTAATTTTGGCCCAGAGCAATCTGTCTGATCAAGACCCTCTAAGGGAGGCCATTGAGTTTGAACTCACCAGCCTTTAGATCTCATTTCAATTCCCTCTCAATAATAGCCTGGCAGTCCGACCCGGAGGGTGCTTTAAACAGTTAAAGCACCCGCCAAATACTTCGACCAGACCCTCCTCTTTTTTGATATGCTTAACCGCATTTGCTAAACGGCAACCTATTGTTTGCTTACTTTTAAAAGCGCACTCTTACGCTGAATCAGGCCTGGATGGATGGGTCGAACCGCACAACGGAAGTGAACTCAAGGAATGAAATTATGCACGTTCTTATTGTTGATGATCATGCTTTCGTCTGTGTTGGTCTCAAGGCAACTTTGAGTGAAGAGATTGATGATATCCAGGTCACCACCACCGATCATGGTGACACGGCTCTAAAGATACTGGCAAAAGAAAATATAGATCTGGCGATAGTGGATTTATTTATGCCCGGGGGTGCCGGTGGATTTAACTTTATTGAAATGCTCTGTGAAAGCTACCCAAAACTCCCTTTGATCGTATTATCGGCCTCTGAAAACCCTGCCCATATCCGCAAATGTCTCGATTTTGGTGCCACTGGTTTTGTTACTAAATCGGCGCCCAAAGATGCACTTTTTGAAGCTATAGCTAAGGCCCTATCGGGTGAGCGCTATGTGCCTGAATCACTCATTGAATCTATGCCGGAAGTAGCCCGTGTCATTGATGAGGTGGATTCGGGGGCTGATGTAGACATAATCTCAGGACTGGTCACCGACCGTCAAATGGACATTTTGCTGAGGATTACCCAGGGCCGCTCAAACAAGCAGATTGCCCGGGAGCTTAATCTGTCAGAAAACACTGTCAAGGTGCATGTTAGTGCCATGCTCAGAGCCCTGGGGCTTAGTAATAGAACACAGGCAGGAATACTGGGCCAGAAACTTGGCCTTGCCGATCCATCAGATACACATAAATATCCATAAATATATCAAGGGGTCGCGAGTGACTTATAAACGAGTGGGAAACAAGAGGTTAGCATTTTGCTTTAGTTATTTCATGCTCACAGCTGTGTCAGCTGATGTGGTTACCGAGGATGATCTTCTGGCTGATATGCATCTGGTGTCCAGTGTGACTCATATGAATCAGACGCTGGATAAAACCCCTGCGGCAGTAACCATTATTGATCGTCGAACTATTCAGGCCTCAGCCGCTGTGGATGTGCTGGATCTGTTTCGGCTGGTTCCAGGATTTCGCGCCTACTATGTCAACGCCAATTTCCCTGGGGTAACCTACCACGCGCTGGGTGATGATAATCCTCGCCGTCTGGAAGTTAAAATAGATGGCCGCTCAGTTTACGAGTCCATTTTCTCTTCAGTGGAATGGACGACTCTGGGCATTGAGTTGGATGATATTGACTATATTGAAGTAGTGCGAGGGGGCAATGCCCCGGCAGATGGCAGCAATGCATTTTTAGCCTCTATTAATATAGTGACGCGGTCACCGCTGCAGGAAGCGGGCTGGAAAATTCACAGTCAGATTGGCAATGACAATATTCGTAATAATGCGATCAGTTACTCAGGACAGCTGGGGGCTGTGCAGCACCGCACAGTGCTGCGTCATAGCAGTAATGATGGTTTTGAGGATTTTGCTGGCAACTATGCTGGTCAGTTTACGCAAATCGCTCTGGATGACGGCGCGGATACCACCACCTTTGGTTTTAGGGGACTCTGGACCCCTAGCGCCAAAGACAGTATTGAGTTGCAATTCGGTTTTAATGATAGTGAGGTGGGGATAGGCGACATAAACTACATTCTCAGGCAAATTGATTATCAGTATCAGCATCTGAACTGGTCGAGAATTAACAGTGACGGAAGTACTTTTGAATTTACCTCCTATCACAATAAATTTGATCTTTCTGATCAAAAAGATGCCCTCACATTTTACCAGGCACTCAATTTCTTCCCAGAAGGCCCCCTCAAGGAGTCGCTGGCGCAGCTGCCGGATAAGCTAATTATTGAACCATCCCACAAGGCTATTTCGGAGCGCTGGGATTCTGAGTTTAGAGCCACCTTTGATCATAGGCACAATGTTCGTGCTGCCTATGGCGCTGCGTTAAGGCGTGATAAAGTAAAAAGTAATATGCTATTTGATATGTCTGATTCATCAGCTGAGAACTCCTCTCGAGTCTTTGCTCATTTTGAATGGCAGATGAGTGATAAATTAATCGCCAATACTGGTTTTATGTCCGAATCAAAGGATGGTGGGTTGCGGGTTGGTTCTTATCGAATGGCGGTCAATTACCAGCTAGCCAACAACCATACTCTGAGACTGGGATTCAATCATGGTCATCGCGCTCCCACACTTCTCGAGAGTAATCAGTCTACTTTTGTTCGCTATGATGAAAATCTGATTCTGGATGGCGTTGTTGTCTCTGACTCAGATATTCATGCGGAAAAACTGATTAGCTCAGAACTGGGCTATACAGGTTCTCTGTTCAATGATCAGCTTCATTTGGATATGCGCCTGTTCTCAGAAAAAATGTTAGATGTTATTGCAGAGCGCCGAGAACAGTACCCCGATTTTGATGGGCAGCTCAATATTCGTGATAACACAGATTCTGTAACGGCTCGAGGTCTGGAATGGCAGGCTCAGTATCGGCCTAGCTCTCAGTTCTTGATTCATGCTAACTATAGTTTTGTTGATCTAACTCACAGTGCTTTTTATCGATCTACACCAGTAGAGGAAATTCGTGATTTAAGCGGAGTCAACCCAAAACATCTAGGTTCCCTATTGGTTAACTATGTAACCAATCGAGAGTTAAGCCTGAGTGCCATGCTGAGTCACCAGTCAAAGATCAGACATTTTTCAGGAAACGATGATGAGGGCTTTACTCGTCTTGATGTAAAGGCCGCTAAGAGCTGGCAGTTAGCTGGCAAGGATGCTGAAGTCGCGCTAACCATTCAAAATCTTGGCAGTGATTATCGTGAAAATTATTTCTATAACCAGTTTTCCACTCGTTATGTGCTGAGTTTAAAAATTGGCTTACTTTAAGTATCTATTCGACTATTTGATGTTATGAGATATACCCAAAAGCAATGAATATTTTTTATAAATGGCCATTCCGCTTTATCTCAACTAGGTATCTAGGTGCCTGGGTTCTGCTGTGTATTATATTTACTAATCCGCTGTTGGCAGCCAGCTCTGAAACACCTAGAAAAATAGCATTTGTTATCAGTAAAGCGTCCCCAGCTTATCAGCAGGTGGTTACTGGTGCTGAAGAAAAATTATTGGGACAGTCTAGTGTCTATTCCTTTGACGACATGCTGCAAGGAGCTGACAGAAAAATTGATCAGGCTATACAGACTGCCGATATTATTGTGACTGTGGGTGCTGGTGCAACAGAAGCTGTAGTTAGTAAAAACCCCTCGCAGCCGGTTATAGCAGCTTTGATTACAGATAGTGCCTTCTCGGCCATAGCTCAGCAATACTATGGTTCCAGTGAGCAAGCGCTGGCCTCTGGTGTGTCAGTAATCTGCCTGGATCAGCCGGTAAAGCGCAGTATTGAATTATCCAAGCTGCTTATTCCCTCAGTAGAAAATGTAGGTTTGATGCTAGGGCCGGCTTCTCTATCTAAACTCGAGGAGTTTGGCAGCCATGTTAGCAATGCTGGCATGACCCCCATTCTGGTGGCTGTTAATGCTGAGGATAATCCTATTAAAGCACTAGAGCCCATTATTAAACGCAGTGATGTGTTTATTCCAGTGCCAGATAGCCGGCTGATTAATGTCGCCACAGCTAAGTGGATACTGCAGCTAAGTTATAGATACAAGGTGCCCGTAGTGGCCTATTCTCAAGCCTATCTTAATGCAGGTGCTCTAGCAGCTGTTTATACTTCGCCGGAGAATGTGGCACAGCAGGTATCGGAACTTGTAGCCAAGCAGGCAGAGTCGGAAGATGGCTCAGGTCTGGCGCATATGCCGGCCTATTTTTCTGTGGAGTTCAATACCAATGTGGCAGAGCACCTGGATATTCGCCTGAAGGACCAGCAGTTCTATCTCGATCGGTTGAAAGACTAAGATGAGATTTCAGAATAAGCTCAATAGTATTCATGCGCGGCTGTTGATTACGGGCTTGATTCCATTGGCTATGCTCAGTCTGGTGTTGGGTTGGTACATGATTTCCACCCAGAGTAAGGAGCTGTTGGCCAATATGCATGACACCGGGCGAGTGGCGACCAACCAGATGGCTTCCAGCGCTGAGTTTGCGCTGTATTCAGGTAATCAGGAAATGCTCAGAACATTGGGTGATTCAATTCTGGATATTCCCTCTGTGTCTGGAATGCTTTTTTACAATTCGGCTGACGGTCAAACAGTCAGAATTGGCAGTATTGATATTTCCGCTGAGCAAATGCCCTGGGACTTTGATTCGGGGAAACCTTTTTTTATAGATGACCACTGGTATTTTTATTCGCAAATCACCCTGCAGCATCGCTCAATGGAGGATTATGATGAAGTGGGAGAGCCGGTGTCAGAGCAGCTTGGCTGGGTAGTGGTCTCTCTTACCAATAAAATCTTGTTGCACAAACAGCGCCGTGCAATATTTGGTGCACTTATAGTTATTACTCTTGGGCTTCTGGTTGCGGCCTGGATATCTATGAGGATCGGCCGCAGTATTTCACGGCCTTTAGAGGGCCTTACTCAGGTTGTAGAAGTCATGGAGGCCGGTGGTCTGGAATCTCTCGCCAGTGAGGAGGGGCCTCTCGAGTTACGCAAACTGTCTTTTGGCATTAACCAGCTGGCGACCAGTGTTAAGCAGGGCAATGTGTTCATGCAGAGTGAAATTGCCCGTGCGACAGCGCAGTTGCAGATTACTCTTATTGAGCTCGAGGATGCGATGGAAGCCCAGGATCAGTTTCTCGCTCGCATGAGCCACGAGTTGAGGACGCCATTGACTGCCGTGATCGGGTTTTCAAAATTAATGTCAACAGAGCTGGACGATCGCAAGCGCGACGAGCACCTCAGGGTTATTGAGCGTTCGTCGACCATGTTGCTGACTATGATTGATGATATTTTGGAGTTCTCCAAAGCTCATTTGGGTGGTTTTACCCTCGAGGAGATCAACTTCGATATCAACCAGTGGCTGAGCGATACCATGGCAATCCATCAGCAGCGTGCCGATGAAAAGGGTCTCGAGTTCAGTCTGGATCTAGGCGATGATGTACCCTCGCAGCTGTGCGGAGATCCGGTGCGATTGACCCAGATATTAGCCAACCTGATTAACAATGCCATTAAGTTTACCGACGAGGGTTTCGTTGCCGTCAAGCTCCGCTGTCAGTCAATTGAGGATGATATTGTTACCCTAGAATGTTGCCTAAATGATTCGGGCAAAGGTATAGCTGCGGAAAAAATCCCCAGCCTTTTTGATCCCTTTTCCCAGGAAGATACCTCTATTAATCGCCGTTTTGGTGGCACCGGTCTGGGTCTGGCAATATGTCAGCGTTTGGCTCAGGCAATGGGGGGTGATGTCAACATAGAAAGCACTGTTGGCAAAGGCTCCAGTATTAGCTTCAGCTGCCAGCTTTCCGTTGCAAAGGCAGAGGCTCCAGTGGCTGATGCTGTAGCGCCACCGGAACAATTGCTCAAAGGATTAATTGTGCTGGTCGCCGAGGACAATCCATTTAATCAAAAGCTAATAGTTAAACTGCTTGAGGGCTATGGGGCCACCTGTATGGTGGCCAACAATGGATTGGAAGCAGTAGAGTTGGCCAATGAATTACATGCAGATATTATTTTGATGGATTTGCATATGCCAGTGGTAGACGGAGTCGCTGCCTGTGAGAGTATTATGCAGCAATCTGGCGATAGCCCGCCTATTATTGGCCTAACCGCAGATATCACTCAGGCCGAGCACCAGAGGATGCTTTCGGCAGGTGCTATTAGTGTGCAGGCCAAGCCACTAGATGAAGTGAAACTGGTCAACGCTATGCTCAGCTGTCTGAGTGATCAGCGAATGGTGTCCGAGAGCTTCGAAGGTGGGCTGCTGGCATCAGTTATACCTGTAGACGAGTTGAAAACGGCCCTATTCGAGAATTTGGATAAGCTGGAAAATCAGCTAAGCGCTGGCGAAAAAAGCAGCCTGCGGCAAATAATTCACGACCTGATGGGCCTCTGCGGGCTCTATGGCATGTCTCAACTACGTGAGCTGGTGCTCGAGTTCAGGGCCACCTACGGGACCTTAGATGTCGCTGAAAACCTCAGCAAAGTTGAGGAGATACGCAGGCATATTGAAGATTTCCTCGTGTCAAAATCGCAGCAGTTGCCCGGCAGCTGACTAGTACTTTTGTATTAATCCGTCAGTGTAATTTCTTTTGTTGCATTAAACCTTTAACTTACACCCTAGCATTGACTCCTTGGCATGAAGCTTTGACAGGGACTTTACTGGTAAACATACACAGACCTACACTGCTGTAAGAAGGATAACACTGAAAACAGGACGTTTTTGAGCAAAGTTGACAGGGAGTTAACTCTAAGGATAGGCGCTCGCTCAGTAGTTAAATTTCGTTTGCTACCAGTTGTGCGGTATAGACGACTTGGAAGTCGTGCGCCATGGAGGGCGCGGGTCAATCTTTAAAGCAGAGCATGTTGGATACAGGTTTCCCTTATTTCTAGCTATTTAGGCCTCTGGGTTGAAAGACTCAGGGGTTTTTTATTTGGGCGAATAAAAAATGACATCATGGACTCTGTAATCCATCCCTCAATTGTTCATCTTACTGATAATTACTTTTACTCCCAGAGCGTTAAGCCATAGACTGTCGCAAAGTATCAGTCAGAGACCCCATGCCTAAAAAAACCAAACAAGCAGATCCATATGCGACCAGGGAGGCGGCTAAATACGACCGGCCTATTCCCAGTCGCGAATTTGTACTAGATTACCTCCGCAAAAGTGTAGGCCCACTCACTCACGAAGAAATCTGTGCTGCCTTAAATCTTACTGAGGATGAGCAGGTAGAGGCTATGCGTCGCCGCTTGCGAGCCATGGAGCGAGACGGTCAGGTGGCTCGCAATCGACGTGGAGGTTATGGAACCCTGGATAAACTCAATCTGGTGAAAGGCAGAGTGATTGGCCATCCTGAGGGCTATGGCTTTGTCTCGCCGGTACAGGGTGATGGCCAGGATATTTATCTGTCCAGTGCGCAGATGCGCCGGGTCTTTGATGGCGACATAGTGCTGGTAAGAATTGCTGGTTGGGACCGTCGTGGGCGCCCGGATGGCAGTCTGGTAGATGTGGTAGAGCGCAAAACAACTCAGCTGGTAGGCCGCTATTTTCGCGAAAGTGGCATCAGCTTTGTGCGTCCGGACAATCCCCGTATCAGTCAGGACATTCTTATCCCGGGAGATAAATCCCTAAACGCCGATCCTGGTCAGATTGTGGTGGTCAATATAGTTGAGCCACCGTCCAGAAATAGCTTGCCAGTTGGCCATATTGGCGAAGTATTGGGTGAACATCTGGATCCGGGTCTGGAAATTGATATGTCGATCCGCAACTACGGCATTCCCTATCTGTGGAATGATGAGGTACTTGCAGAGACAGCGGCTATTCCAGATGAGGTGCAGGACAAAGAGCTGCGCGTGGATTTAAGAAATACGCCTCTGATCACCATCGATGGCGAAGATGCGCGGGACTTTGATGATGCCGTCTACTGTCAGTCCAAGGCTCGCGGTGGCTGGACATTAATTGTTGCCATCGCCGATGTGTCTCATTATGTGACAGTGGGCTCTGCCCTGGATAGAGAGGCGTTTGAACGGGGAAATTCGGTTTACTTCCCCAATCATGTGGTACCCATGCTTCCTGAGAAGCTATCCAATGGGCTGTGCTCGCTAAATCCGGCGGAGGATCGGCTGTGCATGGTCTGCGAGATGCAGATAAGCGCTGAGGGTGAGATTGGACGCTACCAGTTTTATGAGGCGGTGATGCACTCTCATGCGCGTATGACCTACACCCAGGTAGCTCATATTCTCGCCGATAAAGAGCAGGAGAGTAGCTCTGGAATACGCAAACAGTTTGCGGCTATCCTGCCTCAGGTTGATGCCCTTCACGATCTGTATAAGGTGCTTCATCGCCGGCGCGCGAAACGCGGTGCCATCGATTTTGACAGTCAGGAAACCAGAATTCTCTTTGATAGCCAACGCAAGATAAGCCAGATTATTCCCGTGGATCGCACAGAGGCACACCGTCTCATCGAGGAGTGCATGCTGTGCGCCAATGTATGCTCGGCACAGTTTTTGGATAAGGTTAAGATTCCAGCGCTCTACCGGGTTCACGAGGGTCCCAGCGATGAGCGCCTGGCTTCGGTGCGGGATTTTCTCGGTGAGCTCGGCATTGGTCTGGGTGGCGGCGATGACCCGCAGCCGGAAGACTACCAGCGGGTACTCAGATCGGTAAAAGGGCGGGATGACGCGGCGGTTATCCAGTCGGTCATGTTGCGCTCAATGAGCCAGGCCATGTACCAGCCTGAGAATTTTGGTCATTTTGGATTGGCCTTTGACGCCTATACTCACTTTACTTCACCTATTCGCCGCTACGCTGACCTGCTGGTGCACAGAGCTATTCGTAGCCTGATTCGCAGCAAGAGAAAAATCTCTGCGGTTCAGCGTGTGCCCGGTGCCGCTGTGCTCGAGCAGCAGAGCATCTATCCCTACGACCTCGGGCGTTTGGCTGAGACCGGCGAGCACCTATCTGTGACTGAGCGGCGCGCCGATGAGGCCACCAGAGATGTGGTTAACTGGCTTAAGTGCGAATATTTGATGGATAGGGTGGGAGAGCAGTATGCCGGTGTAGTCAGCGCAGTTACGGGCTTTGGTCTGTTTGTAATGCTTGATGATCTCTATGTTGAGGGCCTGATACATGTCACCGGATTGCCCAAAGACTACTATTATCACGAGGCCTCTCACCATCGCATGGTAGGCGAGCGTACCGGCCGAATTTTCCGATTGGGGCAGAAGCTTCAGGTCAGGCTGGTGCGGGTTAATCTGGAAGAGCGCAAAATTGACTTTGAACTAGTGGAGAGCGGCAAAACTGAGACCAGTGGTCGAAGCGCGGGAGAAAATCCTAGGAAAAAAAATAGAGTATCGCCAAAAGCGGCGGCCATGGCAGAGGAACATGAAAAGAAGCGCAAAAACCGCGGCAAGAAAAAAACTGGCGCTACGGCCAAGAAGAAATCTATCTCCAAACGCCGCAAATCCAGCACTGCAAAGGGCCCAGGCGGCAAGCCAGCCTCCACAAAAACCAAGGGCAAGAAAAAGCCCCGCAGTTAACGGGGCTTGCGGATTAAGCAGGTAACTGGCCTTAGCTCAGATGTTTGGGCAATATGCGGTTTACCACTTCGGCAATATAGCTTAGGAACAATGTGCCCATACTACTTTTGTAGAAGTTGGGGTCCGCGTTGCCTATGGCCAAAATCCCATAGAGATTGTTGTAACGCAGAGGTACGGCGGCTACAGAGCCTACTTGCAGGCCTTTCTCGCCAAACAGGAAGGTCATCTCCTCCTCCCGCAATACCCCACAGACCGCGCGATTAGAGCCAATTAATGTGCTTACCTGTTCATTGGCTTTTTCCACGCTGGCAACTCGCGCCATGGTGCGCGGCAGTGACTTCTCGTCCCCCAACAGGGTCAGGCTATAGAAGTCTATTTCAAAATCTTTGCCAAGACTGTCATAGATAGTCTCGACCATAGCCGGAAGGTTTTTAGCCTCCAGCAAGTTGAGGACCAGACGTTTGGTTTTTTCAAATAGCAGATCATTGTCATGGGCTGTAGCCAGCATATTGTCCAGACGGTTGCGCATCTCTTTGTTGCGATCGCGCATAACGCCCACCTGGCGCTCTACGAGGGAGACCGCATTGCCGCTATTATGAGGCAGGCTTAGGCTCTCGAGAATATCCGGATTATCGTCCAAAAACCTCGGGTTATCGCGCAGAAACTCACGCACCATACCCTCTGTAGAATCAACCTGTTGTTCTTCACTCATATTCGTATTCGTCCGTGGAAAACACTGGCCGCAGCGCCAGTCATTAAAAGAGGCTCGGCTTCACCCCGCCAATCGATTGTCAGATCACCGCCCTTGAGATGCACGGTTACTGGAGAGTCTACCAGTTCCTGCTGCAGGGCCGCCACTGCAGCGGCGCAGGCACCAGAGCCACAGGCCTGGGTTTCACCAACGCCGCGCTCAAAGACGCGCAGCTTAATATGCTTGCGGTCTACGATTTGCATAAAACCCACGTTTACCCGGTTGGGAAATCTTTGGTGGGCCTCCAGTTGCGCTCCAAGGCTGGCTACTGGTGCAGTTTCAGTATCCTCTACCCTCAGCACCGCATGGGGGTTGCCCATTGAGACTGCGGCTATGTCATATTGGGTGCCCTCCACTTCGATCGGATAGAGCAGCGCTCGCTGTTCTGCAATAAAGGGAATTTCTGCTGGCTCTAGCTCTGGAATGCCCATATCCACCCTGACCAGGTTATTCTCAGTCAGCTCCAGATCCATCACGCGATTCATGGTTTTAACCCGAATAGGGTTTTTACCCGTGAGCTGACGATCGGAGACATAGCGAGCCAGACAGCGGGCGCCGTTGCCGCACTGCTCAACTTCATCGCCACTCTGATTAAAAATACGGTAGTTAAAGTCAATATCCGGGTCAGAGGGTGGCTCGATAACCAATACCTGGTCGCAGCCAATACCCAGGGTGCGATTGGCTAGCCTTCTGACCATAGCGGCAGATACCCGGATATTTTGGGTCAGGGCATCAATCACCACAAAGTCATTGCCCAGGCCCTGCATTTTAGTAAATTTCATCTGCATACTATTAGCTCAGGTTAGTCTCTGGCAGCAGCTGTTCACCGCGCACCAGATCAGCGATAGTTTCGCGGGCACGCACCAGATAGATCAGATTGTTATCCACCATAACCTCTGGCACTCTGGGCCTGCTGTTGTAGTTGGAGCTCATCACAAACCCATAGGCACCAGCGGAAAACAGGCACAGATTATCTCCCTGACTAATAGCCAGAGAGCGGTCTTTACCGAGAAAATCCCCAGTCTCACAGACCGGCCCCACAATATCGTACAGAGCGGCTGTTGCAGAGCTGTGGCTGCTGGTTGGCTGAATATCCATCCAGGCCTTGTATAGGGCAGGGCGCAACATATCATTCATTGCAGCATCCACAATGGCAAAATTTTTCTCACCATTAGTTTTAATGAATTCCACTTTCATCAATAGCACACCGGCATTGGCTGTTATGGAGCGGCCAGGCTCCATAACCAATGTTTCAGAGCGGCCGGCCATACGTGGCAGCAGCTCAGACATATAGTCCGCCACTGAGGGGGTGCTCTCATTCTGATAGGGAACACCCAGGCCACCGCCTATATCTATGTGCTGCAGATGGATATCCAGCGTTTGCAGATGGTCTACCAGGGCTAGCAGGCGATCCATTGCGTCAGTAAATGGCCTGATCTCGGTGATCTGGGAGCCAATATGGCAGTCCACACCGACCACGGAAATATTATCCATCCTGACAGCGCGCTGATAGATTTGCGGTGCCAGATTAATATCAACGCCAAATTTATTCTCTTTTAACCCGGTCGAAATATAGGGGTGGGTTTTGGCATCCACATCTGGATTTACTCGCAGGGAGATCGAGGCGATTTTATTCTGCTCGGCGGCAGTGCCATTGAGCAGCTCCAGTTCGGCTTCAGACTCCACATTAAAACAGTGAATACCCACTTCCAGTGCTCGCCGCATCTCGGCAGCATTTTTGGCAACGCCGGAAAAGACAATTTTACTGGGGTCGCCGCCAGCCAGCAGCACCCGCTCAAGTTCTCCCACAGACACAATATCGAAGCCGGCGCCAATATTGGCCAGAGTCTGCAGTACGGCGAGATTGGAATTGGATTTAACCGCGTAACAAATTAGATGGCTCTGATCGCCCAGGGCCTTTTGATAGGCGTGAAAATTCTGCTTCAGAGCCTCTTTGCTGTAGACAAAACAAGGCGTACCAAAGTGCTCGGCAATATCGTCCAGAGCCACGTTCTCAAGGTGGAGTCTCTGATTTTTATAATAAGCTGTATTATGCATTGTGCCTTAAGACTCTGTATTTTCTGGATTGGGGTTAGTGTCTGCATCCTGCGGAAGATAGAGCGCCCCAGTATTGCCGCAGCCATTAAGGCCGCTGAGTATCAGCAGGGTAAGCAAAAGTGCAGAAATTCGGCGAAGCATAGGGGCCACCAAGGCAAAACCTTAATTATAGCGGTACTGGCAGATCACAACCAAACAATTATACTGCACAGCCAAGATTGAGAAGCCTGACCATGAACGAAGCTGAATTTAACCAAATTGTCGATGACCTCATGTTTTCTATAGAGGAGAGCATTGATAACAGCGGTGCTGATATTGATTATGAAAATAGTGCCGGCATGCTAACCATCACCTGTGAGGCCAATGGCTCGCAGATTATCCTCTCCCGCCAACCGGCCATGGGAGAAATCTGGCTGGCGGCACGTTCCGGTGGATTTCACTTCAAGCAGCAGGGAGTGGATCAGCGTTGGCGCAATACTCAGACCGGGGAACTGTTGTTATCTATGCTAACTGATGCCTGTCAGGCTCAGTCCGGGGAAACAGTCAGTTTCGACTTTTAAGCACCGTCAGTGCTCTCTGAGCAGCTGCCCTGACCTGCTGAGGTGCCGTGCCACCAATATGGTCGCGGGCGGCGACAGAGCCCTCCAGGCTAAGCACATTGAACACATCTTCTTCAATCTGATCAGAGAACTGCTGTAACTCTACAAGGCTCATATCTGAGAGATCTTTGTTTTGTTTAACACCATAGGCCACAGATTTGCCGACAATTTCATGGGAATCACGGAACGGAATACCTTTGCCAACCAGATAATCCGCCAGATCTGTCGCCGTAGAAAACCCCCTGCGGGCAGCTTCAAACATGGATTCTCTATTGGCCCTAACAGCCGGGATCATATCGCCAAAGGCTCGCAGACAGTCGACAACTGTATCCACTGCGTCAAACAGGGGCTCTTTATCTTCCTGATTGTCCTTGTTGTAGGCCAGTGGTTGCGATTTCATCAGAGTTAGCAGGGCTATCAAATGCCCGTTAACGCGCCCGGTTTTACCACGCACCAGCTCCGGCACATCGGGGTTTTTCTTCTGGGGCATAATTGAGGAGCCAGTGCAAAAGCGATCTGGCAGCTCGACAAACTGGAACTGGGCGGATGTCCAGAGCACAAGCTCTTCTGACATGCGCGACATATGAGTCATTAGCATGCTGGCAAAGGCGCAAAACTCTATGGCAAAGTCGCGATCGCTAACCGAATCCAGAGAATTTTCTGTGGGCTTGTCAAAATTCAGCTGTGCAGCGGTGTATTCTCGATTGATCGGGTAGGTAGTGCCAGCCAGAGCAGCGGCACCCAGCGGGCTCTGATTCAAACGTTTGCGACAGTCCAGCAGGCGGCCAAAGTCGCGCTCAAGCATTTCATTCCACGCCAGCAGATGGTGGCCAAAGGTCACCGGCTGGGCAGTCTGCAAATGGGTAAAACCAGGCATAATAGTCTCAGCTTCAGAGGTCGCCAGTTCAATTAATCCCTGCTGCAGCCAAGTAAGCAGAGGCTGAATCAGGTCGATTTGATCTCTCAGCCAAAGGCGGATATCTGTAGCCACCTGATCATTTCTGGAGCGGCCGGTATGCAATTTTTTGCCAACGGTGCCGATACGATCGGTCAGTGCCGCTTCAATATTCATATGCACATCTTCAAGCGCAACAGACCAGTTAAAGCTGCCTTCGGCAATTTCTGCTGCTATCTGTTGCAGACCCTCGCAGATCAATGTCAGCTCATCAGCGCTGAGTACACCAGCCTGCTCAAGCATTTTGGCATGGGCAATCGAGCCCTGAATATCCTGCTGGGCCAGTCGCTGATCGAAATTAACCGAGGCGGTAAAGCGGGCGACAAAGGCATCGACCGGCTCATTAAAGCGGCCACCCCAGGATTGATTGGTTGCTTGGTTATCGTCTTTATCAGATTTTGGATTCTCAGACTTGCTCATTGACCAGCATGCTCTATAGTTAAATGCGACGGGAATTATAGCGAATCGCAGCGCCTAAATGGCAATAATTCTTATACAAAGGAGGTATCATATGGCCGCTCGGTTCAATCCCAAGGAGGGAAACTATGATCAAGGTATTGATCATTGATGATGAGTTGTTAATGGGTGGTGCAGCCCAGAGTCTGTTGACGACAATGAATAATATTCGGGTGGTAGGTGTTGCTGATTGCAATAAGGCTGCAGCTAAGCTCCTCGACAGACACAGGCCCGATATTCTGTTAATCAAATTACCACTGTCTGAACAAAGCCAAATTTCTATGGATCAGCTGCTAGAAAAACCTGATACCTCCCCTGTAGTGATCTATTTTCCACCCTTCGTTGGTTTCGAGCCCCTGCCGAGGGTTTTACATCCAAAGCCTCGATGTAAGGTTAGGCAGGTGAGTCTTGACGACTTGGTGACTGCAGTATTAAAAGCCAGTAGAGGGGTTATTGAGCGCCGGCGGGAAAACCGGGCTGAACCCAGGACCCATCTGTATGTATATAGCTATCTGGGTATAGATAAAATCCCTGCCAACCGGGTTCTATTACTGCAGGCGGACCAAAAATACGTCAGGGCCCATATGTCAGATTCTGTAGTTACTCTCAATGATAGTCTGGTGACTCTTGAAAACGAATTTAGACAGCTGTTTGTAAGAATCCACCGCAATGCACTGGTCGCCATCAATGCTATAGAAGGGTTGATAAAAGTCGATAATCGCATTGTTGTGAAGATCAAAAATCTGGCTGAACAGCCCACAGTAAGTCGACGCAGAGCATCTTATTTACGCCAATTATTGCCGCTTCTCTGACAACCGCCTGCAAATCGTCGATAATGGGGCATTAACAACGACGCAGGTTGCTACCTTGACTAAAATAGTCCGCATTGCGACAAGAAAAAGTCCCCTCGCCCTCTGGCAGGCCGAATATATAAAAGCTCAGTTGCTGCACCACAACCCGGGTCTGCAGGTTGAATTGGTTGCTATGAGCACCAGAGGAGACAAGCTTTTGGATACTCCTCTGGCAAAAGTGGGCGGCAAGGGACTATTTGTCAAAGAGCTTGAGCTGGCCATGTTGGAGGGCAGGGCAGATATTGCTGTGCACTCAATGAAAGATGTGCCTATGGAATTCCCTGCTGGTCTTGAATTAGCGGTGATCTGTGAGCGTGAAACTCCCCTGGATGCCTTTGTCTCCAATCATCATCAAAGTCTGGACGAACTGCCAGATGGCGCCGTAGTGGGGACCTCGAGCCTGCGCCGGCAGTGTCAGGTGCGGGCGAATTTCCCCAATCTCCAGATCAAGGAATTGCGCGGTAATGTCAATACCAGGCTGAGCAAGTTGGATAGCGGTGAATATGACGCGATTATTCTGGCAAGTGCCGGACTAATACGTCTGGATATGGCCCATAGAATTGCCAGCAATCTAGACTCCAGGCTGTCGCTACCCGCCGGTGGGCAGGGAGCCGTGGGTATTGAATGCCGCGTTGATGACCCTGATATTCAAAGACTCTTGGCATCGCTACACCATAGAGATACTGCCAGCTGTGTATTGGCCGAGCGCGCCGTTAACCGCCATTTGCAAGGTGGTTGTCAGGTGCCTATCGCCTGCTTTGCCGAGCTTGATGCAGAGGGTCAAACCATTGCGTTGCGCGGCCTTGTTGGCAGTGTTGATGGCGCCACTATTCTGCGCGCCAGTATTCAGGGTGACCGCGACAATGCAGAGCAATTAGGCATTCAACTGGCCGAGCAATTGCTGGCCGCTGGCGCTGGCGAAATTCTGGCCGAGGTCTATGAGCGCTAGTTCAGCAGCCAGCAAGCCGGTGCTAGTTGTACGCCCGCTGCGTCAGCAGGATGCCTTTTTGCAGTTGCTGAAACAGGCTGCTATAGATTACCAATACAAATCCATTATGCGTATCGAGCCCATTGCTGAAACAGAGCCAGAGGCTGAGTTAATTAAGGGTTCCATCCTCAGGTTTGCCGAGTTTGACTACGCTATTTTTATCAGTGCCAATGCGGCAGAGTTAGGAATCAAGTGGCTCGATAAATACTGGCCCATGTTGCCCGCTGACCAGCAAATTTTTGCCGTGGGCCAACAGACTGAGTCGATTCTCAGCGCCTATGGCTGCACAGTCTTATCGCCCCGCAAGCAGCAGAATAGCGAGGGCCTGCTGCAAGAAATCCCCGCTTTACAAGAACTGAAAAATAAAGCTTTGATTATTTTTCGCGGTGGCGGCGGACGCACCACATTGGGAGATACATTGCAGAGTCGCGGAGCGACAGTGACCTACTGCGAGTTATACAGGCGCATTGTGGTGCAGGAAAGGTTGGCTGACGCTCAGTCGCTGCTCCCCGACTGTGGTTGTCTGGTAGCTCACAGTGGCGAACTTATTCAGGCAATGGGGCCGGCCGCTACCGAGACCGCCAATATCCCTGTGGTAGTGCCCAGCGAACGGGTGGCTGAGATATCTCGCAAGCTGGGCTATAGTAATATTCTTGTGGCAGACAATGCCTTGCCAGGCTCTATGTTTGAAATGGTAAAGGTGGCACTGAGATAGTCTGTTTTTTAAGTCTGGATCATAATAAGCTAACCACTGGCAACCAGCCATAAGCTCAACAGTAAGAGGAAATACAGTGACTGAAGACAGCAAACCGGCACCAGGTAAGGCCTCTGAGAAGCAACAGCCTGGTAAGCAGCCTGAGTCTGCGAAAAAAACCACAGACACCCTATCCAGTATTCTCCGCACAGTAAAAATAATCCTTGCTCTGGGTTTTATCGCCGCGCTACTAGCTGGCAGCTGGCTAGGTTGGGTTCATTGGCAAAAATGGGCAGCAGGCGCTGACAAATCCCAGATACAGCTAACCAACTTGCGCGATTCCATCGACAGTATCCAGCGACAATACAGCCTGGATCAAAAGCAACAGGCGCAGCAGTCCCAGGAGTTTCAGCAGCTTATTACCGACTTGCAGTTGCGCTCTAATGCTCAGGGACGGCGACTTGCCGAGTTGGGTTCAACCAGCCGCAGTGACTGGTTGCTCGCCGAGGCAGTCTATCTGACCAGGCTAGCCAACCAGCGGCTGCAAACCGAGCGCCGCACCAAAAACTCCCTGGCGCTGCTCAGCAATGCGGATCTGATCTTGCAGGAGTTAGATGATCCAGACCTTACCCCTGCTCGCAGTGCTCTGGCCGCAGATATTACTGCGTTGCGGTTAGCCGGAGAGGTGGATGTCGAGGGAATTTATTTAGAGCTAAGCTCATTGGTCAACAGCGTAGACCAGCTGAGTATAATCAGTGTTCCAGCGCAGCCGCAGATGGAGGTGCAGAGTAGCGCAGAGAGCAGCTCGGATAACTCCTCGGAAAAGAGGGCCGAATCCCCCTCCCCTGAATCTGTGCTGGCAGGATTTAGCCACAAAGTGGCGCAGCTGATCAGGGTGAGACAGCGCAGCCAACCTATAGAGCCCATGCTGCTGCCTGAGGAAGAGACCCTGGTCAGACAGAATATCCGCCTAATGCTGGAGCAGGCGCAGAGCGCGCTGTTGCGTGAGCAGCAGGTTATCTACAACCAGAGTATTGGCAAGGCGCAGTCCTGGTTGGCACAGTATTTCCAACTTAACCCCAGTGCTCAGGTGCTGACTGAAAGACTATCAGAATTGGCCGGGACTCAGGTGGTACAGCAATTGCCAGATATTAATACTTCCATTGAGGCTATAGAGACTGCAGTTGTTCTGCGTCAGAGCCGTCTGGTTGACAAAACCAAGCTGGAGACACAGAAGTGAGAAAACTGCTGGTTATCTCTGTACTGGCACTGGTGTCTGGTGCCGCCATTATCTGGTTGCTGCAACAGAACAGTGGCTATGTGCTAATTAGTTTGGGTGATATCAGCATAGAAATGAGCGCACTGGTTGCAGCCACTATTTATGTTGTATTAACTGGGTTTCTGCTGTGGCTGTTACTGGCCATTAGGTGGCTTACCTCTGCGGGTGGTATTCGCCTGTGGTGGAATAGTCGTCGCAGTGCAAAGCAGCGCAGCAAAACTGCCCAGGGCCTGCTTCTCTATGCAGACCAGGACTGGCAAAAGGCCAGCCTGCTGTTATCCCAGTCGGCAGATCGATCGACAATGCCGGTGGTAAACCTATTATTTGCCGCTCGCGCGGCGGCTGATAGCAATGAGCCCAACAAGGCCCGCCAGCTGTTGCAGCGATTAAAAATGACCCATCCCAAATCTCGTCTGTTAGCGGATAAATTGCTGGCAGAACTACTGATTGTCGACGAGAAACTGGATGAAGCTGCAGTGCTGCTGGAATCACTGCACAGTGAAAATCCCAGTGATAGGGGCATTTTGCGGCTTTTAGTAGATACCTATTTCCTGCTTGGCGACTGGAAACAGGCGCAGAAACTGCTGGGGGATATTAAGCACTACGAGGCAATAAACAAGCGCGCTATCCAGCTATTGGAACTGGATATTTACAGCAACCTGCTGGAGGAGTTTGTCGCTGACCCGGAATTTACCGAGCAGGAGCAACAGGGCCAGCTGGCTGAGCTCTGGGAAATGCTGCCTAAGTCGCTGCGCAAGGAATCAGAGATTATCGCGCAATATGCGGACGCCCTGGTTAAGGTCAATGCAAAGGACAAGCTGCAACCGCTGTTGACCAAAGCTCTCAGTAATGACTGGCATCCGGGTCTTATAGATCGGTTTGGTACTGCGCAAACCTCAAAACCTGAAAAGCAATTGGCGACAGGGGAGAAATGGTTATTCAGCCATGCAGATGATGCCAACCTTTTGCTGGCGCTGGGGCGAATCTGTCGACGGCTGGATCTGTTGGGCAAAGCTAAAGACTACTTGAGCAGTGCTGTGGCTCTTGAGGCCAGTCCTCAGATCTATCTTGAACTGGCCGAGGTGCTAACAGATATGGGCGAGCATAAAGCCAGTGCCAAAATTTATCGTCAGGGATTGCAGGCGGCTTTCAAAACAGCTGATTAGACTGGTTCTCTAGATACGTTTCTTTTTTAAATCTTGAATTAAAAACCTGGCGGGATGCATTGCCAGACGCAACTCAGATTCCATTATTGGCTCTTCTCCGGCGATCTCCCCCGCCAAAATCTCAGCGGTCAGAGGCGCGTAGCCCATGCCTCTGGAACCCATTCCGCAATGGATAAACAGATTGGGCCGATAGCTACCCAGGCTGGATATATCGGCCCGCGCATCTTTTCTCAGAGCAGCATAATCCTCCAGTAGCTGCGGCATATTGGGGACCGGGCCAACAATAGGCAGGTAGTCTCTGGTGGTGCAGCGATAGTTGGCGCGGCCAGACAGACTGTTTGGGTTCTGTGGGCCTATAGCCTCTGTCAGACCCTTATCGGTGGCAGCCATCTGCTGCAAATTGGTCTGATGATCAGCTTCCCGTACCTGGGTGGTAAACAGCCCCTTATTATAGGTTGCGCCGCAGCTGTGCGAGCCCTCAAATTGCGGTGTGATATAGCCCTCGCCGCAAATCACCGTTTTCAGTGCGCCAATATGACTATTGCTGGGTATATGGGTTATCTGTCCCCGCAACTGGGTTACCGGCAGAAATCGGGTCTGCTCTAGGGCCAGACAGTCGAAGGCATTAGCGATAATCAGGGTCTCGCTAGTCAGGCTGTTATCAGCCAGGGGTAAATCCTTATCGGTCTGGGTTAAATGCCACTGGCCATCCTCATAGGTAATACTTTGGATATCTGCAGTTATCAGTGGTATCTGATATTGCGCCAACAGTTGCCGACAAATGGCCTGAGGCTGCAGCCAGCCCAGATTTGGAAAATACAGTCCCAGTTGCGCCTGCAGATCTATGCCTGCGATATTACTGAGTTCAGCATTGCTGCAGAACTTGACCAGATCAGGCTGATTTACAAAGCGCTCAGCTATAAGCCTAAAGTCAGCCACAGCCTTATTGGTTTCCGGTAGCACAAGCACGCCAGACTGTGCTCCCAGACCCTGTTGCCAAAAAGGCTGGTAATACTGGCTGGCAAATATTATGGCTGCCAGATTAACCAGCGGCAGGGCCTCGTCTCGCGATGATAGTTTGGGATAGATAATGGCCTGATTATTTCCAGAGGCACCGCAGCCAGCGAACTGATGGCGATCTATAACTTTAACTTGGAATCCGCGCCTGGCCAGTGCCGCCGCTGCGGTGCAGCCGGCAATGCCAGCGCCTAGCACAGCCACCTCTTTTGACTGCCTCGGGGCTGCAGATTTATCCAGATGCCAGGATTGTCTGGGTTGCCTTTTCTGGCCTCTGGGACTGTTCATGCTAGGCGAGCCCAAACTCCGTCAGAATTTGCCGGGACCACTTAGCGATATAGTCATCGGTGAGTTCTAGCTGGTTTTCATCGTCCAGGGGCAGGCCTACAAAGAACTGGCCATCTTCGGTCAGCGCTTTTGATTGCTCAAAACTGTAGCCCTGATTGGGCCAGTTTCCAACGGTGCTGGCGCCTAAATTGATCATTTTGACCCACAGATAGCCCAGGGCATCCTGAAACCATTCCGGATAACCAATCTGATCGCCGAGGCCATAGATGGCGACCTGCTTGCCGCTAAAGTCCAGGCTGTCTATAGCGTCCCAGTTAGACTCCCAGTCCTCTTGCAGTTCGCCATAATCCCAAGTGGGAATACCCAGCACCAGATACTGATACTCAGCCATTAACTCTATAGGGTCTGAGGCTATATTGTGCAGGCTGACCAGCTCTGTACCGCTGAGACCATTGATAGCTTCAGCTATTTTTTCCGCTGCCATCTCGGTGTAGCAGGTCGAGCTGCCATAAAACAATCCAATCCTGCTACTCATTAGTTATCCTGTGCTTGACGGCTGCCGGCAAAATCCAGTTGGCGCCAGGCTTCATAGGCGACAATAGATACGGTATTCGATAAATTAAGACTGCGGCTTTCAGCCTGCATAGGTAGACGCAACACATGCTCGATGCCAACCTCTGTCCGTATATCCTCGGGGAGGCCGCGGGTTTCTGGGCCAAATAACAGGCTGTCGCCCGCCTGATACTGCACCCTGGAATAGCATTTTGAGCCCTTGGTGCTCAACGCATAAACCCGGGTGGATTCTGTCGCCTGCAAATAAGCTGTCCAGCTACTGTGAACCTGCAGTGCTTGAAACTCGCTATAGTCCAGGCCGGCGCGGCGCAATTTTTTATCATCCAGATCAAAGCCCAGAGGCTCGATCAGATGCAGATAAAAGCCGGTATTGGCGCAGAGGCGAATAATATTGCCCGTATTGGGAGGAATTTCAGGCTGATAGAGCACTATGTTAAGCATAATTTTTTGTTTGCACGTCGAGACCTGTATTATCGCATTAATTGATAGCTCGGATACAGATGGAACAGCAGTATTCCTTGGGCTATTGTCTAATAATTATTAGGTTAAATGGGGTACAAGAGATGAATTCAGTGATCAAAACAGCACTACTTATAGGCACTTTGGTTGCCTGCTCAGCTCAGGTTAGCGCCGAACGCAGTCCGAACAATATTGCCAGAGATCAGTATCGTCACCCGGCCGAGACGCTGGCGTTTTTTGGCATTACCGCGGATATGGCGGTGGTTGAAATTAGCCCTGGTGGCGGCTGGTATACCGAAGTGTTGGCTGGACAGCTCAGTGGAACCCTGTATGCGGCCCATGCCAATCCGCAGAGTAAAAGTGCCTACCTGCGAAAATCTCTCAGCAGATACAAAGATAAGTTGGCTGCTAATCCAGAGTTCTATAGCAATACTGAGTTACATATTTTTGATCCCGGAGCTCAATTGCTCACTACAGCAGACAATAGCGCCGATGCGGTCGTCACCTTTAGAAATGTCCACAACTGGATGCAATCAAGTAATGAGGAGACTGCATTTAAGTTGTTTTTTAAAACCCTAAAACCCGGGGCGGTGTTGGGGGTGGTAGAGCATCGAGCCAAACCCGGAACTGACCGCAAAACCATGATCGACAGTGGCTATGTCACCCAGGATTATGTGGTCGAGATTGCCCAGCAAGCTGGCTTTGTGCTCGAGGCCAGTTCAGAAATCAATGCTAATCCAGCGGATACTGCCGATCACCCTAAAGGAGTTTGGACTCTGTTGCCCAGTCTAGCTTTGGGCGATGTGGACCGGGATCGCTACCTGGCCATTGGTGAAAGTGACCGTATGACCCTGCGCTTTAGGAAGCCCGCCCAGTGATTGAAATTCCAGTCGACAGACTCAGCGCCGAAATTCTCACTGCCATTATCGAGGAGTTTATTCTCCGCGAAGGCACGGATTACGGCGCGCAGGAAGCCGGCATGGACAATAAAATCGCCCAGGTGCGCCGACAGTTGGCGCGGGGCGACGTACTGATCACCTTTGATCCGGCTACAGAAAACTGCACTCTGCTGACCAGACATCAGTTTGATCGCTACAGCACTGAGGCTGTCCAGCAGGACAATCAGGGCAATAGCTCTGGGTCCAATGGAGCTGCCTACGAAGACTATTCTCAGGACACAGGCAATAACATTGACTAGAACCCCGGCGACCATAAAAGGCCTTGATGCGGCGGCGTTATTTGCGCCATGGCAGCAACAGCTAGCCGTGACCCCCCAGATACTGGTGGCCCTTAGCGGTGGCCTGGATTCAACTGTGCTGCTGCACTTGCTGGCCACTGCCGTGCCCCCAGAGCGCCTCTGTGCCGTGCATATCCATCATGGACTGTCTGCCAATGCGGATCACTGGCAGGCCAGAGTTGAGGATTACTGTCGGTCGCTGGGAGTAAAGCTAAAGACCGAAGCTGTTGAAGTCACAGCCACAGGTGAGGGTATTGAAGCTGCTGCGCGCAGTGCCAGATATGCTGTATTTGAGCGGCTGCTGCGCCAGGATGGCCTTTTAGTGCTCGGCCATCATGGGGATGATCAGGTGGAAACCATGCTCTATCAATTGCTGCGTGGCTCTGGCGCCAAGGGTCTGTCTGGTATGCCAGCACAGAGACCGCTGGGTTCAGGGCAGCTTATCAGGCCATTGCTGGCGGTTGGCAGAGATCAGCTACAGGCTTATGCCAAGAGGCAAAAACTGAGCTGGGTCGAGGATGAGAGCAATAGCGAAGACAAATTTGACCGCAATTATTTGCGCAAGCATGTGGTTCCGGCTTTAGCCGAGCGCTGGCCAGATTATCGGCAATCTATACAGCTTTCAGCAGAGCACAGCACTGAGGCAGAGCAATTGGCAGAGACTCTGGCTGGTGAAGATCTGTGTGCATTGGATTTGCGTGAGGAGCGGGCAGGCTGGTCAATCTGTATTGAACAGCTGCTAGAGCTCAATGATGCGCGGCAGCGCAATGTTCAGCGTCACTGGCCGGCTCTCTGCAACCTGCCCAGACCCAACAAAAAAATTATTGCCGAAATAAATCGCGCAGTTATCCAGGTTCGTGAAGATGCTGACCCATTATTGCAATGGCAATTCATGCAGTGGCGGCGCTTTCAGGGGCGTCTCTATCTGCTGGCTTGCAGCGGCACTGATTTTGACAGCCAGCAGCAATATCAATGGACTTTAGATCACCAGTCGTTGGATCAGGTATTGCAGCTATCTGACAGCAGCCAACTTATTGTCGAGCAAACAGTTGGTGATGGCCTGGTATTAGCGCCAGAGCAAACATTGACTATCAGGTACAGGGAGGGCGGCGAGCGCTGCAAGCCAGCGGGTCGTGGTCACTCTAACAGTCTTAAAAAGCTGTTTCTGGAATATGGGGTAGAGCCCTGGTGGCGGGATCGAACGCCATTATTATATGTGGATAAAACGCTGGTGGCTGTGGGCGATTATTGGGTTTGCGAGGGTTGGCAGGCGCAGCCGGGACAGGCCGCAAAAAAAATCCTCTGGCGGCACAACTCTTTATAGATGTTTGTAGAATACCAACCCGCTTTCTGGTAATCTGCTACCCCATCTTGAGTAGGATGGCAGCCGGTCAAAATTAGATCAAAATATTGGCCAACACCTCTTTCAAAGATAAATTTTTTCCATTTTTTTGCGATCGTTGCAGGGCCACTATGACGCGTTTTATTTTTGTAACAGGCGGTGTTGTCTCCTCCTTGGGTAAGGGTATTGCAGCGGCTTCGCTGGGCGCTGTGCTCGAGGCCAGAGGCCTTAGTGTCACCATTCTCAAGCTTGACCCCTATCTCAATGTTGATCCAGGCACCATGAGCCCCTATCAGCACGGCGAGGTCTATGTGACCCAGGATGGCGCCGAGACAGATCTGGATCTCGGCCACTATGAGCGCTTTTTACGCTCAAAGATGACGCAAAATAATAACTTCACCAGCGGTCAGGTTTACGAGACGATTTTACGTCGTGAGCGACGCGGTGACTATCTGGGCGGCACAGTGCAGGTAATTCCCCATGTGACCGATGAAATCAAGCGCAGAGTTTATGCGGGTGCTGGTGATCATGATATTGCTGTGGTCGAAATTGGCGGTACTGTGGGTGATATTGAGTCCCAGCCTTTTCTCGAGGCCGTGCGCCAGCTAAAAGGCGAACTGGGTCATCAGAGAGCCCTGCTGCTGCACCTGACCCTGGTGCCCTACATAGCTTCAGCTGGAGAGACTAAAACCAAGCCCACCCAGCACTCAGTTAAAGAAATGCGTTCCCTCGGTCTGCAGCCAGATGTGCTGCTATGTCGCTCGGAAGTGGAGCTCGAAGAAGTGCAGCGCAAAAAGATTTCGCTATTTACCAATGTTGAAGAGCGCGCCGTTATACCGGTGATCGACGCCCAGACTATCTATCAGGTGCCGCGCATGTTGCACGAATGGGGTTTGGATCAATTTGTGGTAGAGCGGTTTAATCTCGACAAGCCACTGGCCGATCTCTCGGAGTGGGATGCCGTGGTGGATAATCAGCTGAATTCTGAAGGTGAAGTGGTTATTGCCATGGTCGGCAAGTATATGGAGCTGCTGGACGCCTACAAGTCATTGACTGAAGCATTGATTCACGCCGGCATTCACAACAAGACCAAGGTCAAGATTCGCTATATTGATTCCGAGCTACTGGAATCTGATCCAACATTGATTGAGAGGGCCGATGCTATTTTGGTGCCCGGTGGCTTTGGTACCCGTGGTACCGAAGGCAAAATTTACGCGGTAAAAACGGCCCGCGAAAACAATATTCCCTATCTGGGTATCTGTCTGGGTATGCAAATTGCCGTTATCGAATATGCACGTAATGTCTGTGGCATGACAGCAGCCAACAGCACCGAGTTTGACCCGGCGACAGCCTACCCAGTGGTCGGCTTGATTGCTGAGTGGATCGATAGCAAAGGCAACAAAGAGCAGCGCACCGAAGACAGCGATCTGGGTGGTACCATGCGTCTGGGATCACAGGTCTGTCATCTGGTGCCAGGATCTAAAGCCCATGATATCTATGGCAGTGAGCAGATCGAAGAACGTCATCGCCACCGCTATGAGGTAAACAATAATCTGTTGCCGAAAATTAAAGAGGCCGGGCTGGTTATTGGTGGTCTGTCCTTTGATAAGACATTGGTAGAGACCGTTGAGCTGCCAGATCATCCCTGGTTCTTTGCCAGTCAGTTCCACCCAGAATTTACCTCTACACCCAGAGACGGCCACCCGCTGTTTCAGGGATTTGTGGCTGCAGCCACAGCTTACCAAGCGCAGAAGTAAGGGAGTTAATAATGGATTCAGTCAACATAAAGATCGCAGATATAGGTGTTAGCAATAATGCACCCATGACGTTGTTTGGCGGTATGAATGTTCTCGAGTCCAGAGATATGGCCATGCAAATTGCTGAGGCCTATGTGGAAGTCACCCAAAAGCTGGGTATTCCCTATGTCTTCAAAGCTTCTTTTGATAAGGCCAATCGCTCGTCGATTCATTCCTTTCGTGGACCGGGCGTCGATGAAGGGCTAAAGATATTTCAAGAAATCAAAAGCACCTTTAATGTGCCAGTGATTACCGATGTGCATGAGATCGATCAGGCAGAGCCAGTGGCTGAAGTCTGCGATGTAATTCAGTTGCCCGCCTTTTTGGCGCGCCAGACAGATCTGGTTGAAGCCATGGCTAAAACTGGTGCAGTGATCAATGTCAAAAAGCCCCAGTTTCTTAGCCCGGGACAGATGGGAAATATAGTTGATAAATTCCGTGAATGTGGCAATGACAAGATTATGCTTTGCGAGCGCGGTGCCTGCATGGGCTACGATAATCTGGTCGTTGATATGTTGGGCTTCAGAACCATGAAAGATGTCAGCGGTGGCCTGCCACTTATATTTGATGTCACCCACGCCCTGCAGTGTCGCGACCCTATGGGAGCAGCCTCAGGTGGTCGCCGTCATCAGGTGGCTGAATTGGGCCGGGCTGGTATTGCAGTGGGTATCGCCGGTTTGTTTTTAGAAGCCCACCCGCATCCAGATCAGGCTCTGTGCGATGGTCCAAGTGCGTTGCCCCTGGATCGTCTCGAGCCATTTCTGGCACAGATGAAAGCATTTGATGATTTGATTAAATCGCAGCCGGACCTGGATATTTCCTAGTTGGTCCTAGCCTGCACAGCAAGTTTCTTTTCCGTTCCGAACCTGGTTCACACACTTTAAATAAGGGAGCACCTAAACCATGAGTAGTATTGCAGATATTCGAGCTTTTGAAGTTCTTGATTCAAGAGGCAACCCCACAGTTCAGGCCGATGTTATTTTAGAAAATGGCATTGTTGGCACAGCCTGTGCCCCCTCTGGCGCTTCAACCGGATCAAGAGAGGCCCTCGAACTGCGAGATGGCGATAAGAGCCGCTACCTGGGCAAAGGTGTTCTCAAGGCGGTAGACAATATCAACAGCACTATTAAAGTACTGCTGGTAGGCACTGATGCCGCTGATCAGCGCGCACTGGATCAGGCCATGATTGATGCAGATGGCACGGATAACAAGGCCGTACTGGGTGCCAATGCTATCTTGGCGGTCTCTCTGGCTGCCGCCAAGGCTGCTGCCCAGGATAGAGGTATGGCTCTCTACGCCCATATCGCTGAGCTAAATGGCACTGCTGGTCAGTACAGCATGCCTGTACCCATGATGAATATTATTAATGGTGGCGAGCACGCAGATAACAATGTGGATATTCAGGAGTTTATGGTTCAGCCAGTGGGGGCGAAAAGTTTTGCTGAGGCCCTGCAGGTGGGCGCTGAAATCTTCCACTCATTAAAAAAGGTTCTCGGCAGCAAAGGGCTAAATACCGCTGTGGGTGATGAGGGCGGTTTTGCCCCCAATCTGACATCCAATGCCGAGGCTCTGGCAGTAATTAAAGAGGCTACAGAAGCGGCTGGTTATAAGCTGGGTAAAGATGTGACTCTGGCCCTGGACTGCGCGGCCTCCGAGTTTTACAAAGAGGGGCAGTACAATCTCTCCGGTGAAGGTAAAATATATAGCTCAGAGGGGTTTAGTGACTTTTTGGCCGAGCTCTGCGACCAGTATCCGATTATTTCCATCGAGGACGGCCTGGATGAGTCTGATTGGGATGGCTGGAAATACCAGACTGAAAAGCTGGGCGACCGCTGCCAGCTGGTTGGTGATGACCTGTTTGTTACCAATACCAGTATTCTCAGTCGCGGCATTGAGCTTGGCGTGGGCAACTCTATTCTGATTAAATTTAACCAGATTGGCACATTGTCAGAAACCCTGGACGCCATCAATATGGCCAAGGCAGCGGGCTACTCAGTGGTGATTTCTCATCGCTCCGGTGAAACTGAGGATACAACAATTGCCGATCTGGCTGTGGCAACTGCTGCCGGACAGATTAAAACTGGCTCGCTGTGCCGTTCTGATCGCGTTGCCAAGTACAATCGTCTGCTGCGTATCGAGGCCGAGCTGGGCAATGCAGTTGCACCCTATCGAGGCCGAGCCGAATTTAAGGCTTGATAAACGATTAGGGTTGGCAAAAACTTCGCCAAAGCGAATAGAATAACAATATGCGATGGTTGCTGATATTACTGGTGGTACTTCTGGTGGGCCTGCAGATGCGTCTGTGGGTCGGCGAGGGCAGTCTCGCCCACAGAGCAGAGCTGGATGGGCAGCTTGAGCGCCAGATAGAAAAGAACCGCCAGCTTAAACAGCGCAATGATCTTATTGCTCAGGAAGTTGAAAGTTTAAAGAACAATCTCGATTCGATAGAAGAGAAAGCGCGCAAAGATCTGGGCATGATCAAGCAGGGTGAAATTTTCTATCTGGTGATCGACAGGGATGACAATGTGCTGGGTGGCCATGCTAACGCCACTTCTGAGGCTGATACTCAATGACCGATAGAATACCTAAATACTGGGCTATTGTGCCTGCTGCAGGAGTTGGCCAGCGCTTTTCCGCAGATATTCCCAAACAGTTCCATCAACTCAATGGCGCCCTGGTGGCACAGCATACCCTCAGCCGACTGCTGAGCCTGACTGTTATTGCCGCCATTGTGGCTCCCTGCGAGGTTGGCTCTGGCTACTGGGCCAAGGTGCCAGCTGCCGCAGACCCCAGGGTACGATTGGTTGCCGGTGGCAAACGGCGCGCTGACTCGGTGATGAATGGCCTAATAGCACTTCAGGAATTTGCCGCTGCTGATGATTGGGTGCTGGTGCACGATATGGCGCGACCCTGTGTCACTCCCGCCAATATAGCCAAGCTTATTTCTGAGTTGGAAGGGCATAGCGTGGGCGGTATTCTGGCGGCGCCAATTAATGACACCTTAAAAATCGTGGGTGCAGACAGGCGTATTCTCAGTACAGTGAATCGGGCCGAGTATCGAGCGGCACAGACACCCCAGATGTTCCGTTTCGGGCTGTTAAAATCTTCTATTCAGGCTATGCTTGACCAGCAGAAGTTACCTACTGACGAGGCCTCTGCCATTGAATTTGGCGGCTTAACCGCCCAGGTTGTCGAGGGCCGTCAGGACAATATTAAAATAACCCGGCGAGAAGATTTGGCAATTGCAGAAGCGATTATGAAAAATCAGGAGGCTGAAGCATGATTTATTCTCGCAGGCTGTCAGCGGAGACCAATCTATGCGCATAGGTCATGGTTACGATGTTCATGCTTTTGGCGAGGGCGACGCTCTGATATTGGGAGGTGTGAGTATTCCCTATAAACATGGGTTTATCGCTCATTCCGACGGCGATGTGCTTATTCACGCCCTGATTGATGGCCTGCTGGGAGCCCTTGCCCTGGGCGATATAGGTCAGCTTTTTCCCGACACCGATCCGACTTACAAAAACAGTAACAGTCGGGATTTACTGGCTGTTGTAGTGGGCATGATGGCTGATAAAGACTATGTGCTGGGCAATGCGGATATGACCATTATTGCTCAGAGCCCCAAAATGGCCCCCTATCTAGAAGAGATGCGTCGCAATTTAGCGGCTGATCTTAGCTGCTCGGTCGACAATATCAATATCAAAGCCACCACCACTGAAAAATTAGGTTTTACTGGCCGGGAAGAGGGTATTGCCTGTCATGCGGCAGTGCTGCTGCAGCCCTCGGCTAATATTATCGGGGCCTAGGTCTATTAAATCTGACCATTTTGACTTTCACCAGATGCCACGCCTGCATGGTGCGCCTCTGGGGCGAGCATTATTCCGCAGCTGCCCCGAGGACTTTCAAGTTGATGAAATAGCGGACTGGCAGCCCAGCGGCCAGGGCGAACATCTATTACTGCATATTCGCAAACGGGACCAAAATAGCCAGTGGGTGGCTGGGCTTTTGGCCCAACTCGCCGGTGTAAAGCGCAATGATATTGGTTTCTGTGGTTTAAAAGATCGCTTTGCAGTCACCACCCAGTGGTTCAGCCTGCATCTGCCCGGCCGCGAAATAGACCCTGCTGAATTGGCCCACGCTGACTTCGATATTCTCAGCGCCCAAAGGCATCATAAAAAACTCCGCCGCGGCATGCATCAGGGTAATCAGTTTAATATTATCTTGCGCGACTTTAGCCCGGCCGCGGATTTGTTGGAGGAGCGTCTCAGGCTTATTCAGCAGCTTGGCGTACCCAATTATTTCGCTGAACAGCGCTTTGGTCACAGCGGCAATAACCTGCGCGAGGCTCAGGCACTAATAGAGGCAGATAGACTGAAGGGCAATAGACGGGGGACTGGACTCTATCTGTCTGCTGCCCGGTCCTGGCTGTTTAATCTTTTAGTAGAAAGGCGCATTGAGATTAATAGCCTGTCGGCCCCCATCGAGGGGGACGAGACGGCTGCACTCTGGGGCCGTGGCCGCTCGAATATCAATGCGACAGTTGCTGAGATTGAGGCCGCTGTTTTAGCCGACTGGCAGAGCTGGTGTTACGCTCTTGAGCACGCGGGTTTAAAACAGCAGCGCCGCGATCTGATACTAAGGCCCGAGAATCTGCGCTGGACCTGGTTGCAAAAGGACCAGTTGCAGCTTTCATTTGGACTTCCCTCTGGCGCCTATGCCACGGCATTACTCAGAGAAATAGCTGAATTATTCCGCCCCGAATTTAATGCCCTGTGATATATTGGTAACGTCTTGGGGCAGCGGCTTTGCGCCATTTAAGGGCGTTTAGTTTCCTGGTCTTTACAGGCAGTACTGAACCCAGTATTCAACACAAGATTCAATATAGGAGCAAGGGGTGAACTCGATCGAACTGGCTGGTATTGGCATGACCTCCCAGCGAACCAGAGAGAGGCTGATTCAGCGTCTTGTGGATCAGGGCATCAGTAGCCAACCTGTGCTGGATATTATTCGTATGACCCCGCGGCATATTTTCCTCGACGAGGCCCTGTCTCACCGTGCCTATGAGGACACTGCACTGCCTATAGGCTTCTCCCAAACTCTGTCTCAGCCTTATATAGTAGCGCGCATGACCGAGATTCTGCTCAGTGGCGGGCCCCTTAAAAAGGTTTTGGAAATAGGCACTGGGTCTGGATACCAGACTACTATTCTGTCCCAGTTAGTCACAGAGGTATGCACAGTTGAGCGTATCGAGCCATTGCTCAGAAAGGCCAAAGAGCGGTTTCGCAAGCTGGGTCTCGGCAATATCAAGGCTGAGCTTTCCGACGGCAGTTTTGGCTGGGAAAAACATGCCCCCTACGATGGTATTATTACCACAGCAGCCCCGCAAACCGTGCCAGAGGAGCTGCTTCGTCAGTTGGCGCCAGACGGTATTCTGGTGATCCCGGTGGGCAATGGTGTCTCTCAGGATCTTCGCGTGCTTCGCAGACAGGGCAATTCATCTGAATTTGATGAAGAGGTTGTCGAACAGGTTAAATTTGTGCCGCTGCTGGGCGGGCTGTCCCGCTAGTCTTGAGTTGAGGCCATAGGCTTATGAAATCGGTCAGAGTAATAGTATGAGAAACTTTGCACAGCAGCTTTTGCTGTTTTTAAAGGGTCTGGCCATGGGAGCCGCCGATGTGGTACCAGGTGTGTCTGGTGGTACCATCGCCTTTGTCAGTGGCATATATACTGAACTTCTTAGCAGTATCACCGCGGTCAACCTGCGGGCTCTAAAACTACTGAAATCACAGGGTATTGCTGCCGCCTGGGCCCATATCAATGGCAATTTTCTGGTGGTTCTTATGGCTGGCATTCTGACCAGTCTGTTTTCTCTAGCTAAAGTCATGCAGTTTCTGTTGGCAGAGCACCCGCTGCCACTATGGTCTTTCTTTACCGGACTGATTATAGGGTCGGTGATCTATCTGCTGCGCCAGAACCCCCCTAGGCGCACAATAGAGCAGCTGATGTTTGTGCTGGGAGTGCTTATTGCCTATGGCATCTCTATCGCGCCTGCCGTTGCTCTGGAAGGTAACCATATCACCATGTTTTTTGCCGGTAGTATTGCCCTCTGCGCCATGATTTTACCTGGTATATCAGGATCCTTTATTCTTGTGCTGCTTGGTTTATACCCTGTATTTATAGGCGCAATTGCTAATTTCCAACTGGATATACTGTTAGTGTTCGCTACTGGCGGTATTTTGGGGCTAATGCTGTTCAGCCGTTTTCTCACCTGGCTGTTGAGTCGCTTTCATACATTGGTGATAGCCACCATGTGCGGGTTTTTAGTGGGCAGTCTCAATGTTATCTGGCCCTGGAAACTGGTGACTGAGTCGGCTATGAGTCAATCAGGCAAGGTTATTGTGCTGGCTTCAGAAAATCTACTGCCCGGACAGTTCAGCCAAACCGTGGGGCAGGACCCCCTAACTCTGCTCTGTATTGCTGCATTGAGTTTGGGGCTGAGCCTGGTTTTAGGGCTGGAGTACATAGGTACCAAATATCGTCAACAGCCTTCAGGGGGAGACTAATTTAATGAGAGCGAAGCAAATTCTATTGCTGCTGATTGTGGTGATCTCAGGCTGTTCTAACTACTCAGCACCTATAATCAGTCGAGAACAGCCCCCCAGTACGCGTATTACCAAACATCAGGTGGCTCCGGGTGATACTCTGTATTCAATTGCCTGGCGCTATGATCTGGATGTGCGGCGGTTAGCCAGGGCAAATGGCATCAGTCAGCCCTATACCATCCTCAAAGGTCAGGTTTTATCGCTAAATACCAAGGGCGTGACACTTAATTCGCGGCCGGTCAGTCCGCCCACCCAGAGCAGAGCAAGCAGCTCCAGGCCCGCCACAGAGGTAAAATCGGCACCAAAGCCCATGGTTTTCAGTAAAAACCTGGTCTGGCAGTGGCCGGTTAAAGGCAGCGTTGTAAAGGGATACAGCCCTGAGGACCTGCGTAAAGGCCTGAGTATTAAGTCTAAAAATGGCCCGGATGTGCGTCCCGCAGCGCCCGGAACTGTGGTCTATGCAGGTGACGGTTTGCGTGGATATGGTAAGCTGGTTATCATTAAGCACAGTGAAATCCTTCTTAGCGCCTATGGGCACAATGAAAAAATATTGGTAAAAGAGGGACAATCTGTAAAAAGTACGGAAACAATCTCAAAATTGGGGTCTAAAGAAACGTTATACTTTGAAATTAGAAAGGATGGGTACCCGGTAAATCCATCTGTATATATAGATTAAAACAACACCAAAGCTGGATTTAAAAATAAAAAACGAAGATTAAAATTGGGGGACAGGTAGTAGGGAGATGAACTAAGGTTCTGGGTTAGCGGCGGGATTGGCTGCTAAATTATTGGAAGATCGTGCAAAAGGGATGCAAACGTGATGGATGAAGCGTTTATTTTAGATCAGCAGGCTCAAGCCGCTGACAACAAGGAAGACACACCTGAGATAAGTCATCAAGTTATTGATGCAACAAGTCTTTATTTAAAAGAAATTGGCTTCGCGCCGTTGCTGACGGCCGACGAAGAGGTTTACTACGCCCGCAAGTTTCAAAAAGGCTGTGAAGCGTCGCGACACAGAATGATTGAGAGCAATTTGCGGCTGGTAGTTAAAATCTCCAGGCGCTATGTCAATCGGGGCCTGGAGCTTCTCGATCTTATCGAGGAGGGCAATCTGGGGCTAATGAGGGCGGTAGAAAAATTCGATCCCGAACTGGGTTATCGCTTTTCGACCTATGCCACATGGTGGATTCGTCAGACCATTGAGCGGGCCCGTATGAATCAAACCAGAACCATTCGCCTGCCAGTTCATGTGGTCAAAGAGCTGAATGTCTATCTTCGCGCCTCCAGAACACTGGCTCAGCGCCTGGATCATGCGCCGACCCCGGAAGAAATTGCCGAGGAAGTGGGCAAGCCAGTTGCAGATGTGCTCAGAATTCTCAGTCTAAGCGAACGTATCTCATCAATTGATGTGCCCGTAGCGGACAAAGAGAAAACTCTGGTTGAGACTATAGCCGACGACCATGGTTTTAGTCCGGAAAATCAAATTGAGGGTGAAAACCTCAGCACTGCGCTCAATGAATGGTTGGAGCAGCTGCCGGAAAAACAGCGCGAAGTGCTGGTCAGGCGCTTTGGTCTGCAAAACCATCAGGAGGAGACTCTGGAGCAGGTGGGTCGGGAGATAGGGCTGACTCGCGAGCGTGTCAGGCAGATTCAGGTGGATGCTCTGCGCCGACTGGGAGATGTGCTGCGCAAGCATGGTCTGAGCAGCAATGTGTTATTTGCAGAGCTTCAGGATAGCTGACAGGTTTTCAGGCCTTTAAGGGAACAATAAAAAACCCAGCTGATGCTGGGTTTTTTATATTTTCTAGCTTACTACTGAATTATTCAGCCAGATAACGCTCTCTGGAGGCCATAACTTCAGCGCGGGCTGCATCTGCATTATCCCAGCCCTCAACTTTTACCCATTTGCCGGGCTCAAGGGCTTTGTAGTTCTCGAAGTAATGACCAATCTGGGCAATCAGCAATTCTGGAAGATCAGTGGCTTCCTGAACATGGTCATAAATTTTGGTTAGCTTGCTGTGAGGAACGGCCAGCAGCTTGGCATCGACACCAGACTCATCGCTCATATTCAGCACACCCACTACACGGCTGCGAATCACTGCGCCTGGCATTACCGGATATGGTGTAACTACCAGTACATCCAGAGGGTCGCCATCTTCAGACAGAGTCTGGGGCACATAGCCATAGTTAGCAGGGTAGAACATAGGTGTAGCCACAAAGCGATCGACAAATATAGCGTCGCTATCTTTGTCTACTTCATATTTTATGGGGTCGTGATTAGCGGGGATTTCAATAATAACGTTGATATCATTTGGCAGGTCTTTGCCAGCCGGTATGTCGTTGTAGCTCATTTCAATGGTTCCATTAGATTGCGTGACTGTCGGAGGTGGCGGATTATAGCCAGTTGATCAAAACTTGACCAGTATGAATGGCTAAAATCCGCTATCCGCCCTTTATTACCTGCTTTACCCTATTGCAATCTAAAGGTGATTGGCAGATTTACCTCAAAGCTGTCAGCCTTCATTGCCTCTGGTAGCTCTGGGAATGGAGCAGCTTTTTTAACAGCTTTAAGTGCAGCCTGATTTAACAGCCGATATCTGGATTCCTGAGTGGTTACCGCGCTGATCAAATGTCCAGAGCGGTCAATAGTGACCCCTATGCGCACAGTCCCCTGCTGATTTTTGTCTGCTGCGCGATTGGGGTAGCGAATTGCTTTGTAAATTTGTGCCACTACCAGCGGTGTGTAGTCCCGCTGAGCCAGAGCTTCGGAGACATTAAAGTCTGCAATCTCCTCCTCTAGCTGTTCAGCTATCTCGGTATCTGTCTCATCAGCCGCGGCCGTACTTTCGGCTGGTGATTGTTCAGCGCTGGCCAATAAATCTGACCCCTCAGTCTCTGTCGCCGCTACTGACTCAGACTCCCCGTCTGCCGGGTTTTCCACTGCTGCTATCTGTGGTTTTGCCTCTGGCTCGGGATTTTCTGCGGGATTTTCTGCGGCAGGCTCTGGACTAGCTGGTTCGGGAGGGGGTGCCATCCACGAGGCCGCCAGGGCAATTCTGCTGCTCTGGGGCTGAATATCAGTGAGTAGCTCCTCTGCATCCATATCAATGCTATTACCCAAGAGCTGATCTTTAAAGGCGGTTGATGGCGGTATGGGCCCTATCCAGGTGCGCAACAGAATATTAAACACTTGCGGAGGGTAATTGGCGATTAGTTCGGTGCCGTTAAAGCGCACTGAGGTACCCTGATCCGGATCAAACAGATACTCGATAACATCGCCTTTCTTTGGTGCAGATCTGGGCGCGCGCATAATATCAATAACCTCCTGTGCCGAGCCTGAAAAGCTCTCGCGGTCGTTATTGATTGAAATGCTCTGCATCCACAGATTGAGCCAGCGGCGCTTGGAGTAGTCATTGATTATCCTCACCTCCATGCGCTTGGGACTCTGTTGTAGCTGTATGCTATTGGCATTATTGCTCAGGTTCTCGACAAATAATGCTGCCACAAACTGCTGTTTGCCAAGGTCTTGGTAGATAGCACTGCCATTAAGCTGCAGCTCGGCCTGTGCGCCGCTGGAGAAGACCAATAGAAAAGACAGTATTAAAGTGCCCACAGTTGCGAATGGATGCCTGTGGTTGATTGCTCGATTCACCCGATTCACTCCATTCGCCGGAGCATGGCTGTGATTGTTCATTAGGATAGTTCCTTTCCTGGTTACTAAATATTTCAGCACTTAAATCAAGGGGTAGCAGAGTTGCTGAAACAGTCCTTTTCCTAACTTTCGCAAGCTATTTTGGGCAGGCTTAACCGCTGTGCAAGGGCTGCTTGGGAAAAATATCGACTCCATACGCACTCATTTGTAACTTTTGTGCGCACCATCACATTTACAGTATAGATTTGTTAAACGCTTAAAGTGAGAAACCCCGTTCGATTGGCGTTATAAATGCCAAAATAAAAGCGTTCAGCATTACAATCTATTCGCATTTACAATAACAGCAGAGCCCAAAACCAAGTAAACTAGCCGCTTTGCCTCTCCGTACACAGGCAAACTGAATATTAATTACTGATTGAAGGCAGCCCGCTTTGAATACTAATCTTCGTCTTGCGCTTATTTTCGCTGTGGCTCTCTTACTGTGGTTTTTTAGCGGCCTGCTGCGTGATGCTGAGCCCATGGATACCGAAGCTAAAGAGATAGCTAATTCACTGACTAATGTGCAGGTTATAAATTCTGTCGAGCGGCCTTTCAATCCAACTATTTCTCTGCGAGCCAAGACTAAGGCCAAAAGAGATGTACAGGTGCTTGCTCAGGTCTCTGGAAAAATCTCTGCCACTCTTGCTGAAGAGGGCAGTTTTGTGACAGCGGGGCAGGGCATCTGCCAGATCGATGCAGAGGATCGTCATCTGCGTCTGGCTCAGGCTAAAGCGTCTCTGGAAAATGCGGATATTGCCTATCGCGGCGCACTGAAGTTAAAAAGCGCTGGGTATCAGTCTGACTTGGCTATTTCTCAAGCCAAAGCGACTCAGGCCGCAGCCAGAACAAATTTAAAGCGCGCCCGCCTTGACGTCCAAAACCTGCAGATCAAGGCGCCCTTCGATGGCATTGTGGAAACCCGTCCTGTTGAAATTGGCGACTTTATAATGGCAGGACAACTCTGTGCCACTGTCCTTGAGCTGAATCCATTGAAAGTTGAGGCCCTGGTGGCTGAGAGAGAGATAAGTGCTCTGGCATTAGGTGACAGTGCTCTGGTTAATATTGCTGGCAAGGATTATGAGGGGGCGGTGATCTCTTTTCTGGCTTATCAGGCAGACCCTGCCACCAAAGGCTACAGAGTGGAAGCGACAATGCCTAATCCGGACCGAACTCTCAGAGCGGGTATTTCTGCGAGATTAACTGTTCTAGCTAATGCCAAGCCGGCCCATCTGATTCCAGCTAGCAGTATTTTACTGGATGATCAGGGCGAGACAGCGGTGCGGGTATTGAGTCAGGAAGGTATGGTCGATTCAGTGAGGGTTACAGTGGTTGGTGAATCTTCGGCTGGCATTTGGGTGACTGGAATGGATTCAGATGTAATCCTGATTGTGGTCGGTCAGAACTATATAATTGATGGCGAGCTGGTTAATCCCTCCTATCAATCTAGTTCCTTAAACTAACCAAAACTAAATACCTGAGCCTTATTCCGCTATGAAATTTCTCAATCTTATTGTAGATCACTCCAGAGCAACGCTTTCAATTATGCTGCTGATTCTGGTTGCTGGCGCAGGGTCGAGACTATCCATGCCGGTGGAGATGAACCCAAATGTCACTCTGCCCGTGGTAATGATCATGGTCCAGCATGATGGTATATCTCCCGAGGATGGAGCCCGGTTGTTGATTCGGCCAATAGAAAAGGAATTAAAAACCCTCGACGGTCTGGAGGAGATTCAGGCGACAGCCCAAGAGAGCATGGTTGTTGTAACTGCTGAGTTTGAAGTGGCGGATAATATCAAAGAGATAGTTGCAGAGGTCCGTGAAGCGGTCGATCGCGCCAAGGCAGAATTCCCTCAGGATACTAAAGAGCCCATAGTCAATGAGCTGAGCCCCAGCCCGGAACCCACTATTGTGATCACCTTCTCAGGGGACAATGTGGCCGAGCGAGAGCTGCATAGGGCGGCTAAATATTATCAGCGCGAACTGGAAATGCTCCCTGAAGTGCTCAAAGCAGATATATCCGGGCACAGAGACGAGGTGGTTGATGTTGTTGTGGATCCAGCGCGACTGGAGCAATACGGTCTGCGCATAGATGAGCTTGTTCGCGCTGTCACCGTCAACAACCTGCTGATTCCCGCTGGAGAGATGGATGCGGCTCAGGGGCGTTTTGGTATCAAGGTCCCGGCATTAATTGAAACCACTGAAGATATTCGCGCCCTCCCGGTGCGTCATAGTCCCGAGGGTTCTATTACCCTTGGTGATGTAGCCTCGGTAAAGCGCACCTTTAAAGATGCCACCGGTTACAGTTTTATCAATGGCAAAAAAGCGATTGCCATTGAGGTGCGCAAACGGCTCAACAACAATTTAATCAAAACTGTCGAGGCCTCCCGAGCTGTGGTAGATCAGTCACGCAGAAAATTTAGTGCCGATATGGATATAGGCTACGTGTTTGATTCCTCAATATTTACCAAGCAGATGGTGGACGAGCTGCAGGGCAATATTATTACCGCTATGTGTCTGGTACTGATGCTGGTGGTGGCCACGCTGGGAGTCAAATCCGGGTTGCTGGTTGGTTTCGGTATACCCTTCTGTCTGCTGGGCTCGCTTATTTTTATCAATATGCTGGGCTACAGCTTCAACTTTATGGTTATGTTTGGACTGTTGCTATCGCTGGGTATGTTGATTGATGGCGCCATTGTGGTGGTGGAGTTTGCCAATACTCAGGCTGCAGCGGGCCTGCCTGCGCGCGAGGCCTATATAGCCGCGGTCAGACGTATGGCGATTCCGGTGATTGCGTCAACCGGAACCACATTGGCAGCCTTTCTGCCGCTATTGTTTTGGCCGGGCGTCTCAGGTGACTTTATGTCCTACCTGCCGCTTACCGTTTTCGCAGTGCTGGCCTGGTCACTTACCTATGCGCTTATTTTTGCCCCCACTCTGGGTATTGTTCTGGCGCGCAGGCGGGGGCAGCGTAAAAAACTTCCTGAAGACCATCATTCAGAAGAGTTAGCTGCTACCTTTTTTCAGCCACTTGAAACTGCTTATCTGCGTGTCCTGCGCCCCGTTATCGGTGCCCCATTAATCTCAGCTGCTGTCGCTATGTTGGTGCTTGTGGGTATCTTTAGTCTCTACGGAAAATTTAATGCCGGTCAGGAATTTTTTGCGCCAATTGAAAGTCAATATGGCATGGCCGGTGTGCGAGCACAGGGTAATATTTCCATAGATGAACAGAGGGAGCTGACTTTTAAGGTGCAGGATATTGTGGCCGATGTCGAGGGTGTTGCTCAGCTCTATGGCAATGCCAAAGGCAGCAGTATGGTACTTTTTGGCACCGATGTAAGCCGCGATGAAATCAGTTCATTCCTGATTGAGCTCTACCCCCGCGATCAGCGAGATAGAGGCAGTGCTGAAATCTTCGAAGAAATTCGCCAGAAAACTAAATCCTTACCCGGCGTCTATGTGAGTGCGTCGGAGATGGAATCCGGGCCGCCGGTGGGCAAGGATATCCAGATACAGCTTTCAGCCTCTGATCGTCAAGCTATGTATCGAGTGACTGATCAGATTCGACAGTGGATTGCCGATAATGTTGAAGGGGTGCGGGATCTGCAGGATACTCTGCCTCTGGCTGGCATCCAGTGGGAGATTGACGTGGACCGCTCTCGTGCAGCGATGCTCGGAGTTAATGTTGCCGAGGTAGGCAATATGGTACAGATGGTCACTGGCGGGGTTATGATCGGTGAATTTCGTCCCGATGATGCAGATGATGAGGTTGAAATTCGCCTGCGTTATCCTGAGCAGGATCGACAGCTAGCCTCCATTGATGGTTTAAGGGTGAATACACCTAGCGGGGCAGTGCCAATAGGAAGTTTTAGTCAGCGTGTTGCCAAGCCGCGAGTGGATGTAATTCAGCGTATCAATATGGCCGAGACAGTATTTATTTTGGCAAACTCAAAAGAGGGTTACCTGCCCGATGACCAGACTCGCCAAATTGGCGAATGGCTGGCCACCCAGAACTTTGATTCATCGGTCAATATTGTTTTCCGCGGTGCCAATGAAGAGCAGACCAAGGCAGCTGAGTTCCTGTCTACTGCATTCTCACTGGCGATGTCAGTGATGCTAATTATGTTGGTGATGCAATTTAATAGCTTTTACCAGGCGGGACTTATTCTATTCTCTGTGGTGATGTCTACGGCAGGTGTGCTATTGGGGCTACTTATCGCTCAGGCGACATTCAGTACCATTTTGACTGGCGTGGGTATTGTGGCTCTGGCTGGTATTGTGGTGAATAACAATATTGTTCTGATCGATACCTATAACTATTTGCGGCGCAACAACAGCCAGCTGTCAGCTGCAGAGGCGGTTTACAACGCGGCAAGGTCGCGTTTCAGGCCGGTGCTGCTGACCAGTATTACCACCATTGTGGGCCTCTTGCCCCTGGCCAACGGACTGAGTATCGACCTGGTAAACCGCAGCTTTACTCTAGGCGGCATGGTTGCATCCTGGTGGCAGCCGCTGGCCAGTGCTATTGTCAACGGGCTGGTGGTATCCACTGTGCTCACATTGTTACTGACGCCTGCTATGCTGCTGCTTCCAGAGATCATCTCCAAGCGCTTTGGTGTCAGGGTCGCTGAGCATCAGTATGAAGATGAAGCGGCCTGATCGGACCAGGCAAAGGGTAGAAAAAGCTAACCACAGAGCGCTGGACTGGCAAGGGGCACAGCTTTGAGAAAAATTATCCACTGCGACTGTGATTGTTTTTATGCCGCCGTGGAAATGCGAGATGATCCCAGTCTGGTTAATCTGCCCATTGCCATAGGTGGCAAATCTGACCGGCGTGGTGTTGTTGCCACCTGCAATTACAAGGCGCGACAGTTTGGTGTGCGCTCGGCCATGCCTACGGGCCAGGCCCTAAAACTCTGCCCCGATCTTGTGGTTATACCAGGCACCATGGCCAAGTATCGCGAAGCCGCCCTGCAGATCCGTCAGATTTTCTATCGCTATACCGATAAGGTTGAGCCTCTGTCTCTTGATGAAGCCTATCTGGATGTGACCGACTGTACCGAATGTCATGGCAGTGCCACCCTGATTGCCGAGGAAATTCGCCAGGTTATTTCCCGAGAAGTGGGAGTCACGGCCTCAGCGGGCATAGCGCCTAACAAGTTCCTGGCCAAGGTTGCCAGTGATCTGAATAAACCTGATGGTCAGTTTGTGATTACTCCAGAAAATGTCGAGGGCTTTGTCGAGAAACTTGAGGTCAAGCGTATTTTTGGTGTGGGCAAGGTCACCAACGAGAAGTTGCGACGTCTGGGTATAGTCACCTGTGGCGATCTGCAGCAGCGCTCACTGGTTGAGTTGGTGGACAAATTTGGGGTTTTTGGCAAGCGGCTTCACGACCTGAGCTTTGGGCGTGATGAACGCGAGGTAAATGCCAATAGTCGCCGCAAGTCCCTGAGCGTCGAGCACACCTATTCCGATGACTTGCAGGATATTGATGCCTGTAAGGGCAAACTCGCAGGCCTATTGATTGAGTTGCGCAGCCGTTTGCGCCGTATAGACAGTGACTATATGGTGACCAAGCAATTTATTAAAATGAAATTTAATGATTTCAGCGCCACCACGGTAGAGCGGCAAATGGTTGCAGGGCTGCCAGCTGAGAGTTTTGATCATCTCTGTGACCAGGCCTGGGAGAGGGGCGCGCGCCCTGTGCGGCTATTGGGCATAGGTGTGCGTTTTGTGGATACCAGCGAGCAGCGCGCCACCCAGTTAGAGTTGTTTCCATAATCGCAAATTTAGCTGTGTTTGCTTATCTAAACGGCTTTGGTAGACTCGTGCGTTGGCTTTGAGATTAAACAATTACTGTGATGACTAGCTCTAAACAATCTTTGCGCAGAGAGCTTCGCCGGAAAACGGAGGAGTTTCTGTCTCGTGGTGGCGAGATAAAACAGCACAATGCAGGAGAGACAGGTGAGCCTGCGGACAGGCCCAGGGCCAGGTCGGTTTTTGTCAGCGCCCAGCCACGTCAGACCAGAACCTATGTTAACCATGCTGTGAGCGCACTCGATAATCGCAAAAAGAGCAAGACAGCCGAACCTGTCAAGAAGCCCAGCAAGCGGCCAAAGAAAAAAATAATTTACGACGATTTTGGAGAACCTCTGCGTGAGGTTTGGAGTCAGGAATAATTCTTGCCCCGGGGCTGAGAAACAACCCTTTAAGTAATGTCCTCACCACGGGCCTGTTTATCCGCATGATAGCTTGAGCGTACCAGCGGCCCGCAGGCGGCCTGGGTAAAGCCTATGCTCTCTGCATAGGCGGTGTACTCGGCAAATTCATCCGGGTGGACAAAGCGCTCCACAGGCAGGTGGCTGGTAGAGGGCTGCAGGTACTGGCCGACAGTGAGCATATCCACATCATGTTCACGCAAATCATCCAGAGTGCGCAGCAGCTCATCTTTGGTCTCGCCCAGACCCACCATCAAACCTGACTTGGTAGGCACATTTGGATTCAGAGCTTTGTACTCTTTCAGCAGTTTCAGCGACCACTGATAGTTGGCCCCAGGCCTCGCCTCGCGATAGAGTCTGGGAACAGTTTCCATATTGTGATTGAATACGTCTGGTGCAGTGGCAGTCAGAATCTTCAGTGCTGGGGCCATGCGGCCGCGAAAATCAGGTACCAGTACCTCGACGCTAAGGTCCGGTGACAGCAGACGCGCCTCGCGAATACAGTCGGCAAAATGCTGGGCACCGCCATCGCGCAGATCATCGCGGTCAACCGAGGTAATCACCACATAGCTAAGCCCCATTTCCTGAATAGCGCGGGCCAGGTTGGTGGGTTCATCGGAGTCCAGCGGGTTGGGTTTACCATGGCCCACATCGCAGAAAGGACAGCGTCTGGTACATATCTCACCCATGATCATAAAGGTGGCTGTGCCATTGCTGAAGCATTCATGAAGATTGGGGCAGGCGGCCTCCTCACAGACAGTGGCCATCTTGTGCTCGCGCAGAATATTTTTTATTTGCTGCACCTTGGGAGAAGCTGACAGGCGGATACGCATCCACTCGGGTTTACGCTGAATGGTCTCGGTGGGAATAACTTTTACGGGAATACGCTCCACCTTGTCTGCACTGCGCAGCTTTTCTCCCTGCTGCAGCCTGCGGGTTCGCTTAGGTGGTGTAACGGACTCAGTGCTCATAGTTGTCTCTTTCAACGCTCTTATTTAGAGCAGTGTCGCCACTGCCAATAGAATACTCATTATAGCCAAGTCCCGCGATAAGACATTGGGCTAACTTTTCGGTGACCTGTTCGATTCCCGGAGGTCTGTCGACCAGATCCTGCAACTGAGTCATGGCAACGCCCAGCCCACAGGGGTTGATACAGTCCCAGGGAGCCATATCCATAGCCACATTAAAATTTAGGCCATGGTAGCTGCGTCCTTTGCGAATGCGCAGTCCCAGTGAGGCAATTTTTTCGCCACTGTCTACATACACGCCCGGCGCTTCCCGGCGCGGGCTGGCGCTGATATTCCAATATCCCAGGGTATCAACCAGAGCCTGTTCTATCAGGCTCACCAGATCGCGTACACCAATTTTAAGACGTTTCAGATCAACCAGAATATAGGCAGTGATCTGACCAGGACCATGGTAGGTTACATGACCGCCACGATCGCTCTGCACCACGGGGATAGCCCCGGGACTAAGAATATATTCGTCTTTGCCCGCCTGACCCTGAGTAAAAACCGGCTGATGCTCAAGGAACCAAATCTCATCGCCGGTAGTTTCGTCTCGCTGTTCATTAAAAGCCTTCATGGCAGCAAAACAATGGCCATATTCGCAGAGACCCAAGTGGCGAATAGTCAGCGGTGACTGCGCAGGCTCAGTCATGGTTACAACACCATCTTGACCAGACGACTAGTCTTTAATTCTGCAAAAATAGCTTCTAGCTGAGGTTTGCCTGTGGCGGTGATTACCAGAGTGATAGATTGCCAGCGGCCTTTGCTGCTATCGCGAACGGTTATTTTACCCTGATCAAAGCCAGGCGCATGGTTATCCATAACCTGCAGTATATGTTCGCGCAGCTCCTCGCGCGCCTCACCCATAACCTTGATGGGATAGTCACAGGGAAACTCTATCTTTGGTGCTTCTTGTTCAGTCAAAATTCAGTGCTCAAGACATCAGCTTAGTGAAAAACAAAATAATCCAATCAAAGAATCTGGACATAAGGCCAGATTCTTCAATACCTGTCTGGGCCACCAAAGGCACATCTATCAGGGTTTTGCTATCCAGGGTGACCTGCAGTCGACCCAGCTCTTGCCCCTGATAAATAGGCGCTTCAATCTGCTCGTCGACGAGAATATTGGCGGCCAGTTTTTTTTGTGAACCTCTGGGGAAAGTCAGGATTACATCGTCGCTAATCGTCAGGTTTAAAAATTCCTGCTGTCCATACCACACCTTGGTGTTTTCTTTTAGCAGGTCACCTGCGGAGTAAATTACCTTGGTATCGTAATTGCGGAAGCCATAGGAGAGTAATTTTTGTGATTCCTTGGCTCTGGCAGCTTCACTACTGGCACCCAGCACCACCGAAATCAGGCGCATATCCCGGCGCTGGGCAGAGGCCACCAGACAGTAACCCGCGGCCTTGGTATAGCCGGTTTTTAAGCCATCGACACTGGTATCTCGCCACAGCAACCTATTGCGATTGGGCTGATTGATATTGTTGTGCTCAAAATATTTCTTTGAATAGATGCTGTAATAGTTGGGGTGCTCACGAATAATTGCACTGGCTATCAGGGACAAATCCCTAGCTGTGGTAACCATACCCTCTGCGGGCAGTCCGGTCGCATTTAAATAGCGGGTGTTATTCATACCCAGTAACTCGGCCTGACGATTCATGGTGTCAGAAAAAGCCTGTTCATCACCGCTGACATATTCTGCCAGAGCAATAGCCGCATCATTGCCAGACTGAATAATCACCCCATGCATAAGGTCGAGCACAGAGACCTCGGAGCGAGGGCTTAAAAACATAGTAGAGCCATCGGTCTTTGCACCGCCCAGCTCCCAGGCGTTATCACTGATGCGCACCAGGCTCTGCTCTTCCATGCGCCCAGCTTCAATCTCATTGGAGACTATATAGGTGGTCATCATCTTGGCTAAACTTGCCGGCGGCAGCTGTTCATCGGCATTTTTTTCCGCCAACACCCGGCCTGTCTGTGCATCCACTAAAACCCAGGCTTTGGCGGCCAGCTCTGGCTGCGCGGGGATCAATTTTTGCGCCTGAGCAACAGAGATATTGAGCAGATATAGACCGAATACTAAAGAGAACAGCATCCATTGTTTAAGCATATTGGAGTCACCAAAAAGTCGAAGAATGTTTTGCACCTAGTTTACCACCACAGCAAGGCTTATGCAGGCCCTATGGTCGCAGATAGCGGGATGTCATCTAATGGTCAACCATAAAGCCGGAGATATTAGCCGACTGCTTGAGGACCTGCTTTATTAACCGCAACTCCAATTGGTCGCTGATGGGACCAATCCAGACTTTGTAAAGCAGGTCTCTCTGTTGAACCAGAATAGGGTGGCTGGTGTAGCCGCGAATTTTTTTCTGCAGTACCTGTGCCTGCTGCAATTTGTCAAAAGCTCCCACCTGCAGATAGCGCCCTTGATTAAGAGGAGGTATGGTCGGGCCGGTCTCAGGCTGCCCATCTGTTTTGGCCACAGCTTTTGCTTCGGCAGGGGGCTTAGGTCTGTCCAGGCTGCCCGAGAGGTCTATGGTTTCTACCAGCACCTCGGCGGTGCCATTGTCGGCAAAACCAAGTTTTAATGCGGCCACATAGGATAGGTCAATAATGCGAGGTCCATGGAAAGGGCCGCGGTCATTGATACGCACAATGATCGAGCGTTTATTGCCTGTATGGGTAACCCTGACATAGGTGGGTATAGGCAGAGTCTTGTGGGCTGCTGTCATGGCATACATATCGTAAACTTCGCCGTTGGAGGTTTTGCGGCCATGAAATTTTTTGCCGTACCAGGATGCCACGCCCTCTTCGCGATAGTCTTTGCTGCTGGGAAGTACAAAATAGGTTTTGCCAAAAACTGTGTAGGGGCTCTTGTTGCCAACCTTGGTGATGGGCTCCACCTTGGGAATGGCATTGTTGATGCTGGCCGTATCCACCGGGGCGCCAGGGCCATCCTGCGGCTCTGGCATAATCATAGGCACAGCGGCGCAGCCTGCCAGAACAAGGCAGCTCAAAAGGCTGGTCGCTAGTAGCGAGATTGAATGATTAGCAGGTTTGCGTCGCAACACAGCGCCGGGTCCGAATAATTTCACTGAGTTGGTGAACTGCCATAGCGTACTTGGTGCGAGGGTTATATCTGCCTATAACATAGAAATTATGCAAGCCAAGCCAGTATTCCTCGCCATATTTTGCGGTAAATCGCATAGGGAAAGCCGTGCTGTCGCGGGCAAAATTCTCTACCGGATCATAGCCCATGGCCTCTAGCTCGGCGATGGTCATAGTGGGGCGCTTCATTTTATTCAGCCCCTCTTCACTGACTGATCCGCTGATATGGGCCCTGGTAGCCACGGGTTGATCTTTTTTCCAGCCGTGCTTGGTAAAGTAATTGGCCACACTGCCGATTGCGTCGGTGGGGTTAGACCAGATATCCGCAAACTCATCACCGTCAAAGTCAACCGCGTAATTGCGGTAGCTGTTGGGCATAAATTGACCCCAGCCCATGGCGCCAGCATAGGAGCCTTTTAACTCCAGCGGGTCCTGGTTCTGTTCCCGTGCCAGCAAAAACAGATGTTCCAACTGGGTGGTAAAGAACTTTTTGCGCGACTCGCGTTTCTCAGTGTACGTGTAGTAGTCGAAGGCCAATGTGGTCAGAGCATCAATCACTTTGTAGCTGCCGGTATTGCGGCCATAGTTGGTTTCTACACCAATAATGCTGACGATAATTGCCGGGTCCACGCCAAACTCAAGCTCTGCGCGTTCCAATGTCTGCTGGTTCTCGCGCCAGAATTGCAGTCCCCGATCGATACGCAGTTCCGAGATAAAGTGCTTTCTGTACTCGAACCAGGGTTTGACCTTTTCGGCGGGGCGACTCATGGCTTTTACAATTGAGCTCTGGTGTTTGGCATAGGACAGCCAGCCAATAATCTCTGCGCGTTCGAAGTTGTGTTTGGATACCATAGTATCCACAAAGGCTGCGGCTTCAGGGTGCTCTGAATAGTCGGCAAATGACGTTGCAGCGCACAGGCTAATGCAGGCTATTAACAATATTCTAGTCAATCTTTTCAAAGTTCCATCCTGATTCGTTTGGGTTCCGTGCTGATAGCCATAAGGATACCAAATCCTAAAAATAGTGCGACCACGGAAGTGCCGCCATAGCTAATTAATGGCAGTGGTACGCCAACTACAGGCAGAATGCCTGACACCATACTCATATTGACAAAAATATAGATGAAAAATGTCAGCCCCAGACTGCCGGCAATCAGTCGGCCAAACTGAGACTGTGAGTTGAGGGCAATAAGCAGGCAGCGACCAACAAATACAAAGTAAACAGCGCAGAGGCTGAGCACGCCGATGAGACCAAATTCTTCTGCCAGCACAGCAATAATAAAATCTGTGTGACTCTCGGGTAGAAAGTTTAGCTGGGACTGAGTGCCCTGCATCCAGCCTTTGCCGGCCAGTCCGCCAGAGCCGATGGCTGTGGTGGACTGAATAATATTCCAGCCAGCACCCAATTTATCATCCTCTGGCGACAACAGCGTCAACACCCGCTGTTTTTGATAGTCGCGCATCACAAAAATCCAGAACGAGGGAATGGCAGCCATAACCAGCAAAAATGCAGAGACCAGGTAGCGTTTTCGCAGACCAGCTAAAAACAGTACAAAGAAACCTGAGATAAACACCAGAATTGCAGTGCCCAGATCGGGTTGTTTAATAATCAACAGCACGGGTAAAAGTATCAGGATGAGTGAGATAGAAATATGTTGAAATGAGGGTGGGATATAGCGCTTGCCTAAAAATGCCGATATGGTCATGGGCACGGCAACCTTCATCAGTTCAGAGGGCTGGAATCTGGTGACCCCCAAATCCAGCCAGCGCTGGGCTCCTTTGGCGCCCACCCCAAAAAACATAACAGCCACCAGTGACAGTAGACCAACAATATAAAATAGAAGCGCCCAGCGCTCCCAAAAGCGCACCGGGAATTGCGCCACAGCTATCATGGCAACAAACCCAAACAGCATAAACACCGCCTGCCGCTTAACAAAATAGAGACTTTGGCCACTGGCACTGTAGAGAACAAATAAACCGCCCAGACAGAGAACTATCAGGGTCAGAAACAGAGGAATATCCAGATGCATGGATCTACCTCTGCGGCGGTCTCCCCCTGGTCTCTGTATGCGTCTTACAAAGTCATCTCTATACATTTATCTGGCTTCTCCCGGGTTGATAGACTCAGCAGCCACAAGCTGCGACTCTCTGGGTGGCCTTGATTTCATATAGGTGTCGATGACCTGTCGAGCAATGGGCGCGGCAGCTGAGCTGCCGTGCTCTCCATTTTCAACGATCAGACCCACCGCAATCTGCGGATCATCCACTGGCGCAAAGGCGACAAATAGCGCATGGTCCCATTTGTTCTTCTCTATTTTTGAACTGTCGTACTCTTCCTCCGCATCAATACTAATCACCTGCGCTGTGCCAGTTTTGCCAGCGATTTCATAATCCAGGCCGGCGCTAATACCTTTGGCGGTGCCTTTGGGGGAGTGCACTACATCGCGCATGGCCTCATGCACATAGTCCCAGTATTTGCTGTCTATCTCCAGGTCAGGAATGCTGGCAACCTCAGTCTCTGCAACTTCAGCGTTGACTGACTGCACCAGTTTAGGCTTAACCATGTTGCCCCTGGAGGCAATGCGTGCCGACATAACCGCAAGTTGCAATGGCGTCGCCAGCATAAAGCCCTGTCCTATGCTGACATTGATGGTATCACCGTTAAACCAGGCCTCCTGTCGAGCCTCTTGCTTCCAGGTTCTCGAGGGCATAATGCCCGGGCGCTCTCCTGGTAAATCAATGCCGGTAATATTGCCGAGGCCAAATATTTCACTGTAGCTGGACAGCAGGTCGATACCGGTTTTGACGCTCATCTTGTAGAAGTACACGTCACAGGACTCGATAATAGCCTCTGCCAGATCTACACCTCTGCCGTGGCCGCCGCGCTTGGAATTATGGTCGCGCCAGGGGCGTTCTATGCCCTCCATAAAAAAGTAGCCTGGATCATTGATAGCGTAATCCATGGTAATGGTCTTGTTGTGCAGCCCGATTAAACCAAATAGCGGCTTTATGGTTGACCCTGGGGGATATTGGCCACGAATAGCGCGATCAAACATGGGACGATCAGGAGAGTTAATCAGCCGGTTATAGTCCTTCTGACTGATACCAGAAACAAATAGATTTGGGTCATAGCTGGGGGCGCTGACAATACTTAAAATACCACCGGTTTTAACATCTATGGCCACCAGTGCACCCCGTTCACCTGCGAATGCATCATAGGCTACTTTCTGCAGTCGACTGTCCAGGTGCAGGGTCAGGCTATCTCCAGGGGTGGCGCCGACGCTGTCCAGAATACGCATAACCCGCCCGCGGGCATTGGTCTCTACATTTTCGCTGCCAACGGTACCCAACAGCTGGTCCTCGTAGTATTTCTCAATACCAATCTTGCCGATAGAGTCTGTGCCGCTGTAGGCAATTGGATCAATGCTCTGACTCTCGCGCTCATTAATACGCCCCACATAGCCAATAACATGGGCAAAAAGCTCGCGATTGGGATAAAAGCGGGTGAGGCGGGCCGTGATCTCGGCACCCTGTAGTCTAAAACCATTGACCGCCAGAATACCCCGTTCTTCTTCGGTTAAATTGTACTTTAGAGGGGTTTGCTCAAAGGGTTTGCGCCGTTTTAGACGTTTGCGAAATCCCTCTTTGTCCTCCTCCGAGATATCTATAAGCTCAGCCACATTGGTTAGCAGATTATCCAGATTTTTGGATCTCTCGCGCACTATAGTCAGGTTGTAGGTTGGCCGGTTATCGGCCAGCAGTTCGCCGTTGCGATCGTAAATCAGGCCCCGGGAAGGCGTGGCTGGTCTTACATGAACTCGATTGTTATCTGAGTGGGTGGCAAAGTTTTGGTGGCGGTTAATCTGCAGATCAAAATATCGGGCAATAATCACAATAGCCATAACAACCACGACTATTGCTGTTATAAATAGCCTGCCGGCAAAGATTCTTCGCTCCCGAGCCGGGTCTGTAAAAGCAGCGTCATGTATCATTATTGGTTTTCCATCATCTAGCTGCGATGATACGGGTGATTAGCGGTGATAGTCCATGCCCTGTAGAGCTGTTCCATCAGCACAATTCGCACCAGAGGGTGCGGCAGCGTCAGATCAGATAGCGACCAACGCATATTGGCCCTTTGCAGACAGCTTTTGGAAAGCCCATCCGGACCGCCAATCAGCAGGCATATATCCTGCCCATTCATCTGCCACTGACTGAGATTCTGCGCCAGCTTTTCTGTGCTCATAGGCTTGCCCAATACATCCAGAGCGACCACAAAATCTCGCTCGCCAATGGCTTTGAGCAGTCCCTGGCTCTCGCTCTCAACAGCCCTCTCTGTCGGCTGATTTTTACCTCTTGTAGCCAGCGGCACTTCAATAGTTTGCACCCGCAGTTCCGGAGGCATGCGCTTGCCATATTCCCTGCAGCCAGATTCTACCCAGTCGGGCATGCGGGAGCCAACAGCTAGTAGCTTGAGCTTCATCGAGTTAGTCTACTGAGCATTCTCTGGGGCGCCGAGAACAGTATCTTCGTCCCCTGACCCATCTTCGGGCAAATCGCCCGGACGCAGAGTCCAGAGACGTTCGAGATCATAAAATTCTCTGGTGGCTGGCAACATGATATGCACAATCACATCACCGAAGTCCACGAGAATCCACTCGGAGGTATCGTCACCCTCAACACCGATAAGCTCATAACCCGCTTTCTTGGCATCGACCACCACGCTGGTGGCCAGAGACTTTACCTGGCGGTTGGAGTTGCCTGTGGCAACCACCATGGTATCCATTAAACCGGTCAGTTCACGCACATCGATGGCGTTGATATTGGTGGCCTTAATCTCTTCAAGGGCGTTGATAACAATGTCTTTCAGGGCTTGCGTCATAGCAATTAGTTACTCGTATAAATGATGTTGTTGAATATAGTTGACCACTGCATCAGGGGTCATAAACTGTATATTTTCACCCTCTGCTACCTTGCGGCGAATCTCGGTGGATGACAGATCCAGCATAGTCAGCTCACAAAAATATACATAGCCAGCCGTTGAATTTTGCAGTTGGCTCAGGTCATCACAGCGGTAGCGGCTAACCCAGTCTGCTACCGGGCCTGCCTGAGGCTCCTCACAGTCGGGCCTCGAAGACACTACAATATGGCAGTGGTGCAGCAGCTCCTGCCAGCGCTGCCAGCTATCCAGCTTTGCCAGTGCATCCATGCCTATACAGAAAAACAATGGCTGATCTGAGCCAATTTGCTGCCGTACCTGCTCCAGGGTATCAATGCTGTAGCTGGGTTCAGGCCGCTGCAACTCTAAATCATCGGCCACCAGCAGAGACTGGTTGGCAAGGGCGGCGCGCAGCATCTCCAGCCGCTGTTGGGCACTGGCCTGGGGCACGCCCCGATGGGGCGGGAACGCACAGGGCAGCATGCGAATATGATCGACTTGCAGCAGCTCAGCCAGCTCTGTGGCTATCCGCAGATGACCTGTATGCACCGGGTTAAAGGTACCACCAAACAGTGCGACCGCCATATTATTGACGGATCTGCCCGTCGCCAAAAACCACCCATTTCTGGCTGGTCAGGCCCTCCAGGCCCACCGGGCCGCGGGCATGAATTTTGTCGGTGGAGATACCAATCTCGGCACCCAGACCATATTCAAAACCATCGGCAAAACGGGTCGAAGCATTAATCATGACTGAGCTGGAATCCACCTCGGCAATAAAGCGTCTGCCGCGGTTAAAGTCCTCGCTAACAATAGATTCGGTGTGCTGAGAGCTGTAATGATTAATATGTTCAATAGCTTCGTCGATTCCGGCAACAATCTTAATTGACAGAATAGGAGCCAGATATTCCTCGGCCCAGTCATCCTCGCTGGCTGCCAAAATACTGTTCACAATAGCTCGAGACTTCTCACAGCCGCGCATTTCAACGCCTTTTTCGCTATAAATCTTACTTAGCTCCGGCAGCACAGCTGCTGCCACTGGCTCTGCAATCAGCAGAGACTCCATAGCATTGCACACACCGTAGCGGTGGGTCTTGGCATTGTCGGCAATTGCCACTGCTTTTTTGAGGTCCGCGCGATCGTCGATATACACATGGCAGTTGCCATCCAGATGCTTGATTACAGGTACCCGAGCATCTGCACTGATGCGCTCAATCAGGCTTTTGCCGCCCCTTGGCACTATCACATCTACATAGTTGCCCATGGTAATAAGCTCGCCCACGGCATCCCGATCTGTGGTGTTAACCACCTGCACAGCAGTTTCAGGTAGCCCTACAGCTAGCAAGCCTGTAGATATACAGTCGGCAATGGCGCGGTTGGAGTTAATGGCTTCACTGCCGCCACGCAGTATGGTGGCATTGCCAGACTTTAGGCACAGGCTGGCAGCGTCAACCGTCACATTGGGACGAGATTCATAGATGATTCCCACCACACCCAGAGGGACACGCATCTGGCCCAGCTGAATACCGCTGGGTCTGTAGCCCATATCGGTAATTTCGCCCACGGGATCCTGCAGTGCGGCCACCTGGTGCAGGCCTTCGATCATGCTATCGATACGCTCATTGTTGAGCTCCAGACGATCAAGCAGCGCGGCATCCAAGCCTTTACTGCGACCATTGTCCATATCCTTATTATTGGCTGCCAATAGCTCAGCACGGTTGTTATTAACTGCATCAGCAATTGCCTCAAGGGCATTGTTCTTAATATTTGAGCCAGCGCGAGCCAACACGCGAGATGAGTCTCGGGCGGCAAGGCCAACTGATTGCATGTAGGCTTTAATATCCATGGCGTCTATTTACTGGCATCACTAAGTTTTCGATGCGCCATTATACGGGTAGCACAGGCATAATTCCCTATTTTTGCAGGCTGCAGTCAATTTCCTTAGAGCCTGCGTATAAAAACCATTGAGAGCTCCCAGGAACAATGCTTTGCAACAGGTAATAACAACACTCACCAGCAGCCAGAATTGGCTGGTACTGACGGGCGCAGGTGTTAGTGCAGGCTCAGGGGTGCCCACCTACAGGGATAAACAGGGTGTCTGGCAGCGGTTGCCCCCGGTTACCCATCAGGAGTTTATGGCTGAAAGCAGTGCCCGCCAGCGATTTTGGGCGCGCAATATGGTGGGCTGGCGGTTTATGGTTGAGGCGCAGCCCAATGCGGCCCATCTGGCGCTGGCCGCGCTGGAGCAGACCAGTGCTCTGTCCCATCTGGTTACTCAAAATGTCGATGGCCTGCATCAGAGAGCGGGCAGTGGCAAGGTGATTGACCTGCATGGCCGGGTAGATACAGTGTCCTGTATGAGCTGTGGCCTGAAATATCATCGCGGAACCCTGCAGAGCTGGCTGGAACAGCTCAACCCTGAGTTCAATCAATTAGCCGGGGTGATAGCGCCAGATGGTGATGCGCATATAGATACGCTGGACTATTCCAGTATGCAAATACCCGACTGTGAGCACTGTGGCGGTATCCTTAAACCAGATGCCGTTTTTTTTGGTGATTCCATCCCCAGAGATAGACTCGCTGAGGCTCAGCAACAGATGAATTTGGCTCAGGGGCTATTGGTAGTTGGCTCTTCTTTAACCGTTTACTCCGGCTACCGGTTTTGTCTCTGGGCGCAACAGCAGGGTAAACCCATAGTCATTTTAAATGAGGGAGCGACCAGAGCCGATAAAATAGCCAGTCTCAAGGTAGATAAGCCCTGCGCCGGGATTTTGCAGGACTGGTTAGAGCGCTGCGCTGATTAGAGATTCTTGCCAGCAATCTCCGCCAGGGCCTGCAAATGGGCAGGCTGGGCATTCAAACAGGGGATATAGTGAAAGCTTTCACCACCGTGCTCGGTAAAAATCTCGCGGCCCTCGCCATCAATCTCTTCAATAGTCTCCAGACAGTCTGAGGAAAACCCAGGGCATATTACTGCCACATGCTTTATCCCGTCTGCAGGCATAGCTTCCAGCGTCTTATCTGTATAGGGCTGCAGCCAGGGCTCGCGCCCAAACCGCGACTGGAAAGTCGTCATAATAAGGTTTTCATCAAGGCCCATTTTTTCTCGCACCAGTCTAGTCGTCTGGTGACAGAAGCAATGGTAGGGATCGCCGTTTTTCAGGTAGCGCTCGGGGGTGCCGTGGTAGGAGAACATCAATTTATCCGGCATACCATGCTTATCGATATGAGTCTGAATGCTGTCACAGAGAGCTTCGATATACAGAGGGGACTGGTGATAGCTACCCACAAAATGCAGTTCAGGCACCCAGCGGGTTTTGGTAAATACCTTAGCCACCGCATCAAAGGTGGAGCCTGTGGTAGCGCCCGAGTACTGGGGGTAGAGAGGTAACACAGTAATATTCCGAACATTCATATCCGTCAACTGCTGAATCGCCACCTCCATAGAGGGGTTGCCGTAGCGCATACCCAGCACCACCGGAATATCATTATTGAATTTCTTGTCCAACAGCGCTTTTACCCCAGCCACCTGAGCTTTGCTGTGAACCATTAGAGGCGAACCTTCATCAGACCAGACCGTTTGGTACAGCTTGGCTGATCGACGCGGGCGAATGCGCAAAATAATCAGATTGAGAATCATCCACCATAGCAAACGCGGCACTTCAACAACTCTGGGGTCACTGAGGAATTCTTTCAGATAACGACGCAATTCAGCAGTTTTGGGTGCGTCGGGAGTGCCCAGGTTGCACAGCAGTACACCAGCTTGAGGCGAAGGGCCCTTATGGTCGTAATCTGTCTGGCCTTGGTACTTCATGGAACGCTCCTGAAAAAGGGTTGGGCGAGTAAGGGCCAGACAATACTGCACCGGACCTGAATCACCAAATTTTTATTGCCTGATTTGGCATGTCTATACGCTCGTTAGAAGTGGCTAGATTGTCTGTAAACAACAGAGCCGGTCTAGATAAAAGCTGACCCTTAACCCCGGCAAGGCTATAATGCGCGACTTTTAACGGCAGTCAGAAAAATCATGAGTCAATCAGCCTCAGACCGGCGCACCTTTGCGATTATCTCTCACCCGGATGCGGGTAAAACCACCATCACTGAAAAGCTGTTGCTACTCGGCAATTTGATTCAGGTGGCGGGCACAGTCAAGGGCCGCAAAAGTGATCGCCATGCCACCTCTGACTGGATGGCCATGGAGAAAGAGCGGGGCATCTCGGTCACCTCTTCTGTGATGCAGTTTCCCTATAACGATTGCATGGTTAATTTGCTGGATACTCCAGGCCACGAGGACTTTTCCGAGGATACCTACCGCACTCTGACTGCGGTGGATTCATCGTTGATGGTGATCGACGGCGCCAAGGGTGTGGAAGATCGCACCATTAAGCTGATGGATGTGTGCCGCTTGCGGGACACCCCAATTCTGTCCTTTGTGAATAAAATGGACCGGGATATTCGCGACCCCATCGATCTGCTGGATGAAATTGAAGAAGTGTTGAAAATTAAAGCGGCACCGATTAACTGGCCCATAGGTATGGGCCGTGAATTTCGCGGTGTGTACAATTTTTATACGGATACCATTCATGTTTATGTGCAGGGCAAGGGCCACACATTGATGGATGATATCCAGGTTGCAGGCCTGGAGTCACCAGAGGCCCGGGAGGCGCTGGGGGACTATGCCGATGATGTAATTGAAGAGCTGGAACTGGTAAAGGGCGCCACCAATCTGTTTGATATGGACGAATTCCTATCGGGCAAACTGGCCCCGGTATTTTTTGGCACTGCGCTGGGTAACTTTGGTATCCGCGAGATGCTGAATGATTTTGTGCGCTGGGCACCTGCCCCTCAGTCCCGCCAGACATTAGAGCGGGAAGTCACTGCCAGTGAGGATAAATTTAGCGGCTTTGTATTTAAGATTCAGGCCAATATGGACCCCAAGCACCGCGACCGCATTGCCTTTATGCGTATCTGCTCAGGCAAATACAGCAAAGGCATGAAAATGAAACATGTGCGTACCGGCAAAGATGTGCGGGTTGCCGATGCCTTTAGCTTTAAGGCCGGAGAGCGCATCTCTGTAGACGAGGCTGTGGCCGGAGATATTATTGGTCTGCACAATCATGGCTCAATTCAGATTGGCGATACCTTTACTGAGGGTGAGGTTCTGAAGTTCAGTGGTATTCCCCACTTTGCCCCGGAACTGTTTAAACGTATCCGTCTCAAGGACCCGCTGAAAGCCAAGCAGCTGCAAAATGGTATTCGTCAGCTGTCAGAAGAGGGCAGTACCCAGGTGTTTTTCCCCTTCCGCAATAACGATATTATTGTCGGTGCCGTGGGCCAGCTACAGTTTGATGTGGTGGCCTACAGGCTGAGAGAGGAATACGGGGTTGAAGCCATCTATGAGCCAGTCAATGTGCACACAGCGCGCTGGACTGAGAGCGACGACCCAAAACTTCTCGAGGCTTTCCGCATTAAAGCGGAGGAGAATCTGGCTATGGATGGGGGTGGTCACCTCACCTATCTGGCGCCTACCAGAGTAAACTTATCTCTGGCCCAAGAGCGGCACCCGGATATCGATTTTCGAGCGACCAGAGAACACTAACCGCCACTGGGCTCTCTCTGACATAATAAGAAAAGACAAGCTAACAAGAAAAGAGTAGTCACAGCTATGAGCAGAGTAGTGATTCCCGTCTCTCAGGAACAGGTTCCCGAGCATTTACGCACTAACCGCAGCGCCTTTACGCGCTGGTTTGGGCGTACATTTTATCGCGCTATCGGTTGGAATTTAGAGGGCAGTATTGCCGATGCTGAGCGCGTAATGGTAGTGGCGGCACCTCACACATCCAACTGGGATTTTGTCTTTGGCATCAGTGTTATTCTGGGCATCAATGCTCGCGTACGCTGGCTCGGCAAGCACAGTATTTTTAAGTTTGGTGTAACCTGGTTTTTTCGCTGGCTGGGGGGTATCCCAGTCAACCGCGCACAGCCCGATACGGTGATGGGTTATGTGGATGAGGCAGTAGCAAAAGACAATGGTGTTATCCTGGTAGTGGCACCGGAGGGGACGCGCAAGAAAGCTGAAAAATGGAAGAGTGGATTTCTGCGTATCGCCAAAAAGAATAACTGTGTTATCCAACTGGGTGCTCTGGATTTTGCCAATAAGCGCATTGTACTTGGTAAGCTGTTTGAGCCCACAGGTGACAACGAAGCCGATATTGCTGCCATTATTGACTATTATCAGCAGTTCACCGGCAAATACCCCGACCAATTTTAAGAGCGATAGCTAGACTCAAAAGGAATCAAAGCATGAGTGATAAACCCCTGGTGGTATCCCAGCAGCAGTGTCCAGAGCATTTGCGTGCCAACCGCAGTGCATTTTCGCAATGGTTTGGACGCACTATCCTGAAGTTATTTGGCTGGCACGTGGAGGGGCAGATTCCAAATTTAAAACGCATCCTGATCATTGGTGCGCCACATACATCCAACTGGGATTTTGTCTATGCTATGGCCACTATTCTGGGTCTCAATCTCCGCCTGCGCTGGCTCGGCAAGCACAGTATTTTTAAACCAGGTGCGCGCTGGTTTATGAAGTGGCTGGGTGGCATTCCCATCAATCGCTCAAAACCCCAGGATATTGTAAAAAATATAGCCAAATTGGTGGAGCGCGAGAAGGGTATTGTTATTGGCCTGGCACCGGAGGGCACCCGCAACAAGGTTGAGAAATGGAAAAACGGATTTCTGCGTATGGCCGAGGCAACCGACTGCACGATCTTTATGATTGGCATGGATTATCTGGGCAAGCGGGTGGTGCTTGGGGATAGCTTTAAGCCCACTGGTAATCATGAGGCTGATCTGGCGTCGATCATGGATTACTATCAGCGTTTTAATGGTAAATACCCAGACAAGGCATAGGGCATTAGTGAGTACTCAGTATTATGGATGTCGCTGCTAGCACTCAAATAATCTTAGTTTTTGTGGCCTTTTTTGCTGGCTTGATCTCCTCTATTGCTGGCTCCGGCGGCATACTCACCCTGCCAGCCCTGCTCTGGGCCGGGCTACCTCCACTCACGGCACTGGCCACCAATAAGGTGCAGAGTTCGCTGGGAACACTGTCCTCTGCCTGGAACTTCTTTCGTAAAGGTCATCTGGATATCAAACCCCTCGGATTGTCGGTCGCACTGGCCATTGTCGGTTCTGCGCTGGGTACTCTGGTGGTGCAGAGTCTCAACACTGAATTGCTGGCGCGGCTTATCCCGTTTCTGTTGCTTGCCATAGCCCTGTATTTTTTGTTGTCACCAAATATCAATGATAGCGATCATCCACAGAGAATTAGCCAGCGCTGGTTTGCCTGCAGTGCGGCACTGGGTATGGGGTTTTATGGCGGATTTTTTGGCCCTGGTATGGGGTCAATTATGCCATTTCTGTTTGTTTGGCTACTGGGTCATAATCTGGTCAAGGCCACGGCAGAAACCAAGCTGATGATCCTGGCGGTCAATGGCACCTCGGCGCTTATTTTTGTGTTTAGTGGCTATGTGATCTGGTCACTGGCGATAACCATGTCAGTGGCCCAGATTATTGGTGCCCGGCTGGGTTCCAACCTTGTTATCAGTCGTGGTGCTGGTTTTGTTCAACCAATTATTACTGCGGTGACCATGCTGATGGCGCTAAAACTGCTATTTTTCCCATGATCAATTTTCTGATCACGGTGGGCCTGAGTTTCTGCCTTATTTTGCTTGCACTGCTGGTCTTTCGCTATTTGGGTATGCCGGTCTACAGGGTCGAAGCCATTAATATCAGGGTGCTGCTCGAATCAGTACTCAGAGAAACGGCAACCAGCGCCGACTGGGATGTGTTTATTGGCATGCGCATTCACCAGGACCCTGAACTGGATAAAATCAGACAGCAATGTGCTATGTTAGCGGAAATTGAAATGACTGAGCGGGCCGGCATGGTGATCTTTTCCGAAAAGGGCCGAGCTCAGCTGAGTGAGATATTAGCCAGATTGGGCGAGTATATAGAAAGCGGAGAACAGCAATGATTGAAAAAGCGTCCCCCATAGCCAGATTTTTGGTGGTCAGCGCCGCCTTTGTGGTGGTGGTTTCAGGGTTAAAGATGGCTGGCCCATTGCTGGTGCCTTTTTTGTTGGCTGTGTTTATTGCCATGATTGTTTCGCCATTGCTAACCTGGCTTAAAAACCGCCGAGTTCCCGGTGGTTTGGCAATTTTGCTGGTGGTCGTGCTGATTTTCCTGGTTGGCCTGCTTCTGGCCGCCTTAATTGGTTCTTCACTGGAAAGTTTCCGCCAGGATATTCCTGTCTATTCGGAAAAACTGTCAGCCATGAGTACCTCGGTGCAGCAATGGCTGAGCCTGCGCGGGGTGGAGATCGATGCCGAGCAGTGGCAGAGCAGTTTTGATCCAGGTGCTGTGATGAAGCTGGTTGGCAGTACATTAGCCTCCTTTGGCAATGTGATGACCAACGCGGTAATGATTCTACTCACCGTGATCTTTATTCTGGCAGAAAATATGGGCTTTGGTGAAAAGTTGCGACTGGCTAGAGGCGCAGACACCTCTCAGGAATGGCTGACCAAATTCTCCGATAGCGTGCATAGTTATCTCGGTATTAAAGCGGCAATCAGCTTTGTGACTGGCCTGGTGATCTTTATCTGGCTGAGTATTCTGGGTGTTGATTACGCCGTGCTTTGGGGGCTGCTGGCCTTCTTGCTAAACTTTATACCCACAGTGGGTTCATTTATTGCCGCCGTGCCAGCGGTGCTGCTGGCACTGGTGCAGCTTGGAGCTTTGCACGCGGGCCTCACGCTGGGTGGCTTTGTGTTGGTTAATCTGGTGATGGGCAACATGATTGAACCGCGCTGGATGGGTCGAGGACTCAATCTTTCGCCATTGGTAGTATTTGTCTCTTTGGTGCTCTGGGGCTGGGTGCTGGGGCCAGTGGGCATGCTGCTGTCTATTCCGCTGACCATCATGATTAAAATCGCACTGGAAAATCAGGAAGATACTCGCTGGATAGGCATTATGCTGGGCGCGGCTGAAAACTCTGTTAAGCGTCCTGCTGATAGCTCTGACGAGGCTGAACACTAACTGGTTCCAAGCTGTAACCTATTTTTCTAAATTCCACCCTCGACTGGCTCCTTTTAGGCTGTGATTGATATCACAGTTTGTACCTACAGCTGTTGCTACTATTCTGCGACCTCTGACCCCTAGGTCAGCGCAAGCAGAGAGTAAATACACAGGATGTAAGGTTACAGCAATGGATTCCCGCCCCAGAATCAGAGTTTGCAACGGTTTTTCCTTAATTGAGCTGTTGGTGACAATATCAATATTGGCCGTGCTGCTGGGCATAGGTCTGCCTTCTCTAGTTACCTTTATCAATAATAATCAAATAACTACTCAGGCCAATGATCTGGTCTACAGCTTTCATATGGCGCGCAGCGAAGCCATTAAACGCGGAGCCCAGACTCGGGTTGCAGCGGTCAATGGCAATTGGAGCAATGGCTGGCATATTCAGGCCGATACCAATAACGATGGCGACTATCTCGACGCGGCCGATATTCTGCTGCAGTGGGAGCCCCTGGCCGGTGGCAGTTCCCTGGCCGCGGTGGCTACTAATGCCCCCAGCAACAGCCTTATCAGCTTTAATTCTAGGGGATCTGTGGTACCCGGCAATGCCTCTTTTGTGCTGACTCTGACACCAGCAGACTGTGACAATATTGCATCGAGAATAATTTCTGTGCAGCCCACGGGCCGACCAGATGTAGCTAGGGGGGACTGCAGTTGATAAAACCTCATACACCAACTCGTTATCAATCCGGCGTCAGCATGATCGAAGTGCTGGTGACTATCCTGGTTTCGGTTATAGGCCTGTTTAGCGCCATGCAGCTGCAGTTAACCGCGGTTTCCAATACCCACAGCTCCTATTTTCGCAGTCAAGCCGCGGTGATCAGTAATGGACTGGTCGATCAGATGCGCGCCAACCCAACCGGGGCCATTGCTGGTAACTACGATATTAGCCTCAGCGGCTCAGCGCCCTCGGGCTCCAGTGTTGAGGCCACAGATTTGGCCCAGTGGCGAGCGGATCTTACCGCAGCTATGCCCGGCGCCACCAGTTCCGTAGCCTGTGTCGCAGCAACCCGTATCTGTAATCTGGTGGTGCAGTGGGATGATAGCCGTGGCCTCGATGGTAACAGTGCCGAGCAATTTACTCTGACCCTGAGGCTGCCCTGATGAACAGGCTCCCAAACCAAACTCTGCAGACCGGCCTGAGCCTGGTGGAGTTTATGGTGGCCATAGCCATTCAGGTGATCTTGCTGGCAGGTATGGTCTATGTGTATGGCAGCAGCAGAACCCTGTTTACAGTTAATCAGGAGCTGTCGCGGGTGCAGGAAAATGGCCGCTACGCCACAGATATGTTGCTCTATGATATTCGCATGGCCGGGTTTGCCGGCTGCCGCAATATTGGTGATATTGAGCCCAATATTATTGCCAATTCGCCCCCGGTATTTAGCGCGCTCACCGATAGTCTAACTGTTTTTGAAAATGGCGCTGGCTGGACCAATCCAACGGCAATTGCCAGAGTGGCAGGCACAGATGTGATTACTCTGCAATCCACACAGGGTGTGGGTATGCAGCTGACCGGCAATATGGCAGCAGACAACGCAAACATCCAGGTAGCCAGTAATCCAGATGGGCTTGAGGCCAACGATTTAGTATTAATTTTTGACTGTTCCAACGCTGATTTATTTCGCGCCACCGGAGTATCTGAAGGCAGCGGCACTGTGACTATCACCCATGCCAACAGCAGCAATACCACCAATCGTCTCTCCAAAGCCTATCAGAGCGATGCCCAGATTATGTCCTTTGATGCTCACACCTATTTTATTGGCACAGATAACAATGGCGAGACCGGGCTGTACCAGTATTCATTTAATGACAGCGCAGCTGTGCTACTGGCTCAGGGTGTGGAGAGTATGCAGCTAATGCTGGCTGAGGATTTGGGTGGTGATGGAGAGCCAGACACCTATGTCAATGCCACCGCCGTTGCCGACTGGGAGGCTGTTATTGGCGTGCGGGTAGGGCTGCTGATGAGATCAGCCGATCGCGCCTCCACCGAGGTGAGAAACTATAGTTTCGATGGCAGCGAAGCCAATACCAATAGTGACCAGCGTTTGCGCAAGGCGTTCTGGAGTTACGCCGCCCTGCGCAACAGGATTTAAGGGGCTGCTTATGAAACTCAATCAGCAGTTAAACCTCCGGCAGAGCGGCGCAGTGCTGATAACCGCACTTATCTATCTGTTGGTACTCTCTGTAGTCGGCATCTCGTCTATGCGCGGCACAGCCATGGAAGAGCGCATGGCATCCAATAGCTGGGAGCATTCGCGAGCGTTTCAAGCGGCTGAGTCGGCACTGCTGGATGCCGGGCAGTGGTTTTTGTTTCAGCCCGACCTGATAGATTCCAGCAGTGATGGCTCAACTGGAGTCTGGGCCTCAGGTTCAGCAGCTCAGCGGGTAGTGAGTTCAACCTTTGACTGGTCGACGGAGGGAGTTGTCTATGGTGACAGTTCGGGCAATAGCTCGGCCCTGTTTGGCGACCTTTATGGGCCACCCAGATATGTGATTGAGGAAGCTGGTTTTGAGCCCTCTGACAGTGACCCGGACACATTGGCAAAAAAGACGGGAGTTTTCTATTACAGCATATCGGCCATAGGTTATGGCCGTTCCGATGGTTCGCGGTCGATTCTGCAAACCACATTAAAGAAGCACAATAACTGAGGCAGGGAAGTCATGAATAAAGAGTTTGTTGCTGTTTTCAGAAAGATTGCCGCCGCACTATTGCTAGCTGCGGCCAGTTCAACGGCCTATGCTGTCGAGTATGATTTAAGTGATACGCCCCTGTTCACCCTCGCCGGTGTGGACCCCAATATTGTTTTGACCATGGATGACTCAGGCAGTATGGCCTGGTCGTTTATGCCTACCGCCGTGGGTAACTACCCCTCAACTAAACGGGCCAAGTCGGCGGCCTACAATAAAATCTACTACAGCCCTGAGGTATTTTATGACCCGCCAGTGGATGAAGACGGGGTCAGTCTCGGCCATTCGTCTTTTACCGCGGCCTGGGACAATGGTTTTAAAAAGACCGGCAGTGGCACCTGCACCAGAGATCTGTCCAGCGACTATAGACCCAGCTGGGGAGGTATTAACCAGGATCACTGTGGGTCCAGCAATTACTCAGATGGCTTTTACAATCGCTACACCAGCTCATCCTCAGAGCCCGCCTATTATTATTTATTTGATGATAGCCGCAGTGGCTGCAATGGCTCGGTAACTGATGATGACTGCTATACCAAGGTGGTGGTGAGCGCCACATCAGGTCAGGGAGAGACAGTGGACGAGCGGCAGAATTTTGCTAACTGGTACTCCTATTACCGCAAGCGCGTCTATGTCACTAAGACTGCAGCGACCCTGGCATTTGAGCGTTTTAACTCCAATATTCGCGTCGGTTATCAGCGCATTAATAACAGTACATTTAACGGTGTGCGGACATTTTCTGGCGCCACCAGAGAGAACTTCTTCGACTGGCTGCACGCGCTGCCCGCCAGTGGTGGCACACCATTGCTCAATGCTATGGATAAGGCCGGTGACTACTTTGAAGATGCCAGCCCCTACCGCGATGATCCCACCGATGGCTCATCTATCGAGCGCTCCTGCCGGCAGAATTTCCATATTATGATGACCGATGGCGAGTGGAACAGTGGTTCGCCCTCGGGTTTTGGCAACGTGGATAACAACAGCCAAACTATCCCCAGCAATGATTACGGGGTCACAGGCTATGTGCCCAGAGCGCCATTTAAAGACAATAACTCTACCTATCTGGCTGATATAGCCTTTAGATACTGGCACAAAGACCTGCGCCCGGGCCAAACCAACAATGTGCCGGTCAATATCAGTGATCTGTCGTCAGATATCGATGGCGACGGTGATACCGACAACAATGATATTTTCTGGAACCCTAAAAATGACCCGGCCGACTGGCAGCATATGGTCAACTTTATGATTGGTCTGGGGGTGTCCGGGCAGCGTGAGTTTCCCGATGATTACCAGGATCTGCTCGATGGCACATTGTCCTGGCCCACCGGCGGAGGCACCGCCAAGATAGATGATCTGTGGCACGCTTCAATCAACTCAAGAGGCAGCTATCTCTCGGCTCAGGACCCAGAGCAGCTAGTCAGTGCCTTTACCGATGTAATTAACTCTGTGTTGGATCGCACAGGCTCCTTTGCAACTGCGGCGCTTAATTCAGGCACCATCTCCTCGGACACTGCATTATTTTTTGCGCGCTTCACCACCAATGACTGGATCGGCAATCTTATTGCCCAGCCTATTTCTGATGGCACCAACTGCGGCCCAGTGGCTCTGGGCAATATCTGCCCCTCGGCCTGGGATGCCGCCTGTAAACTCACCGGTGGCTTCTGTTCGGAAGTGGGTAAAAAGGTGGGCAAAACCAAGCCAAACGACCGGGTGATTATTACCAGAGATGAGGATAACAACCCAATACCTTTCCGCTGGGCATCGTTAAAGTCCGGGGGTACCCAGAGAGCCTCCTTAAAGCAGCCATTTAACAGTTTGGGCAGTGCCCGGGTGAACTATCTGCGCGGTGCCCGCGGCAAGGAAATTGCCAAGGGCAATGGGGGTATCTTCCGCAATCGCAAGTCGGTGCTGGGAGATATTATTTCCTCTGTACCCACCTATGTAGGGCCGCCGGAGCGATTTTATTTCTCCACCAGTGATTTCGCTGAAGGTGATAGCTATGCCGCCTTTAAAGCCAGCTACCAAAGTCGTTCGCCCATGGTTTATGTGGGCTCCAATGGCGGTATGCTGCATGGCTTTCAGACCTCCAATGGCCGGGAAAAACTGGCCTATGTGCCACTGGCAACATTCGATAATCTGTGGGAGCTGTCGCTGCCAGACTACAGCCATAGAAATTTTGTCGATGGCCCCATTGCTGAAAATGATGTCTATTACGATAGCGCCTGGCACAGCCTATTAGTATCTGGCCTGGGTACTGGTGGGCAGGCCTATCTGGCTCTGGATATCACCGATCCCAGCAGCTTTTCCGAGGCCAACGCAAATTCCATTGCCCGCTGGGAGTTTAGCGATAGCGATGATGCAGATCTGGGCTACAGCTTTTCAGAGCCCAGCCTAGTGCGCCTTGCCAATGGCAAATGGGGCGTGATTGTAGGCAATGGCATGAATTCAACTGAATCAGACGGCAATGCCAGCAGCACTGGCAATGGGGTCATCTTTATTCTGGATGCAGAAACTGGCGCCCTGATTAAAAAGCTGGATACCAAGCAGGGTACAGCCGACGACCCTCTGGGACTGGGCCGCCCCAATGGCATTATAGGTACCGCGGTGGTCGATCAAAACGGTGACTTTATTGTCGACTGTATCTATGCCGGAGATTTATTTGGCAATATATGGTCTTTCGACCTGTCCAGCAGCAACACTTCTTTTTGGAGCAGTGAATACGGTTCGTCCAGTAATCCCCAGCCATTATTTGTTGCTGAAGTTTCAGGCGTCACCCAGCCAATCACCTCGGATTTAAAGGTTAAAAACCACCCCAACGCCGCTGGATATCTAATCTATTTTGGCACTGGCAAGTATCTCGGCAAAAGCGATCTCACCGACACTAACCCGCAGACTTTTTATGCGATCTGGGACCGCGCAACCAATGGTGCCAATGGCTTTACCCGCGACAGGCTCCAGGCGCAAACCATCACTACCCACAATGCCCCGGCCTCCGATCTGCGCGCGCGAGTGGTATCTGAGATACCCATTGTCTGGGACGACGGCAGCAACCCGGTGAGTGCCGAGGAGAAGCTAGGCTGGTATATAGACCTGCCTGAGTCTGGAGAGCGAGTGCACCAGGCACCGACGCTTCGCGATGGCCGGGTAATTTTTGTTACCGTCACTCCAGCCAGTGACCCCTGCGCCGGTGAGGGCACCAGCTGGCTAATGGAAGTCGATGGTACCAATGGAGGCCGTCTCAATGAGTCGGTATTTGACTTTAATAAGGACCGCTCATTCGACGATGGCGACCTGATTAATGTGGGCGATATAGATGGCGATGGTGAAGACGATATGATTCATGGCTCTGGTATCCAGCGCATTAATGCCGGCATTCTCTCCCGCCCCGGCATTATCAACCACCCGGATGGGCGCACCGAGTCCAAATATGTCACCACCTCAAAAGGCAAGGTCGAGTCTATTCTTGAGGACTCCGGCCGCAATCGCCAAACCCCCTGGCGGGAAATTCGCTGATAAATGATTGAATTATGAAATGAAAAGGCACAGCCAAATGAATATAAAGCGCGACAAAACAATCACCAGCCTATTGCTGGTTATAGCATCTCTGCTTTCTCTGCACAGCAGTGCGGCAGAGCCAGAGATAGACCCAGATTGGCAGAGATATACAGTGGTGCTGAGTTTTGTCGACCCTTTAGCTCGCCTTGTAGTGGCCGGCGATCGCGAGTTTACCCTGCCCTATAACACCCCAATCTCCAATAGCAATGGGCAGGCAATTGCCATCGCCAACCTTAAGTCGGGAGACAGAGTCTGGTTATATCTGGATAACTCAGTGACAGATAAGGGCCCGACCCAGGCCAGGCGCATAGAGCGGATAAAACAATGAATAAACAGCGCAAACCCTATAAAAAACCACCACAGGGTATGAGCCTGATTGAGTTAATGGTCGCGCTGGTAATTATTGCCATTATCTCCTCAGTGGCCTATCCCAGTTACCAGAGTCATATGGCAGGCGCCAGACGAGCAGATGCCCAGGCCGTACTAATGGAAGCAGCCCAGTATATGGAGCGCTTTTACACCGAAAATAATCGCTACGACCAGGACACCTCAGGCACAGCAGTAGCTCTGCCAGCCCAGCTTACAGAGTCCCCCAGAGACACCGGCATCAAATCCTACGATATAGCCGTCCAGGCCTCCACAGCGAGTACCTATACCTTGCGCGCCACCCCCAAAAATAACCAGACCGGCGACGGCTTTTTAGAGCTAACCAACAGCTTCACCAAGTCCTGGGACGCAGACAATAGCGGCAGTATCGGAGCAGGCGAATCCACCTGGAGCAAATACTAAAAAGCCCCAGTTTACACTGAGGCTTTTAAAATTATGGTGCCCGGTCTCGGACTAAACGCAGAGCGTTTTGGGCGCACTCGCTCGCGAGGGCGGGGCGCAGCCCTGAGCGCAGCGCGCGAATCCATCGAACGTTCGATGACTCTCTTACAGAACCAAAAAAGCCCCAGTTTACACTGAGGCTTTTAAAATTATGGTGCCCGGTCTCGGAATCGAACCAAGGACACGAGGATTTTCAATCCTCTGCTCTACCAACTGAGCTAACCGGGCGTCGCAAACTGTTTGTAGCCAACTTGCGAGAGGCGCGTATTAAAGCGTTTGAATAGCAGTTCGTCAAGGGTTATTCGGTAGGCGGGACGTATCCTTCAGCCTGATCGACCTGTTCGCCAGCAAAGAACTTTTCGCGCTGCTCAGAGAGATAGGTTCGGGCTGTTAAATCCATCATATTCAATCGCATTTCATTAATTAGAGTAGTCTGATGGGTCATCCAGTCGGCCCAGGCCTGCTTGGAAATATTGTTAAAGATTTCCTCACCTTTAGGACCTGGAAATGGCGGTGTATCCAGCCCGGGCAATTCTTGCTTAAGTTTGCGACATAAAACCATACGCGCCATACCTTGATCTCCAGTTTGAAATTCAGTGCTTTAAAGTTCAGTGCTTAAGGGTGCAACAGCGCCACAATTGGCGCTGGCATGCCTAATGATAGTGGATTCTGCGGGTTATACCAGACCTGATGACTGCCCTCTGCAACACCACAGCTGCGATCGCGAGCATTGACCACCACAGGCTGATAATCAAGATGAAAATGACTAAAGGTATGCCGTTTAGCCGGTTGAACCTGTTGATCCACCAACTCCAGTCCAAGTTTGGCACAGCTGTCTGCAATATGTTCCAGGGATTCGACCTGAGGCAACACCCACAGACCACCCCAGAGACCAGAGGGAGGGTTCTGCTGCAGCAGCAATTCCCCCCGTTCATTGTGAATTAATAAAAAGCAGGTTGTTCTCACCGGTATTTTCTTTTTCGGCTTTTTACCTGGATACTCAGTTTGCCTGCCCTGAGCAAAGGCAACACAGCCAGCAGCCAATGGACACTGGCCACAGGTGGGCGATGATCTGGTGCACAGGGTTGCGCCCAGATCCATCATGGCCTGGGTGTAATCTGCAATGCGCGTCACAGGCGTGTAGGTCTCCGCAATCAGCCATAGCTTTTCCACCACCGCGCTCTTTCCGGGCCAACCCTCGGTGGCAGAAAATCTTGCCAGCACGCGCTTTACATTGCCATCCAATATGGTCGCAGGAATTTTAAAGGCGATAGAACTGATGGCACCAGCAGTGGAGCGACCTATACCGGGCAGCTCACAGAGGCCATCAATGGTGCTTGGAAACTCGCCCTTAGACTTATCAGTCAGCAGCTGTGCTGTCTTGTGCAGATTGCGTGCGCGGGCGTAGTAACCAAGCCCGGTCCAGTGATGCAGTACATCATCCAGAGGTGCGGCCGCCAGTGCCTGGACATTGGGAAAGCTGTCCATAAAACGTTCAAAATAGGGAATAACAGTGCTGACCTGGGTTTGCTGCAGCATAATCTCAGAGACCCAAACCCGATAGGGATTTATATCCCGCTGCCAGGGCAGATTGCTGCGGCCATGCTCATCAAACCAGCTGAGAACCGCCTGCTGAAAATCTGCTGGTTGCATTAGTTAAGCTTGCGCTTAAGTAGGTCATTGAACAGGTTCTTTAAGGGATCCTGCTCCTTGTCTGAGTTGCGCAGCAGTTGCTCACCCAGTTTTTCAAAGGCAGTATTTTTCAGCAGGTCTTTAAGCACTCGCTCATCGGGCTTGCAGTTAGCAGAGCTACCATCCAGTGTGCCCTTACAGACAAAGGGTATTTGACGATTCTGTAATCGTTTATTAACCGAGCAACCATTGCTACTGGTGGTCTCTGCATCCAGTCTGGCATTGGCTTTGATACTGTAGTTCTGTTTAGCCAGCCCAATGGTTCCGCGGCCAAGAATATTCAGATTGCCGGTAGCAGTGCTGTACCCAGTAATCTCCAGGTTACCCTGGCTCAGCTGAAATTTGCCGCGCAGATCCTCCAGTTGAGTGCCTGGAGGCCAATCCTGGCGGTCCTGCGGGGAGCGGCCAAAAAGCGCCGCCGCATTACAAAACGTTTGCTCAATATTTAAATCGGCGTAGCTGGGCGAGCGCAGTTCAAACTGGCCAGCCCCAGTGAGAGACTTAAGCATACTGTTTAAAGAGTTACCGGAACCCTGGACATTAACATCCATATTTAACAGCCCGGTAAGCGCAGCAGAGTCAGCCAAAGCAGGCAGTGCCTGAGCCATATCTATGCCACTCAACGAAGGTTGCAAGGCAAAGCTGGGTGTTGATGAGCGCATATCTAATTTGGCGATAGCATTGACCTGACCATCAAAAACATCCGCATTTAGGGATGTCAGTCTTAATACCCGCTGATTGCCAAATACATTGCTATAAAAGTTCTCAATACTGAAATCATTAAATTCAATTCTGCCCAGGTTGACCTCAACCTGACTGCTGCCCTGCCAGATTGCAAATGGAATAGCCAGAGGGGCAAACAGGCCACTGTTATTGCCATCGCTATTTGCCGCGGGTAAATAGTCCCCGGCGCGCAGCACATCGCCTGACACCAATGTAGTCAGGCTATTAATGGAGTGATCTATTGTCACATCCACATCAAATGTCTGGCCATCCACAGATAATTGACCAATAAATTTTGATGCAGCCTCAGTATCCAGAGTAAAGCTGGTCTCCAGACTCAGGTCAGTGAGCGCAGCTGGCACCAGAGTTTTGGGCGGAGTTAGCAGGGGTACCATAGGTTGTAATGATGCCATTAGCTGCTTTAAGTCAAAGCTATTGGTCTTTAGGTTACCCTGCATAAAGGCGCCATTATCGCTGGCACTCAGCTCGCCATACAGCCTTATGCTGTCTAGGCGCAGTTCCAGATCATCCAGGCTAAGCCGTTGCATATTCCGGCCATCCAGTTGCACAGCCATGTCTGTATCCAGAACAAACTTGCGTCCGCCAAATGCGCTGGCCGATGCAGATATAGGAAATGTATTGCCCTGCAGTGACAGGTTTTTGGTAGACAGCTGAATATTATTAAATTGCAGCCTTGCGCTATTGGCTGGAAACCATTGCAGGCCGCCATCCACAATCCGCACAGAGCTAAGCTGAAGTTGCTCTATACCGCCACCGAGACTTAGCAGCTGAGTCCAGTTAGTGGCCAGCACCAGGCTCTTGGCAGAGCCAGAGACTGAGGTCTGATCGCTAACAGAAATATCAGCTATGGAGATACCGGGTTTAGGAAAGAACTGCCAGACGAGATCGCCTCTGATAGAGACATCCCAACCCTGTTCTCGGGCCAGAGACTCAATGTCCGACTTATAGCCATTGATATCGACGACAAATGTGACATAGATTACTGCGATTGCAAATAACGTCACCACTGGGAGCAGGCCAACGGCCAGCCATTTCAATAATTTTTTCACTATGACCATCGTTCAAGGGTTGCTCTGCGGAGGCTTATATTACCTGAAACAGAACAACCCTTAAACATTGATGGACGGCTGGGGTTTTAGAAAGAGTAATTAGCTCTTATGCCCAGATTTCTTCCCGCCATGGGTACTTCGTTTTTAACAAATGAGCTGTGGTTTCTGGCCACTTCATCCAGCAGATTCTTGCCGAAAACTGACAGCGTCAGGTTGTGCCTTCCGCCCAATTCAATGGTTTTGGATAGATTGACATTTAATACCTGGAATCCGTCAGTGACAGTTTCATTGTCTGCGATATCATTTTGTCTCTTCGCATCTTTGAAAGACAGTGCCAGCTTTAAGTCATCTTCGGTGTACGCAACCTTAATTAGATTTCTCTTTGGCGTGATACGCGGAACATAGGATCCATCCGAGAACTTGGCTGAGATAGAATCCTGAGCAAATGACATCGCTAGCGAACCGCGAGCAAGGGTAAAGATTTTACCTATCTCTAATTCATAGCCATCAAATTCGGCGTTCCGCTGAACATAATTGGCCAAAATTAACCCACCATGTTCTTCATCACCATGCTCATCATGGTCTTCTTCGGTTTCATCTAACAGGTATATGTAGTTATCTACATCATTTTGGAAGAAGGCCAGAGTCGCGTAGAAGCCATCGTTTTCATAGTTCAAAGTCAGATCAATATTATTGGACTGCTCAGACGCTAAATTGATATTGCCTACTTCTTCTCGCCCTGTAGCCAGGTGAGGGCCATTCATCAATAACTCTACAGCTGTGGGTGCTCGTTCCACGCGGGCAAGGCCCAGGCTGATATCGAATGCATCATTGATATCTTTACCAAGGCTCAGTGCAAAGCTGGTGTTGTTAATATCCTTGTTAAAGTACTCCATGTCTTCATCGTGCTCATCTCCATGCTCTTCTTCAGCATGATCTTCGTCATGGTGGTCCTCATCGTGCTCGTCTTCATGATCCCCATCATGGTCCTCGTCATGCCTAATAGAGCCACTGCGCGAGATTTGATCATGCCTAACACCAAAGTCGAGGTGAAAAAGATCAAACTCTTTGCTTATATAATAGCCCAGAGTGATTTCTTCATTTTCAGTTGGGTTGATAAAGGCCTCTTCACCAATCACCGAAATATCCTCTTCTACAAAATTAACAACCAGCTTTTGAGAGAGACTATCGTTGCCTAGATCAAATATGGCACCGTATTCTTGGCTATCATTTTTAAACTCAGTGGGCCCTTCCGCATGATGCTCGTCGTCGTGCCCCTCTTCGCCTTCATGCTCACCTTCATGCTCTTCTTCCATCTCAGCATGTTGTTCAATCAGGGAATAGTCAGTGTCTCTAAAGAAGTAATCTACTTTCTTTAACAGAGATCCACCCAGTTTATAAGAACCTTCTAAATTAAAAACCTTGGACTCTGTGCGGGCAAATATTCTTTCGCCTTCATGGGATTCTTCACCTTCGTGGGCTTCGTCCTCATGTTCCTCGTCTTCATGGTCGTCACCCTCATGCTCATCGTGACCGCCATGACCTTCGCCATGGAAAGGAATGCCATAGACAGATTCAGTATCGGAATAGGAAATTCCAAAGAAACCCCAGTCGCCAGCCTTAGACAGCCCTAATCTTGTTGAGGTAGATGCTGTGTCAGAATTAGCCAGGTATCCCAGATCCTCTTCGTGCGCCTCATCTTCGTGCTCGTCATGATCATCGTCATGATGGTCCTCATCGTGCTCGTCTTCATGTTCCTCATGGTCTTCTTCAGCATGCAGCACAGCACCGTCGGGAATTTCAAAGTTTTCAAACTGCGAATCTTTATAGGAAAACGACAGGTTAAGCCCGCCAATATTGTTGCGATAAGATAGGTTGTGAGAGTCGCCGTCGTTAACTGACTGAGCCTCTAACCCCAGTTTAAACTCAGACTGTAAAATATCTTCCCGAGCAATAGTATTATCAACAATATTCACGATACCGCCGATAGTGCCGTTGGAATACAGCAGAGAAGATGGCCCTCTAATCACTTCAATTTGCTGGATATCGTTCATATCAACCTCATTGATATGATCAGGTCCTAGGCCGGATACATCTCTGACAACAATGCCATTATTAAGTATCTTTACTCGGCTTCCAGACATGCCCCGGATAATAGGTTGGCCTACAGCCGCACCATAATCGCTGGTGGAGAGTCCAACCAGATCATCGAGACTGGAACCCAGGCTCTGACTTCCGTCATTAGCAATGGACTCACCAGAAATAATATGCAGTGGGTTTGAAATCTCATCCACTGTGGAATCGATTAACGATGATCTAACAATAATTTCTTCAATTTCCTGAGCGGCAGCACTGCAGGACAAACCAATCAGACAGGCCGACAGGGATAACTTAAAAGCAATAGGCTTTTTGGTATTCATAATTTTTCCTCTAAAAATAATGTCCACGCCAAAAACTCGACGCGAATTCGTCCCACAGGGGGAATGCAAACTATTTAGAGGATCTGTGGGGGCGCCCTGGCGAGCTGGCGACCAGTGATATGGCTTGTTGCAGCCTGGTCGTTATGGACAATACTGGGTGCTGTAACTCTGGTTACATAGGTTTTGCTGTTTTCAGCTGCAACTGCTGCCGCTGAATGCTGCAGCACAGAGACCGAGCAGCTACTTTCCTGGTGGTCGTCATGATTATGAGCAGACGCCGTCACTGACCCGAGACCAATAATCAGGCACAGCGCGAAGGCGAATATTGAGTGAAACTGCTTCATAAATTTAATAACGCTCAGACTATCTGAGCCGAATATTCTAGCCTTTTTTTGTACTGTAGCAAGAGTTAATTTGCAGTATAATGCCGCCTCAACATGGACAGCATGGAGAAACCCATGGCCGATCGTACAGCCACAGTGACGCGCAATACCCTCGAATCGCAAATTACCATCAGTGTAAACCTGGATGGCACCGGGCAGGCAAACCTGCAGACGCCGGTACCCTTTCTGAACCATATGCTGGATCAAATTGCCCGTCATGGTTTAGTGGATCTGGATATTCAGGCCACCGGCGACACCGAGATTGACGATCACCACACCGTGGAAGATGTTGGTATCACCCTGGGTATGGCTGTCGCTGAGGCTATTGGTGACAAAAAAGGTCTGGCCCGTTATGGCCACGCCTATGTGCCTCTGGATGAAGCTCTGTCTCGCGTGGTTATGGACTTTTCAGGCCGTCCCGGACTTATTATGAAAGCCGACTTTGTGCGCAGCCATGTAGGCGGCTTTGATGTCGATCTTACCCGTGAATTTTTTCAGGGCTTTGTTAACCACGCTCTGGTCAGCCTGCATATAGATAATCTGCGCGGCGCCAATGCACACCACCAGGTGGAGACTATTTTTAAGGCCTTTGGTCGCGCCCTGCGCATGGCAGCCACTGCCGACGAGCGCATGGCCGGTGTAATGCCCTCTACCAAGGGTACGTTGTAAGCGTACCCTGTCTTTTAGCACGGTTTAAACTATGAGTGATTTTCGCAGCCATATTGCGGTGATTGATTATGGAATGGGCAACCTCCATTCTGTGGGCAAAGCATTGGAGCACGTGTGCCCAGGCGCCAAAGTATCCATTACCTCAGATCCAGCTCTGGTTGAGGATGCCGATCGGGTTGTGTTTCCCGGTGTCGGCGCTATCCGCGACTGCATGGGTGAAATTCAGCGTCTCAATGTGGGCGATGTGGTCAGCAATGCCATAAAGGAAAAACCTGTGCTGGCTATCTGTGTGGGTATGCAGGCGCTAATGGAGCACAGCGAAGAAAATGGCGGCGTCAACTGCCTTGGCCTGTTGCCCGGTAAGGTCAAATTCTTTGGCGATACCTTGCAGGACAGTCAGGGCAGCAAGCTCAAAGTGCCCCATATGGGCTGGAACAATGTTCATCAGACTATCGACCACCCGCTATGGCAGGGTATAGAGCAGCACAGTCGCTTTTACTTTGTGCACAGCTACTATGTGACTGCTGAAAATAATCCCCATATTGCCGGCACCTGTGACTATGGTTCGCCATTTGCCGCCGCACTCAGCCATAAAAACCTTTTCGCCGCCCAGTTCCACCCGGAAAAAAGCGCCGAAGCCGGGCTGCAATTGTTGCGTAATTTTTGTGGATGGATGGGTTAGATCCTTCGCTATGCTCAGGATGACTCCGCCCCAACCCACCAACTCCCAAACACAAATATGACAGAAACCACAGACCACCAAACTCTAATCGCCCGGCTTAATAGCGAAACCGCCAAAATTGCCTGGCACGAGCTGCAAAAGCACTATGCCTCAGGCAATGTGCTGGCCGTGGCCACAGGGGCAGACCTGATTAAAGTGGCTATAGCATTACACAGAGACGACAGAGATCAGGTGCAGCAGTGGTTGGACGACGGCTCTGTGGGGCGGGTGCAAGATCAACAGGCCATGGACTGGTACGACAACAATAAGCTACTCTGGGCACTTGTTATTCCGCCCTTTGTGCTGGTGCAGGAAATAGAATAAAAAACAGGAAGAGGTGAAACGTGGATTTAAATAATAAAGTTGCAGTAGTTACTGGTGGAGCATCAGGTCTGGGTCGCGCAGCCGCCCAGGAGCTTTCGGATCGCGGTGCGATTTTGGTGATTATCGATATGAACGCCGACGCCGGCGCCACTGCAGTAGAGGAGCTGGGTGCCAGCAAAACCCATTTTATAGCACTGGATGTATCCAATGGCCCGGATGTTGAGGCGGCCTTTGATAAAATACTCGCCGATCTGGGCCGGGTTGATGTCTGTGTAAACTGCGCTGGTATTGGCATAGCAGCCAAGACCATTGACCGCGAAGGCAACCCCCACAACCTAGACCATTACCGCAAGGTTATCGAAGTTAACCTTATTGGTACCTTTAATATTTCCCGCTGCGCAGCCGCCGCTATGGCACGTAACGAGCCAGATGAGAAAACCGAGCGCGGTGTGATTGTGCACACTGCATCCATTGCCGCCTTTGATGGCCAGATGGGCCAGGTGGCTTACTCAGCAACCAAAGGCGGTATTGTCGGCATGACATTACCCATGGCCAGAGACCTGGCCGCTGTAGGCATCCGCATCAATACCATTGCTCCCGGCGTAATGGCCACACCATTAATGCTCGGTGCCCCTCAGCAGGTACAGGACGGTATTGTCTCTGGCATACCTTTCCCCAAGCGTCTGGGCGAACCCTCAGAGTTTGGCCAGCTAGTGGTGCATATGGTGGAGAATAGCTATCTCAATGGCGAGACCATCCGCCTGGATGGCGCGGTGAGAATGCAGCCCCGCTAGTGATTATCCGTCAAGCAACTGACGCCGACTTCGATGCTATCTGGCCGATTTTTCACCAGATAGTATCGGCGGGCGACAGCTATGCCTACCCGCCAGACACCAATCAGACCCAAGCCCGGCATCTGTGGATGGCGGTGCCAGCCGCAACCTATGTGGTCGAGCAAGATGGCCAGATTTTGGGCACCTACTATATTAAAGCCAATCAGCAGGGCCCCGGCGCCCATGTGTGCAACTGCGGCTATATGGTGGCTCGTGCCGCTCGCGGCCAGGGCCTGGCTTCAGCTATGTGCGAACACTCGCAAAAAATCGCCATGGAAATGGGTTTCAGTGCCATGCAGTTTAATTTTGTGGCTTCGACTAACCAGGGAGCGATAAGGCTATGGGAGAAACTGGGCTTTGCAACCGTAGGGCGATTGCCCAAGGCATTTAAACATCCTGTGGAAGGTAATGTGGATGCGCTGGTGATGTATAAGTGGTTGGTACAAGAGTCTCCCTAACCCCGCTGCAACCATTCCACAACCTCTTCCCGGGGCCCCCTAAACACCACCAGTTCTTTCTTCTTTTCCAGCTGATAGCTATACATAGGGTCGTAATAATCTCTGGTAATCCCGGCTAACCAATCGCGATGACTGGCAAAATTATCCCCATGCTGCACCTCAATCGCCGCATCCATCGACGCCAACAGCTCCTTGGTGCGCTGACCCCCCAGCCGTTTTTGCACCCGCAACAAACTCTCACGCAGATAGCTGGCAAACTCCTGCTCACCAGTAGCGCCAAAAAACGCCATGGTTTTTAAATAACGCTCCACCACATATTCCTGCCACAGCCGCTCAAGCCGCTCCTCAAAGTCCATCTCAATCACCACAAACTGGCTTGCCGCCATGCGGTCAGCAAAATAATGGGGAATATGCCGGGCACCAATATTGCGGCTCTCATCCTCAAGCACCACCATGGATTGGGGGTGCTGGTCTTCGACCTTTAGCAGGTCAATAGCAATGCGGTTTTCAAAATCAATCTGCGCCGGCTGTTCGTCCAGAGGTCGCCCAAAACTCGATCCCTTGTGGTTGGCGGCACCCTCAAGATCCAACCCAGTGGGCAGCGCCTGAATAATCTCGGTTTTCCCGGTGCCGGTCATACCAGACAGAATAGTAAACATATTATTAGCGCAGTAATTACTCAAATACTGGTGCAGAAACCCGCGCAGCGCCTTATAGCCGCCCTCAACTTTGGGACAGTCAATCCCAGCCTCAGCCAGCCACTCCTGAGTAAGCTGCGAGCGCAGTCCGCCGCGCGCGCAGTACAGCACCCCATTGGGATTGGCCTGCATAAAATTCTGCCAGGCCTGCAGCCGCTGCTGCTTAATCTCGCCATTAACCAGCTCGTGCCCCAGTTCAATAGCAGATTGCTGACCATTATTTTTGTAATGAATGCCCACCTGATGACGCTCATCATCATTTATCAATGGCAGATTAGTCGCAGATGGCAGGGCGCCAGACAAAAACTCCACCGGTGCACGCACATCAATCATGGGAGTATCGTCCAGCAGCAGCTGCCGGTAATTATTAATCAGCGGCAAGCTCAAGAATTCACCTTGATCATAGGCGCCGAATCAGCCCTAACCAACTCGCCAATGGGTTGGGCATAACAGCCAGCTCGGGCGAGTAGCTGTGCAACCTCATCAGCAGCCTCAGGCCTTACTGCCACTAGCAAGCCACCGCTGGTTTGCGGATCGCAGAGCAAGGTCTGGCTCTGACTATCCGTGCCCTCAAGTGTCGCACCAATACTCTCCCAGTTGCGTCCACTGCCACCGGGCACACAGCCCTGGGCCAGATAGTCCAATACAGCACTGTCCAGCACCGGCACCTGACTGAGATTTACCACTGCCGACAACTCACTGCCCTGACAGATCTCCAGCAGATGGCCCAGCAAACCAAAGCCAGTGACATCGGTAATCGCGGTCACACCATCCACCGCAGCCAACTCAGTGCCTACCTTATTAAGCTTCATCATATTATCCACCGCCAGCCGGGCATGCTGGGGCAGCAACTTACCCTGTTTCTCCGCTGTGGTCAGAATACCCACGCCCAGCGGCTTGGTTAAAAACAACTGATCGCCCACAACCGCGGTACTGTTTTGCTTAAGCTGCCGTAAATCCACCCGCCCAGTCACCGCCAGCCCAAATATGGGCTCTGGCGAATCAATAGAATGGCCGCCCGCCAGATGAATTCCCGCCTCACCACAGGCATGGCGCCCGCCATCAATCACCTGCTGCGCCACCTCAGCGGGCAGACTATTGATCGGCCAACCAAGAATGGCAATGGCCATCATCGGCGTGCCGCCCATGGCATAGATATCACTGATCGCATTGGCCGCAGCCACCCGCCCAAACTCAAAGGGGTCATCCACAATCGGCATAAAGAAATCAGTGGTACTAATAACCCCAGTGCCATCCCCCAGATCATAGACTGCGGCATCATCTCTGGTGCTATTGCCCACCAGTAGGCGGGCATCAGCTGGCGCCACAAAGTCAGTTTTAAGGATAGTTTCCAGCACGCCAGGGGCAATTTTGCAGCCACAGCCAGCGCCGTGGCTGTATTGGGTCAGTCTTATTTGGTTATCGGACATGGGCTCTTTTACAGGCTAACTATTAAGAGCTGTAGATTACTTGTTTTACTGGGGCTTTGCATAAGTATGTTGAGCTATTCAGTATTGGGCAATATTTTACAGTTTCATGATTGCACAATTGCCCTCACTAGGGCCAACCATCGTCTACACTTATTTCAATAACTTTTAATAACTCAGAAAACCGTCTTTAGGAGGCAGACAATGAGAGGATTCAAACTCACCTACTTTGATTTTGATGGGGGTCGGGCAGAACCCGCCCGGTTGGCACTTAAATTAGGCGGTCTTCGATTTGAGGATGTCCGAATCCCGATTCCCGAGTGGGACCAATACAAAGATCAGTTTCGCTATCGTCAGTTACCGGAGTTTGAAGTTGACGGCAGGTGGCTCAATCAGTCCAATGCCATAGCGCGGTATATTGGGCAGCTTACCGGGTATTACCCAGAGGACCCATGGGAGGCGGCGCTCTGTGACGCCATAGTCGACACAGTCGATGACACCATGAAGCGACTGGTCGATACATTCACCATGCCCGAGGAAGAGAAAAAGGCAGTGCGGGAAGAGCTGGTTGCAACCACCTTGCCACTGTTTTTATCAGGCCTAAATCAAAGCTTGCTGGAAGAGGGCGGCACCTATTTTGCCGACGACCATCTGAGCATCGCAGACCTAAAAGTCTATGTGATGGTATAGCATGAATTTTCCAAGAAGAGTGATTTTGCGATGTAAAAGAGTGTAGTCCTATGTTGGTTCTTTGTCATCCATCATCCTTGCTATGCTTCTCGTTTGCAGTACTCCCGCGGCGTCAGCCCAGTCCAGTGCTTAAACGCCCGGGTAAATGACCGCGGCTCTGAAAACCCCACAATATCTGCCACCTTCTCAACCGATAGCCTTTCATTCACCAGTTTGTGAATGGCTACCTCCCGTCTTAGATTGTCCTTAATCTTTTGGTAGCTTGTGGCGCTCTCCTTTAGGCGCCGGTGCAGTGTCTGGCTGCTTACTCCCAACTCTTTAGCCAACTCATGGATAGGTGCAAATACCAGCCTGTCCGGATGGCGCTGGCCAATTATCCTCTCTATCTGTGCTTCCAATGTGCTATCTGATCCGGGAATGGTCATTACATCTGCAGGTGCGTTCTGCACATAGGTGGCCAGCTCCTGGTCGGAGCGCACCAGAGGTTTATCCAGATACTGGGCGTCAAAAATCAGCCGGTTGGCGCGGCGATTAAACTGCAGTTGGCTGGGGAACATTATCTGCAGCTCGCTGCGGTGGGCTGGGGCCTTAAAGGTAAAGTGGGTTTCTTGCAGGCGGATGGGCTCGCCTATATACCAGCTGGGAAAGCGGTGCCAGATTACCAGCCAAAACTCGGCCATAAAGTGCTCTGGGTCGAGCTGGGGTTGGTCCATGGTAAAGCTGAGCACGGCATTGCCATCGGCCTGGCTGAGGTGCATGGGGATATCATTGCTCACCAGGTTGTAGAAGTTAACCGCCTTTTCTAGTAGCTCGCCCAAGGTGCTGCAGTGGCTGACCAGCTCGGCCATGGTGGCAAACAGGCCCACTTTGCAGTTGTTGTGGGTAAAGCCCATAAACTCATCGTCCAGTGTTTCCTGCACTGTCTTAAATAATCTCGCTACCTGGTCTGTATGCACCCGCTGGTTGGGCTGGCCCATCACGGCGGGGTTAATACCTGCCCGTTCCAGTGCCTGTTGCTGGGGAAGGTTATTTTGTCGTAGCCCATGCATGCAGCTAATCACATGATGGTTGCAAATGGTGGCCATTGCATTGCTCTTAGTGGCGGTTGTTATTGCTGGTTATGTGGGTATTCATGCCTCTGGGAACAGCCCGGGCATCCACTGCCCTGCCAAGGAGGCTGGAAATGCGATTCTTAAGGGGGCACGTGTGCTTGCGGAGGTTATAACCCCAGCATCCTGCAGCGTGGCTACAATTCGGCGTGCTTGGCGATCACCTGTTTCCACTATGGAAGGCACCTGGCTGCGAGGAAGTTCGCCGCGATACAGAATTGCATCTAGAAGGTTGCCTGCTTTTGGCGGCAAGTTGCCTATACGGCTTTCTTCGTCTGCCCAGCGTTGAATGCGCGCATGCAACCTGCCAGGTTGGACCAGTTGTTCCATAAAGCTGATCTGGTCTATGCAGGTTTGTAAAAAGAATGTGGTGAATTCAGCTAGCGCCTTTTCGCTGCGACTTCCGCGGCCATCACTGTCGCCCTGTCGAGGTTGGTCGCAGCCAACCAGCAATCGTTTATAGGTTGCGTCCTGTCTTGCCAGTCCGCGTGCAATAGACCATATGCCGCCGGTATCTAACGCATCTTTGAGCATGGCGTAAGACATAAGTCGCGCCACTCGGCCATTGCCATCAACAAAGGGGTGTATCCATAGCAGGCGATGGTGGGCCGCTGCTGCTGAGACTATGGTTTCGGCTTTTTGTAACCGCCCATACACCTGTTCAAAGCGTTTGAGAAAGCGTGGCACGGCGCCGGCACTAATCGGGATATGGTGCCCCACCTGAACATCCCTGGAGCGTAATTCTCCGGGTATAACCTGAACAGATTCGCCAGATTCTGGGTGTTCCACCCAGAGCAAATCGTCGGGTAGCAACTCACCAAACCGTTTATGGATTTCACAGATGCCTTGCAGTGAAGCGGCTCGCCCTGTCAGACCGTTGTTATCAATCCATGTTTGCACCAGCACATGGGCGCGGGCTTCCTGCTGTAAATCTCTTTTCCGTGGTTCGTTGCTGTAGTCTTCACGCATGGCGCGCTCAATATCCACAGGATGGGTATCGTGGCCCTCAATGAGGTTTGAGTAGTAGCAGTTCATTGCGCGAACCAGTTCTGCCAGGGCCATTACAACCCCATCCGGCAGGCTGCTCCGAAACCCGGCTGATTTTGCCGCAAGCTCTAGCGCCAATTCAATTAATGCAGGGCGATGGCTGGAGCTATCGCCTATTTGCAGTGGTTCCATTATGGCTATGGACTCATCTCGATCTATGGCTGTTTTCATGTCCGCTTTCATGTCCGGTTAGATTATGAATATAATTATTATATAACAAGAACTTATATAATTTAATCTAATTTATTGTCCATATATATGTCCGATTTAATGTCCGGTACTATGCGGACTTCAGGTCAATCCCTATCAAAACAAAATACTGTGCTGGCCGGCTCTAAGGCTTGCTGCTGCAGAGAAGTTGTATTGTCGTAGCCCATGCATGCAGCTAATCACATGGTGGTTGCAAATGGTGGCCATCGGCTACCTCTTAACGACATAATTTGTGAGTTTAAAGTGGATTTATACCATTAAATGCCTCTTAAGTGGAATTAATTTGGCAATAAATGTGAGTTTTGCTGTTAAAAATAGACCTACTATTAACTACAGCAGTGCTGCATAGTGCATCAATTAAACATCACGCCGGAGTTGAGATGGCAGATAAAAACAATATGGCTGATTGGCAACAGCTGGCAACCAAAGAGCGCAAAGGCGCATCGCCGGATGATTTGCTGTGGCAAACGCCTGAGGGCATTGAGGTTAAACCGCTGTATACCGCGGAGGATACTGCTGGCCTTGAGCATATGGACAGCTTGCCGGGTTTTGCGCCCTATAAGCGCGGTCCCAAGGCCACCATGTATGCAGGCCGGCCCTGGACTGTGCGTCAGTATGCGGGTTTCTCTACCGCTGAAGCGTCTAATGAGTTTTACCGAAAGAATCTGGCTGCGGGTCAGCAAGGCTTATCTGTGGCCTTTGATCTGCCCACTCACCGAGGCTATGACTCTGATCACCCGCGAGTGGTTGGCGATGTAGGCAAGGCCGGTGTGGCCATTGATTCTGTCGAGGATATGAAGATTCTCTTCGATGGTATTCCACTGGATAAGGTGTCTGTATCCATGACCATGAACGGTGCTGTGCTGCCGGTGATGGCCAGTTATATAGTAGCCGCCGAAGAGCAGGGCGTGGCGCCGGAGCAGCTGGCGGGCACACTACAAAACGATATTTTAAAAGAGTTTATGGTACGCAATACCTATATCTACCCGCCAGAGCCGAGCATGCGGGTGGTGTCGGATATTATTGGTTACACCGCTAACCATATGCCCAAGTTTAATTCTATCTCTATCAGTGGCTACCATATGCAGGAGGCGGGAGCCACCAATGTGCAGGAGCTGGCCTATACCATTGCCGATGGTATTGAATATGTACGCACGGCGATAAACAGTGGCATGGATGTAGATAAGTTTGCCCCGCGGCTGTCGTTCTTTTTTGCTATTGGTATGAACTTCTTTATGGAGATTGCCAAGTTGCGAGCGGCGCGGATTTTATGGGCGACGCTAATGGAAGAGAAATTTGCGCCCAAGGATGACCGCTCTCTGGTGCTGCGCACTCACTGCCAGACCTCTGGTGTCAGCCTGACCAGTAAAGACCCCTACAACAATGTAATGCGCACCACTATCGAGGCTATGTCTGCGGTACTGGGTGGCACTCAGTCACTGCATACCAATTCCTTTGATGAAGCATTGGCTCTGCCCACGGAGTTTTCTGCGCGCATTGCCCGTAATACCCAACTGGTAATTCAGGAGGAAACAGGCATTACCAATGTGGTGGATCCATTGGCTGGTTCTTACTATGTGGAATCACTGACCGATGAGCTAGTGCAAGCTGCCCGCAAAATAATTGATGAGGTGGAAGAGCTGGGCGGTATGACCAAGGCCGTTGAAACTGGTTTGCCCAAGCTGCGCATTGAAGAGGCTGCGGCTCAGCGCCAGGCCCGCATTGACCGCGGTGAAGAGGTGATTGTTGGGGTGAATAAATACCAGCTTGAGGTAGAGCCTGAGGTGGATGTGCTGGATATTGATAATAGTGCAGTGCGGGAATCTCAGGTGGCGCGCCTTGAGCAGGTGCGCAGTTCCAGAGATGCCCAGGCCTGTGAGCAGGCACTGGAGGCATTAAAGCAGGGTGCGGCGTCTGGTGAAAATCTATTGGCTCTGGCGGTCAATGCGGCCCGGGCTAGAGCGACTGTGGGTGAGATATCTGATGCTTTGGAAGCCCAATGGGGTCGGCATAAGGCAACGCAACGTTCGATTAGTGGTGTCTATGGCGCCGCCTACGAAGGGGATGAGGGATTTATGACTATTAAAAACAAGGTAGAAGCCTTTGCCGAAAACCATGGCCGCCGCCCACGTATGTTGGTGGTGAAAATGGGGCAGGACGGCCATGATCGCGGTGCCAAGGTAATTGCCACTGCCTTTGCCGATCTGGGTTTTGATGTGGATGTGGGGCCTATGTTCCAGACGCCGGAAGAAGCGGCTCAGCAGGCAATTGAAAATGATGTGCATATAGTGGGCGTGTCTTCGCAGGCGGCGGGGCATAAGACATTGGTGCCTCAGTTGATTGCCAGTCTTAGGGAGCAGGGTGCGGAAGAGATTATTGTGATCTGTGGTGGGGTGATTCCACCCAAAGATTATGACCAGTTACGAGCAGATGGTGTGGCGGCTATTTTTGGGCCTGGGACTAATATTCCTGAGGCTGCGGAAGAGGTGTTGGGGCTTATTGGGTAGATGCCAGCCTGCGCTGGCATGACGGTATATGGGCTGGCATGACGGTATATAGAAATAACGTCACCCCAGCGTAGGCTGGGGTCCACTAAAAAGAGAGAGCAATGAAAGAAATACTGGAGCAATTAGAAGACAAACGCAGCCGCGCCCGTCTGGGTGGTGGCCAAAAACGCATTGATGCCCAGCATGCCAAAGGCAAGCTGACGGCCCGTGAGCGCCTGGATCTGCTGCTCGACGAAGGCAGCTTTGAAGAATGGGATATGTTTGTGGAGCATCGCTGCACCGACTTTGATATGGACCAGCAACATGTGCCTGGCGATGGGGTAGTCATTGGCTACGGCACCATTAATGGCCGCCTGGTGTTTGTGTTTAGTCAGGATTTTACTGTTTTTGGTGGCGCGCTATCCGAGGCCCATGCGGAGAAAATCTGCAAGCTAATGGATCAGGCCATGAAAGTGGGTGCTCCGGTGATTGGCCTCAATGATTCTGGCGGTGCCCGTATTCAGGAGGGGGTGGCTTCTCTGGGTGGCTATGCTGAGGTATTTCAGCGCAATGTGATGGCCAGCGGTGTGATTCCGCAAATTAGTATGGTCATGGGCCCCTGTGCTGGCGGGGCTGTGTATTCGCCGGCTATTACCGATTTTATTTTTATGGTGCAGGACAGCAGCTATATGTTTGTTACTGGGCCTGATGTGGTGAAAACCGTCACCCATGAAACGGTAACTGCTGAAGAGTTGGGTGGTGCTAATACTCATTCCACTAAATCTGGTGTTGCCGATCTGGCTTTTGATAATGATGTGGATGCACTGCACAAGCTGCGTCGCTTTATAAATTATTTGCCGTCGAATAATCGCGAGAAGCCGCCGGTGTGGCCCACGGAAGATTCGGCTGATCGCAAGGATATGTCTCTGGACACTCTAGTGCCCAGCGACCCCAATAAACCTTACGACATGAAAGAGTTAATTCTAAAGGTTGCTGATGAGGGTGAGTTTTTTGAGCTGCAAGTAAGCTACGCGAAAAATATAATTACCGGTTTTATTCGCATTGAAGGGTCAACTGTCGGTGTGGTGGCTAACCAGCCCATGGTAATGGCCGGTTGTTTGGATATTGATGCTTCGCGTAAGGCTGCACGATTTATCCGTTTCTGCGATGCCTTTAATATTCCCGTGCTGACCCTGGTGGATGTGCCGGGCTTTATGCCGGGTACCAGCCAGGAGTATGGCGGCATTATTAAGCATGGCGCTAAGCTACTCTATGCCTATGCCGAATGTACGGTACCCAAGGTTACGTTGATTACTCGCAAGGCTTATGGCGGCGCCTACGATGTTATGGCCTCTAAGCATTTGCGCGGTGATGTGAATCTGGCTTGGCCGACGGCTGAGATTGCGGTGATGGGGCCGAAGGGTGCGGTGGAGATTATTTTCCGCAAGGATATTGGCGATCAGGAAAAGATTGATGCTCGCACTGAGGAGTATCGCAAGAAATTTGCCAACCCGTTTATTGCTGGTAAGCGGGGCTATATAGACGATGTCATTATGCCCCACAGCACCCGCAAGCGGGTGGCGCGGTCTCTGGCGATGCTGAAAAACAAGAGCATAGAAAACCCCTGGCGCAAGCACGGCAATATTCCGCTGTAGGGCTTTATTTTGTCATCCTGAGGAGCAGCGCGACGAAGGATCTCTGGAGTGGTTGCAGCGGGCTTGAATTACTGGCTAACCGCTGTGACACGCCGCAAGTACTTCCCTGTAGGCTCTGCGACAGCATCCCTGCTGTCGACGGTCACAGCGGTTAGCCAGCAACTCAAGCAGTCAGGGTTGGGCAGAGTTTTTTGGGTTATAAAAAACTGTGGTTGTTATTTGGGAATATGCAAAAACTGATAAGAATAAAGTTTTAAGGGTAAAGGGTTTATGTTGAAGAAAATATTAGTGGCCAACCGCGGTGAAATTGCCTGTCGTGTTTTTGCTACTGCCAAGAAAATGGGTATTGCCACTGTGGCGGTTTACTCCGACACGGATGCCGATGCTCTGCATGTGCAGATGGCCGATGAGGCAGTCAATATAGGCCCTGCGGCTTCTGCGCAAAGCTATCTGGTGATTGATAAGATTATTCAGGCCTGCAAAGACTCAGGCGCTGATGCGGTGCATCCGGGCTATGGGTTTCTCTCGGAAAATAGTCTGTTTCGCGATGCGTTAGATGAGGCGGGGATTATCTTTATTGGCCCAGGTAAAAAAGCTATTGAGTCTATGGGGGATAAAATTACCTCTAAGCTGATTGCTGAAAAGGCGGGGGTTAACTGTATTCCTGGTTACACGGATGTGGTTCGCGATGCTGACCATGCGGTTGAGATTAGCGCGGGAATTGGTTACCCGGTGATGCTTAAGGCTTCTGCTGGTGGCGGCGGTAAAGGCATGCGCGTGGCTTGGGATGATGCGGACTGTCGCGATGGTTTTGAGCGTGCCACTAATGAGGCGCGTTCTAGCTTTGGTGATACGCGCATCTTTATTGAGAAATATATTCAACAACCCCGCCATATTGAAATTCAGGTGATGGCCGATGGCTATGGCAATGTGATTTATTTGGGTGAGCGGGAGTGCTCTATTCAACGCCGTCATCAGAAGGTGATTGAGGAGGCGCCGTCGCCGTTTCTTAATGAAGCTACTCGCCAGAAGATGGGTGAGCAGAGTTGTGCGCTGGCCAAAGCTGTGGACTATCAGTCGGCGGGTACGGTGGAGTTTATTGCTGACGCGGATATGAATTTCTATTTTCTGGAGATGAATACTAGGCTGCAGGTGGAGCATCCGGTGACTGAGTTGGTGACTGGTCAGGATCTGGTGGAGATGATGATTCGGGTGGCGGCTGGTGAAAAGCTGGCTCTGGCTCAGGATGATGTAACCCTAACTGGCTGGGCTATGGAGTCGCGGGTCTATGCGGAGGATCCGTTCCGTAACTTTATGCCTTCTATTGGCAGGCTCTCTGGTTATCGTGAACCCGAGGGGGAAGGCGTGCGGGTGGATAGCGGGGTCTATGAGGGTGGTGAGGTTTCTATGCATTATGACCCTATGATCTCTAAGCTGATTACCTATGGCGATAATCGGGAAGCAGCTATTGATCTTATGGTGGATGCGCTGGATGCTTATTATATTCGCGGGGTAAATCACAATATTAGCTTTCTTAATGCATTGATGGTGCACCCGCGATTTGTGGCTGGTGAGCTGACCACTAATTTTATTGCTGAGGAATTTCCCGATGGCTTTAATGCGGATCTGGTGCCGCAAAATAATCCTCATATTGCGGTGGTTGTGGCTGCTGCTGTGCATCAGGAGTATCGTGAGCGGTCGTCGCAAATCTCTGGGCAGTCTGAGGGTCATGAATATCAGGTGCCGGATAATTGGGTGGTGATTACTGGGGCTGAAGAAACTCCTGTGTCTATGACTCTGACTCTGTCTGGCTTTTTGGTGTCGATTGGCAATGAGGATTATTCGGTGGTTACTGACTGGGCTCTGGGTGAGCCTTTGTTTGAGGCTGAGATTAATGGCCAGCCGATAACTGTGCAGGTGGAGCGCTCTGGTTCTGGTTATAAACTGTTTTATCGCGGTGCGGAGATTAATGCTCTGGTGCTGTCGCCTAAGGCGGCGGAGCTTAATAAGTTGATGCTGGAAAAAGTGCCTGCGGATCTGTCGAGGTTTTTGCTCTCGCCTATGCCTGGTCTGCTGGTTAAGCTGGCGGTGAAGGTGGGTGATCAGGTTAAGGCTGGGGAAGAATTGGCGGTGGTGGAGGCGATGAAAATGGAGAATAGTCTGCGGGCTGTTAATGATGGTATTGTGGCTAAAATCTCGGCTGAAGCTGGTGATAGTTTAATGGTGGATCAGGCGATTTTGGAGTTTGAATAGGTCGCACTGTCCTCCTGAGGAGCAGGGCGACGAAGAATCTGCAGCGGGCTTTTTGGGTTATCAAAAGAGTATCTGTGTGGGATCTAATACTCTTAACAAGAGGCATTAAATGTTAGTACAGCAAATACTTGCAGGTGATCGCCGGGCTCTGGCGAAGGCGATTACTCTGGTGGAATCTACCCGGGCTGATCACGGTGAGCAGGCGGTGCGTTTGCTGGCGGAGTTAATGCCCCACACGGGCAAGTCTATTCGCATTGGTGTCTCTGGTGCGCCGGGGGTGGGTAAGTCGACTTTTATTGAATCTCTGGGTAATTATTTAACTGGGCAGGGCCATCAGGTGGCGGTGCTGGCGGTTGATCCAACCTCTGCTGTGAGTGGCGGGTCTATTCTGGGGGATAAAACCAGAATGGAGGCGCTGTCGGTTAATCCTAAGGCCTTTGTACGACCCTCGCCTGCGGGCACTACTCTGGGGGGTGTGACGCGCCGTACTCGGGAATCACTGCTGCTCTGCGAAGCTGCTGGCTATGATGTGATTATTGTTGAGACTGTGGGGGTGGGGCAGTCGGAGACTGCTGTATCTGATATGACTGATATGTTTTTGCTGTTGCTGTCTCCCGGCGGTGGTGATGATTTGCAGGGTATTAAGCGCGGTATTATGGAGCTGGCGGATCTGGTGTTGGTGAATAAGGCTGATGGGGATCAAACAAGTATTGCTAATCAAACGGTGTCTGACTATCGCGGGGCGCTGCAGTTTATGCAGGCGCGCACTCCAAGCTGGACTCCCAAGGTGGATTGCTGTTCGGCGCTTGAGAATCAGGGTGTGGATAAGGCCTGGTCTATTATTCAGGACTTTCGTGAAGCTTTAATCCAGTCTGGTGAATTGGAAACCTTGCGTGCCCAACAGGCGAAAGCCTGGATGTGGGCCGAGACAGCTGAGGCTTTGATTGCTGATTTGCGCAATCATCCTCAGGTTAAGGCTTTGGTGCCAGAGCTAGAGGCTGCGGTGTTAGCTGGGGATATGCCGGCTATAGTCGCGGCTCAGCGGCTTATTGCCCATTACAAATCTGATTAGCGAGTTTATAATTGGCGCTAATTTACCGACGAGCGAAACCAGCATGACTGAAGAAAAGGGTAACAGTGATAATTTGGCGGCTTTACTGGAAGCTAATAAAAGCTATGCTGATACTTTTGACCTGTCCCATTTGTCGTCTCCTCCTGCCAGGCACTTTGCTATTTTGACCTGTATGGATGCCCGTATGGATCCGGCCAAAATCGCTGGTCTGTCTGAGGGCGATGCCCATGTGATTCGCAATGCTGGTGGTCGTGCCAGCGATGATGCGATTCGCTCGTTAATTATTTCCCATAAATTTTTAGGCACCACTGATTGGTTTGTGATTCAGCATACTGGCTGCGGCATGGCCACGGTAACCGATGCTGAGATTGCTCAGTTGCTGGAAGAGGATTTGGAGACTGCGGTGCATAATGGCGAGCTCTGGGAAAACCCTCAACGAGCTAGCAGTGAAAATACCAAGCCGGGCTCTGATCTGGGCCATTCGATTCAGTGGCATACCATTGCTGACTTGCAGAAGTCGGTGCTGGACGATGTGCAAACTATTCAAAATCACCCGCTGGTGCCCAGCCATATTCAGGTCTATGGCTTTATCTATGATGTTAAAACCGGTCAGCTTGGCCGCGTCTCTGCATAGTCTCTCAACGGTTGATGGGGTCCTAAAATAATGAAAAAATTTGGACCAGGCCTGCTGGTTACTGCGGCATTTATTGGCCCCGGTAGTATTGCTACTGCCAGTGCGGCTGGTGCTAATTTTGGCTTTGTACTGCTCTGGGCTCTGCTGTTTTCTCTTATTGCCACTGTTGTTCTCCAGGAAATGGCTGCTCGCCTTGGGCTGGTGACCGGGGAGGGTTTATCTCAGGCTCTGCGCACAACCTTTAATAATCCCGCTCTTAGTCGCGCTGCGGTTCTGTTGGTGGTGGCCGCTATTGGGGTGGGCAATGCTGCCTATGAGGCAGGCAATATCTCTGGCGCGGCGCTGGGTTTACAGTCGCTGCTGCCATTTTCCACCTCTGTCTGTGCGCTGCTAATTGGTGGTCTGGCCGCTCTGTTGCTGGCCGGTGGTGGCTATAAATTACTGGAGCCTATTTTAATTGTTTTGGTGCTGATAATGAGCATGGTATTTGTACTGACCATGCTGATGATTGATCTGGATCTGGGCGCTATGATGGTTGGCTTATTTAAACCCAGTATGCCCAGCGGTTCGGCACTGACTGTTGTTGCGCTGATTGGTACCACGGTGGTGCCTTACAATTTATTTCTTCATGCCAATATTGTGCAGGAAAAATGGCGCGGCACTGATACTGCTCAGGCGATAAAAGAGTCCCGTGGCGATACGGTGATTTCTATAGGTCTGGGCGGCTTGATTACATTGGCGGTAATGAGCACCAGTGCTGTGGCGTTTTTTAATACTGGCGCGCAGTTTTCTGCGGCCAGTCTGGCCACTCAGTTGGAACCTGTGCTGGGCACTGCGGCCAATAGTTTCTTTGCCTTTGGTTTGATGGCCGCTGGTTTAACCAGTGCGATTACCGCGCCACTGGCAGCTGCCTATGCGGTGACCGGGGCCATGGGTTGGCCGACGGATTTTAATGATTGGCGCTTTAAGCTTATCTGGATGCTGGTGCTGGCGGTGGGTACATTGTTTGCGGCTCTGGGCACCAAGCCTATTGCGGCGATTCTATTTGCCCAGGCGGCCAATGGGATTCTGCTGCCGGTGACGGCGATTTTTTTGATTATTATTATGAATCGGGTTGATTTGCTGGGTGAGTATCGCAACAGGCTGGTGACTAATATGTTGGGGGTTACTGTGGTGGTGGCTGTTAGTGGGTTGGGGTTGTGGAATCTTGTTAGGTTGTTTTTGTAGGCTTTAGATTCTTCGCTGCGCTCAGAATGACTTTGAAGGGAGCCGGGGCAGGTTACATTGTTGTCCTGAGAAGTGCAGGGACGAAGGATTTCAAGACATAAAAAAAAGCGGCTAAAAAGCCGCTTTTTTATTGCTGTAAAATCAGCTTAACCGCACTTGGAATCACCGCAGTTGAGGCAGGTCATGCAGCCATCCATGAGGATAACCGCCTTTACACTGCACTTTTTGCATACTTCAGCTGTGGGTGGAAAGTCGGCAGTTTCGCCAGTGGCTGCAGGTGCTGCAGCTGCGCTTTCAAACTCTGCGCGCTTCTGGTCCATAATTTTTTGCTGATGCTCGGGGATCTCGGGCATTTTCAGCATGCCAATTTTCTGCAGATGGTCTTCAATGGCCCAGCCAATCTCGGCGACCAGTGAGGGCATAAACTTACCGCCGGGCTTGAAGTAGCCGCCCTGGGGATCAAATACTGCCTTGAGTTCCTCTACCAGGAAGGTACAGTCGCCGCCTTTGCGGAACACGGCGGAGATTACTCTGGTCAGGGCCACTATCCACTGGAAGTGGTCCATATTTTTGGAGTTGATAAACACTTCAAAGGGGCGGCGCAGTTCGTGGTCTGTGCCCTGATTGAGAACAATATCATTGATGGTCATATACAGCGCGTGATCGGACAGCGGTGTCTTGATCTTGTAGGTGCTGCCTGCCAGCTCTTCCGGGCGCGAGACTTTCTCGTGCATCTGGATAATATTGCTTGCAGTCTCTTTGGCTGCTGCCTCTTGAACCTGCTCTTCGGTGGCGACTTTGTAGCCGACAATCTTTTGTGAAATTTTCTTGCTCATTGTATTCCTCGTACTATTCCGTGCTGCTTGCTAGTAAACCTGTGGGCTTAGAACTTACCGTAGTAACCTTCTTTAAGCGCATCGAACAGGTTGGCCGCTGTGTGAGTTTCACCATCGTATTCAACCTCTTCATTGCCCTTGAACTCGACGGTTGAGCCGTCTTCCAGGGTGAAGCTGTAGGTGGTGTTTTCCAGATCTTTCTCGGTGACCAGCACGCCCTGGAAGGCTTCCGGGTTAAAACGGAATGTGGTGCAACCTTTGAGACCTTTTTCGGCGGCATACAGGTAGATATCTTTAAAGTCTTCGTAATCGCAGTCGGTTGGGACATTGATAGTTTTGGATATTGACGAATCTACCCACTTCTGGGCGGCGGCCTGAATATCTACGTGGGCTCTGGGCATAATATTCTCTGAGCTCATAAAGTAGTCGGGCAGCGCCTCTTCTTCGCTGGTGCCGTAGGGCATGGCTTTTTCGTTGATCAATGTGCGGTAGGCCAGCAGCTCGTAGGAGAAGACATCAACTTTCTCTTTGGACTTTTTGCCTTCGCGAATCACATTGCGCGAGTAGTGGTGGGCAAAGCTTGGCTCGATACCATTACTAACATTGTTAGCCAGAGACAGTGAGATTGTGCCTGTGGGCGCAATGGAAGAATGGTGGCTGAAGCGACAGCCTTCTTCGATAAGTGACTCAACCAGCTCTGGCGCTACAGAGGCAACGTTCTGCATATAGCGGCTGTACTTGGCCATCAGTACCTTGCCTTTGATCTTGTCGCCCACTTTGATGCCGTCTTTGGCCATATCTGGCTGCTTGAACAGCATGGCTGCTGTGACTTCAAACTCGTCTTCCATTATTGGTGCCGGGCCTTTCTCGCGGGCCAGGTGCAGGCCGCTCTTCAGACCGGCTACCGCCATATCCTGGGCTACGCGCTCGGTGAACTCCAGCGAATCCTGCTCGCCATACTTCATGCGCAGCATGGTGATGGTAGAACCCAGGCCCAGGAAGCCCATACCGTGACGGCGCTTGTATTCAATCTCGGCGCGCTGGCCATCCAGAGGCAGACCATTGATCTCTACAACGTTGTCGAGCATGCGGGTAAAGATATCTACTACCTCTGCATACTCTTCCCAATCAAAGTAGGCGTCTTCGGTAAAGGGGTTGCGCACAAACTTGGTTAGGTTAACCGAGCCCAGCAGGCAGCTGCCGTAGGGGGGCAAGGGTTGCTCACCACAGGGGTTGGTGGCGCGAATATCTTCGCAGAACCAGTTGTTGTTATTTTTATTTACCTGGTCGATCAGAATAAAGCCGGGCTCTGCATAGTCGTAGGTGGACGACATAATGGCGTTCCACAGTTTCTGCGCACGGATAGTCTCGTAGATGCGGCAGGCGACCAGGCCTTCGTCGTTGCTAACGTAGTTTTCTGTGGTGGGGAATGGTTTCCAGACTACGTTATCGCCATTCAGGTCCAGTCCGCCTTCAATTTCTTTGGCACTGATAGGGAAGGTTAAATCCCAGTTGCCATCGGTGCGCACAGCTTCAATAAACTCTTCGGTAATTAGCAGCGACAGATTGAACTGACGCAGACGACCGTCTTCGCGCTTGGCGCGCACAAAATCAAAGACATCCGGGTGGCTGACATCAAAGGTAGCCATCTGGGCGCCACGGCGGCCACCGGCTGAAGACACGGTAAAACACATCTTGTCGTAGATATCCATAAACGACAGCGGACCGGAGGTGTAGGCGCCAGCACCCGATACATAGGCACCTTTGGGGCGCAATGTGGAGAATTCGTAACCTATGCCGCAGCCGGCCTTGAGCGTTAGGCCTGCTTCGAGGTTGCGTTCCAGTATGCCCAGCATAGAGTCGGGAACAATGCCAGAAACGGTGCAGTTAATAGTGGAGGTGGCGGGCTTGTAAGCCTGGGCGCCGGCATTGGAGATAATACGGCCAGCCGGGATAGCGCCATGTTTGAGTGCCCAGACAAATTTTTCCTGCCACTCTTTGCGCTTATCTTTGCTTTCAACATCGGAGAGTGCCTTGGCCACACGCATATAGGTGGCGTTGATATCTTTATCAACAGGCTGCTCGCTCTTGTCTTTGAGGCGGTATTTTTTGTCCCAGATATCCAGAGATGCATCTTGCATCTTGATTTCCTGGGTGGCTTTGCTTGGCTTTACTGTCTTTAGTCTGGTTGCGCTCATTACATAACCTTTGGTTCGTTCTATTTATTTTAGTCGTGTTAATCAAAATTGTGGTAATCAATGTGGTGTCAGCTTACTGCCCTGCCGCGACATAATTTTTGGGCTAACTGCCCCTGCTTTTTAGTTATTATGTGCAGGGGAAAACGACGTAGAGTTTATCCTACATTTTGTGTCATGCAAGCCCAAATTCACTATATGTTGTGTTTTTTTTCAATTCAGCCGCAAAATACTGCTGGCAAGCTATTGCAAAAGTTGTGGATAAATCGCTGTATTGTGCGCAGCTATTGGGATGCAGCAAAAAACTGACCACTGTGTATAAACCGGTCATAGATCCCTTCCGTAACAGTCAACAACAACAGAATTTCACTCACCATTTTGGTGCGGTTTTTTGGTGCCTGAGAATCAGCGCCTGTCTGCCGGATGAGGGATGATTGTTGTACCCAAAGGGCGACTTGGATAAAATGGTTGCCTTTCAATGACCACCTGCATGAGGACTCCCCAAAACGGAGGAATCTGCGTTCTGCTGAGGCAATTCATGGATATTTTTGACTTCTCCGATGGCCGCGAAGGCTACTATGGAGAATATGGCGGTGTTTTCCTGCCTGAAATTTTACATGCCACTATTGAGGAGCTGCTCGAGTGCTTCCGCGAATGTAAAGCAGACCCAAAATTCTGGCAAGAGTATGTGGCCCTGCTGCAAAACTACTCTGGCCGACCCACGCCAGTCACCTATTTGGAGAATCTCAGCCGTGAGCTGGGTGGCGCGCAGATTTATGTGAAGCGCGATGACCTTAACCACACGGGTTCCCACAAGGTAAACAATGTGATGGGCCAGGGCCTGCTGACCCAGAGACTGGGTAAAAAACGAGTGATCGCCGAGACCGGCGCAGGGCAGCATGGTTTTGCCACGGCCACCATGGCCGCCAAATTTGGTTTTGACTGCAAAATCTATATGGGTGCGGTAGATGTTGCCCGCCAGCGACCCAATGTGTTCTGGATGGAAAATCTTGGCGCCGAGGTAATTGCGGTTGAGGATGGTCAGAAGACATTAAAAGATGCGGTAAATGAATGTATGCGTGACTGGGTCACCAATATGGCCGATACCCATTATATTTTGGGTACTGCCTGTGGCCCCCACCCCTTCCCGGAAATGGTTAGCTGGTTCCAATCGATTATCGGAATGGAAGCGCGCGAGCAGATACTGGCCCAGACCGGGCGTCTACCCAATCGTGTTTATGCCTGTGTCGGCGGTGGCTCTAATGCCATGGGACTGTTCCAGGGGTTCTTCGATGAGCCTAACGTAGAGCTGATTGGCTGTGAAGCCGGTGGTGAGGGTGTGGGTTCCTATATGCATTCGGCGCGACTGGCCTACGACGATGCCAGTGTGGGTGTGGCCCAGGGCTACAAGACTTACTTCCTGCAAAATGACGAGGGCAATATGAGTGAGACCCATTCGGTTGCCGCTGGTCTGGATTATATTGGCGTTAACCCGATCTTTTCCTATCTGCATGATCAGGGCAAGGTGCGCTTTGAGGCCGCCACTGATGCTGAAGTTAAAGAGACCCTAAAGCTGACTATGCGCTCTGAAGGTTTGATCCCGGCACTGGAGAGTACCCATGGTTTTGTGGTGGCTCTAAAAGAAGCTGCCACCATGGCCAAAGATGAAATTGTGCTGGTTAATATGTCTGGTCGTGGCGACAAGGATATCTTTACCATCGCCGATGCTCTGGACGATGCCAAATGGAAGTCATTTATCGGCGGCAAGGCCGACCAGTATCGCGCGGAGAAAAAATAATGGGCATGGAAGCTTTTATAGCAGAGCGCAAACAGGATAAAGATCTGCTGGTAATGGCCCATGTGGTCTGTGGCTACCCCTCATTTGAAGAGAATATGCAGGAGCTGGAGATTATGGCCGAGGCCGGTGTTGATCTGGTTGAGCTGCAGTTTCCCTTTTCCGAGCCCAGTGCCGATGGCCCGCTATTTGTACGCGCCAACGAACAGTCGCTAAAGGCTGGCACCACCGTGGACCAGTGCTTTGAGTTTATGGCTAAGGCCAGTGCGCGCTTCCCGTTTAAAGTTTTGATGATGGGTTACTACAACACTGTTTTTAAAATGGGCGAAGAAGTTTTTGTGCAGCGCTTAAAAGAGGCTGGTGGCGTGGGTTATATTCTCCCCGACCTGCCTCTGGAAGAGTCCGCTAACCTGCACAGCCTGTCTGCCGCTGAGGGGATTGAACCGGTCATCCTAATGACTCCTACCAGCAGTGATAAACGCCTGGCCCAACTAGGTGCCGCCAGTCGCGGTATGGTTTATGCAGTGGCTCGTAAAGGTGTAACCGGTTCTAAAACCAATATGGGCGATGATGTGATAGCGCTGATTGATCGCTGCCGCCAGCATACCAATGTGCCCATAGGTGTTGGCTTTGGCATTACCAGCAAGGCAGATATGGATTTTCTGCGCGGCTCTGCCGATCTGGCTATTGTAGGCACCGCAGCCCTGAAAACCTGGGAAGAGTCTGGCGCAGAGGGTCTGCGCAGCTTTTTTGCGGAGTTGCTGGCTTAGTAATATTTGCGGCGAGGTTTAATGCTAGTTGTCTGCGACCGTGTAGCGCCAATCATTAATTACCTGGGATCGCACTGAGTCCAGATCTGGAATCCTGCCCAGTACCGCCGTTTCTATGCACACCAGGTGCACGCCTTGGTTGGAGGTGATGGGCCCTGTCCAGCAGGGTAGGTTTGGCTGGTTATCTAGCACTGCTTGTTGAAGTTTGGCCGAGAAGTTATTGCCAAACTCGCGGTCAATTTTATCTGCTGATTTCAGGCCGTATTGATCCTGCAGATCGCTGCTATCGCCCAGTGGCATTTGGCCCTCGGCAATTTCATTCAGCGCCTGCTGGGCTTTTTGGTAGGCCTGACCACCATGTTTGGCGCGACTAAATAGAATCTGACGAAAGCTGAATTTGGAGGCTTCGCGATAGTCGGCCAGGTTGGCTTGATAAAACTCTACCAGCTCCTGTTCTGTGGGCTGGCGCAATGTGGTGACATTTTTGGTCAGGCCGGCGAGTTTGGCTTCCATGGCCTCTATATCTATAGGCTGATCTATATCTGCGCCCATACCCCCTGTGGCTGGTGCTTCTTCACCAAATAGATTGAGTTCGATACGCTTTTCCAGTGCGCCTATATCGGGCAGGTTTTGTCGGTTGGCATCCCAGTCTTTTTGGCTGGGGGTGCTATTTTGGGACAGCCAGAATGCGGCGCTGAGCCCTATAGCTATCATCAGGGCTATGGCCAGCACCTTTTTAAATGAAGGCTTTGGAAATGGTTTTGTCATGGCTCGATGGCAACCTAGCGTTTAAAGATTTTGATCCATTGCCCGGCGACTGGTTCTCCGCTGGGGTAGAGACCATTAATTATACGCAGGTCTTCGATATCGGTGGCACTTAACTTAAGGGCTTTGGCCAGTCCTGCGAAGGTGGTGGCGCTGGTGGCCTTAACATACTGAACTCGCTGGGGTCGCTGACCCTGAATTTCGCGGCTGGAGATGGGGCGGAAGGTATTGATGGAGGCGAGAAACAATTTATCGGTCTCTGCAAAGCTGGCCTGATCTTTGACTTCACCGCTAAACAGATAGGCATTGAGCTTGTAGTAGATAACGGCGATTCTGCTATCTGGTTTGCCCTCAGTGCCGGGTAATATGCCGGTAAAGCCTTTTAGGCGCGCTGGGGCTATGGCTTTGCTGTCTCTAAGCTGCGACACCTTTAAATAGTTGTACAGATATTCTTCCGGGCTCTGAGCGGTGCGGGCGATGGGCTGCACCCGCAGTATGGCGGTTTTATCTTCCGGTGAGGCACTGATCAGGGATTGGGGGTCTGCGGAATCCTGTATCCAATCAGTGGGGAAGTCTATGCGCACCCGACGCTGCATATCTGAGAAGCGCTCGGACTTTTGCTCTTTGGCGAGAAAGTTTTCTCCCCAGACCAGGCCATTGGTCAGGCTGCGGTAGCGCTCTGCACCATTGCCTCTGCTGATATCGGCTTTAAAGGCATTGGCTTTGGTGACCACGGTGCGCAGTCGGCTATCGTTGCGCGGATGGCTGGCGAAGATACCATGATAGGTCTGTTTGGCGGCTCCCCGGGATTTTGCCCGTTGCTTTTGCAGGGACTCGTAGTCTTTCATGATGGATAGCATGCTGATCATTTCGCTGGGGGCGTAACCCAGCTTGGCCATATATTCGGCACCAGCTTCGTCGGCTTCCAGCTCATTGCGCCGCCCATGGCCTTTAATTAATGAGTTGGCGTAGGCCATACCCGCTTCATAGACTTCGTTGCTGCCAGATAGCACGGCGGCGATAGTGGATAGAACCTTGGCGCCTGTGGCCTGACCCTCCTGGCCGCGAACATGGTTGCGGGTGATATGACCCACCTCATGGGCCAGCACCGAGACCAGCTGGGCTTCGTTGCTGACATAGTTAAGCAGGCCGCGGTTAACATAGATGTAGTTATCTCTGGTGGCAAAGGCATTGAGGTCCGGTGAGTCGAGCAGGGTAAAAATAAATTTTTCTCCGGCCATCTCTGACTGAGCCACCACTTCTTCACCTAGCTCGACTATATAGGCCTGCAGCTTTTTATCTTCATAAATATCTGTGCCTTCGAGCACTTCTTTGTAGATTTCTTCGCCTGTCACCGCTGCCCAGACACTGGCTGGCAACAGCCCAATCAGGGCTGCCAGAAGCAGGGTTGGTAATAGTGGGCTGGCTTTATGCATAGGGCTTAAAGCTTTTCAGGGGCTGAGAAAAATAACTTTAGCTGGTTTCCCAGGCTGCTGCAGGCATCGCTTTTAACCGGAGTGAGCAATGGTATGGGTGCCACTGCGCCAATTAAATAGGAGGTGCCTTCGGAGTCTACGCGCAGGCGACCCATCTCCTGGAGGTTGGTCATATCCCAGACTATGGCTTCGTAGACAGAGAGTTTGTCCCACTGGGCAAACCCAAAGCAGCCACCGCCCCCTGGGCCTATGGCACAGCTTATGGAGCCACCCTGATCCAGAGTTTCGGTTGAACCATCCAGCCACACCAGATAGCGCACAGCCTGGCTGTCTACCTGGCCTTTGATCAATGGGTCCTGCATCAGGCGTTTAAGGCGCGGTAAACCTTTGGGTGCGGTGCGCGGTTCAAACCAGGGGTAGATGGAGTCGATAAACTGCTGCTCTGGCACTACGCCAATATCGGCGCCTTTCATGCGCTTGGCCACGCAGTCGATAAATTCCCGATCGGTTTCGTAGTGACCGGCATCGCGGCGCCCCAACACCACCACTCGCTCGTTGGGATTAAGGTCAATGGCATCGGCGGTGGGGCGATATTCATCAATGGTGGTTGTGGCGCTGCAGCCGGCCAAAATGGTTACCAGAGCTAATATTGAGGCGATTTTAATTGTAGGGCTGGTTGTGGCGTTAATTGTCGGTTTCATTTTGATTCCTCCAATATCTGCTGTTCCATCATCCAGCCATAGATGGCGGGGATGCGATAGAAATCGAGCATTAGTTTGGCACCGGCATCGCGCAGGGCAATAATGGTGGCCTCTTCAATGGCATTGGATTTAGAGGCCATAAAGGCGTCGGGAGTTTTGCCGTAGGCGGGCATAAACCAGCTGTCGATGGTTTCGCCGTCGGCACTCTGTATTTCCAGGTTATATTTAATCCACACCTCGAATACATTGAGATAGTTGTCGGAGGGAGTGGATACCTGTACCTCGCGGATGGAAGGGATAATCACCAGTTTATAGTCGCCATTGACGGTCTCTCGGTCGCTGACAAATTCCACTTCTTCGAAGAGGCCTGTGAAGGCATTGCTGAGCAGTTTTATCTGGGCAGTGCCAAGATCGATCACTGTGTTCTTATCGGGCTGGGCCACATAGGTCGCGAAGCTTTCATCGAAAACTATGCTGGCAGATACCGGTTTTGGCTCTGACAACACAGCGGGAAAGTCACTGGTGATCTGCACTGAGGCTGAAGAACTGCAACCACTGAGAATACCCACTAGCAGCATTGCGGTTAGTGGTTTTATTGCTCTTTTATTGAATAGTATTTTGAACATAATTTTAATTCCCTTAATTAAGGCTGTTTAAGCCGATAAAGGTTCCTCCATTGTTGTAACTCAGTTCGCGCATCAGGTTGGCAAATTTAATAGCTGATGCGCTAGGGGTGCCTCCAGGAGGAAAATGCACTGGAAACCCTATGGCATGAACGCGAACTAGCCGATCACTGCCACGATTAGCTCTATTTAGTTTATCTACTACCTGTACCACCCGACGGATTGACCGGCCCTGAAAGTCATCGCCCAATGTGTAGATGCTGATTTTGCGGCCAGGCCGATAAAAGGTGCGGATGGCACCGGTAATGCCCTCCACAGGACTGGAATTACTGAAGGGTGCCCAGTTCGACAGGCGGTTAATAATATTTTCCCTGGTTTTGGGGCTATCGGTTATCCAGCGGCCCTTGTTGCCGGAGAACATATATTGGCCCATATCATTCAGCACCTGAATGCCTTTGACCTCTGGGTAGATATCGAGAATATTGAGCATCTCTTTTTTAACTTTTTCCCAGGCGGCCACCTGCATGCTGCCGGAGGTGTCGATAACAAAAATAATATAGTCACTGTCTGCTGGTATGCCGCCGATCAGCTGGTTTTGCTGTTTAAACTCTGGCCCCAGCAAGCGCTCCATCTCTTCGGTTAATACCTGCAGTACCAGCTGCAGCTGTTCTTTTTCCCGAGACTGGGACTGGGATAGCTGATTGGACTGCTTGGCCACACTGGCCAGCTTGGCCTTGAGTCGCGCTATGCGCTCTTTTAAATCGGAGAGCTGTTGTTTGCGCGATTTAAGGCGCTCGTCCAGCTGCACGGCTTCGCCGCGGATATCGAACAGGCGCTCCTGATAGTCTTTTACCGAGCCCAGTAACTGGCGCTCTGCCTCTTCCAGTGCTGAGGGGTCTCCCACCTTGGCGATTACCAGCAGCAGAACTATGGCGCCAAAGCCACAGCTAATAACATCCAGAAAAGACAGGCTGGCCTCGGGCAAATCCCGGCGTTGTTTTTTCATGGCCAGTCCCTCGATGGGGCGATAAAGGCGCCTTTGGTATTGAGGGCAGTCTGCCAGAATAGGGCGGCAGCTTCTGGGTCGCCCTCCATGGGAAATAGAATGGTATTGATTGGCACCCCTCGGGGAAACTCTTTCATGGCAGCATCAAAATACTTGCGTCGCTGCTGGCCCGACACCATATATTTGCGCGGCGGGGTCTTGCCCTGGGTGGGCAGGCCATCGGTAAGTAGAAATAGATTATCGGGCCGATCTTCAAAGTCGGCGATGGCGCCAAAGGCATTAATTAAGCTGGTGCCTGCGCCAGGGGAGTAATCTCTGATGCCAGTGACGGCATTTTCCAGCGCCAGATCATCGGCGGCATCCAGCCATTCACCCTCGGTACCGGCCACTGCGGTCTGGATCTCGGTATTAAAGATATACACCTGAAAGCGACTGCTGGGCGGCAGCTGGGCCAGTAGCCACTCCAATGTGCGCAATGTCCACTGCCACTTGGGAGACTGCTTTTTTTGCTCGTCGTCCATATTGCGGCGGCGCACCGCATTGACTACTGTGTCGGCAAGCATGCTGGCGGAGCCATCCACCAGAATAAGCACGCGTTCGCCACCCAGTTTTAAGCCAGTTAGATACTGGCGGTTGCCATCGCCCTGAAATTCTCGCACCTTATCGCCAAACTCTACCTCTTCCATCTGCGCAGTTTCATCTTCGAGCTGCTCTACCTGCCTGCGCAGTTTGTCGATATCGTTGGGGTCGTTTTGGATGCTTTTTTCCTGCTCTTCCAAATCAGTGATTACCCGCTTGGAGAGGCCCTGGGCCTCTACCAGTTGCAGCTGGATTTTCTCCAGGCTGTTAAGTAGCTGGACCTTTTCTTCCTCTGCATCGCGGATATCCATCTGCAACATATCCACCTCGGCGGAGATGCGAATATCTGGCGTGATCACCTCTGTGGCATTGTGGCGCAGAATTAAAAATAGCAGTGTCACAGCACCAAAGCCACAGGCCATAATATCCAGAAAGGACAGGCTGACAGCTATATTACGGCGCTTTTTAGGCATTGCTGACCTCGATTAGGCGCAGCTTGTGGCCGGCTACCATTAGGGTTTTGCCTACCTGGCAGAAGTCGGGAAGCTGCAGCTGCAAATCCTCTTGCTGATGCAGAACCCTAAGCTGGTGGTTGTCGACAACAAACACCAGGGCGGCGCGGTTGTCTATGCCGGTCACCAGGCTCAACTGCTTGTCGGCAATATGCAGGCTAATGGGCTGATCCAGAGGGTAGCCATGGTCCTGATACAGCAGATGAGTGGCCTGATGGATTTTTTTGCTGGCACCAGCCTTGGATTTGCCGGGAGCTTGCAACTCGGAAATACGCTGTAGTTCGCCTGTGGTCAGTCTGTCTTGCAGATTAAAGCAGTTATCTATGCCGCTGTTTTGGTTGCACAGCTTAGCCTGGGCAAACTGGGGGAGCAATGTGGGCAGCAGACTGGCACTGTGAGAAAAGCACAGCTCGGCGCCTGGGTGTTTTTTAATCAGGGTATTTAGCCCGTTGAGCCGCTGCTCTAGAATTTCTGCGATCTGCTGTTTGCGCAGCACCAGATTGAGGTCACCCTGGGCTGAGGGCACAGTGACTGATATTTCATCTTCCCAGCCCAGTTGCATTAGCCAGTGGGGCAGCTGATCGTAGATAAGTTGCTCGCCATCAGAGGTATGCAGTGGGTCGTAGCGGTAGTCAGCGATAAGCTGATCGCTGATATGGCGAGCGGCGGCATTGTAAAGCTGCATCACGCCCAGATCGGGAATAACTTCTTGATTGCTAATCTGCTGGCGGCCATCGACCTTGGCAAGCCCTGTTACCACCGCCTGCTGAAGCTGAAGTTCAATAACCAGGGCGTCGCTGTCTTGCTCAGCGCTGCTCGCCAGTGCGCTGTCGATTACGGCTACAATTTCTACTGGCACGGCGCTTGCCAGACCCAGCAACAGGGATAACTGCTCGTCGGAAAAGCTGCCTGGCACACTGAGTATAAGCTGCTCTGGTGACCCCACTGCGGCGACTAGCTGTTTAATCTGGGCAAAGGCAATATCGGCATGATGCCGAGCCCAGCGCTGTTTGCTGGGTAGGGCCAGCTGGTTAAATTGTCGCCAGTACTGGTTGTAACTGTGCTGGGGTTGTTGCCAGGCGACGGCGCGGGCGCTATCTCCGGTTTCAATTCCGTTGGCCGTTAGCTGAGCAAAACCTGGCTCTGTGTGCTGGGTGCCATCCTCTGTCTGGATAATCAGATTCTGGTCATTAAGCTCTAGTACGGCGACAGTCATAATTATTTAGCGGCCTTTAGGAAGCGCAGAAGTTTATTTTCGCAGTAGGCCTGAGAGTCCAGCACCAGTCGCTCCTGGATCAGCTGTAGCTGGTGCATAAAGAACATCACCACCATGCTGATCAGCAGGGCAATAAAGGTGGAGTTAAAGGCCACGCCCAGACTGCTGGTAACGCCGGCAATATTACCTTCCATAGCCTCATGGGCCTGGCCCAGGGCGGCACCAATACCGCGCACTGTGCCGATAAAACCAATGGAGGGAATGGCCCAGGTGATATAGCGCACCATGGATAGCTCGGAATCCAGCCGGTCATTTTCGGTGTCACAGACATTGGACACGGCTTCGGTGGCGAACTGCACACTGTCGGTGACCTGAAATCTGGTTAGGGCGGTTTGCAGGGCGCGGGGCAGCAGGTAGCCGCGCTGTTCATCGGGCAGTGCCTGCAGTGGTCGGGCCAGCTGGCCGGCATCGTCTGGCAGCACTCTGGAACCCTCGGCTATGGACATTAGTGGCAGCTCGAGCATATGTTTCTCGCGAATGCTGGTGCGGGTTTTGTAGCCCATAATGGCCAGCGCCCAGAACATCAGAATAAAACAGGACTCCTGCTCTAAATCTTTAACCACAATAAAAAATGATCGCGGCACCACATATTCTTCACCTGCTGCGGCCATCTCGGCATGGCGCCGGATAGTGCTGTCGGCATTGGGGCGCACTACGGTCACGTAAATGGTGTGAATAATAATGACCGACAGCAGCAGGGCCACTAGCTGGAAAAACATCTCGTTGGTTGCACGATTGGTTGGACTGTTCATGGTGCTATTCCTATGTCTTGGTCGCTTAAATATCTGAGGGAAGAGGTACCGGAAAATCCTCGGATATCTCTTCGTTGGGTTTAAAATCGCCGTCTCTGGGGCTGGAGGGGGCAGGTTTTTTGTCTGTTTGATTGTCTTCGCTGTTATCTGCCGGGCTGGTATCAATATCGCTGGCGATGGTTTCGCTGGAGTCTGAGCCCGGTGCGGGCTGCTGGGCTGCGGCAATCACTGGCAACAGTATTAGCAGCATAGCCAAGCGGCGTAAGCTATTTGTAAATCTCATGGTTTGGCTCCAGCTCTGTCCACATAGCGGGCGATTCTAAAGCCTACATCCAGACGGCCATCAGTGCCAGCATCGCGATAGCTGAGGCGCAGCTCGGTGCGTGAACCCAGGGCCCAGCTGGCGCCGCGAATCACGTGGCGATTGCCAGTCTGAGGACCGCGCGGGTCCATTATGGGTTCGCCGCGATGGGGCCTGATATCGTAGTAATCATTGACCCATTCGGCGACATTGCCACTCATATTGTAGAGGCCTTTGTCATTGGGTTTAAAGCTGCCGATATCTGCCGACACTGGGAAGTTGTCAGCATAGTTGGCGATGGTGAAGTTCAGGAATCTCGAAGCGCTCTGGTCGGCATAGTTGTCTTCGAGCTGCAGCGGCGGGTAGAGGTTACTGTTCCAGGGGAATACCTTGGCATTGCCAGCTTTATCAATTTTAGCCGCCCAGGCCCATTCGGCCTCTGTGGGCAGGCGATAGCCATGGGCATCCCAGTTAAATCCGCTGATCACCCCGTCGGTTACCTGATAGAAGGGGGGAAGCCCATCCTGGCGGCTCAGCCAGTTGCAGTAGAGAGCGGCCTGCTCCCAGGAGACTTTGGCTACTGGCTGGCTGTTCATATCCAGAGACTGGCCCTTGATGGCGGTGGAGCTGTGTTCCTGCCAGCGACGAAATTCCGAGTTGCTTATTTCTTTAAGCCCCAGATAGAAGGGTCGTTCCAACCCCACTTTGCGCTCGGCTTCGTTGGCTCGACGCCCGGGCTGGCGACGGGGCGCGCCCATAGTAAAAGTCTGCTTGGGCCGGAACAGTTTTAGCTCAGAGCCGGCAAAGCTTTTAGCCCGAGGTGGGCGAGAGGCCCAGTAGGCTTCTTCGAGAGTGAGCAGTGCAATACTCAGGGCCTGCTGATGGCCGGGCCTGGGGGTAACGGTAAGGGATTTGGACTCATAGCCGGTTTTTTGCACGGTCAATGTATGGGGCTTGGCATTGAGTGACAATGTGCGACTACCTGTGCCTTTGGGTTGGTTGTCGACCAGAATCTGCGCATCGCCGGGGCTAACCCTCAGGGCAATGCTGCCAATATTGGGCTTGAGACTGACGGTCATCTCTGTGGTGGTCTCGGGCTCCAGGCGGGCTGATCTGGTAGCCTTGAGATAGCCTTCGAGAAACAGTTCCAGACGATATTTTTTAAACGGTGCCATGGCCAACTCAAGGGGAGTGGTGCCCAGAAACTGATTATCTATGGTCACATTGGCCCCGGATGGGCTGCTGTTAACCTGCAGTATGCCGTCGGATACGATTAGCTTTATGGTTGGGTGCTCGGCGCTGGTCCCGGCATTGACGGTGACCTGCTGGCTAAAGGTTTTGTAGCCATTGAGCTGCAGACGCAGATCACTGCCGGTTTCCAGCACCTCTGTGGTCAGTGGTGTCTGGCCGATCAGGCGGTCGTCTATATACAGATCTGCACCCTGGGGCTGGGAATTAAATTGTTTCTCACCCCAGGCGGGCAGCAGGGAAATATTGATTGACTGGGTGGTGCCCAGCCCGGCGATATCGATTTCCTGTTGCAGGGGGAAGTAGCGGTATTTGCTAAATTCTATCTGGTGAGAACCGCGGCTAATCGCCTCGATAGTACCTGGCACCTCTCCTCTGGGCTCGCCATCCACGGAGGCTGCTATGCCATTTATTTCTGAGCTGACCTGAAGGTTGCCGGGCAGAGGCTGCAGCTCCAGCTTCAGATCCTGGGTGGCCTCTTCGCTGACATTAATGGTCTGATTGAGTGGGTAGTAGCCCTCTGCGCTGGCGTGAATGCTGTAGTCACCGCTGAGTAGCAGGTAGTTGTCGCCTATATTAAATGACAGGCCATTAATCTCGATCTCGGCATTGTCTGGCACTGTCTGAAAGATGACGGCCCGGGCCACAAACAGGTAGAGCATAATAACTACGGCGCTGGTGGCCAGCGCTGCCAGCGCCAATACGCCGGGAGATACGGGCAGGCGACGCTCGGTGCCCGCCGCATCTATAGGCTGGAAGTCGGTGGCTGCTAATGGTTGATTATTATTTTTATCGGGCATAGTGGTTTAAATTATCTCGTCACAGCTTACTCTGATTGGTCCATCAATGGGCGCGCCTGTAATGGTAAATTCAACCCGCACATCCCGGTACCCCATGCGTGTTCCCGCGGCTATATAGCGGCCGGGTTTAAGCTGCAGCGAGGTCTGTGCAAAGACGCCTAATTTGGCAACACGGAAAAGGGTGACTTCGGTCTGGTTGTTGGATTGCAGTACCACATCAACGGCGGTTGTGGCCTGTTGCAGCACTGTATTGAGATCGACAATTTGTTGTTTTAGCACTGGCCCCGGGTTGGCAATGCCTGAGGCATCGTTTAACAGGCGCTGGGCGCTGCTGTAGTTGTTGGCGGCAGAAAGCTGCAGGGGGTCGTCGAGCACGGCCTCAATCTGACTGTCCAATGCGGCCCTGACGCCCACGGGAATGGTTTTAACTTTGGCCTCGGTGAGTGAGGGGTCGGTTTGCAGCAGTGCCTGATAGAGTTCAAGGGCCTGCTGCCACTGCTCTTTAGCTTCAAAATCGGCGGCCTGCCGCATCTGGCGGCTAACGGACATCTGCGACTGTTTGGTGGCTACCTGAGACAGGGCCTGGGCCACGGCGGGGTGGTTGCTGTAAACCTTGGCCGCGCGATTAAAGGCATTGGTAGCCGCGGCAAACTGATTGCTGTCGAGGGCGGCAAAGCCATCGCTCATATGGCCCCGAAAGCGCTGCTCGGTGATGGCCTGTTCTGCAGACTCTAGTGCAGCTGCAGCCTTGATGTGCTGGCTATCGATACTCACCGCTTGCTGAAAATAGGCTTTGGCAGCGGCCAATTCATTGGTTGCCAGACGCTGTTGGCCACTGACTAAGGCTGCGATCAAGCTCTCTAGCTGACTGGAGCGCTGGGCTAGCTGTTGTGACCTGCTATCTGCAGGAGCTATGGCCATGGCGGTAGCGGCCGCCTCTGTGGCCAGGGCAATATCTGCTGGCTCGGCGTTTTCTATGGCCCTGGTGCCCTCGCGCAGTGCCGTCTCAAAGGTTGTCTGTCCAGTGATCTCCAGCACCTCCAGCTGTTCGAGAGAACTCTGGTAGCTGGCCAGGGCATCTCGATAGTCGCCGTACCCATATTGCTCGTCACCCTGATCGATCAGTGCCAGGGCCTGGCGGAATTCAAAATCACCCCAGTACTCAACATTCTGCTGTTTGAGGCGGTCGCGAACGGCAATAATCTGTGCCAGAACCTTTTGGGAATCCTGGCGATACTTGGTTTTTTCTGCGGCTGTGGATGGGCTGACTGCAGTTTTTGCCGGGACTGGGATGGCGGACTCGCTGGCGTCGGCAATCCAGGGGTCGGAGACCATATTGGGAAGCAGCAGTACCACGGCGACCACCAGTAGCAATAAGCCGCCGATAATCAGTTTTTGTTTGCCTTCCTGTTGGCCTGGTCCGCTGGTCATTACAATGTCCCGCGCTCTTGTTTGTAGATTTTATGCAGCAGCTCCTGCCACTGTTGATACTGGGCCTGCACTGTTCCGGTGAGGGTGACGGTGCGGTCCTCCAATTCGATAACCTGGGGGGCGATTTCTGCTTCCAGTGAGGATCCCATCTCGGCCACAGATTCGTTGTAGGCGGCGGCTTCCTGTTTTTTCTCCAGGCCAGATTTCAGCACAAAGCCACCCACGGCGGCAGTGGCGGTGCTGGCATCGTTAACCATTCTGGTCTCTGCCTGGGATCGGCCATAGATACCAGCGAGAATGGCACCTATACCGGCGACAATACGGCGGTTGCCCTGTCTGTCCAGCTGCCGGGCCTTGACCACTGAGTCGTAGGAGGAGCGACGAAAATCCTGATAGGCCAGATGCATCTGTTGGGAAAAACCATCGTAATAGTCTTGCATGGTATCTATATAGAGGTAGTCGCGATCGCGGATTTTGCGCACCCGCTGCAAAATGCTGTCGTTTTCTGCTGGCAGGCGATCTATCTTCAGGGTGCCATCGCGCCGCTCACTAACATAGTTATCAAAGGCTTCTGGTGAGAAGGATTTGGCAAAGCGCAGCTCGGAGATGGTACGCAGCTCTATCGCCTGTTGCTCACTGAGCTTTTCGCGATAGGCCAGCAGATCGTTGGCGATGCGAATAAACAGGTTCTGGAAGGGGTCGCCCAGCCTTTTCAGGCGGCGATCGTAGGCATATTTGCCGGTGGTCTGTTTGTAGTTTTTGGCAAACCACTGTTTGCCGCTGCTATCTTTGACCTGTATATCCAGATCCATGGTTTCGCCGTCGGACTGCAGTATGGTGCCAGTGATATACAGATCCATAATTACGTTGTCGGTCGGGGTAACGCGAATAGCGCCCCAGGCGCCACTTTTTTCCATCACCTTGGCTAGCTGATTGGAGAAATAAATGGCCTCGGCATAGCGTACCTCGGGGAATACAGTGTCATTTTCGTCGGTCAGGTAGAGACCATCATTAAGAGTGGGAATGCCCACATCTAAAAGCGCAGCTTCTGAAATCTGCTGGCTAGGGGTGCTCAGGGTCAGCAGGGTGGACGAGGTGATTTTGTCAGTGGCAGCTGCAGCCGGAGGCGCCGTGAGTGCCAATACAGCGCAGCAGGCAAACAGAGTTGCCGCAATCAGTCTGCGGTGGCCCTGATAGGCTGGGTTAGTCGCTGCAATGCTGGTTTCCATAGTTCTTTCCATCCAAGTATAAATTTAGTTGTCCAAGTTGCTGGTAAGTTTAGATTACTGGTTTTTTATACGTCGGTATTCGTCCCACAGTCGCTCACGCAGCACTGGGTCTGTCTCTTTCATGGCGGCATCGCGTATCTGCCGTTCAACTATATCATCACCCTGACCATCATCTATATCATCTGGGATTGGCAGAGCTTCGCCCTGTGCACCCTCAGCGCCGCCTGAGCCTCCGCTTTGTTGACCCTGAGTTTTACCGCCTTCTGTCTGAGCGCCCTCTGCACCTTCAGCACCTTCAGCACCTTCAGCACCTTCAGATCCCTCGCCGCTGCCTTCGGCAGCGCGTTTTTCGAGCTCTGCATTGGCTTCGGCCATACCTCCCTCTGCGCCCTCTTCAAATAGGGGTTCGTCGCTATTCTCCATACCGCTGCTGCCGGTAGGGCTAAGAATATCTATTTCATTGGTGCTTTTACCCGAGCCACCAACGGCATCATCAAAACCGTCAAGGGAGTCGTCCAGAGCCTGGTCCAGCTCTTCAACAGACTGACCGCCGCCAGCACTTCCCGAGGAACCACCGCCCTCCTGACCCTGGGGGCCACCGGCTGGTCCGCCGGGCTGTTCTCCAGGTTGACTGCCGCCAGGCATTCCACCCCCTGGCATTCCACCGCCAGGCATTCCACCGCCAGGCATTCCACCACCCGACTGGCCACCGCCGCTAGATCCGCCGCCGCTCGGCCCTCCGCCAGAAGCTCCGCCGCCGCTTGAGCCTCCACCGCTTGAGCCTCCACCGCTGGGACCCGAGGGTCCAGAGGCACCTCCGGGAGGGGTATAGGAGGGCATTTGGCAGGCAGTTAACAGCAGACCAATAACCATGGCGGTAAGCAATCCGGTAAATCTTTGCCTAAAGCTGGCGATAGTTGTAGTAGTCATAAACAGCTCTCTCTAATCCTTTAGCTCTTGGGGGCCGGTTTATCATAAAAAATAATATGTTCCGCCGGCTGGGTCTCGCCGGCGACAAGTCGTGGCCTAAAACGCTGATTATTAATTTCTCTGCGCAGGGCCTGCAACTGGTCAGCGGACAGATCATCTGGTGGGTCCTGCACAGCAATATTCTGTGGCACTCCGTATTCAGATATCAACATGCTCACTTGCAACTGGGTCTCGCTGGGGTCCGCATCTGGTTCGGGGCTCTTGTTAAGGCTAAAACTAATCATGCGTGGCTTGCTAAACAGCTCTTCGCGCAGCTGCTCTGCCTGTTCATTATCCTCAAGCACATCATAGGCCAGTTGGTAGGCCTCTGCGGCAGAGAATTTCTGCCCAAACACGAGGTACCAGTCGCCCAATTCGGCAATGGCCTGGGCCTGGTCTAGCTCGCTGGCGTTCTCTTGCTGGACCAGAGACTCCACTACTCTCTCCAGCGCCACCTTGCCACGGTGAAAGTGCCTGTGCGAGGTGCTGGAAGAAGCCCGGGTGCTGGAACTGCCGGTGGAAAAGGTCATGCCCGACTGGCTGGGCTTACCATGTTGCTTGATATGGTTGGCAATAAAGTACTGCAGATAGCCAAGGCGCCGGTAGCGATCCGGCGCCTCAGGGTCATCTAAGGAGACATCGGTTTCCAGAATATGGTGCATGCGCATGGCAATGCGTTCCGAGACCACCAGATTGGCATAGCCGCCATTGGCAGAGCGATCATCATAGCTGGTCATATACCAGTCGAGCATCTGATCGAGTACCGGTAACATACGCACATCATTGGCACCATAGGCTTTGGTGTTGATGCTGTAGAGGTTTTCCAGTGCCTTTTGCGATTCATCCCAGTTGCCCATATAGCTTTCGGTATCGGCGATAGATAGCAGGTAGGGCGCCTGGCTCAGGCTGTCGAGGCCATAGTTAACGCGTTCAATTTGCATGCCGCGCTGAAAGGCCTGACGGGCATCGGCATAGGACTGTCTCGAGTAGAGAGACTTACCCAGGCCCAGATAGAGGTCGGAGAGCTCTGTAGAGTAAGCGCTGTACTCTGCCTCGACATTATTAATGGCATCAATATAGTCTTCCACCGGGTCAGAGACTGGCTGCTGTTCGACAATCTTCTGGGCGTATCCGGCCGTACTTAAGACTGCGAATGCAGAGATAACAAAAAAGGTAAATAGACTGTATTTAAAGCGCAGGGGGATTTTCGTCGTAAATGCGTTTGTGGACATTACCAGCTCCTAAATAGACTAAAAATTAGAGTCTTCAGTTAAAGGCCGGTTCCCTGGCGACAGCATCGAAGGACAAGTTTTTTTGCGTCTGTCCATTGCCATTGGAGTCTTTGACTGCAAAATCATGGGGTTAGCACAACAACAGCTGCTTAATTTTTATTTTCTAGACACAGTTTACACTTTTGCCTGCTAGAATCTTGATGGATTTCAGCTGCAGTACAGCAAATTCGATCAATTGTCCTGTCAGGCACAAATATATACGCACGAATTGGAAATATGACGCAAACAATTATAAGACTCACAAACCACCATTAGGGATGCAACAGAATGACAAATAAACCACTTCAGGGTCTGAAGGTAATTGAACTGGGGCAGTTACTGGCTGGACCCTTTGCCGGCTGCATGCTGGGCTACTTTGGTGCCGAGGTAATTAAGGTTGAGCCCCCGGGCGGTGACCCAATTCGTAACTGGCGCGAGGTTAAGGATGGCACATCCCTGTGGTGGCGAAGCCTGGGGCGTAATAAAAAATGCATTTCTCTGGATTTAAAAACCGAACAGGGCCGCGATCTGGTGCGCGAACTGCTCAAAACGGCGGATATTGTGGTGGAGAATTTTCGCCCCGGTGTGCTTGAGGATTGGCAGCTGGATCCAGAGAGCCTGCGGGCAGACAACCCCAACCTGATCTATGCCCGTATCTCTGGATACGGCCAGACTGGGCCCTATGCCAAAAAGCCGGGTTTTGCTTCTGCCTGCGAGGCGATTAGCGGCTTCCGCTTTGTTAATGGCTACCCGGGAGAGGCGCCGGTGCGGCCAAATCTGAGTATTGGCGATACGGTTTCCGGGTTGCATGCGGTGATGGGGATTCTAATGGCTCTGCGCTCCAGAGATCAGGCCAATGCCAATGGCCAGGGCGGTGGACAGGTGGTCGATGTGGCCCTGTACGAGTCGATGTTTAATTTGCTGGAGGCAGTGATTCCAGAATACGACGGCGCCGGGGTGATTCGCCAGCCCTCTGGCACCACAGTCACTGGCATTGTGCCTACCAATACCTACAAGTGTGCGGATGATAAATTTCTGGTGATTGGCGGCAATGGCGATTCGATTTTTGCCCGCCTGATGGTGGCGGTGGGGCGCGAGGATATGTCCACCGACCGAAAATATGCCAGCAATGCTGAACGGGTGATTCACGAGGCCGATATCGATTTGGTATTGGCTAACTGGTGTGCGGCAAATACTCTGGCCGAGGCCATGGCGGTACTTGAAGAGCATAGGGTGCCCTGCGGGCCGGTGTATAACGCAGCCGATATGATGGAAGATGAGCATTTCAAATACCGGGAATTATTTGAAGCGGTTGAAATTAATGGTGAATCCCTCAAAATCCCTGCCCTGTTACCCAAGTTGCGCAGCACCCCAGGTGGCACCGAATGGCCGGGGCCTGAAGTCGGCTCCCACACCGACGAGGTGTTGCAAAGTTTAGGTCTGGATAGTGCCCGTATCGCCGAATTGAAGACTGAGGGTATTGTGGCTGATGCCTAGCAATAAGAGCCAAATTTTAACCAAAAGCTAAGAGAGAGTCCCATGACTATTGCTTCCTTTATGCCCCCTAACCGCACCCTTATGGGCCCCGGCCCTTCAGATGTAAGTGAGCGCGTACTTAGCGCTATGGCCAGGCCAACTCTAGGGCATCTGGATCCTGCTTTTGTAGGCATGATGGATGAGGTCAAGCTGCTATTGCAGATGGCATTCCAGACAAAAAATGAGCTGACCTTTGCGGTCTCCGCGCCAGGCTCTGCTGGTATGGAATGTTGTTTTGCCAACTTGGTGGAGTGCGGCGACAAAGTCATTATTTGTCAGAACGGTGTGTTTGGCGGGCGTATGAAAGAGAATGTTGAGCGCATGGGTGGCACCGCCATTATGGTGATGGATGACTGGGGTACAGCGGTTGATCCGCAAAAGCTTGAGGAGGCTCTTGTTGCTCACCCGGATGCGGCATTGGTGGCTTTTGTCCACGCCGAGACTTCTACCGGTGCCCAGTCAGATGCAAAAACACTGGTCGAGCTGGCCCATAGTCATGGCTGTCTGACCATTGTAGATGCTGTCACCAGTCTTGCTGGTTCGCCCCTTAAAGTTGATGAGTGGGGCATAGATGCCATTTATTCAGGCTCACAGAAATGCCTGTCGGCACCTCCGGGGCTGTCGCCGGTTAGCTTTAATCAGCGCGCCGCAGAGAAAATTCGCAATCGCGGCAGCCGGGTACAGAGCTGGTTTCTCGATCTGAATCTGGTGATGGGTTACTGGGGTGGTGAGGGCAAACGCGCCTATCACCATACGGCGCCGGTCAACTGTCTTTACGGTTTGCACGAGTCGCTGGTGATAGTGCAGGAGGAGGGTCTGGAGAATTCCTGGGCTCGCCATCAAAAAAATCATTTGGCGCTGCGGGCTGGCTTGCAAGAGATGGGCATTGGCTTTTTAGTGCCGGAACAGGACCGTTTGCCCCAGTTGAATACGGTTTATATTCCCGATGGTGTCGATGATGCTCTGGTAAGAACTCGCCTGCTCAATGAATTTGACCTGGAGATTGGTGCCGGGCTGGGTGCACTGGCGGGCAAGGTCTGGCGCATTGGACTGATGGGCCATGCCAGCAACCAGAAAAATGTCGACTACTGCCTGAAGTCTCTGCAGGCAGTGCTGGATTCCTAGTCTTGCTGCTTAGCGGGCATTAACTCCATTAATGCTATAACACTGGCCTGCACGCCAGAGGTGATGGCGGGTCTGGGCTCAATCTTAAATAATGGGCTGTGGTGAGAGGCTATTTTTGGCCCCGTGCCATTCATGGCGGCTTGCAAATCACTCTCGCTGGTGCCTCCCACTGAGAAATATACGCTGGGTATCTCTGGTTCCGTGGTAAATGAGGGGAAGTCCTCCGCGCCCATGCCCTGAGAGGATATGCTGGTGACCTTCTCGCTGCCCAATTTTGCCTGCCAAACGCTGCGCAGTCGCCTGACCAGTGCGTCGTTGTTAATGGTCGGCGGGGTGGATTCGTCCAGCAAAATTACTTCCGGCAGTTTATCCTCTGGTAACCCGGCGACACGGCCCATATTGACGGCGATGCGCTCAATACCCTCCAGTAATGTATCTCTGGTTTGCAGATTGGTGTTGCGCACGGTTAGCTGCAGTTTGGCACGATCGGAAATAATATTGTGCTTGGTGCCGCTGTGGAAAGCACCCACAGTTACCACTCCCGCCTCTCTGGGGGGCAGTTCCCGGGAGACTAGAGACTGCAGAGCAACTACAATCTGGCTGCCCAGCAATACCGGGTCTTTACCGGCATGGGGCGAAGCACCGTGAGCGCCAACACCATGGACAATAATATCTACTGTGTCGGCGCCGGCGAAGGGCGCCCCCTCCTGCACATTGATTAATCCGGCGCGCAAACCTGCAGAGACATGGAAGGCTAGAGCATAGTCTGGAGTGCCAAAACGCTGCCAGAGGTTATCCCGCATCATTGCTCTGGCGCCCATTATGCGCTCCTCTGCGGGCTGACCGATCAACATCAATGTGCCTGACCATTTGTCGCGGCGTTCAGCCATCTGTTTGGCAGTGCCTGCCAGACTGGTGATATGCACATCGTGACCGCAGGCGTGCATTACTGGAAAAACTTTGCCGGTAATAGGGTCCAACTGGGTAGCAGTAGAGGCGTAGGGCAGTCCGGATTTCTCCTTAAGTGGCAGTCCGTCCATATCGGCGCGCAGCATAACCAGCGGTCCGGGGCCATTTTCCATCAGAGCGACAATGCCGGTCCCACCTATGCCTTCGCTAACCTCAAAGCCATTGCTGCGCAGTTCTGCGGCCAGCTTTTTGGCGGTACGTACCTCTGCGGTGCTGAGTTCCGGGTTGCGATGGAAGTCGATAAACAGGTCGCCAAGGCGCTGTTTGTAGTCGGCTTGGATAGACTGTAACAGCTGGTCTGCACTGGCCGTTACCGATAGCAGGCTGGATAAAAATATGGCACTGATAAATAATCTCAGGTTGTGTCTGGTCATCTGTAGCCTCAATCAATTTGTCGCTTTAAACAGTTTTATTTCGCCTGATTTTGCCCATATGTGTAGATAAAGTCACTCAATACATTGCCCACCTGCTTAAGGCTGTCGCCGCTGCATTTATCAATACTGTCCTCTGTGCTGTGCCAGTAGGCCGGGAACGGGTAGTGAATCAGGTCTACCACGGGTATGCCTGCTTCTAAAAAGGGCAGATGATCGTCGCTGATATAGTGGCCCGGGCGATTTTTAAATGCCCGGGCTCCCTGACGTTTGGCTATGGCCCAAAGTTGGTCCATCAGTGGGCGGGCTCTGGTCTGGGAGTATAGCTCACGGGGGATAGATAGATTTTTATCGCAGACCATATCAACAATAATTCCGGCGCTGGGTCTGTAACTGGGGTTGGTGGCAATAAATTGGCGAGCGCCGATAGAGAAAGGGCGGTTGCCAATTTCGCCCATATCTTCCAGATCAAAAAATATTAGATCAACGGTAATGGGGGCAGGCCTGGCAGCTAAAAGCCGGGCCATTTCCAGCAATACCGCGACACCTGATGCTCCATCGTTAGCACCGGGCACCGGCAGTAGGCGCTGGCTTTTATCTCTGTCTCTGTCGGCATGGGGGCGAGTATCCCAGTGAGCGCCGAGCATAATTCTTTGTTTGGTGGACTCAATATTGCCGTCGGCGGGAAAGCTGGCCCACAGATTGGTACCCTGCAGGTCGTAGGCGCTAAATGTCTGTTGGTTGAGTTTGGCGTCTAAGGGCTGCAGAGTTTGCTCTATATAGGCCAGAGTCCCCTGTTTGGCTTTTTGATTGCCCGGCTCTCGGGGGCCATAGGCTAGCTGGTTGACAATATGTTGCATCGCCAGCTGGCCATCAAATAACAGGGGTTCCGCGGTTGCAGATATGGCTGCAAAAAGGGTTATTAATAACAGTCTTTGTATATGCCCCATACTAATCCCTGTGGGTTTAAGCCTGACCCTCAGTGGCGGGTCTGTGCTGTTGCAGCGCAATCTGAGAATAACCATAGATCACAGCGATAATTGGGCAGAGAATATTAAAGAAGGCAAATGGGGCATACATAAAGGTGCTAACACCCAGTGTCGCTGACATATAGGCGCCGCAGGTATTCCAGGGCACCAGTGCTGAGGTCAATGTGCCTGAGTCCTCCAGGGTGCGAGAAAGGTTAATGGTGCTGAGGTCGCGCTCTTCGTAGGACTTAACAAACATCTGTCCCGGAATCACAATGGATAGATACTGGTCGGCAGCCAATAGATTGGTGCCTATACAGGTACCCACAGTGGCAATAATTAAATCACCTGCTGACTTAACGCGGCTCAGGGCGGCCTCTACCAGACGTTCAAGCAGGCCGGTGCGGCGCATGGCGCCCCCAAAGGCCATGGCATTGATAACCAGGCCTATGGTGGTAAGCATGCTGCTCATGCCGCCCTTGGATAACAGGGCGTCCAGAGAAGCATTGCCCGTATCAGAGCTGTAGCCGAGAAACATGGCGCTAAATAATCCTTTAAATACCGCCGCGCCCTCACTCAGGCTGCTGTCATTGGCCAGAGCGATCACGGTGTCCCACTGGAAAACTGCCGCAAACAGGCAGCCTGCCAAGGTGCCGCAAATCAGTGTCGACAGGGCAGGGAGTTTTTTCACTGCCATGGTTAATAGCAGGATCATCGGGATTAACATGATCGGGCTAATGTTGAAGGTCTCTTGCATGGCCGCCTGTAAAATTTCAATATCGTCGATCACTAGATTGGCGCCGCTGCCAATGCCGAGGACAAAGAACAGTACCAGGGTAATCAGAAAGCCGGGAACGGTGGTCCATAGCATATGTTGAATATGCTCAAACAGATCGTTGCTGGTCACCGCGGCTGCCAGATTGGTAGTCTCTGAAAGTGGCGAAAGTTTATCGCCAAAGTAGGCGCCGGAAATAATAGCCCCGGCACTGGCAGCCAGAGATAGATCAAGGGCAGCGGCAATACCCATAAGGCCTATACCCAGAGTGCCGGCGACTGTCCAGGAGCTGCCAATACTAAAGCCCAGCAGGGCGCAGACCAGGCAGGCAGTCAGATAGAAATAGTCTGGGGACATTAGCTGAACACCGTAGTAGATCATGCTGGGCACAGTGCCCGAGAGTATCCAGCTGCCAATCAGCGCACCCACCATAAGTAATATCAGCAGTGACTGAAGTGACACTGAGATGGTGTCGATCATGCCCCGCTCAATCTCTTTCCAGCTATGACCATTTTTAATACCGATCATGGCGGCTGCCGCGGCCGCCAGAATTAGAGCCACCTGATTGGGGCCAAAGGAATCCAGCCCAAACACATAGACCGTGCCTGCCAGCATGCTGATTAAAATGACTACCGGAGTGATGGCATCCAGTAAGCTGGGTTTTTTTATTATTTTGCTCATAGGAGATTCTGTATCTGCTAGTGATTTATTTTTGAGCCGCTAAGTTACCAGTCTGCCCGCTATCTATCTACCTTTCTGGACAACACAATATGGCTGAGAGTTTTTTCTACTCCATCAAGGGTAGCTATGCGATCGATACTATTGTCCAGCTCCTGGGTAGTGGCCTCTGTCACTTTGGCGATCAGATCGTACTGGCCACTAATAGTACAGAGCATATCAAGCTGAGGCACCTTATGGATCTGGCGAACAATATCAGCAGTCTTCTTGGGAATCACTGAAATCATAATATAGGCACTGACCTGCTGCTGTTGGTAATGGGGGTTTATCTTGATGGTGTAACCCTGGATTACCCCTTTGCGCTCTAGTCTCTCCATGGTCTGCTGCACTGTGGCGCGGCTGAGTCCCAGTTCGTTGGCCAGGTCTGATACCGTGCGGCGGCTGTTTTCCTGCAGTAGTCGAAGAAGCTGCTGTTCATTTTTCATGTCAATATGACCATAAATTTATCAATATGATTATTAATAATATACAAATTGATAGGAATGACAATACAAAGTGACAGTTTAAAACCCTAAACTGAATGCATCAAACGTACTTTATTTGGGTGTGAAATGAGTCAGGCAACAGCAATTAAACTAGATAGCGATATTAAAACTCAACAGCGATTGATGGTGGAGGAAGACTGCCGTCAGCAAATTGCCTTTACCTCCTCCCATACCCAGGACTACTTGGAACCTGTTCTGGCTATGTCCAGACAGCGGCTGCGCGACAATGCTCGCCGGTTTAAGGCGGCGATGCCGAGAGTGCGCACCCATTTTGCGGTTAAAGCGAACCCTGACCCTGAAATTCTGCAGATTTTTAAGCAGGAGGGCACCTGTTTTGAAGTTGCCTCTATTGCAGAGATAGATGCCATGCTGGAGTTGGCTGTGGATATGGAGACAGTTTTTTACTCCAACCCGATAAAATCACCGGCCTCTATTGCTCATGCCGCCCGCGCTGGCATGCTCTGGTATTCTGTGGATACCCCAGAAGAGGTGACTAAAATTGCAGCCATCAAGCCGGATGCCAAGCTTTATCTGCGTATTGAAGTCAGCAACGAGGGCTCTAACTGGCCTCTGGCGGGAAAATTTGGCGCCAGCCCCTCTGGTGTGGAAATGGTTATTGAAACCGCCAAAAGCCTGAATATGCAGATCTGCGGTGTTACCTTTCATGTGGGCTCTCAGTGCAGCAATATCAATAACTGGGTAGAGGGTATCAAGGCGGCAAAAGCCTTGTTTGCCAAGCTGGCGGACCATGGTTTTGTGCCTGAGCTGCTCAATATGGGCGGCGGCTATCCGCTACAATTTAGCGGTGATGAACCCAGTATTGAAGAGATTGGAGCTGAGATTAATAAGGCGCTGGAGTCTATCCCTGAGCATATTCAGGTAATGGCTGAGCCCGGGCGATTTTTAGTGGGGTCTGCCGGCTGCCTGCTGACTCAGGTGGTGGGTGTAGCCACTCGCGATGATGTGCGCTGGGTCTATCTAGATACTGGTTTTTACGGCGGCCTGCTGGAGATTAGCGGGGAGTTCCCTGTCAATCTCATTAGCGAGCGGACTGGCGAGCCTGCTACCTGGACTATGGCCGGGCCAACCTGTGACTCTATCGATGTAATGGGCCGTCACAAACTTCCCGATAACACCCAGGCTGAAGATTTTATCTACATGCCCAATCTCGGCGCCTACTGCACCACCTGTGCCTGCGATTTTAATGGCTTTCCTGCGCCTGTTCTGCGCATGGTCGACTAGTTATCTGGGCAGTTACCAGGTTTAGATAATCGACTTATTGCGCAGGGTGCTAATTTCTAGCTCTGTGTACTCAAGGTACTCTCCCAGTACAGAATCCGTGTTATCTCCAAGCATCGGAGGTGGCGCGGTATACTGAACCTCGGAGCGGCTATAGTTAATTGGGTTACCCACCAACTGTACTTCCCCAGCGCGTTTATCCTCCATTGTTACCAGCATATTGCGGGCCAGTATCTGTGGGTTCTGAAACACCTGATCAATACTGTTAATTGGGCCGCAGGGCACCTGATATTGCTCTAGCAGATGCAACCAGTGCCCACTGCCCTGCTGAGCTAAGCGCTGACTAATCTCCGTACAGAGCGATTGACGGTTGACGACCCGCGCGGAATTAGTGGCATAGTTGCTGTTATCTGCCCAGTCAGGCATATCCAACAATGAGCAGAGGCGTTTGAACTGACTATCATTGCCCACGGCTAAAATAAGATGACCGTCGGCGGTGGCAAAGGCCTGATAGGGCACTATATTCGGGTGAGCGTTGCCCAGGCGGCCAGGTACATTGCCTCCGGTGAGATAGTTGCTGGCTTGATTGGCCAATACAGCAGCCTGCACATCCAGCAATGCCAGATCTATATACTGACCCAGTCCGGATTGATGACGCTCCAGCAGAGCACCCTGAATAGCATTGGCGGCATAGAGCCCGGTAAATAGATCGGTCACCGCAACCCCGACTTTGACCGGACCTCCGTTCTCAGAGTCTGGTTCGCCGGTAATACTCATTAGTCCACCCATTCCCTGGATTAAAAAGTCATAGCCGGGCCGCTCTGCATAGGGCCCAGTTTGACCGAAGCCGGTAATTGAGCAGTAGATCAGACGGGGATTTATCTCGGCGATGGAGGCATAGTCCAGACCGTATTTTTTCAGGCCGCCGACTTTGTAGTTTTCAATTAATACATCGCACCGCAGCGCCAGCTGGCGAATAATCTCCTGCCCCTCGGGCCGGGTAATATCCACTGTGACCGACTGCTTGCTGCGGTTGGTGCAGAAGAAATAGGCAGCGTCCGCGGTATCGTTGCCTGCTTTATCCTTGAGGTAGGGAGGGCCCCAGTGGCGGGTATCGTCACCCACTTCAGGGCGCTCTATTTTTATGACCTCAGCGCCCAGATCGGCAAGCATCTGGCCGGCCCAGGGGCCTGCCAGCACTCGGCTCATATCCAGGACTTTATAACCAGCCAGTGGTCCTGCCATCAAACTTACCCGAAGGCCTGAATACCGGTCTGGGCACGACCCAGAATCAGGGCGTGGACATCGGCGGTGCCCTCGTAGGTGTTGACCACCTCGAGGTTGAGCATATGCCGCATCACCGGATATTCATCGGAGATACCGTTACCGCCGTGCATATCTCTGGACATACGGGCGATATCCAGCGCCTTGCTGCAGTTATTGCGTTTCATCAGACTGATTAGCTCTGGCGCCAGTTGGCCCTGATCTTTAAGGCGACCGGCGCGCAGTGAACCCTGAAGTCCCAGACTGATCTCGGTCTGCATATTGGCCAGCTTTATCTGGATTAGCTGGGTGGCTGCCAGAGGCCGGTCAAATTGGATTCGGTCCAGACAATATTGCCGGGCGGCATGCCAGCAGTCTTCTGCAGCACCCATAGCGCCCCAGCTAATGCCATAGCGAGCTGAGTTAAGACAGCCAAAGGGCCCTTTAAGACCCTGCACATTGGGCATAAGTTGATCTTCGGGGACAAATACTTCGTCCATCACAATCTCACCGGTGATAGAGGCGCGCAGTGCCAGCTTGCCTTCAATTTTGGGGGCGGACAGGCCTTTCATGCCTTTATCCAGAATAAAGCCGCGGATAATGCCATCATCGGTTTTAGCCCAGACCACAAACACATCGGCAATAGGCGAGTTGCTGATCCACATTTTGCTGCCGGATAAAAGATAGCCGCCATCCACAGTTTTGGCGCGGGTCTTCATGCCGCCGGGATCTGAGCCGGCATCTGGCTCGGTCAGACCAAAACAGCCAACCCACTCTCCAGTAGCCAGTTTGGGTAGATATTTCTCGCGCTGCTGCTCTGTGCCATAGGTATAGATAGGGTACATCACCAGGCTGGACTGCACGCTCATCATTGAGCGATAACCAGAGTCAACACGCTCCACTTCTCTGGCTATCAGGCCATAACAGACATAGTTAACTCCTGCGCAGCCATAGCCATCAATCATGGAGCCCAGCAGGCCAAGCTCGCCCATTTCGTTAAAGATGGCCCGATCAGTGGCTTCATTTCTAAATGCGTCGCGCACTCTGGGGGCCAGATGTTCCTGCGCATAACCGGCTGCGGTATCCCGCACCAAGCGTTCTTCATCACTGAGCTGGTCATCCAGACTAAATGGATCCTGCCAGTTAAATTTTGCCCAATCCGCTGCCATATTAGGATCCATTTACTTGATAATGGTGCGCGGTGGAGTCCAGCGCACTGGTTGCACGTTCGATTAATAGATCAATTTCTTCATGGCTGCTGACAAATGGTGGCGAAATAATCATTGAGTCGCCCACCGCACGCATCACCAAATTATTGCTGACACAGAATTCACGGCAGATGCCACCAGATTTTTGCTCTGGCTCCAGACGCTCTCTGGTTTCTTTATTGCGCACCAGCTCAATGGAGCCCAGCATGCCGATGCCGCGCACATGGCCCACTATAGGGTGGTCTGCCAGTGCTTGCCACTTACTCTGCAGGTAGGGAGCCATATTATTGGCTACATGGTCGACCATATTTTGTTCTTCAATTATGTCGAGGGTGGCCAGAGCTGCGGAACAGGCGATTGGGTGGCCGGAATAGGTAAAGCCATGGCCAAACTCACCGCCAGAGCCGGTGACCACTCTGGCTACCTTGTCACTGACCATTACCCCGCCCAGAGGCTGGAAGCCATTGGTGACGGCTTTGGCAAAGGTCATTAGATCTGGCTCTGTGCCATAGGTTTGGCAGCCAAACATGTTGCCAGTACGACCAAATCCGCAGATAACCTCGTCACTGATAAACAGAATGTCTCGCTCTTTAAGAATTCGGCTGACTTCTGGCCAGTAGCTATCTGGCGGCACAATAACGCCTCCCGCGCCCTGAATAGGCTCGGCAATAAAGGCCGCCACATTTTCAGCGCCCAGCTCGTCAATGCGTTTTTCCAGCTCCCGGGCTGCCTGCAGGCCAAATTCCTCGGCGCTGAGTTCACCGCCATTGCAGTACCAGTTGGGGTCGGGAATATGCTGTATATAGGGCAGGGTTTCAAACTGCTTGTGCACAAACTCAAAGCCACCCAGGCTAGCTGAGGCGATGGTGCTGCCGTGATAGGCATTGGTGCGCGACAGAATAATGCGTTTGTTGGGCTGATCTTTCAAATCCCAGTAGCGTCGCACCAGACGGATATTGGTGTCGTTGGCCTCGGAGCCGGAACCGGTAAAGAACACATGGGTAAATTGATCTGGAGTCATCTGTACCAGGCGATCGGCAAGCTCTACCGCTGGTGCATTACTGCACTGGAAAAAATTATTGTAGTAGGGCAGTTCCTGAAACTGCTTGCTGACTGCCTCGGCAATTTTTGGTTGGCTGTAACCCAGACTGCAGCACCAGAGTCCGGACATGGCATCGAGCAACTTATTGCCGTCGGTATCATGGATATAAATATGCTCAGCGCGGTTGATAATTCTGCCAGGCTTTTTTGCATAGTCACCAAAGTCGGTAAAGGGGTGCAGGTGGCGACGCACATCTAACTGCTGCCATTGTTCAGTGGTTAGCATTTTGGTCATGGCTGGTCTCTCAATTGGGATAAAAAGGCGCTGATTCAATACACCTATTAGATACCAGAGAACGCCTGTAGTCATGTACCCAAAGGGGTGGGCAGGCCGCGCCCCACCTCAGTTGGTGTTCAGCTAGGTTACTGCTGATCCTGGCCAGCAGAATAGATTTTGCGCCCATCAAACCAGGTTGAGAGCACCTGGGTGTCGGATATCTGGTGGGCATTTCCCGCAGCTTCCAATGCCAGCAGGTCGGTGCTCAGAATAACAAAGTCTGCCTTTTTGCCAGCTTCCAATGATCCGGTGATATGCGCATTTTGCAGCATTTTGGCGCCGTTAATGGTGTAGGCATCCAGGGCATCGGCCAGGGAGACTCTTTCGGCGGGGTTGTAGACTCTGCCGGTCTCATCCTGTTGCCTGGTTACTGCTTTCTCCAGATTAAAGAAGGGCCTGGGCTCTCTGGTATCTACAGGTGCGTCGCTGCCTGCAGTTAAAATTCCTCCAGTAGCCAAGATAGAGCCCGCCGGGTAAGAATTAATATAACCGTAGTCACTGGGGTCAAATAAATCTTCCGCCGATTTAATATGGTCGAGAAACGGCGATACAGTCATCAGATAGCCCTCATCCGGTTCTATCCAGCCATAGGTAAATGTGGGGTAGACATCCAGTTCGGCAAAGCGGCCTATATCATCTGCATCAATAAACTGCGCATGGGCCATAGACAGGTTAGCTGTAGAATCTGGGTTGGCTTTGCGGGCAGCTTCAAAGGCATCCAGAGCAAAACGCACCGCCCGATCACCTATAGCATGGCTGTGCACATTAATACCGGCGCTGACCAGTGCCAGCGTATAGTTATGCAAGAACTCAGCTTCTTTTTCCAAAACCCCGTTGCTCTGGGTGCACTGGGCGGCCAGAAAACCATGTTCCTGATAAAAGGCTTTTTTATCTGCCGCCGAATTCAATGCACGCCCCCGAGCACAGGCAGCAGACTCTGTGTCTACATAGGACTGCACTACTATAGCGCCGCTGTCCGGATCCACACCAAATACAGGCTGCAGATAGTTATTTAGTGAGGCGGCATTGGGCAGGGTGGGGGGATTAGAATAGGGGTTGCCCTCGGTGACACCGTCTATAAATATTTTTGCAGTGTCGATTTTAAAATTGGCAATATCCTGATGGGCGGCCTGCACGGTCTGCATATCCGCAACCACAGCATCTACATCAATAGGTGCATCTGGATGGGGCCGATAGTCTTCATAGTCAGCGTAAAAGGCCACCGACATGCGGTAGTTTAAAGCAGTATCCTTTGCCGCATCCGCGAAACTGGCGATATCTTTGCTGGTTAGAGCTGCATCGAGAACCGAGGTAATGCCATTGACTGCCAGCTTGTCACTGATTCTGCTCACCAGTTGGTTATCTATGGCGGGATAGCCCCAGAGGTTGGGAATATTGACCAGTCTGCGAGCATCTTCATTGAGAGCGCCATTGGGCTCTCCATCGGCATCTACCCCGACTGTAGCGCTGTAGTCAGCGAACTCTGCGGCCAGAGTCTCAGCGCTCAGGCCCACCTGGTTGCCATATTTATCTGTAGCCAGTGACAGTGCATAGCTATTGACTGCGCCATGGTGGCCATCGTTGCCCAGTAACATAATCGGGTGCTGAGTAGATACAGCATCCAGTGCCGCTCGCATAGTGGGTAATGCCTCTGAGGGTTCATTGCCCGCGGTGTAGGTCCACTGGTCAACGCTGAGCCATTCACCGGCCGCCAGACCCTCCAGGCAGGGCTTTAATCTAGGCACCATATCCTCCAGTGAATAGGGGGTACTGGCAAGATCACAGCTGTCAGTTTCGACTATGCCGGGCAGATGAATATGCACATCATGGAGCCCCGGAATAAGCATCTTGCCCTGCAAATCAATGACTTCGGTCTGATCACCTATCAGGGGAGCCATGCTGCTGTCCGTGCCCAGGGCAACAATTTGATCACCGGTAATAGCCATAGCTGAAACCACAGACTGATTGCTGTCCGCGGTATAAATAGTGCCACCGGTAAACACCTTATCGGCAATATTGGAGGTTGGTTCCTGGCAGCCGACTAGACTGATGGCGACGAGAAGTATAGGGCTTGCTGCTCTCTTGATCATGGTTCACCTCTGATGATTATTGATTTTTGTCCCTATAGTAATGCTTCCCGATGACCACCGAATACCCTCTAGGGGTAGACGAAGCAATTAGCAGATTTTTAATAGCCGCCAAAGTGCCATAATAACGCCATACAGGTAACCCCGGAATTATTATGGAACAGCAAGAGCCCTCAGCGAATTTAAAGCCCTCAGCGAATGCAAAGCCCTCAGCGAATGCAAAGCCCTCAGTGGTACTAGAGCAGTTTTTGCAGCAACATCCGGATATCGAAATATTTGAAGTTTTACTTCATGATCTAAATGGTATCCAGCGGGGTAAATGGCTGCCTCGAGAGCAAATATCAAAGCTGTTTAATGGCGGCTACAAAATGCCTCAGTCCACCTGCTCCATGGATAGCTGGGGTCGCGATCTGGAGGAGTTGGTTGCGGCTACCGGTGATAGCGACGGAGTCTGCCAACCCCATATCAGCACTCTGGCGCTGGTGCCCTGGGCAGATCGGCCCACGGCTCAAATTATTGTCTCCATGGGCAGCTTTACTGGTGATGAACCCTATTTGGGTGACTGCCGTGCGGTGTTGGCCAATATCTTGGAGCGGTTCGATAAGCTGGGTTTGACGCCAGTGGTGGCCAGTGAGATGGAGTTTCATCTATTTGAGCTGGACCCGGATCAGTTTGGCGTGCCCCAGCACAGCCAGCGGGCATTGGATGGCAGCCCGGCGCTGGGAGGGCAGACCTATGGCCTGGATGCCATGCGTGAGACCGCCCCATTGATGGACGCAATTAATAGTGCGGCGAAGATTCAAAATCTGCCGGTCGATACATTAATTACTGAATTTGGTCCCTCGCAGTTTGAGATCAATCTTTATCATCAGGACTGTGCGCTGCGAGCCTGCGATCAGGGCAGTATGCTCAAGCGAGCGATTCGTCAGGTTGCGCGCAGCCATGATCGGGTGGCCTCTTTTATGGCCAAGCCCTTTGCCGATCAGGTGGGCAATGGCATGCATATCCACTTCAGTTTAGTCGATGCCGATGGCAACAATGTCTTTAATAACGGCACTGATACTGGTTCGGAACTGCTTAATCAGGCTGTCGCCGGCTGTCTGGCGACTATGGCCGATAGCATGGCAATCTTTGCCCCCAATATAAATTCTTTCCGGCGCATGGTGCCCGGTTGCTATGCCCCACTGGCACCCAACTGGGGCTATGAAAACCGCACCACAGCAGTGCGTATCCCTGGGGGGGATCACCGCGCTATTCGCATCGAGCACCGGGTTGCTGGTGCAGATGCCAATATTTATCTCACGGTTGCCGCCATGTTGGCAGGGGTGCTGCACGGTATTGAAAATAAACTGTCGGCGCCTGCGCCTGTAGTGGGTGACGCTGGAGAGGTTGAGCCTGTGCTGCCGCATTTCTGGAATGATGCAATTAATGCATTTGAACAGTCAGACTTTATTCGCCAGGCCCTGGGTTCTGAAATGCAGAGAAACTATGCCCAGAGCAAGCGTATGGAAAAGCAGGAGTTTGACAGCAGGGTCACCTTGATGGAGTACGACGCCTATCTCTAGAGCCTGCGCTTGACCAGCAGGCTATCTATATCATTTTGCGAGAGTTTGGCTCGCGCCGCTGCAGTTTTAGAGGTGTTGGCAAAGGGGCCTACCAGTACCCGGTGCCAGACATCACCGGTGCCAGCTCCAGATGTTTCAACACTGGCGTTCAAATTTAGCAGCAGCAGTTTGACCCTCAAACCTTCAGCGTCCGGCTTGTTTCTAAATGAACCCACCTGCAGCGAATAGGAATAGTTTTTGCGGTCTGCGGCGCGTTCTTTTGCCTGTTCATCTTCGGGAATCACAATTTCTGACTCTTTGAGCATATCGTGAAAGCTAAATTTAACATCCGGTATTTCAACCTTTTCTGCAGCTTTGGCAATCGCTTTGGTGTCAGGTATTGTGCCGTCAAAAACCATGGGCATAAGATACATACTCAGGGCGCCAACCAGCATGCCAGCAAAAAATGCCGGGGCAGAGGATGAGCCTTTAGACTGATTCTGCGTTGAACGTGTAGCAGATTTTCTCGGGTAATCGCGTGCCATGGGTTGCCCTTATTCCGGTAGCCGCCAATTGTAGGTTAAGGGGCGGGCTGTTACCAAATAATATCCTCGCTAACCGACGATTTTTATAGCTCCTGGGGATCCACATCAATTGACCAGCGTACCCGGCGACTGTCTCTGTGAGATTCCAGCTGGGGTGCCAGCTGAGACAGCAGTGTCTGTAGAACTGGACGCTGCTCTGCCTCCAGCTGCAGCAGGTAGCGAAAGCGTCCGGCGCGTTTTTCCAGCATAGCTGGCAGGGGCCCAAGATAGGCCAGTTCAGGGCTGGGAGGCGCAAGATTTTCTGCAAGCTGGCGGACCAGCTGCAAAAAATGCTCTGCGTCGGCTGCCTGTTGGGCTTCGGCGCGGATAACTGCCATATGCCGAAAGGGTGGCAGCTGACTAAACTGGCGCTGGGTCAAAAGCTCTCTGGCAAATTGCCCGTAACCCTGGGTCATCAGGAGATCCAGCAGAGGGTGCTCTGGCTGATGGGTTTGAATTAATACTTTTCCCCGGGCCTTGCCCCTGCCACTGCGACCAGCCACCTGGGTCAGCAGTTGCCCGGTGCGCTCATGGCCGCGAAAATCCGGGCTAAACAGGCCACTATCGGCATCTAAAACTGCCACCAATGTGACATTGGCAAAGTGGTGTCCCTTGGCCAGCATCTGGGTCCCAAGCAGGATACAGGATTCACCGCTGTCCGCTGTATCAAACACCTGCTGCATGGCGTCCTTGCGTCTGGTGCTATCGCGATCGACACGCAGTACTTTGCTGTCGGGGAAACATTGTTGCAGGTAGGCTTCGCTGCGCTCGGTGCCCTCGCCAGCGGCAATGAGTTGCTGGCTCTGGCAGCTCGGGCACTGCTTGGGTATAAGTCGTTGATGATCACAATGGTGACAGATTAGCCGACCCCGGGCTCTGTGTACGGTGAGTCTGGAATCGCACTGATTGCAATCTGCGGTCCAGCCGCACTGATGACAGAGCATTGCCGGGGCATAGCCGCGGCGATTGAGAAACACCAGCACCTGCTGTTGCTTTTTGATGGTTGCGCCAATGGCTGCCAATGTTGACGCGGCTATGCCAGATTCGACCCGCTCGGTTTTAAGGTCGACCATCTGCCAGTCCGGCTGCACTGCATCTCCAGCCCTACTGCTAAGTGTTAGATGCTGGTAGCGGCCATTGGCACAGTTGTTTAGGGACTCCAGCGAGGGAGTGGCCGAACCCAGAACAATGGGAATATCCTCTTGCCGGGCACGAATTACCGCGAGATCACGGGCCGAGTAGCGAAAGCCATCCTGCTGCTTGTAGGACTGATCATGTTCTTCGTCGAGAATAATTAATCCCGGTGCTGCCAGTGGTGTAAATACCGCCGATCTGGTGCCCAGAATGATGGACGCCTCGCCGCTCCTCGCCTGCATCCAGGCCAGAAGGCGCTGCTTGTCGGATAGGCCGGAATGCAATGTCACCATGGAAACATTAAAGCGGTCGCGAAAGCGTTTTTCGGTCTGTGGTGTCAGGCTGATCTCGGGGATTAATACCAGTGCCTGGCGACCGTAGCGCAGCACCTTTTCAATGGACTGCAGATAGACTTCGGTTTTGCCACTGCCAGTAACCCCATCCAGCAGGTAGCTATTGAAGCCATGGCTGTGGATCTTATCCACAGCTATCTGCTGTGAGTTATAGAGGCTGAGATGGTCCTGTTTGAGTAAATTTTCCACAGGCTCTGTTACCGAGAAAATCATCACAGTTTCAATTAAACCTTTGGTCTCGAGCTGTCTAATAATGGTGCGGGAGAAAGATTCCAGAATGATAGACTCGGCCAACTCTGGCCCCTGAGCCTGGATCAGCTCTATAAGGGCTCGCTGTTTGGGCGCCTGCTTAAGAGATTCGGGCCCCAATCCGAGCCCCAAGGTGCTGAGCTTCCAGCCCGGCTGGCCCGGCTCAGGTGGTAGTTCACCTCTGCGCAGCAGAACAGGTAATGTTGAAAACAGTGCATCGCCAATGGGCTGTTGGTAGTAGTTGGCTGCCCAGATAAACAGTTTAAATAATGAGGGCGGCAGCAGGGGCTCGGCATCGATTAAATGGCTGATAGGTTTGAGCTTGCCAGGGTCGAATTCGCTGTGTCGGGCGGTCTCAATAATCAGTCCGGTCACCTGGCGGCGGCCAAAGGGTACGGTCACTCGACAGCCGGGCTGTAGCTCTTGCTCCGCTTGATTTTGGTCAATATCAGCGGGGATTAGATAGTCGAATAGCCGGCGCAGAGGTGAGGGCACTGCAACACGAATAATTAAAGGCTCTAACTGGGCCATAAAAAATTGAGAATTCCTTTTGTAACCTGGTTTATTTCTGCTAGAATCCGCGCTCTTTAGAAATGGCCTACCGTGCCTTGCGGGAACTGAACTGCGTTTCACATCTGTCTGCGGAGTAGTTTAACAGTTTCACGACGGGGTGGCGGCTCGCGAATTGGAGTATATGATGAAAACTGAGATTCACCCAGCCTATAACGAATTAGTTGCAACCTGCAGCTGTGGCAACGTTATTAAAGTCGGTTCAACACGCGCTGAAAGCATCTATTTAGATGTTTGCTCTGCCTGTCACCCGTTCTACACTGGCAAGCAGAAAGTTGTTGATACTGGTGGTCGAATCGATCGCTTCAACAAGCGTTTTGGTGCTGCCAAGAAGTAATCGGCAGTCAGCTAGACAAAATAGTAGAGTGCGTCGCGGATTCTGTCCCCGGCGCATTTTTTTTGTCTCGCTGAACAGGGATTAAATTTTTGCTGCTATCAGCCTTTTGTGGAGGCTGTCATCAGCGGTTACAATAACCACCGAAACTGTCTGTCAGGCCTTGAGGAGGCTTTTTGTGCGCGCACTATGGATGTTTATTCAATTTATTGTCGTTGTTGCTATCGCTCTAGTGGGCGCCCTGTTTGCTATGGAAAACAGTCAGTTAATCAGTGTTAACTTTATTTTGTTCAGTACCCCGACAATAAGCCTGGGTCTGTGGCTGTTAATCTTTGTTGCCTCGGGAACCCTGCTTGGCATCTTTGCCAGCTCAGTTATTATTGCCAATTACCGGCGCAAGCTAAATCGCGCGCTCAAAAAGGACTGACCTATTTATGAGCAATTCTCAATCTCCGGTGATTGTCGCCCTTGATTTCGATAACCAGCTGGCGGCTCTGGCCCTGGCTGAACAGCTTGATCCCAATCAGTGTCGCTTGAAGGTGGGTAAAGAGCTCTTTACCCGCGCCGGGCCCGAGTTGGTCAAAACTCTGGTGGCTATGAATTTTGATGTTTTTCTCGATCTGAAATTTCATGATATTCCCAATACCACAGCCAAGGCGGTCAGTGCCGCTGCTGATCTGGGCGTATGGATGACCAATGTGCACGCCTCCGGTGGCAGCCGCATGATGTCAGCGGCCAAGCAGGCTCTGGAACAGCAGAACAGTGCTATGTTGCTGATTGCTGTGACTGTACTGACTAGCATGGACGACACTGACCTGGCCGAACTGGGAGTTGGCTGCAGGCCCGCTGAACAGGTTGAGCATTTAGCTCGCCTGGCACAGCAGTCTGGTTTGCATGGAGTGGTCTGCTCTGCTCAGGAAGCCAGTTCTTTGAAGGCTGGACTGGGTGCAGATTTTAAACTGGTTACGCCGGGTATACGCTTGCCTGACAGTGCTGCTGACGATCAGCGCCGGGTGGTAAGCCCGCCGCAAGCTATGGCGATGGGCAGTGATTATCTGGTGATTGGCCGACCTATTACGCAGTCGGCCAATCCCCTTGAGACCCTAGTTCAAATTAACCAGTCCCTCTCCCTTTAAACTTTTGACTGGTTGTTCAATCTGGTTGGAATACGCGGACATAGTCTACCTGCATCTGCTGGGGAAACTGAGTATCGGCATTGGGTGCGCCTGGCCAGTCACCACCTACAGCCACATTTAACAGGAAGAAGAAATTCTCGTGGAATTCTGTTCTATCAGATGAAGTTATCTGTTCGCTGTGGAACTGAACTCCATCCAGAGACCATTTGATCGAGGTCGAGTCCCAATCGATACTGTAGACATGGAATGCGTCTGCCAGCAGACCATTGGCTACCGTTGTAGAACCTCCGGTATATTCTCTTGAGCCACCTGCATTGGAATAGTGGATTGTGCCATGGGTGGTTTTTTCTCTGTTGATCGTGCCACCGACCATTTCCATAATGTCAATTTCACCACTGGCAGGCCAGCTGACGGTGGTAATACTTTCGCCCAGCATCCATGCGGCGGGCCAGATTCCCTGACCCTTAGGTAACTTGGCGCGGACATCAATGCGACCATAGGTGAAAAACTTCTTGCCCTGAGTCTTGATTCGAGAGGAGGTGTAATTGCGCCCACCAAAACTTTCTTGTTTGGCGGTTATAGTCAGCAGTCCATCGGCTATGGTGGTGTTTTGGCTGCGGTAATATTCCAGCTCATTATTTCCCCAGCCGCAGAGATTATTATTGCAGCCATCACCGATTTCATGAGTCCAGTTGCTGCTGTTTAAGGTGGAACCATCAAACTCATCACTCCACACCATACTGTAGCCCTCGTAGGATATGGGTGAGGTGTAATCGACCGCAGGACCACTGCCTGTATCACCATCTGTACTGCCATCACCCATTTCCCAGCGGATATTGTCCAGCTGGAAAACGGTACTGGTAAGCTTGGTGGCCCAAATCACAATACCAGTGTTGACCTTGCTCAGGTCCAGCCCACCGCTGACCAGATTGTTAACAGGAACCGTGACAGTCTCCCAGCCGGAAGCGCCTTTGCTTCCCAGGGAATAGAGGCCGGATGTGCAGGGATATACACAGTCAATCTTCATAGAGAAATTGCTATCGCCACTCACCACCAGGATATCGAAAATAATATTGCCACCGGCATAGGCACTTGCATCTACAGTAGTTAAGTTTGAGGTTTGGATAAAGAAACCTGCGTCTTTACCAGCAGAGCTGTGAGTGATTTGCAGCACATCACCGCGATCTGCATCAGCCGCCATCGACCAGCTGATATTCGGGCAGCCTGCGCCGCCATCGTTTTTGCAAGTTCCATAGTTGGGATTTCCCGAGTCATAGGCACCCAAACCCTCATCCCACAGAGCATCGGCAGCGCCTGCCTTGAAGACATTCAAGTCAGCAGTAACAGTAACAGTTCTGGTTTCCGTTGTATTATTGCCAGCGCTATCGGTTGCGCTGTAAGTTATTGTGTACTGGCCCGGTTCATCTACATTGACGGTTCCGCTTGGCGATACATTCAATGCACCATCGATATCATCTGTCGCACTGGCCCCGGCATCAGTATAGGCTTGCCCCTGCGGATGGGTAACCGCAGCATCTCCTGTCAGCGTAATAACCGGAGCTGTGGTGTCAGCTGCAGGCTGAGGAGTAGGAGTAGAGGTGGGAGTACCACCGCCGCCACCGCCACCGCATGCGGTCAGTAGAATTGATATTACAGCTACAGCAAGTGGTAGCAGTGGTCTCTTAAATAACTGAATTATAAGCATGATGTCCTCAAGACTGTTTTCACCTTTGATAACGCACTATTTTCAGCCTTGGGACATCCAAGCTCTAGGCAAATAGGCTCAACTGAGGTTGAGGTGCGACAAAAGGCCATATTGCTCGCTATTTGACTAAAAATGTTTGGCTGATTTGTTTCAGTTAGAAACTGTTAACAATATTTGCTGCACAGCTGATGAGCCCATTTTGCCTTATCTCCGTACAGAATAGGCCGCTGACAAAATTGTATAAAAAAGTCGTTTTTATGATTGTTCTCGACAGAATTGAGGACTAGAATACCGGGCTTTTTTTGATTTTACCCTTGAGAACAATAAAAAAATGACCGTTGCCACTGCAGAAGCTTTTGCACCTCTAACCAACATCACTGAACCCAAGTGGTGGACAGGCACGCCTGCTATTTCTCCCGAACTGTTTGTTATTGATGGCAATCAGTATCGAGTCAACGGGGAGCCACTGGTTGCAAGCCCGGAACTCGCTGCCCATATGCAGAAAACATTTGATGATGTAGGTCTGGTTCATGTTATTAACACTGGCCTGGATGATCTGCAGTCCATGCGCCTGATCGCCGTTCAGGTATTAAAAAACGAGCGTAAGTACGAAGGCGGTGCCAACCCGCGCAAGACTATCGAGAAAAACGTCTATGAAGTGGGTGCGCCACTGCAAGCCTGGCTGCACTACCACCATGAGATGGCCTATATTGGGTCCAGCACCAAGATGGTTAGCTTTATGGCTCACAAGATGCCAAGCGAAGGTGGCTACACCTATGTTTCAGATAACTGCCAGGCTACAGATGCCTTGATGGCGACTCCTTTTGGTCAGAAACTGAAAGAGTTGGGCCTCTGTTATCACCGCAATCTCTCAGACCGCGAGTCATTTGTCGATCGCCTTGATATAGGTGTTTACAATCACTGGCAGCAGTCCATGTTGACCGAAGACCCGGACGAAGCTGTGGCTGAAGCCCAGCGACGTGGTCTGGAGGTTGAGTGGGGCCCGAACAGACTGTTAAAAACCCGGTTTTATATCTCCGCATTTGAGTATTTTCCGCAGTTGGACCGCAACCTGTTGTACAGCAGTATGGCCGACGACAGCACCTGGTTCGATACCTGGCCTCTGGTTCAGCATCTGCCTGCCGATGAGCGTCCGCTGAAATTGACCTTTGGCGATGGCAGCGAAATGACTGCGCAAGAAAAGCAGCTGTTTATCAAGATTTATGACGATTACGGTATCCCTATCGCCTGGGAAGTTGGCGATGTTGCACTGATCTGTAATTATCGTTTTGCCCATGGTCGCCCAGCTGTTCATCTAAAAGAGGATGAGCAGAGAGAGTTGGGTGTGTTGATTGGCGAATCCTTTGATCGTGTGGAGACTCTCGAGGATAAGTGGTAGCCGCAGAGACTTGTCGGTTATGATGTGGAAAAATTTATAGCCAATACATTAACAGTGCAGCCTCAATGCAAACTTTAATCGAAAGCCTGACGCAAATTCTAGAAACCTCAGCCCTGCTTCTGGGCGATGATATTAGCGAAAAATACCATGCGGACTGGAGCGGGGCCTCTCCCTGTGTGCCCGCAGCCCTGCTCAAACCAAAAACTACCGAACAGCTTTCTCAAATTATGGCCCTGTGCCACGAGCATAATCAGCCTGTTGTAGTGCAGGGTGGATTGACTGGCCTGGCCGGAGGCGCAACCCCTTTAGCTGGTGAATTTGCCATCTCCCTGGAGCGCATGAATGCTGTTGAGGAAATCGATACCAGAGGCATGACCGCGACGGTACTGGCCGGAACGCCATTGCAGGTATTGCAGGAAGCGGTCGACGAGCATGATCTGTTTATGCCCCTGGATCTGGGTGCCCGCGGCAGCTGTAATATTGGCGGCAATGTGGCTACCAATGCCGGCGGCACAGAGGTTATTCGCTATGGTATGACCAGATCTCTGGTGCTGGGCCTGGAGGTGGTTTTGGCCGATGGCACAGTGGTTAAGGCCATGAATAAAATGGTCAAAAATAATTCCGGTTATGATTTAAAACATCTTTTTATTGGCTCCGAGGGCACCCTGGGTATTGTTACCAGAGTGGTGGTGCAGCTACAGCCCAAGCTTCTGGCTTCCCATACGGCACTCTGCGCCCTCGAAGACTATGACTCTGTTATTAAACTGTTAACCGAGCTTAAGCGCAGTTTGGGTTCTGGCCTGACTGGCTTTGAACTGATGTGGGATAACTACTTTAACAAGGTATTGGAAGTAGAAGCAGACTTACAGAACCCTTTTGCCGACGACCACAATTTCTACTTGCTGGTTGAGTACAAAGATAATGAAACTGCCCTGGGTGCAGAGCGATTTGAAGCGGAGCTTTTTGGTCATTTGGAGGCAGAGCTGCTAACGGATGCTGTGGTGGCTCAGTCCCATAAGGATGCGGAGGAATTCTGGCGTATCAGGGATGGTATTGGCGAGCTATTTAAGGTTCTGGGGCCAGTCTCTAATCAGGATGTCAGTCTGCCAATCGCAGATATTGGTGTCTTTGCGACCCATCTGGAAACACGACTAAAGGCCAAATATCCTGATATTGGTGTGCTGCTGTTTGGCCATATAGGCGACAACAATCTGCATGTCTGTGCCTATACAGGTCGCGAGGAAGACAAACTACTTATCAATGAAGATATTATGCTGATGATTGGCGAATACTCAGGCGCCATTACCGCAGAACATGGTGTGGGAGTTCTCAAGCGAGATTTTCTGGATCAGTCTCGCACGGCTGAGGAGATTGCCCTGATGAAAACCATCAAGGCCGCCATGGACCCCAAAGGTATTCTTAATCCTGGCAGGGTAATCTAGCCTAGCAGGTCACTTTGCCTCTGAATGAGACAGAACTACCGCTATTCTGAGATGAATCGTCTCAGCGACCATATACTTAGAATGGTCCTCTGGGTATGGTACTACTCATAACTCATAAATCTAGAGAGGTGTACTCATGAATCTGAAGTCGTTATTTTTACTTGCCGCGATAACTGGTCTGGCAGGCTGTTCTGCTGAGCAGCAGGCTGTTGAAACTGAAGCTGTGATTGATGCGCTGCCAGATGGTGCCTATCTGATTGCCGGTGTTACAGTCACCGAAAATGGCGAAGTGAGCCAATACAGTCGCGACCAGATAAAAATTTATACCCAGGGCCGTTTTATGTATGCCTTTAACAATGCTCAGACAGAGAGTATTGACGTTGGTGCCGGTGATGCCACCTGGTCAAATGGCCTGATGGTTGAGGTACCCAGAGTGAACCACAATGGCCCAGTCTCAGGTTACAGCTTTGATGTTGCCATAGCTCAGACTGAAACTGGTTTTGAGCAAACTATTATTGGTATGGAATACGAAGGTGGTCGCCTTTTGGATATGGTTGAGGTGTGGGACACTGCGTCTACAGCTACCTCGGCTTTTGATGGCCTCTGGCAGCTGCAAGCCCGTGAATCCAATGACCCGGATATCACTGCGTTTACTGAAACCAAGATGATCGGCGGTGGCCACTATATCTGGTTGCAGAATGTTGTCTCTAAGGGCGAAGCTATTCAGGAATTTGGTTTTGGTACCTTTGAATTGGACGCAAATGGCGACGCTATTGAGACTGCTATGACAAGTTCAATGCCTGATTATGAGGGCACAGTTAGCACAGTCAAAATTGAACTGATCGATGACAATCACTTCATCCAGTCATTTGTCTACAATGGTGAAACTGTTACTCAGACCTATATGAGAATGTAATAATTAAAACCTGATCACATAGTAAAAACCTAAAAAGCCCGCTGTTCAGCGGGTTTTTTTATATCATCAATCGAATATGCGCCTCTGCGGAAAACGTTTATTTAGCCATTTCTGAGATCGTATTTTCGTCAATAACAGCGGCAATAGTTTGCCACTTTGAGTTTTCTTCGGCCATTGTCTGCCACCTGTTGCCACTCTCCTAAAGAAGTCAATTTCCCTGTCGATCTCGCTTAGCGAGATCGCGGAAATAAGTCTGTATCTCAGAAAATATTTTTGGGCAATTGGATTAAAACGACTTGAAGATTGGTACTAACATAACAGCAACTATTGCGGCTACTAGCCTCGCTAAGAACGAGCGAGCTATGGCGCAGTCGATGCAGCGACTTTCAACAGGGGTGAAAATTAATTCAGCCGCTGATGATGCCGCTGGGCTGGCTATGGTTGACCGAATGACAGCTCAGTCAAAAGGACTGAGCCAGGCCGTGCAGAATGCCAATGACGCCATAGGTATGATCCAGACCGCTGATGGCGCGATCAGTGGTGTAACAGATATGCTGCAGCGCATGCGTGAACTCTCGGTACAGGCTGTTAGTGACACCAATACAGCCAGCGATCGTTAAGCGTTGGATCTTGAATACCAGGCATTAAAGTCAGAAGTAACCAGAATCTTTAGCCAGACTCAGTGGAATGGTGAGAATCTTCTGGATGGGTCTCATTTTGGCGCCACCACCTCTTTCCAGGTGGGTGCTAATGTCTCACAGACTATTGAAATGTCTCTGGGTGCATTCTCAACGGCGACTCTGGGCAGAACAACCAACTATGGTAGCCATCTCTCAGCGGCCCCTGCCAGCGTTGAGGTATCTCAGCCTACCTCTAGCTATGTCACTACCAATGATACAACGGGTAGCTGGACTCAGCGCGGCGCAGATATTGATGGAGAAGCTGCCGGAGATGAGAGCGGTTGGTCGACGGTTATGAGCAATGATGGCAACACCATTACTATAAGCGCGCCGCGAAATGATGGTGCTGGCGCAGACTCCGGTCATATTCGCATCTTTGACTGGAGTGGCTCGAGCTGGGTGCAGCGCGGGCTAGATATTGATGGAGAGGCCAAGACCTTTACTAATGGTGACTTCTCATCCTCCAGTGTTAGCGTTAATGGCAATGTGGCCTCAATAGATGGCTGGGATATTCATTTAGAGCAGGTAAAACTGGGTAGCTTGGGTGCTACCGGCCCCTCAACTGTTGCCGGCTATGCCACACCTTCAGATAGCACACCGAATCCCACCTATGGCGCAAGAATCAGCCGCGGTGATCAAAATGCGCCCAATAGCGCCAGCTATAATTACTCTGTTAATGGCAGTACGCTACAGATGTACTCCAGTACTCGTGTTTATGGGGGAGACGTACTTCATGGGCCCTATGTGGTGTCAAAGGAGCCCGTCTATGTGGCCGCCGGATCTGACTTAAGCTTTGAGTGGCGAGCTCAGGGTGGCAGCGACGCCTTCGACGTCTATGCCTATGCTCTGAACACGGATACTGGTGAGACAATTAATCTGTTAAATCAGACAGGCAGCGGCACTAATGATAGTGGTTGGCAGACGGTCAATGTAGATATACCTACAACAGGCAACTACAAGTTTGTATTTGTGTCTGGCACCTTTGATGAAACCTTTGGGACCGCCGCAGGAGCCTCCCTCTATATAGACAATGTCAATGTAGGCGCTGCTCCTGGGGCACTGAGCTACAGCCAGTTGCTGGCTAACTTAACAGAGGCCGGTGCCCTGACCAGTATTGCTATGAGTGAGGATGGCAATACGGTTTCCATTGCCGATTTTGGCGCTGAAAGCACAGCAGGACAGGTGAGAGTTTACAGTTGGGATGGCAGTGCCTGGATTCAGAAGGGTGCGGATCTGGTGGGTGAGGCTCCTGGAGACGCTGTTAGCAGCATCAGTATGAGCGGTGATGGCGATACCATTGTTATGGGTGCCTCTTACAACGATGGTAATGGCACAGATGCAGGCCATGCAAGAGTCTATGACTGGAATGGTAGCAGCTGGGTTCAGCGCAGCAATGATATCGATGGTCAGAGCGCGGCAGACTACAGCGGACAGTCGGTGAGTATTAGCGATGATGGCAATACCATGGCTCTGTCTTCACCGGGCAATAATAGTAATGGCAACGACTCGGGTCATGTGCGTATCTTCACCTGGAGCGGCACTGCATGGATAGCTGTAGGCAATCCTATTGTGGGCGAGTCGGCTGAAGATCAGATTAACAATGTTTCTATCAGTACAGATGGCGAGACTATTGCTGTAGGTGCCACCGGCAATGATGGCAATGGTGCCGATTCTGGTCATGTTCGGGTCTACAACTGGAATGGTACAGCCTGGACTCAGATTGGTGATGATATTAATGGTGAGGCTGCAGGTGATATGAGCGGTTACTCGGTTGCTCTGAGCGACGCTGGAGACACTGTAGCTATTGGAGCTCCAGCAAATGATGGTAGTGGCTCTAATGCTGGCCATGTGCGCCTCTATGATTGGAATGGCACTGCATGGGTCCAACGCGGAGCTGATCTTGACGGAGAGGCCATTGATGATCGCAGCGGTTCTTCTGTCAGTATTAATTCCATTGGATCTACAGTGGTTGTTGGAGCGCCAAATAATGATGGCAATGGAGCTGACTCGGGTCATAGCAAAGTTTACGATTGGCCAACTACCACTGCACTAGTCCATACAGCTGGTGTAGATGTTATCGATTTTAATAACCGCGATTTAGTCGAGGGCGATCGCATTACCCTGACCATTGCTGGCGGTACAGAGATTCAGGGAGTCATAGGTACTGATGGCCTAGATGCATTGCTGACAGACATGGCAACTCAGATAGCAGCTCAAACAGGCTTGTTTACTGCGGCGTCTGCAGCTTCTGGCGTACTAACAATTTCTGGTCTTCTGGATGGTTCTTCACCTGCTTCGATCGCCGTTAGCCTTGAGCAGTTTGAGGCCGTAGTTACCACTGCCATTAATACCTCATCACAAGCCACTATCTCATTACAGGTAATTGACAATGCATTAACCCAGATGAATCTGCAGCGCTCTACCTACGGCGCGACCATGAATCGCCTGGAATATGCCATAGATAATCTCAGTGATATGTTCACCAATACTCAGTCCTCACGCAGCCGTATTGAGGATGCAGATTACGCGAAAGAGAGTGCTGAACTAGCCAGAACCCAGATTATTCAGCAGGCCGCGACTGCCATGGTGGCTCAGGCTAACCAACAGACTAAGATTGTAATGGATATTTTAAACTGGGATAAATAGGCCGCGCCGCTAGGTTAAATCACGCTCGCTACTAGATTGCATCTGAACTAGCCATCACCTCTGCAGCTGACGCTGGCTTTACACAGACCCAGGTTAAACCGGCGCTGATCAGCAGATAGGCGACAGCATAATAGAGCCCGGTAATGCTGATTAGATCGGCAGCAAAGCCTGCATATAGCATGGCTGTAAGCGCAAGCAGGCGAGAATATTCCAGCAGCCGCACATAGTGTTTTCCGTCAAGTATCGCGCCTACAACCACCAGAATATAAGCCTGGGCTACCACGGTTATCCACAGCAGTGAGAGGGGCAATTGCTCGGCCTGACCTGCACTCCAAAGGTGGATAATCGACAGCACAGCATACTGGGCAACAATGGCCCCATGGACTCGGGAGCTTAGAGCCGGGTTATATTTCTCAAACTGCGCCAAATCAGATTTAGGCTGCGGATACAGGCTGGCAACATCGTCTGGCCGCCAGCCAGTCCGCGACCAGAGCACCCGAAATTTATCCTTCCACAACTGGGTACGCCAGGCATCACGAGCCATGCTGACAAAAATATGCAGATTGGCCCAGATTGGGTTCCAGCTGGCCAGTGGTGTCCGAATACCATAGATAGGCTCAATCTCAGGAGTCTCTGCCCTGAAGGTACCAAACAGGCGATCCCAGATAATAAACAGGCCCCCATAATTGGTATCTATATATTCCGGGTTCTGGGCATGATGAACTCTATGGTTCGATGGGGTGACCATAAACCATTCAAGGAACCCCAGAGTCGAAATATGCTGTGTATGTACCCAGAACTGATAGATCAGATGGGCAGAGGCGATACTGACATACATATAGATTGGCATGCCGAGGAAAAAACAGGGAATAAAAAACACCCAGGTGGTCATAAAACTGGTACTGGTTTGGCGCAGGGCAGTACTCAGATTGTAGTCTTCACTCTGGTGGTGAACCACATGGGACGCCCAAAACAGCTGCCGCTCATGGCTTATGCGATGATACCAGTAGTAGAGAAAATCGTAGAGTAAAAAGCCCAGTAACCAATGGCTGATAGATGCCATATCAAATACCCAGACCGCATAATTTTGCTCGATACGAGAAAATACCAGCAGACCGATATTGAGAAATACAAACTTGGTCACTGTGCTTAGCAGGCCCATACTCAGGCTATTGATGCTGTCGTTAACCCTGTAGGTGTTTTTGCCTTTTAGCCAGCCCCAGCAGAGCTCAACCATAATTAATAGCAAAAAGACGGGCACTGCGTAGGGTACAAAATTCATAGATTCCCCAATCTAACTAGAACAAAGTATACGGGGCCGAGTAATTTAGGGTTTTCTATCTGCGAATATCCCGATAGTTCTGTATCAATAGAGCCAGAGGTATCAGCCGAAAGGCAACCATAGCCAGTGAGGGGTTGCTGAGATTACTCATGGATGCCAGTAGATATAGCTCCATATCACTCCAGATCAAACAGCAAACTATAACTAGAGCTGCAACATTGACTGACCTAAAATAGAGGTTCTTATAGCATGAGTACAGATAGACCGCGCTACCTAAAAGAACCATCGACAGCCTGATATTAACCATGCTGTCTACCGATGCTGCATCCAGGAGCTGCTGGTTTAAATCAGAGGCGAGATGGTATTCCGGGAACTGGGTTACCATGATCGCCCTAAAGCCCCACAGGAGAACTATAAGCACACATCGTTTAAGAATTCTCGGTCGAATTGACTCTAGATAGGTTTTGGATACTTCCTGATGAGGAAATAAAGCCTTCATTTCCTCCTCTGAAACATGTGTCTTCTCGCGCATTAACAATCCCTCCAGTCGAACCCTTTTGTTGGTATCATTTTATTTGCGGTATAAACCACAGGATACTCCTTTCAAATATCTAAATCATCTTATTGATAGATGTCTGCGGTGTCCAAATTGCTTGCGCAATTGGTCGAACCGGGGTGCCGGATCTCGCCGATAACGGGCAGCGAACAAAAACCCTCGCCCACAGGCTAGGGCTTTATTGTTTGATACCAGTGCCCCGATTTAATCTCTAAGGTTTTGAATATTTAACACGTCGCTATTAAAAAATGCTCCAAGTTTAATATTTTATTTTCAGAAAGAGCTCTGCCTACAGGTGAAAAATACACAGAGTTAAGGTCTTGAAAAATCAAATTTTGCTTTATTGTAAAACCATTCTTCGTAAGCATGCTTTCTATTTCTTGAGTAGTGTATAACGATATCCAAGGCTCTCCCGCTTTAGCTGACAAGAATTTTATCATCTCAGCTCGTTTTGCTGCATTTGGGTAACCCTTGCCAAAACAGGTCTCTGGGTCTTGATCTAGAAGTTCGTTGACATAAGATATAAAAAAGGTGGAGTTGGTATTTTTAGAGAGATTAGCCAAGTCTTCTATCGTCGAATTGAGAGCTTCTTTGGTAATGTACTGTGTTACACCCTCGAGCGTGAAGATTGTCGACTTACTTTGATCAAAACCTGCAGCTATAAGCTGTTCTGCGAAAGACTGATCTGTGAAATCACAAGGCACATAGGATACGTCAGCTGTATTGGATATTTCTTTAGGGCGTTTAGAGCACTTTTTAGCCTGGACCTCTGGCTGATCTACTTCAAAAATCTTTAGTGAAGAGGGAAGTTCCAAGCGATGAGCGCGCAAGTCATATCCCGCTCCCAAAATGACATATTGCTCTAATCCATTAATAGCAGCTTTCTCAACCAGATCATCAATAAGACGCGTGCGGGCAATGATATGCTCATGAAAACCGGGCGCGATCTTCTCAGACAACCAAACGGAAAATTTATGGCCCATCAATTTAATTAATCCAGCGCCTACAACAAACCTGTCGGCAAAGGGATCGTTTATGACGCGCTTATCTGCAGCAGCTAATGTTTCAATCAAACGTTGTTTGGCAACTCCCTGAGCTGTAGCGTCTTTTGTAAAAATTGATCTATTCATTTGTCACCCCTAGAGCTCCTGAAAGGCAGAGTTTCAACAAGGTAGGGAATCCCGCCCATGCACATACCGGCCCTGATCAGCGGTTGGCGTTATATCAAACAGCCATATCAGGCTTACTAAACCTGTGCGGGCTGCAAAGTATAGAGCTAAGCCAGCGGCCAGGGTGCTAGAGTTAGGGATACAGTTTTCATCTTATTGAAGCTTTCTATCTATACAGTACATGGCTTTTTAAGGAATGACCTCTTACAGTTTATTCACTAAGAAATTTGCCGTTATCCCATTGACCTTGGACAACTCTTCCATCGGGATAGGTCAATGTTCCCTCACCATGCTCTTCATCATCTTTGAATTCGCCAACATATTTATGTCCTTGTGGCCATCTGTAGGTTCCCCAGCCATGTCTCTTGTTATTTCGATATTCGCCATCGTACTTGTGCCCATTGGGTGATTCGAACACACCCTGACCATTTATCTTACCAGCCTGAAATTGGCCTATAAATTTCCTGCCATCTGGAAAAAAATAAGCGCCGTGACCATTAACCTTATCATCTGCCCAGTAGCCTTCATATTTTCGTCCATCAGCCCATATATATGTCCCATTACCATTTACACAGTCCCCCGCTATGCAACCTGTTAAAGAGCTTAACTCTGGAGAGGCACCACCTGAATAAGAATCGAATGCAGCGAGTCTTTCAGGCCCACTTGGATGACTTGAGCTTTGGCCTGACCTAAGTTCAGTTGAATCCGCGCCTATGAACAATACGACTTGTCTCGCGGCAAATCGATCATAATCAGCCAGCTGGATTAATTTGAGCCCTAATCTATCTGCTTCTGATTCCTGATCCACTGAATATGTTAATCTTCCAGACTCTCGACCAGACGCGTAACCATCCTCGACAGCATCCTCTATAATATCGTCAAGTATGTCGTCACTAGCGCCTAGCCCTGCTGCTATGGCCCCCACCAAGATTCCAGACAAGAATCCAGTTGTAGCACCCATGATTTCGCTATTAACAATGTCCTCCATTCCATGATTAAGAATATGATGACTCATTTCATGAGCTAATATAAAAGCTATTTCATCGTCAGAATTAGTGTATTTAAAAACCTCACTATGAAACGTAATGTCGCCCGATGGTGTTATGTATGCATTAAAATTTTCATCGTCGACCACATTCAGAGTCCAGTTGCTGCAGGAGGAGTCTAGCCATTTTTCTCCATTTTCAAGGCAGGCAGCTCTGGCATGGGGCGCCAGTCTTTCATACACTCTTGATAGGGCTATCTTAGGGTCTTCCTTAATATCCTGAGGTTTTCTCTCTGCTTGATTTGCTATTTCATTGCGCTTGATTTGAAGAGTCGCCTCGTCAAATTGAGGCATATATTGCGCAGGTGTGCATCCACTAGCTATTACTAACAGACCGATGCTAAAGCATCGATATATCATTCCTCCTAGACTCATCAGTAATTACCTCAGGCTAAACACCAAACTTCAGGTAGACATAATATCTCAGAGGCAAGTTTCTGCAATAGTTTGGAACCTAGGCTAAACGAGCAGGGTTTTTTTGTTTTGTACCCGGTGGCCGGACTGATGATATCAGCCTAGGGGCTGTTATCACTTGCTGCGCAAGCGCCTTCGGCGTCCTAATTGCTTGCACAATTAGTCGAACCGGGGTGCCGGGTCTCGCCGACAACAGGCAGCAAACAAAAAACCCCGCCTAAAGGCAGGGTTTATTTGTTTGGTACCAGTGGCCGGACTCGAACCGGCACGCTTTTAAGGGCGGGGGATTTTGAATCCCCTATGTCTACCAATTCCATCACACTGGCATTCTATTGCCCGGGAGCGGGCAGGGCGGGGATTATAGCAGTGATCAATGCTTGGTCAACTGATCTTGATGGGTTTTGGTATTAAATGGTTTGGTGTTTGGGCTCAATTTCTATACCCTTGCGCCCTTGGATAAATAAACGGTAGTCACCCAGATTTTTAGCTATGCGCCGCGACCATTTTCAGTTTGATCTTCCCGACGAATTAATTGCTCGGCAGCCCACGGCGGAGCGCCGCGGTAGTCGCCTGCTGTTTTTGGATTCCGAGGCTGAGGCTCTCGAACATCAGCAGTTTGCTGACTTCTTGACTCATGTTAAGGCTGGAGATCTGCTGGTTTTTAATAATACCAAGGTGATCCCTGCGCGACTGTTTGGCCATAAGGAAAGTGGCGGCAAGATAGAGGTATTGGTGGAGCGAGTGCTGGGGGCTCATTCAGTGCTGGCCCATATTCGTGCCAGCAAGTCTCCCAAGCCTGGCAATCAGCTTATTTTTGATAATGGCCACCGTGCTGAAATGCTGGGTCGGGTCGATGATCTTTTTGAGCTTGCGTTTGCTGAGCCTGTGCTAGATGTGCTGGATAAGATTGGCCATATGCCTCTGCCGCCCTATATTGATCGCTCTGATACTGATGAAGATAAGTCTCGCTACCAAACGGTTTATGGCGATCAGTTGGGTGCGGTGGCGGCGCCTACGGCTGGTTTGCATTTTGATCAGCAGCTGCTGGCTGATATTGCCGAAAAGGGCGCGCAGATTGCCTTTGTAACATTGCATGTGGGCGCTGGTACCTTTCAGCCAGTGCGGGCGGATAATATCCAAGACCATCGGATGCACTCCGAGTGGCTGCAGGTTTCTGAGGCGGTTTGCCAACAGGTGGCTGAGACCAAAGCCCGCGGTGGGCGTGTGATTGCGGTGGGTACCACCAGTGTGCGCTGCCTGGAAACCGCTGCTAGGTCCGGCAAGATTGCGCCTTTTGAGGGGGATACCAATATCTTTATCTACCCTGGCTATCAATTTAGGGTGGTGGATGCGCTGCTGACCAATTTTCACCTCTCCGAATCTACTCTACTTATGCTGGTCAGCGCATTTTCTGGCTATCAATCTATAATGGTGGCTTATAGAGAAGCGGTGGCCAAGCGCTATCGATTTTTTAGTTATGGGGATGCCATGTTTTTAATTCACAACCCCAACGCTGCACAGGAATTACCGGATCATGACTGAACACAGTTCCCGCGACTGTTTTATGCAATTTGATGTCTCTGCTACCGATGGCAAGGCTCGCCGCGGTGAGCTGATATTTCCCCGTGGCAGGGTGCAGACTCCCGCATTTATGCCTGTGGGCACCTATGGCACGGTAAAAGGTATGTTGCCGAGGGACATAAAAGAAATTGGTGCTGAGATTATTCTCGGCAACACCTTTCATCTAATGCTGCGTCCGGGCACTGAGGTGATTAAAGAGCATGGCGATCTCCATGATTTTACTCAGTGGCAGGGGCCTATTTTGACCGACTCTGGCGGTTTCCAGGTGTTTAGCCTGGGAGATATGCGCAAAATCACCGAAGAGGGCGTGCGGTTTAAGTCGCCAATCGATGGCAGCCCGGTATTTATTGACCCGGAGACATCTATCCAGGTGCAGCGTGATCTGGGCAGCGATGTGGTGATGATCTTTGATGAGTGCACCCCATACCCAGCGACGGAGGAACAGGCAGATAAATCCATGCAGCTGTCTCTGCGTTGGGCAGAACGCAGTAAAAATGCCCATGCTGACAATCCCTCGGCACTGTTTGGTATTGTTCAGGGGGGCATGTATGAGAACCTGCGCGATAAATCTCTGGCCGGTCTCGAGGATATTGGCTTTGATGGCTATGCCATCGGCGGTCTGTCCGTGGGTGAGCCCAAGGAGGATATGGTGCGCATTCTCGATCATCTCGCCGATAAGATGCCCGCCGACAAACCCCGTTATCTGATGGGCGTGGGCAAGCCGGCCGATCTGGTGGAGGGAGTGCGTCGTGGCATTGATATGTTTGACTGTGTAATGCCCACTAGAAATGCCCGCAATGGCCATCTGTTCACCAGCACTGGGGTGATTAAAATCCGCAATGCGGTGCATCGCCATGACACAGGCCCACTGGACCCGGAATGCGACTGCTATACCTGCAACAACTTTAGCCGAGGCTATCTGCATCATCTGGAAAAGTGTGGCGAAATGCTGGGCGCACAGCTAAATACTATTCATAATTTACGCTACTATCAGACGCTGATGGTGGGCCTAAGAGAGGCGATTGCCGAGGGCCGTCTGGATGCTTTTGCCGATGAGTTTTATGCCAAACAGGCCTCGCCCCGCTCTGATTAGCGGGCGGGGGTTTAAATCGGCAATTCTGCCCCTATTTATCCTTTAATCCCGCTATAATGCTCGGCTGAACTTTTGCCGATCGCGTTGGCGAATAATTAAAGGACCACCCAAGTCATGCCAAACAAGTTTCCCCTATGGAAGAACCTGCTGGTTCTTCTGGTTATCAGCTTCGGCTTTATCTATGCCGCGCCCAACCTGTACCCGCCCGACCCTGCGATTCAACTGTCTGGACAAAGTGGCGCCATGGTGATTGATGAGGTGGTACTGAGCAAGGTGGAGGCTGCTCTGGATGAGGCCGGTATTGAGTATTTCGCTGGTGAGGCAGATGGTGAAAGTGCACTGATTCGACTGCGGGATATTGACCTTCAACTGCGGGCTAAAGAAATTATTCAGGCGGAGATGGGCGGCAACTATATTGTTGCTCTCAATCTGGCACCTACCACTCCTGAATGGTTGAGCGGTCTGGGCGGTCAGCCTATGAAGCTTGGCCTCGATCTCAGTGGTGGTGTGCACTTCTTACTGGAAGTTGATTTAGATGCAGCTCTGGCTACTCGGCTTGAGGGTGATCTGCAAGATATTAAGTCGGCGCTGCGCGAAGAGCGCATTCGCTATCGCACCTTCGAATTAAAGGGCCAGCAGCTGATTGGTCAGTTCCGGGAGGAGGAGCAGGTCGAGAGAGCCACTGCATTGATTCGTGCCAATTACCGGGATATGCAACCCCAGTTCGGGCAGGGTCAAAATCCACTGTCTCTGGTGCTGCAGCTCAGTGATATAGCGGCTGGCGATATTGAAGACAATGCCATCAAACAAAACCTGACTTCTCTGCGCAATCGTGTCAATGAGCTGGGTGTGTCCGAGCCGCTGGTGTCCCGTCAGGGTAAAAACCGTATTGTGGTTGAACTTCCCGGTGTGCAGGACACAGCAGAGGCAAAGCGCATCATAGGCAAAACCGCTAATCTGGAGTTTCGTCTGGAATCTCTGGATAAAGCCGGTGAGAAATTTAAGTTCCGCAACCCTTCGGGCCAGGGGCCAGAAGCAAGGTTGCAAAATAAGGCGGTGATCAGCGGTGAAAATGTCACCGATGCCCGTGCCAGCTTTGACGAGAATGGCCGCCCTCAGGTGAATATCACGCTGGATGCCAAAGGTGGTTGGCAGATGGGTTATGCCACTAGGGACAATATTGGTCGCCGTCTCGGAGTACTGTTTATCGAATACAGAACCCGCCTGGACAAGTCTGTTGATGAGAATGGCGAGGTGGTGATTACCGCGGTTCCCTTTGTAGAAAAGAATATTATCAGCCTGGCCACGGTGCAGGCTCAGCTGGGCAAGCAGTTCCGCATTACCGGTCTCGATGGTCAGCGCGAGTCCTCTGAGCTGGCTCTGCTATTGCGCGCCGGTGCCCTGGCAGCACCTATGTATATTGTTGAAGAGCGAACCATTGGTCCCTCGCTGGGTGCGGACAATATTAAGCTGGGTATTAAGTCGGTCACTATGGGCATGCTGATGGTGCTGCTGTTTATGCTGGTGGTTTACAAAGGCTTCGGCGTATTTGCCAATATTGCACTGGCCATGAATCTGGTGCTATTAATGGCCTGTATGTCGCTGCTGGGGGCTACGCTAACATTGCCGGGTATTGCCGGTATCGTTCTGACTGTGGGTATGGCGGTGGATGCCAATGTGCTGATCTTCTCGCGAATTCGCGAGGAACTGGCTGCTGGAGGCTCGATTCAGGGGGCCATAAGTTCGGGCTATGATCGTGCCTTTGTGTCTATTCTTGACGCCAATATTACCACCTTGATTGTGGCGCTTATTTTATTCCTGATTGGCTCTGGCCCAGTTCAGGGTTTTGCGGTGACTCTGTCGATTGGTATTTTGACATCTATGTTCACCTCCATTGTGATGACTCGCGGCTTTGTTAATCTGATTGTCGGTGGTCGCAAAATCGAAAAGCTGTGGATCTAAGGAGAGCATTATGAGTGAGTTAAAAGTGTATAACTTTATGGGTATCCGCCGCTATGCCGTGGTCTGTTCGGCACTGCTGCTGGTGGTTTCCTCTCTGTCGCTCTACACCCAGGGGCTGGTTTTGGGTCTGGATTTCTCCGGTGGCACCCAGATCGAAGTGGGCTATGAGCAGCCTGCGGACGTGGGTGAGCTGCGCACCAAGTTAGAAGCGGCGGGGTTTGATAGCCCAGTAGTGGTTCATTTTGGCACCGAGACCGATGTCTTGATTCGTATGCAAGGGGAGCCTGATCAGGGTCTTGCTGAGCGTGTTTACGATGCACTGCAGGCCGATGGCGAGAAAGTTGAATTGCGCCGGGTCGATTTTGTTGGCCCGCAAATCGGGGAGGAGCTGCGCGATGACGGCGGCCTGGGAATGCTAATGGCTCTGGCCGTAGTGATGCTCTATGTGGCCATCAGATTCCAGCTTAAATTCTCGATTGGTGCTGTACTGGCTCTGGTCCATGATGTGATTATTACTCTGGGGGTGTTCTCTCTGGCGCGCTTGGAGTTTGATCTGACTGTTTTGGCGGCTATTTTGGCGGTGGTCGGCTACTCTCTCAATGATACGATTGTGGTCTCTGACCGCATCCGTGAGAATTTCCGCAAAATACGCAAGGCAACCCCAGTTGAGGTAATTAACGAGTCTCTGTCTCAGACATTGTGGCGAACTATCAATACTTCGGTAACCACTATGTTGGTGCTGCTGGCGCTGTTCTTTATCGGTGGCGAACTTATCCATAACTTTGCAATAGCGCTGATGATTGGTGTGGGCATAGGTACCTATTCATCCATCTATGTGGCAGCCACGGTGATGCTGGCCATGAATGTGGATCGTGAAGATCTGCTGGAGCCTGTGGAAGGTGAGTTGGTAGATGATCTGCCCTAGATAATAGTAGCGGCAGATAAGTTATACAAAAGAGTCCTACTCAAGGGCTCTTTTTTTTGGGTATCCTAGTCACAGGCTATCTGAGCAATACATGTAAAAGAATAATAATTATTGGAGTTGCACATGAGAGTATTGCAAACCTGTTTGCTGGCGACTATTTGGGCCTTAATAAGCCCTGGCGCTATCTCGTCCGAGGCCAGTGGCAATAAACCAATGCAGGGAGTACCGCCATCCCGGGACTCCCAGGTCACCATGCAAAACTATCGGGACTATCCGGCCAGTCGCTGGGCATTTCGCAATGCCGGGGCGCCGCTCAATGTGGTGATGATTCCCCGACAGGGCGAGATTGTCAGTTTGCAGGGACCAACAACGCCTCAGCTAGGCCAGTTTAAAGCCACTGGCCCCGAGGGCAACCAGATCGAGTTTGACGCTGCCTTTGCGGCTAGCTATGCCGATGGGGTGGGCGTAGTGCAGGGCAGCCGGCTATTGCATGAGCGCTACTTTGGTGACTTTTCGGCCCATGCACAGCATATCTGGTTTTCTATGAGTAAATCTCTGGCCAGCGCGGTCTTTGGACTATTGGTAGCTGCGGATAAAGTTGATTTGCAGGCATCTCCCGCAGACTATATTCCCGAGCTGCTGGGCAGTGGTTTTGAGCGCGTGACTATTCAGCAGGTTCTCGACCATGCGACCTCAATAGACTTCCATGAAACCTATACCAACCCGGATTCCGACTTTTTTCGCTACTATGCGCCGGCCCTCAATATGGGCTGGCTGCCCGGATCTGCCGATATCCAGCCGCAAGCGGCGGAGATATATGGTGTGCATGATTTTTTAGGGCGCTTTATCAAAGCGGATCCTAAACGCAGCCCTGGCGATAATTTTGATTACAACTCCAGCAATGCAGATGTGCTGGGTTGGTTGATTGCCAGAATAAGCGGGCTGCCTTTTCAGGACTATGTACAGCAGAATATCTGGGCCAAGCTGGGCGCAGAGCACGATGCCTATATAGCTGTAGACCGAGCCTATGTGCCAGCGGTTACCGGCGGCATGAATAGCACACTGCGAGATGCCCTGCGCTTTGGGATAATGATTAAAGATCGCGGCGTTTTTAATGGTCAACAAGTGATCCCCGCCAGCTGGATCGATAAAACCCTGCAGGTCAGTGAGCAGTTGAAGACCAATATGCGCAATAACAACAAGTATCAGGCAGACCCTTGGCAGGCCTACCATAATATGTGGTGGATATTGGATGCCGATGCTGGTGAGTACTGCGCAGTGGGCATTCATGGCCAGGTAATTTATATTAACCGCAAGGCAGATACGGTAATGGCCTGGTTCTCCAGTCAGCCGGGTGCGTCGTCGGCTAATAACCCCGATTTTCGCCTCAAGCTGGATGCAGCCCGGCAGCTGGCGGCCTCATTGATAAATTAGTCGGCGACGGCTTTATAGGCCTTAGAATCCAGTAAAGCGGTTTTGTGCTACCTTTATACTTGGTTTTAGTCTGTGATGTTCTTAGCTATCTTGACCTGAGCCTATTTATTTGCAAACTCAGATTAAACATTGTTTTATGCAATACTGTATAATTCAAAAATGGAATTCCGAGATGATCGCAACCTTTAAATGCTGGGCTAGGCAGTCATTACCTATTAGCCTGCTGCTCTCGTCTGTAGTTCTCTCAGGCTGCTCTTTTTTATTGCCTCAACAGGGGGATGGTAACTCATGCTCGGCACCCGAGATTATTGACCTGCCAGCCACAATACCCTCCGAGAGCCTGCAGTGCCCCGAGGCCCAGGTTATTGAGAAGCTGGTAACTAAAATTGTCCCTGCGGAGTTGCCACCTATGGCCACTACTGCTGGCAAGATGCATCTGCCCATTGTTGGTGCTGTTGAGCTAGTGCGAATTGAGCCAGCTAATTTAGTGCTGGAGGCGCGAATTGATACAGGTGCTGAAACCACCTCTATTCACGCCGAAGATATTCAGTTGGTCGAGAAAGATGGCCGCAGATATGTACGTTTTGTGCTGACTGACCGGGCCAGTGGAGAGCAGGTACAGCAGGAGCTGCGGCTGCGCAGGCGAGTGCTTATCAAGCAGAGTTACGGGCCAGATGAAAGACGCTATGTGGTGCGCATGTGGCTCACCCTAGGTGGCACCCGATCGCGGATTGATGTCAATCTCTCCGATCGTACCAACTTTGAATATCCACTGCTGGTTGGGCGCAATTTTTTGACCGATAGCCTTATTGTTGATGTCAGCCGGCATCACACAGCCTCGAATTAGCAGGAAATAGCATGTTTTCCACCAGAGTCCAGGTCATTCTTGTTGCTACAGTGCTTATTGGATTGGGTCTGGGGCTCACCCTCTATAAAGCTATTAATTTGGGTTTTCCCCTGCTGCCGGGAGAATACCGCGATGTCTGGACTCTGGAATCCAAGGTCAGCTTTGAGCCCTTGACAGAGGGTCCGGTGGAGATTGAATTGCGACTGCCGGATATGCTGACCGGATGGACCTCAGCCGATGAGCACTTTGCCTCCTCGGGCTTTGGGTTTGCGGTTATTGACGGGTCTGCAGAGGATAGCGACAGTGGCCGCCGCGCGCGCTGGACGCGCCAGCAGTTGGAGCGCCCGACAACTCTCTATTACAAGTTACAGATTTACCGCTCCGTTGAGCCGCAGGCTCTGGCTGATATTACCCCCTTGGCTGTGCGGCCACCCCTTTTAGAGAACGATCAGTTGGCTGCCATGGAGCGATTGGTCGCCAAACTGGCCGCAGTGTCATCTGGTCCAGAGAGTTTTACTGGCCTGTTAATCCAGGAAATTAATAACCAGTCGCCAGATCAGGATACGCTGTTTCTGCTTAGTTCCTACCGGGAAAATCCTATTGTTGCGATGATGGATGTACTGACATACCGGGGAATTTCTGCCAGCAGAGTGCGTGGAATTGTGCTGGAGGACGGGCGTCGTCGCCAGACACTGAGCTCTCTTATTGAAATCCATACAGCTGATGGCTCCATGATTTTTGATCCGCAAAGTGCGGCTGTTGGACTGCCCGATAATTTCTTTGTCTGGCAGCGTGGTGATGGGGCTATTCTCAATGTGATGGGTGGGCGTAACTCCAGTTTGGAGTTTGCCCTGGTCAGCAACAGGCTGCCAGTAAAAACATTGATTGGCATGGGGCAGGGCTCCCCGGAAGTGGATTTTTTGGATTTCTCTATCTATGCACTGCCTGTTGAGCAGCAGGGTATTTTTAAAGGATTGCTGCTAATACCTGTGGCCGCCCTGATTGTGGTGTTGATGAGAATATTGGTGGGTGTGCGTACCTCTGGCACCTTTATGCCAGTGTTAATTGCCCTGGCATTTATTCAGACCACTTTAATGGTGGGCCTGATGATATTTATTGGTCTGCTGAGTATTGGCCTGTGGATTCGCTCCTATTTAAGTCATCTCAACCTGCTGCTGGTGTCGCGGGTGGCGGCGGTGATTATTGTGGTGATTCTGCTGATGGCTGTGTTGGCAATAATCAGTTACAAGTTAGGCTTGGACCAGGCTCTCACAGTGACCTTTTTCCCCACGGTTATTGTTGCCTGGACCATTGAACGTATGTCCATCCTCTGGGAAGAAGAAGGTGGCCATGAGGTCTTGATTCAGGGCAGTGGCAGCCTGCTTGTTGCGGTACTGGCCTATCTAACCATGTCTAATACTGTGGTGGCCCATTTAACCTTTAACTTCCCCGAGTTAATGCTCAGCCTGCTGGGGATTATTCTACTGCTGGGGAAATACACTGGCTTCCGTCTCTCTGAGTTATATCGCTTTCGCGATATGGGCGGGCTGAGGTGATTCAGCTGGTATCGCCAGGCAGGCTGCGGAGACTAGGTATTCTGGGTATGAATCGGCGCAATATCAGTTTTATAGGTGCCCACAACAGGCGTGAAAATTACCGTCTGGCCGACAATAAACTGGCGACTAAAAGCGCCGCCCTGAGTCGCGGTCTTCCGGTCCCCAAGCTCTATGGAACCATTGAGGCTCAGTCGCAGATAAAGACCATTGCCTCCCAGCTGCCCCACAGTCCCGGGTTTGTGATCAAACCTGCGCAGGGCAGCGGTGGCAAGGGGATTCTGGTAGTCACAGGACGCGTGGAAGGCCAGTTTATAAAGTCCAGCGGCCTGATGATTGATGAGCGCGAAATTAAGAGTCATACGTCCAATATACTCGCTGGTCTCTACAGTCTTGGGGGTCGCAATGATAGCGCCATGATTGAGGCGCTGATTGATTTTGACCCCAGACTCCAGGACTACAGTGTGGAGGGTGTGCCAGATATCCGCATAATTGTTTTTCGCGGCGTACCAGTAATGGCGATGATGCGCTGTGCCACCCATGCCTCTGATGGTAAAGCCAACCTTCATCAGGGCGCTGTGGGCGTGGGTCTGGATATCGGCACTGGGCAAAGTTTGCATGCGGTGCAGTACAACAGAATTATTAACCAGCACCCGGATAGCGGAATAGGGTTTGCAGACCTGGCCATCCCCCATTGGCAGCAGGTGCTGGATCTGGCCGCCAGTTGCGCTGGCATGACCGGGCTGGACTATCTGGGTGCCGATATTGTTCTGGACCGTCAGGGCGGTCCAATGCTACTGGAGTTAAATGCGCGGCCCGGGTTGGCAATACAGGTGGCCAATCAGGTAGGTCTTCGGTTGCGGCTGGCTGCTGCCGCAAAAATTGCTGACAGCACCACAGATCAGACTGAAAAAATACAATGGGCCCGCGAGCAATTTACCCTGTCTTCAGATACTGTGGGTCAGATGGATCTTATTGGCGCTAGATAAGATGTCCCAAGGGCAATTCAGTTTTATAGCAGATTGGCTTTAGAGAAAAACTGCTCTTGATATGCTCAACCCCGTCCACAGCCGTTAGTTTTTCATCGAGAAATGTCTGGTAGGTCTGCAGGTCTGGAATAACAACCCGCATCAAATAGTCAAAATCCCCCGTCATAAGATAACATTCCATAACCTCAGGCCAGTCCAAAACCTGCTGCGCAAACCGGTCCAGATCTTTTTTAACCTGGTGATGCAAGGTGACCTGCACAAAGACGGTAACAGGCAGGCCGGCTTTTTGTGGATCCAACAGGGTCACCCGGCGGCTGATATAACCCTGTTGTTCAAGATTTTTGACCCGCCGCGAGCAGGGTGAGGGTGATAGACAGACCTGATCGGCCAGCTCAATATTGGAGATACCTGCATCAGATTGCAGAATATTGAGAATTTTCCAGTCAATATTGTCCAGATTGTAGTCAGTCATCTTTATCACATCCTGTACTGATATTTATATCCGCTCCGGGCGGTTTGTAGCCATCTATAATAAAAATAGAGAGGGGCCTATAGTCGCAGCCCAGCATAACTGAGTTGACGGCTAAAACGCCACATTATGGCGATATATTGGCTGTTAATAATATTGTAGATTAATCTGCGCAATAAAAATGCATTAAATAAGCATATTGCGCAATAAATGCTTAATAGAATAGGGGTATTGCAGGTAATTTGGCAGGATTCTCCTGAGATTTGCATGGTAATTTAAGGTCTTAATAAAGGGCCATCCAATAAAAATAATCAGGCCCCGAAATGGATTTATTTGAGGTGTTCTGTGAATATGAAAATCGCGCCAAATGTCAGCCCTGCAAAACGGGCACCGGACTTTCAAGATGGGTCCTCCATCAAGATTCCCAGTTTACAAATTCTCAATCAGGATGGCTCGATTGTTGCCGGTGCCACAGTACCCGACATGTCCCGAGATCAAGCCCAAAAAATATATAGCGATATGCTTTACACCAGAATGCTCGATGAGCGTATGCAGGGCGCGCAGCGGCAGGGCCGGCTGAGCTTTTATTTGACCTGCACTGGCGAGGAGGCCGCAGTGGCCGGCACCATAGCGGCATTTCAGCCCCAGGATATGGTGATGGCTCAATATCGCGAACAGGTAGCACTGCGCTATCGGGGCTTTACCACTGCACAGTTTATGAATCAGTTATTTAGCAATGGGCAGGACCTGGGCAAAGGGCGGCAGATGCCGGTTCATTATGGCTGTCGCGAACTCAATATGATGACCATCAGCTCGCCACTGGCCACCCAGATACCTCAGGCCGCTGGGTATGCCTATGGGCAAAAGCTTAAGGGTAAGGATGCCTGCACCCTGTGCTATTTCGGTGAAGGTGCCGCCTCGGAAGGGGATTTCCATGCCGGGTTAAATATGGCTGCAGTACACAAAAGTCCGGTGGTATTTGTGGTGCGCAATAATGGCTATGCGATTTCCACGCCCTGCTGCGAACAGTTCGCCAGTGACGGCATTGCCCCCAGGGGTCTAGGCTACGGCATTAAAGCTATTCGTGTGGATGGCAATGATATTTTGGCGGTCTATGCCGCCTCGCTAGAGGCCCGCAGAATCGCCACCCAAGAGCAGCGCCCGGTGCTGGTTGAAACCATGAGCTACCGCCTTGGTGCCCATTCCACCTCCGATGACCCCAGTGGCTATCGCAGTAAAGAAGAAGAGCAAGAGTGGCGGGACAAAGACCCAATCCAGCGCATGAAGAACTGGCTGATTACCCAGCGCTGGTGGGATGAAGAGTCTGATGCTGAGCTGCAAAAATCCTATCGCACTGAGATTCTGGCTGAACTCAAGCTGGCCGAGCAGAGGGATAAGCCGCCACTGAGGGATATGATCACCGATGTGTATAAAACCGTCCCTAGCCATTTGCTCGAGCAGTTTCAGGAATTAGAAGCCCATATAGCTAAGTACCCGGATCGCTATTCAGCGTAATTGGAGGTACAAAATGGCTAAAGCAACATTGCCCGAAATTGGCAACCAACCTAAGTCCAGCAAAATGAACCTATTGCAGGCTATTAACAGTGGTCTGGATATTGCCATGGCCACGGACCAGCGGGTGCTGTGCCTAGGTGAAGATATTGGTCAGTTTGGCGGAGTCTTTAGAGCTACCAGCAATCTGCAGGAAAAGTATGGGCGCGACCGCTGTTTCAATACGCCACTCACCGAGCAGGGTATTGCTGGCTTTGCCATTGGCCTGGCGGCTCAGGGCTCTGTACCTGTCGCCGAAATACAGTTTGCCGATTATATCTTCCCCGCCTTTGATCAGATTGTTAATGAAGCCGCCAAATTTCGCTATCGCAGTGGTGATGAATTTAACTGCGGTGGCCTGACCATTCGTACACCCTATGGTGGTGGTATTGATGGCGGTCTCTATCACTCCCAATCACCAGAGGCCTATTTCTGCCATACCCCAGGTCTGAAAGTGGTGATCCCCAGAAATGCCTATCAAGCCAAAGGCTTATTGTTGTCGGCCATCCGCGACCCGGACCCGGTAATCTTTTTTGAGCCAAAGGCTATTTATCGCGCCTCTGTTGGCCAGGTGCCGGAGGGGGATTATGAAATTCCTCTGGGAGTTGCCGAGGTGGTTCAGCCGGGTACAGATATCACGCTGCTGGGCTGGGGTGCACAGATGGTGCAGATTATAAAAGCGGCAGAGCTGGCGGCTGCTGAAGGTATCTCCTGTGAGGTTATTGATCTGCGCAGTCTATTACCCTGGGATCGTGACTGCGTGGCCGAGTCGGTCACTAAAACCGGGCGCCTGCTGATTAGTCATGAAGCGCCGCGCACCGGCGGCTATGCCGGAGAAATTGCTGCCAGTATTCAGCAGCATTGCTTTCTAAGTTTAGAGGCACCGATCAGTAGGGTGACCGGGTTGGATACGCCGTTTCCCCTGATTCATGAAAAGCACTATCTGCCCGACTATCTTAAAATTTTCGAATCCATTATAGCCACCTGCAACTACTAGCCGGAGTTAACCATGAATAAAGATTTTATATTGCCGGATATTGGTGAGGGCATTGTTGAATGTGAAGTGATCGAATGGAAGGTTAAGGAGGGCGATCTGATTGAAGAAGATCAGATTGTGGTGGATGTCAGTACCGATAAAGCCATTGTTGAAATCCCCTCAATGTACAATGGCCGCGTGACCAAACTCTATTATCAGGAGTCGGATACTGCTCAGGTCCATAAACCTTTATTTGCCATTGAAGTGGAGGCTGAAGGTCAGGGTGAAGGCCAAATTGAGAGCCAAGCTAAGAGCCAAGCTGAGAGCCAGGCACAGGATAATAAACAAACAACACCTGCGGCCATAATCCCTGCTCAAGAACCAGAGATCGCAGCCATGCCATCGTCAGATAAGGTATTAACCACCCCGGCAGTGCGAAAAATGGCTCGGGAGCACAGCATAGATCTAGCGACAATCCAAGGCACTGGCAAACAGGGTCGAGTGCTAAAAGAGGATGTGCTGGCCTACCTGAATCAAAAAGCTGGCAAGCAATCGCCTAAGGTGCAGGTCAATAGCATTCAGGATCGTCGCGAACCCATAAAAGGCGTGCGCAAAATAATGGCCGAGCGCATGGCTGATTCCATGGCTACCATTCCTCACTTTACCTTTATAGATGAATTCGATATCACTGAGTTGATGGCCTTGCGCGCCGACCTGGTAAAAACCCATGGCTCTGAGGATTTAAAAATTACTCTGATGCCACTGTTTGTTAAGGCGCTATCTTTGGCGCTAAACCAGTTCCCTGTTATTAACAGCCGGGCCAATAGTGAGTTTACTGAACTCACCTATCTGGCTAGTCATAATATTGGTATGGCAGTGGATGGTAAAACTGGCCTGTTGGTACCCAATATCAAAAATGTCCAGCAACTGGGATTACTGGATGTGGCCAGGGAGGTGAACCGCCTTACAGAGGCGGCCCGCAGTGGTGTTATTAATCCCGCAGATCTGGCTGGCGGCAGTATTACTGTTTCCAATATTGGCGTGATTGGTGGCACTGCCGCGATGCCTATTATTAATAAACCAGAGGTGGCAATTGTGGCGCTGGGCAAAATTCAACAGTTGCCCCGGTTTGATGCCAATAACAATGTTGTCTCGCGCAATATACTGACTGTCAGCTGGTCCGGTGACCATCGGGTGATTGATGGCGGTACTATTGCTCGCTTCAATAAACTGTGGAAGCAATATTTAGAACAGCCTCAGACAATGTTGTTGGCTATGCTGGACTTATAAGTTGCAATAACAGCTTCGATTGATAGGTATCAACAGCCTAACCAGACTAAATCGCTAGTATGACCTCTCTAGATTTGTTCACTATTTCCAGGGAGGAAATACACAATGTCCAAAAATTCAAAACTCTACTATTCAAGTTTACTGATTCCATTTTTCAGCCTGCCCAGCTTTGCTATCGATGCAATAGAAAATGGTAGCGCCAATCTGGATTTTCGCTATCGTTATGAAACAGTCGATCAAGACAATATTGCCAATACTGCCCATGCCTCCACACTGAGGTCGCGATTTAATTTCACCACTGCAGTGCAGTCTGATTTTCAGGCTCAAATTGAGGTTGATAATGTGGCTGTGATTGGCGGCGATAATCACAATGACAGTCACAATGGGCTGACTGATCATCCGATTGTGGCCGACCCGGAAGGCACCGAGATAAATCAGGCTTGGCTGGCCTACAGTGGTATTGAAAAGACTCAGGTTAAATATGGTCGCCAGCGAATTAATCATAATAACCAGCGTTTTATTGGCGGTGTGGGTTGGCGCCAAAACGAACAGACCTATGATGGACTGACCATTAATAACCAGTGGTTTGAAAATACGAAGATCAGCTACGGCTATATCAATAATATTAACCGTATCTTTGGCCCGGATGATGGTGCTCAGCGAGCCGATCTGGATGCAAAGACACATATACTTAATATCAATCACCAAGGGCTAGCTATTGGCAAATTAAGCGCCTATAGCTACTGGCTGGATATTAAAGATGCGCCAGCGGCCTCGACCCATACGACCGGACTGCGGTTAACCGGAAAGGCTGAAACGGAAAAATTAACCTATAACTACAGTGCTGAATATGCGCGCCAGTCAGACTATGGCAACAACACCACCGACTTTGATGCAGATTATTTTTTGTTTGAATTAGGTATGGAGGCTGGTGGTCTCAGTGCCAAGGTTGGGTTGGAGGTGCTGGAGGGTGACTCTGCTCTGGCCGGTCAGTCTTTCCGTACGCCATTGGCAACCTTACATAAGTTTAATGGTTGGGCTGATCAGTTTTTAAATACGCCCGATGCTGGTCTTGAGGATCGATATTTTCAAGTTGGTGGCAAGGTTTCTGGTATTGCCCTCAAGGCGGTTTACCATCAGTTTGATGCTCAGGATAGCGGGGATGACTATGGTAGCGAGTTGAACCTGTCTGCGACTAAAAAGATTTGTGAGCATGCTGTGGTGGCGTTGAAGTATGCGAATTTTACTGCGGACGATTTTGCGTCGGATGTTGAGAAGGTTTGGCTGCAAATGGTTATTGGGTTTTGATTGCCGATGCAGGGTAATTGTAGATATTTTCGCCTACCAGTAGATGGATTGGATTGGACTGGGATTGCTTACTACTAAGGATTTGCTGTGGTGGTTGTGGGAAGTTTGGGGCGAAAACACCTACAACCACCCTACCCTTTATCGGAGAATCATCTGACCCGCTAGCCTTGCATAATCTCGCTGGGTGCAGGAATGGGGTGGTGGGGTGTATTTTCGCCCCACATCAGAACCACCTGCCAGAAAAAATCCTTAATAGTAAGCAACTGCAGCTCGCAACAGCCCACCTATTGGCAGGCGAAAATATTCCCCATTACCCCAGTCCGTAAAAAAACCTACCACCTCTAATGCCTCCTCCCCCGCACCACCTGATAATTCCGCCCAAAATACCAAACCGGCGCACTAATCACATGGACCAACCGAGTAAACGGAAAGATCAAAATAATACTCATTCCCAAAAACACATGCAGCTTATACACTAGCCCCACAGGCTGTATCGCTGCTGCCGCTTTAAAAGGTTGCAATGTCACAATACTCTGCGCCCATTCTCCCAATAACACCATCACCGAACCATCCATATGCTGAGTCGAGGCAAATATAGTCCCAAAACCCAATAGCAGCTGCAGCAATAAAATCACCAGTACTGCTATATCAGACCAACGGCTATTGGCGCGCACTCTTGGATCAAAGAGCCGCCGGTATAAAAGCATAATTAATCCGATCAGACACAGGATGCCAAAGGCCCCGCCTGAGACCATGGCCAACAACTGTTTATTAGCTGTGGATATCACATGGTGATAAATGGAGACGGGGGTTAATAGGCCAATAAAGTGCCCGGCAAGAATAAAGATAATCCCGATATGAAACAGATTGCTGCCTATGCGCATGCCATTGTTGTTGAGTATCTGGCTGGAGTCGGCTTTCCAGCTGTACTGGTCACGGTCAAATCTTACCCAGCTAACGACCAGACAGATTGCCAGAGCCAGGTAGGGGAAGAGGCCAAACAGAAAGGTATTAAGTGGAGTGCTCATGGTGGTGTTCCTTAGGAGTTCTGTACCCAGTGCAGTGGTGTGCTGGGGGTATGGGGGTTGGGGGCCTGCTCTGGGGGCTTGGGGCTGTTGCAGCTATCATGGGCATCGCCGGCACCAAAGGTGACCTGCTCTTCCTCCCAGATTTTATCCAGCGCCTCGGCAGTGTTATCGGGTTTTTCTGAAGCGGCCAGTTTTTCTAAATCTTGCAGAGCTACCTGTTCGCCGCTAAGTAATATCAGGGCTTCAAATAGCACGGCATAGTTGCTGGTGCGCTGACGCAGGCGCGCGCAGAGTAGCCCGAGAATATGAGCAATATCAGCTAATCCCTCTCGGGCTTCAGACTCGGGTCGGTGGGATAGGTATTCCAGATACAGAGGGATGTAGTCTGGCAGCTCCCTCACATTGATGGCAAAACCATTGGACTCGTAAAGGGCCATTAGGTCGACCATGGCCTGGCCGCGATCTCGGGACTCTCCATGGACATGCTCAAACAACAGCAGGGACAGTGCGCGGCCATAATCAAACACATGGGTGTAGTTTTCCTGGGCATCGAGAAGATCACCACCGTAAATCTCATCGATCAATGCCAGCAGGCTGGTTTTAAGGTCAGATGAAAACTCTGTATCTGAATTCACTGTTTGGCGAAGTTCCTGACTGTGAGCCTGCACCTGGGCATCTGGATAGTCCATGAGTCGTGCAATCAGTTTTAAGCTATCCATTGGATTTGGCCCCTGATTTCTCTTCAGCCTGATCCCAAACCTGTACTGTATTGATAACATCGCGGCTGTTGTTCTTTTTGCCGCCAAACAGGTTTACATCGCTGCTGCCGGTGGAGCAGCCATTGCCCCAGCTAAATCCGCAGCCACCACGCTCTGCATAGGCATCCACCAAGGCGTCTTCGCGATGGGCGGTGGGGATTACAAAGCGATCTTCATAGTTGGCAATGGCCAGATAGCGATACATTTCTTCTACCTGGTCAACACTGAGCCCTACTTCCTCCAATACTGGCAGATCTTCCACGCCATCCACGGTTTGGGCCCGCTTAAAGGCGCGCATAGCCAGTAGTCGTTTTAGCGCTAGAACCACCGGCTGAGTATCTCCGGCAGTCAGCATATTGGCCAGATACTGGACTGGGATTCGCAGGCTCTCCACATCGGGAATAATGCCATTCATACCCATATGGCCGGCATTGGCGGCAGATTGAATGGGGGATAAGGGTGGTACATACCAGACCATAGGCATGGTGCGGTATTCCGGATGCAGGGGCAGAGCCAGCTTCCAGTCGACGGCCATTTTATAGACCGGTGATTGCTGTGCCGCGGTAATCACCGAGTCGGTGATACCATCTTTACGAGCCTGGGCTATTACCTCTGGGTCATTGGGGTCGAGAAATATTTCCAGCTGCTTTTCATAGAGCCCCTGTTCAGATTCTGTGCTGGCTACCTCTTCGATGCGGTCGGCATCATAAAGCAGTACACCCAAATAGCGGATGCGTCCAACACAGGTTTCCGAACAGACTGTAGGCTGCCCGGACTCAATGCGTGGGTAGCAGAAAATACATTTTTCTGATTTCCCAGACTTCCAGTTGTAATAGATTTTCTTGTAGGGGCAGGCTGATACACACATTCGCCAGCCGCGACATTTCTCCTGGTCGATGAGTACTATGCCATCTTCTTCGCGCTTATAGATTGCACCGGAAGGGCAGGAGGCAACACAGGAGGGGTTGAGGCAGTGCTCACAGAGGCGCGGCAAATACATCATAAAGGTATTTTCATATTCCCCGTACATGGCCTTCTGCATATGGTCGAAATTTTTATCGGCGCTGCGTTTTTCAAACTCCGAACCCAGTAGCTCTTCCCAGTTGGGGCCCTTATTAATTTTCTCCATGCGCTGGCCGGAGATCAGCGAGCGGGGTCGCGCTACCGGCTGGTGTTTGGAGCTGGGAGCTGTGTGCAGATGCTGATAGTCCATATCAAAGGGTTCGTAATAATCGTCTATCTGGGGCATATCCGGATTGGCAAAAATCTTGCTTAGTACCTTGGCCTTGCCGCCAATTTTTGGGGTGATGGACCCATCTTTATTGCGCACCCAGCCGCCATTCCATTTGGCCTGATCTTCCCAGTCATCCGGGTAGCCGGTGCCAGGTTTGGTTTCAACATTATTAAACCAGGCGTATTCTGTCCCCTCCCGAGAGGTCCAGACGTTTTTGCAGGTCACGGAACAGGTGTGGCAGCCAATGCATTTATCCAGATTCAGCACCATGCCAACTTGAGATCTTATTAACATTAGTCTGACTCCTTATATTGTTTGCGGCAGTGGGGTTGGCAGATCATCGCTATTAGATCCATCCAGCCAATCCACCTTGTCCATTTTGCGTACCACCACCATTTCATCGCGGTTGCAGCCGACGGTGCCGTAGTAGTTAAAACCATAGGATTGCTGGGCATAGCCGCCAATCATATGGGTGGGTTTAAGCACGGCCCTGGTCACCGAGTTATGATGGCCGCCGCGGGTGCCAGTCATCTCTGAGCCCGGCACATTAATAATTCGCTCCTGGGCGTGGTACATCATGACCATGCCGTCTTTAACCCGCTGGCTAACCACAGCTCTACAGGCAATGGCACCATTGGCATTAAACACTTCCACCCAGTCGTTATCGGCAATGCCTACGGACTGGGCATCGGTTTCCGATAGCCAGATAATGGGCCCGCCGCGATTGAGGGTGAGCATTAATAGGTTGTCGGAGTAGGTGCTGTGAATGCCCCATTTTTGATGGGGGGTAATCCAGTTGAGTACTATTTCCGGATGGCCATTGGGCTTGCTGTCTTTCACCAGGTCGGTAGTTCTGGTATGGATCGGTGGGCGATAGGAAATTAACTGCTCTCCAAAGGCCTGCATCCAGCGATGGTCCTGATAGAACTGTTGCCGCCCTGTTAGCGTGCGCCAGGGAATATATTCATGGACATTGGTGTAGCCGGCGTTGTAACTCACATGCTCATCTTCAAGGCCAGACCAGGTGGGTGAGGAGATAATCTTGCGCGGCTGGGCCTGCACATCGCGAAAGCGAATTTTCTCTTCCTGTTTGGGTTTAGCGAGATGGGTATGATCTCGGCCTGTATGCTCACCTAGCGCACCCCAAGCTTTGACCGCCACTGCACCATTGGTTTCCGGGGCCAGACTTAGAATCACTTCGCAGGCATCAATAGCTGATTCAATACGCGGCATGCCCTGACTAATGCCTTCCTCGGTGACTCTATGATTGAGATCCCCAAGAAATTCCACTTCATTATCTGTATTCCAGTTAATGCCTTTGCCGCCATTGCCCAGTTTGTTGAGCAGGGGCCCCAGGGCAGTAAACTTTTTATAGGTGTTGGGATAGTCCCGTTCAACCACCACCATATTGGGGGCGGTTTTGCCGGGGATCAGTTCGCAGTCGCCTTTCTTCCAGTCATTAACCTCGAAAGGTTGGGCTAGCTCTCCAGGGGTATCGTGCAGCAGTGGTACTGTGACCAGATCTTTTTCCACACCCAGGTTGCCTTCGGCGACTCTGGAAAATTCTTTGGCAATACCTTTGTAAATATCCCAATCGCTGCGCGCTTCCCAGGCCGGGTCTGTGGCTGCGGAAAGGGGGTGAATAAAAGGATGCATATCTGAGGTATTGAGATCGTCTTTTTCATACCAGCAGGCGGTGGGCAGCACTATATCGGAGTACAGGGCGGTGGATGACATTCTGAAATCCAAGGTGGTCACCAGATCTAACTTACCTTCCGGGGCATCCTCTACCCATTCTGCCTCCCTGGGAATTATGCCGTCGCGAGCGCCATTGTCGTCGTTCATCACGCCATTTTTAGTGCCCAACAAATACTTGAGCATATATTCATGGCCTTTGCCTGAAGAGCCGAGCAGATTGGAGCGCCAGATAAACAGGTTGCGTGGGAAATTGGCTGGGTTATCCGGCTGTTCGCAGGCAAAGCGAATATCACCGCTCTTAAGCTGTTGCACCAGATAGTCTTTGGGGTCCATGCCGGCGGCATCGGCGTCGCGACAAATCTGTAATGGATTTTGGTTCAGCTGGGGTGCGCTGGGCAACCAGCCCATGCGCTCTGCCTGAATATTGTAATCAAGCATGGCTTCGGGCATAGCGGCTTTGTCTGCCAGTGGTGATAGTACTTCGTGAATATTGACCTTTTCGTGGCGCCACTGGGAGCTATGATTGTAGAAGAATGAGGTGGAGTTCATTTGCCGCGGTGGGCGACTCCAGTCGAGACCAAAGGCCAGAGGCAGCCAGCCAGTCTGGGGACGCAGTTTTTCCTGGCCTACATAATGGGCCCAGCCTCCGCCGCTCTGACCTACACAGCCGCACATAATCAGCATATTGATCAGGCCGCGGTAGTTCATATCCATATGGTACCAATGGTTCATGGCGGCACCCACAATCACCATGGATTTGCCTTTGGTTTTGTCGGCATTATCGGCAAACTCACGGGCCACCTGAATCACTTTCTCCCGGGATACGCCAGTGATCTTTTCCTGCCAGGCTGGGGTGTAGGCGACGGACTCATCATTGTAGTCGGCGGCGACATTGTCTCCGCCAAGGCCCCGGTCGATGCCATAGTTGGCCATCATCAAGTCATAGACTGTGGCGACCTGAGCTTCAGTGCCGTCGGCTAATTTTATACTGCGCACAGGCACCTGCCGGAGCTGGATTTCCTCGCCTTCCTGATGGTTCCAGTGGTCATGTTGCTGGGCGGCAAAATAGGGGAAGGCAACGGCGGCTGAGTCTTTGCCTATTAATGATAGTTGCAGCTGCACTTCTGAGCTTTGGTTGCCTTCTTTGGCTTCGATATTCCATTTGCCCATTTCGCCCCAGCGATAGCCGATGGAGCCTTGGGGCGACACTAACTCACCACTTTTTTCATCGATGGAGATAGTTTTCCAATCGGGATTATTGTCTTGACCCAGGTTGTCGACCAGATCTGAGGCACGTAAAAATCTGGTTGGTTTTAAATCATTACCATGTTGTTCGAGCATTACCAGCATGGGCATATCGGAGTAGCGGCGCACATAGTCGGTAAAGTACTGACTGGGGTTATCCAGATGGAATTCTTTAAGTATCACATGACCGAAGGCCATGCCCAGTGCCGCATCTGTGCCCTGTTTGGGGTTTAGCCAGAGGTCAGCCAGTTTGGCGGCTTCACTGTAGTCGGGGGTGATCACCACTCCTTTGGCACCTTTGTAGCGCACTTCGGTAAAGAAATGGGCATCTGGTGTTCTGGTCTGGGGGACATTTGAGCCCCACAGGATTAGATAGCTGGAGTTATACCAGTCGGCGGACTCTGGCACATCGGTCTGTTCGCCCCAGGTCATGGGTGAGGCGGGGGGCAGGTCGCAGTACCAGTCATAGAAACTCATGCACACGCCGCCGATGAGCGACAGATATCGAGAGCCTGCGGCGTAGGAGGCCATGGACATGGCGGGAATGGGGGAGAAGCCTATTACTCTGTCTGGGCCATGGGTTTTGGCGGTGTAGACGTTGGCGGCGGCAATTATTTCATTGACTTCGTCCCAGGAGGACCGCACAAAGCCGCCCATACCACGCTGGGATTTATAGCTTTGGCTATGTTTTGGGTTTTCTACTATGGCGCCCCAGGCTTCGACTGGGTTATCAAATCGCTGACGCATTTCTCGCCATAGTTTTAATAATGGTTTGCGTACTTTGGGGTATTTAAGACGATTGGCGCTATATAGATACCAGGAGTAGCTGGCACCTCGTGGGCAGCCTCGTGGCTCATGGTTAGGTAGGTCTGGTCTGGTGCGAGGATAGTCAGTTTGCTGAGTCTCCCAGGTCACCAGTCCATTTTTTACATAAATTTTCCAGCTGCAGGAACCGGTGCAGTTAACTCCATGGGTAGAGCGCACGATCTTGTCATGCTGCCAGCGCTGTCGATAACCATCCTCCCAGCTGCGAGATTCTTTGTTGACCTGGCCATGGCCATTAGAGAATTCGCTTTGTTTTTTTTTGAAAAATTGTAGCCGGTCTAGAAAGTGGCTCATCTTAGTTAGTCCCTTGTTGTTACTAGTTGTTTGTTGCCGGCTCTAGATTCCAGAGGCCCTCCCTAGACCCGCCGTGAACCCATCCCTGGGGGCTTCGCGACAGCATCCATGCTGTCGAGAGTCTAGGGAGGGCCTCTGAAACCTAGAGCCTAGTCCGTGCGTGCGTCAGGTTTATGGGTTGTGGAATTCTGCTTTGGGTCGCAGATAGAACCACCAGTTAATAACAATACAAACCCCATAAAAGGCCGCGAATCCATAGAGGGCGGCTTCTGGGGTGGTGGCCTTTATTTGTTCGCCAAAAACTTTAGGAATATAGAAAGCACCATAGGCAGCTATAGCTGAGGTCCAGCCTAAAACTGGCCCTGACTGCTCTTTGCTAAAGACATTAGGGATGGTCCGGAAGGTGGAGCCATTGCCTATTCCGGTGGCGGCAAATAGGGCTAAGAACAGTAGGAAGAATGGCAGGAAAAATTCTTCTGGGGTGGCAGAGGCATAGGCAGCTTTCATATAGTAGGCCACACCCAGAGCGCAGATAACCATAATGACGGAGCAGGCTTGGGTGACCAGGGCGCCGCCGATTTTGTCGGAGATCCAGCCGCCCAATGGTCGAATTAGGGCGCCGATAAAGGGCCCCATCCAGGCATACATTAGTGCGCTGGGGCCATTAGAATTGATTGTATCGTGGGTCAATGTGCCATCTACCATTATATGCTGGTAGCCAAAGATAACCTTGATGGCCAGAGGGAACGCCGCGGCATAGCCGATAAATGAGCCAAAGGTCATGGTGTAGATGACGCTCATTACCCAGGTGTGTTTATTGCCAAATATTTTGTACTGGTGGTTAAGGTTGGCTTTGGCGGCGCTGGGCAGGACAAAGCGCATTAGATAGACGGTAAGGGCTATAACAATTAACAGCACTATCTCTTTGGGTACACCCAGTCCTGAACCATTGGCACTGCTGGGAAGCATTAGCCAGAGTCCAAAGATAGCGGTGGCAAAGCCCACTAGCAGCATGCCGGTAATAATGGAGAAGGAGCCCGCTGGGGTGCCTATATTGGGAGACACCTCCTCAGTGCGGATATTGTTCATACCCCACCAGCCCACAATAGCCAGGGGAATTAGAAATACCAGCCAGATAAAGCCAGCGTTTTGTATATAGGTTTCCGAACCAGCGGGAATCTTGCCGATCAATGTGCCGCTGGTGCTTTGCAGAATCATGGGCTCGCCACCCATTGCGCCGAACAGGCCAAAGGTCATGGCAAGGGGAACAAGTATCTGCATGGTGGTGACGCCAAAGTTTCCCAGTCCGGCATTTAGGCCCAGTGCCAGGCCCTGCACTTTTTTGGGATAAAAGAAGCTGATATTGGACATGGATGAGGCGAAGTTCCCACCGCCAAGGCCAGACAGCAGTGCCAGAGCCTGAAATACCCACAATGGAGTCTGGGGGTTTTGCAATGCTATGCCAGCGCCCAGTGCCGGGATCATTAGCAGGGAGGTGGTGAAGACTATGGTATTGCGGCCTCCGCACAGGCGGATAAAGAAGCTGCTGGGTATGCGCAATGTGGCGCCAGTTAGACCGGCGATAGACATTAGGGTAAATAGCTCTGACTTGGCAAAGGGAAAACCCAGGTTGAGCATCTGTACTGTGATTACACCCCAGTACAGCCAAACGGCAAAGCCGCACAGCAGGCTGGGTATGGAAATCCATAGGTTGCGGCGGGCGGTTTTATGGCCGGACTGGTCCCAGAACTGCTGATCTTCAATATTCCATTGTTTAATATCTGACATAGAGGCTTCCCTGCTATTAAGTAACTGGTATCTGCTGCTTGTTGTGACGCTTGGCTTTTAATTTTTCTGCTTTGATGGCGTAGTGCATCAGAATCATGCAGGCGGCCAAGACGGCATAGAGCAACATAAAGCATGAACTGCGCACATCGGTGTAGTCAGCTGCTGCGCCAAACATAATGGGTAATGTAAAGCCCCCCAGGCCACCGAGCACACCGACCATGCCACCCACCGAGCCCATCTGGGTTGGGTAGTAGTCATTGATCACTTTATAGACGCTGGCTTTGCCAAAGCCCATGGCTATGCCCACAATAAAAACCAACACTGTAAAAGGCACCACCGTAAGCTCTATGCCGACGGAAATGTCCTTTTCAATACCATGAATAATCATGGTAGTGGGTGGGTAGGAGAGGAAAAAAAGACACACGAGGCAAATCCAGAATACCCACCAGTTAATGGTGCGGCCGCCATATTTATCGGAGAACCAGCCTCCCAGTGCGCGGATTAATCCGCTGGGCAGGGTAAATAACAGGGTTAGGAATGAGGCGGTTTTAAGGTCAACATTAAACTGGCCTATATAGTATTTGGGCAGCCACAGAGCCAGGGCAACAAAGCCGCCAAACACAAAGTAGTAGTAGAGGCCAAAGCGCCAGACTCGCGCCTCTTTTAATGGGGCTAGTTGGGTTTTCAGGCATAATTTTTTGCGCGCTACGGTCTTGTCGGCATGGGCAGGATCTTCAAAGGTAAATATCCAAAACATGCCAATAACCACCAGCCCGCAAATCGCGTAAATGGTGGGTACCGAGTCCCAGCCATAGGCGACAATTAATAGGGGTGCCGCCAGGTTGGTGACTGCGGCCCCTGCATTGCCTGCACCAAAGATACCCATGGCGGTGCCCTGACGTTCCTTTTCAAACCAGGCGCTGGTATAGGCAATACCTACGGCAAATGAACCGCCAGCTAAACCGACAAACAGGCCAATTAGCAGATAGTGCCAGTAGGCGGTGGCCAATGTGATGCTATAGATAGCTGGTACTATACAGAGCATCAAAAGGGTAAATACCCTGCGCCCACCGAATAGATCGGTAAGTATGCCAAGGGGTAACCTTGAGATTGAACCCGTCAGTATGGGGGTGGCTATCAATACACCAAACTGGGTTTCAGTTAATCCCAGATCTTGTTTGATTTTGATTCCTAGTATTGAAAATAAGGTCCAGACGGCGAAATTGGCGGCGAAGGCAATGGTGTTAGCAGACAGTACTGACCATTGTTTTTGTTTGTGCGAATACATTCTGGGCTCCCTGTCCAAACAGCTGTCTTAAGATAAACAATTTGCTGGCTGGGCAACTTGATACATATCAAGGGAACAGCAGAGAGGTTTAGAGAGCAGCCAGCCTAAAATAAAAGGTTTAAGTTGGACTCTGCCTCCGGTGTTAGCTTGAAGCAGAGTCCTTAGTGCACCCTCGGCTTGCGGGGTCAGTCGATGCTGATACGATGGCTTTCCGGGGCAAGCTGTTTTGTGCAGGGTGCTTTGACCGTGAGAATGCCGTTTTTAAATTTTGCTTTGATATCTTTTTCGCTGGCATCACTGCCCAGGTTAAAGCTGCGGATAAATTTTCCGTAGCGTCGCTCCTGACGAATTATGCGACCATCCTGTTCTTCGGTCTCTTCCTGATGGTTTTCGGCTTCGATGCTGAGCACGCCATTTTTAAGACTGACATGAACATCATTTTTATCAATGCCGGGTAGTTCAGCAGTTATTTTGTAGCTATCTTTTTTCTCCTCGATATCGACTCTCGGGGAGAATGCTACATCTGTGCTTTCACCGATCTCTCTGGAGGGAGACCAGAAACCATTAAAAATATTATCAAAATCGAGTAGCGAATTGCGGGGAATGAGATTCATTTTATGCCTCCTGTATTGGATTGAGAAACCATTGTTGCAAGAGGAAGTGTGGCAGGTAATTGGCGCGGCGCCTTGAGTTAAATCAAACAACGATTCTATTCAGGGCGTCGCCAGTAAAATATATTTTTGTTGCCTGCGCCCATATTGACTGGGTTATACTCAGGAGCAAATAACAAGCAAGCTGCGAGCTTAACCAGTTAGTTCCTATGACTATAAAACTTCCAAAACTTGTTGCTACTTCGGTGGTGCGGGGCAGCCAGCAGGGTGAGAGCCATGGTGGTGTATTTACGCTTGATTTTGAACGTCAGACCGTCGAGCAGCGGGTCGACTGGAATACCAGCGCGATCAATTTTGATGGCCGCGGCGCTGACCGGGGATTGCGCGGTATTAGCTTCCATGAAGAGCGTATTTTAATTGCCGCGTCGGATGAGTTGTTTAGTTACAACCAGAATTTTGAGATTGAGGAATCCTGGCGCAACCCTTATCTCAACCACTGCCACGAAATCTGCCGCCAGGATAATTTATTATTTTTGACCTCTACTGGCTATGACAGCTTGCTGGCTTTCGACTTAAACCAAAAGGCCTTTGTCTGGGGTTTCCATCTGCAAAAACAGGCGGGTCAGTGGTCTGGGTTCACCTTTGATCCGCGCATCGATAATGGTCCCCGCCCCAGTAATGAGCTACATATTAATATGGTGCATGTGAATGCCAATGGTATTTTTGTCAGCGGCCTAAAGACAGAGGCGCTGGTGCATATCAATACCAACGGCACAGTGACCGAAGTGTGCAATTTACCCAGGGGTACCCATAATGCCCGGCCCTACAAAGGGGGCATTATTTTTAATGATACCGCCAGTGACTGTTTGCGGGTGATACCCAGGGACGAGGCACAGCAGGTATTTAAAATCCGCACCTATGATCCTGCAGATATTCGCTTTGCAGGTATTGATGATTCAAAAATTGCTCGTCAGGGATTTAGTCGCGGGCTCTGTGTGATCGATGATCGCTTTGTGGCTGGCGGTTCATCGCCCTCTACCATTACCCTTTACGACCTCCAGAGTAATCAGGTGGTGGGATCGGTTAATATGACCATGGATATTCGCAATGCCATTCATGGTCTTGCCCATTGGCCGTTTTAGAAAACAGCTTTTAATTAATATAAAAAAAGGCCGGGTAATTCCCGGCCTTTTTTTGTCTGCTGCATTGGTTGCAGCTCAAACGGAGAGGTTAGTCTCCGAAGTGTTTGATAAATCGAACACCAAACTCTCTGGGTCGATTAGTGTAGACAGTTTCTACGCGCATGCGGCCTTCGGAAACATTTTGCTGAGTATATCCACCCTGAACTGCATGGGTGTAATGTACCCGCTCATCGCTAATATTATTCAGGAATATAGAGGCCTCCCAGGAGTCATTGCGCATACCTATACTGAGATCTCCCATGCTATATGAGGGCTCTTTCCACTGCGGATTAGAGCCGCCCTCCACAGGTTCCAGATTGCCCAGTCTTGAGCCACTATAAGACCACTGCAGTCTGACATAGGCGCTGGAATTAAACTGCGGGACATCCCAGCTGTAGGTAGCCCAGGCGCCTCCAGTAAAGTCTGGGGTTGTCGGCAGTTGTGAGCCGCTGGGAATAAAGATGGTCGACAGATCTATATCTGTATCCGTCTCCGCCTCTAGCCACTCGCCGTTCATACCCACTACCAGACTGGAGGTTAGCGCCCAGTTCAGCTCCATTGACAGACCGTCAATATGGGCGTCACCGGCGTTGGACACCAGCACCTGATAGGGTTGACCACAGAGGCCTGCAACCGGATCCCCGCCACCTTCACATGCCTGATAGCTTGGATCGATTAACTCAAACTGATAATCAGACCAGTCCATTTGATAGACAGTCACATTCAGGGTAGCTGCGCCATCGGCGAAGGTGCCCTTATAGCCTGCCTCAAAGTTAGTCATTTTATCGGCAAAAAATTCCTTGCCGATAGAGGGATTGCCCCGTTGCCGGTTGGTACCTCCGGGTCTGTAACCTTCGGTCCACAGTGCATAGACCAGGTCGTCATTATCCAGTCTGTAGCTCAGTGATATTTTTGGTATTACCTCTGAGTCCTCACCTGGCAGAACCTCGACGCCAGCGTCATCCAGCCTGCCAGTCGGGTGCTCCTCGTAGTAGGTGGTTACATTCTCGCGATCAAACCAGCGCAGACCGGCGGTAAGGTCCATGCGATCATTCATATGCCAAACTACTTCACCAAACACAGCGGTTTGCTCTGCATCCGCACTACTCTTGGCATACCAGTTTTCAGAGGCATCGGGGAAACTTTCACCGTACTGCCACTCGTTATAGGCATAGCTTACTGTGTCCTGATACAGCTTGTCCTCCAGTTCTCCACGGCCATTAACACTGCCTGTTGGATAGCCCCAGTGTTCCTCGTACCAGTAGTTGCTCTCTTCGTAGAAGGCACCTATCAGCCAGTCAAAGGTTTCACCCTGGCTGGATAGTCGCACCTCGGCACTAAAACGGTCGCTGCCAGATTCTTCGTACCATTTGGAGAAAAAGTCGCCCTCAACTGTGGGCGAACTGCAGTACAGACCACTGGCATACATATAGCCATCCTCTACTGCAAAGTAGTAGGGGGCATAGACCGCAGCATCACCGGCATAGTGAATGCAGTAATAGGCTGAGAAAGACTTGTGATAATTGGTAATATCCTGATCCCTGACGGTCTCAGAATTGTAGTAAGAGGTAGCTGCAACCAGCTGCGCGAAGCCCAGATCACCCTCTACGGTCAGAGAGCTGATATCCAAGTCTACATCCATATACTCTTCGTTGTAGCGAACAATCTGTAGGTCGCCGACATTGGGATCAAAGCCATTAAAGGAGCCAGCCTCAGACTTTTGGCTGATCATTGATAATGTAGCGTTCCAGTCTTCGTTGATGTCCCAGCGCACAGCCGCACGCCAGCCCTCAGCTTCGTAGTCATTGATATCATCTTCAACTATGTCAGCGTTGTCCAGTGTGCCCCAACCCGAGGGGGAGCGGCCATAGAGATCATCAGCCTTGGTGTCATTGGAGATTGTCTTGCCATAGACATTATCAATATAGCCGCCATCTTTGGCCTTGAAGCCAACAAGTCGCAGAGCCAGTTTATCTTCCACCAGAGGGAAATTGGCGACAATAGATCCATCGTAGCTTCCTTCACCCTCGGAGCCATTGCGAATGCTGCCGTCGACAGTAAAGCTGGTTTCGTTTATCTGCGCTTTGTTTGAAATCAGACGCAATGTGCCGGCCTGGGAATCGGACCCATACAGGGTCCCCTGAGGGCCAGACAGAGCTTCGACACGCTCTATATCAACCATGCGCAGGGATGGCTGCTGCCCCTGAGTGGTCAGGGAAATTTCATCCATATACAGGGACGATGTTGACTGGGTCACATAGCCGGGATCACTGGTGGCACCTCGGAATACGAAGTTTGACAGGCCGGAACCGTAGTCAACGATATTGACCGCTGGTATAAAGCGAGCGTAGTCAGACATGCCCCGGGCGCCCATGTCTTTTAGGTCTTCCCCGGAGAGGGCCTGAACTGCGGCAGGAATGTCCATCACAGATTCGGCGCGTTTGCGCGATGTGACTACGATTTCTTCCAGTGTAACGTTTTGTTCCTGAGCGACAGTCAATGGTGATGTCGTCAGTGCTGCTGCCACGGCCGCTGCAAGCGGTGTGAGCCTGAGATGACTAGCTTTGAGCCTCATTTTAACACTCCCCGTTTCTATTTAATCTTGTCTTTAAATTTTTGATCTTTTTATATTGCTTTTAACATACCTCTAAATTTTGTAGTAAGTCAAGCGTTGCTGGCTACCCAATGGGGTGGGATGTGCTGTTGATCTCAACCGTTCCTGGCCTCCAATAATGGCTCCAATACCTCTATTAACTCTTCCAAGTGAGACTCGTAATTTTTCCAAAGATTGACAGAACTGGCATAAATAGGCTGCCGCACCTGTTCTGAGCTGGCTGTTTTGACTGCTCGATCTGTTTCGTGAAAGCGCAGGCAGGACTCTTCAAAGGGCAGTTCGCAGTAGTCGAGAATGCGCCGCACCTGGGTATCCAGATCAGCTACCACCATTTCATAGTCCACATCTAGCACAGCTCCTGGCATTACCTGATGCCAGTGATCCATCAATGTCTGATACTGCAGATAGTACTCCCCCAGTTCGGTGAGGTCATAGCTAAAGGGCTGGCCGCTGGCAAAAAGCTGTTTGTAGCTGCCAAAGCAACTGTCCAGAGGGTGGCGGCGGGCATTAATAATCTTGGCCTTGGGCAGTACCAGCTTTAACAGTCCGGCATAGATAAAGTTATTGGGGTTCTTATCGATAAATCTGGGGCTGCCCGATCGGTACTTAAGGGTTCGGTCGATATATTGCTGACCAATATTCGCCCAGGCCTGAGGTGGCAACTTGCTTAGATTCTCAGGGAAATGCGGCCCTTTGCTCCCGGCTTTTCTAATGTCCTGCACCACCTGGGCGAGGTCGGCTAGTTCGTGGGTTCCCTCGACCTGGGAGTGGCTGGCCAGTATCTGCTCGATCAGGGTAGAACCAGATCTTGGCAATCCAACAATTAAAATAGGTGAATCATCCTCGACACCCAGGCCCTGATGCTGGTCTAAAAACTCAGAACTAAAAATTTCGCTGATCATGCCAACAAGCACTTCATGCCCGATGGGGTCGTATTTTTCTGACTGGCGGTGGCGATCGTTACAGCGCTGAAAATAGCTAAAGGCGCGGTCGTAGTCTTTGCGCCCCTCATACTCTAGCCCCAGACTATTGCAAAGCTGCACATAGGACAGGTCTTTCAAGCTATCGTCTTCCAGCAGTCTCTCCATAGCTGTGACTTCGCTATCTTCAAATCGAAAGGTCTTTAAATTGGCGAGATTCCAGTAGGGTTCTGAATTGGTGGGGTTCAGGCTAATATTTTGGCGGTGTGTAGCAATGGCTTCCTGTTGCCTGCCTATGGTTTTAAGTTGATGAGCCAAGCCAGAAAAGGCACCGGGATGAGCCGGATTTATCTCGAGGGCCTGCTGGTAACTTTGGATTGACTGTTCTGCCAGATTGGATTGGGCCTGAGTATTAGCCAAGGCGACGTAGGACTCGGCCACTTCTGGAGACAGGTCAACCAGAATTTTGGCGCTCTTTACGGCCTCTGGGTGCTTGCCCAGCTCCAGCTGTGTCTTGGCCAGGTCCAGCCAGCCCCGGGAAAATTTTGGCGCCACTAATACGGCCCTTGAGAGCAGCAGTTCGGCATCTTCATGTTTGCGATGTACCGTTGCTACGGAGGCCAACAGTCGCATTGCCTCTGCATGATTGGGATTTTTGCGCAGTATGCTGCGATAGATCTCCTCGGCTTTTTCTGGCTCTTCATCCGCTTTGTGCTGTCTGGCCTGGGCCAGCTCTTGGGTAAACGCCAGGTCGTCCTGGGGTTGCCGAGAATCAGAGTCCAGTGACTGCAGGAGCTGTTTGCCACGCTCGATCTTGTTATTTAAGCGGCTGCGGTCCGGTGCCAGCTTTAAAGCATGTTGGTAGCCACCAATTGCCTTTTCAAATTGACCCTCTATTAATAGCAGGTCGGAATAGACTTCATGGGCAGTGGCAAACTCCGGATGAGTCTTAAGGGCTTTTGAGACATTGACATAAGCCTCTTCAAGATTCTTAACTTCAATCAATGCCTGCGCATTGAGACAGAGTATATTGGCATCATTGGGATACTGGGTCAGCCCCTGATCACAGAGCTGGTTGGCAAGCAGGGGTTCTCCCTGCCTGAGGTGCAGCATTGCTTGATTAAAGACCGCCTGCGGACTCTGGGACTGGTTAATGGTGCACCTCAAAGATTTTTTTATTTCCCAAAATATTACCCTACAGTCCAAGGGTAAATCTAGCGGCTTATCTCTGTATCTGCGAACTGTACCCCTGGATAGCCAGGCTGGCATTCCTGTCCTACAGGCCAAATACTGGGACTGCACAAATACGGATAAACTCATTTCAGTCTGGTTTGGCCTGAATTAACTGGTAAAAGTTATGAAGAAGAGCGTTTTTTTGATTTCCTCCACCGTCGCCAAAATCTGGACTTTGATGGTTTTTTAGCTCAAAGCCGGGAAGGCGAGGACTACATTAATTGAAATGATTTTCTGTTACCCCAGCAGTATGGTTTGGAATCGGAACTGGGGGCGGAGGCTGGGTTCGCTAATATGCAAAAAGCAGGGTTTAAGCTGGTGCGTCGCAATGCTGTGCCTGCGCCTCTTTGAACCTGGGTAAATTTCCCATCCTATAGGCTGCTAAAGAAAGCTATCTGTTGCTGGTTATACTCCTGATAATAAGAATAAATCTGGTGTGCGTGCATGAAACAATACGATGCGATCGTTATCGGGGCTGGCCACAACGGTCTGACTAATGCGGCCTTTCTCGCCAAGGCGGGGCTCGATGTGGTGGTGTTGGAAAAGAATGACTATGTGGGTGGCGCCACTGCCAGTTTGGAGCTTCACGAGGGCTGGAAGTATTCAAATTGTTCCTATGTATGTAGTCTGTTTCGTCCTGAGATCTATCAGGCTCTGGATCTGGGGCGCCACGGTTTAGAGGTTGTACCCCTGCAGGGCAGTGTTTCGCTGATGGAGAATGGCGATCATTTTGGCAGCTACCATCAGTCGGAAGTTCGTCGCCGGGAAATTATGCGCCACTCCAAGCGGGATGCGGATGCGGCAATTCGCTTTGATGCAGATCTGATGAAATGGTGCCGACTGATTCGCGGTTTTCTGCTGCGCACACCGCCGGATCCTGCCTCATTTAGAATGCGCGATGCTATGGAGTTCGCCCATCTTCTCAAACAATTTTACAGTCTGACAGAAAGCCAGATTTACGAATTTATCCGCTTCTTTACCATGTCCATAGCCGAGTATCTGGAGCAATACTTTGAGAGTGATATTATTTTGGCCCACTTCTCTGGTGGCAGCATTATAGGCACTGGGCTCGGCGTCTATTCTCCGGGTACGGCCTATGTACTGCTGCACCATGCCATGGGTGATGTGGATGGCAATGTGGGTTCCTGGGGCTTTGCCCGGGGCGGTATGGGGTCTGTGTCCAAAGCCATTGCCTCCTCGTTGCAGTCCTTTGGCGGAGAGATTCGCACCAATGCCGAGGTGCAGCAGATCAGAGTTAAAGGGCGCAAAGCCAATGGTGTGGTGTTGGCCTCGGGCGAAGAGGTCTCGGCCAAAGTGGTGGTCTCCAATCTGGATGCCAAGCGCACCTTCCTCAATGTAATGGACGCCAATGATGTGCCAGATGATCTTATTCATCGGGCGAAGAACTTCAAAATTCGCGGCTCCTCCGGCAAGGTCAATATTGCCCTTGATGGTATGCCGGAATTTCCCGCCATCCCCAAAGGGTCGCCGCTGACTCTGGGGCATATGCACTTTACCGATAGCCTTGAACGCCTCGAGCGAGCCTTTGATGACTGGAAGGACGATCGCTGGTCTGCAGATCCCTATGTGGATATGGTCATTCCCACCCAGTACGACCCCACCATGTCGCCCCCGGGCAAGCATATGATGTCGGTGTTTGTGCAGTACTGCCCGGCAGAGGTGGAGGGCGGCTGGACCGATGCCAAGCGCGATGCCTTCGGCGACACAGTGATCAACCAGATCGCCGATTACAGCCCCAACTTTAAAGATTTGATACTGCATGCAGAAATTCGTACTCCCCGGGAGCTGGAGGCCGAAGTGGGCCTGACCGAGGGCAATATCTTCCAGGGAGAACTAACCCTGGATCAGCTGATGTTTAACCGGCCATTCCCGGGCTATGCGCAGTATCGGGGTCCAGTAAAAAATATGTATATGTGCAGCTCTTCAAATCATCCTGGAGGTGGCGTGATGGGCGCCCCGGGCGCCAATTCAGCGAGGGAAATACTGCTGGATCTGGGCAAGAAAGATACGACGCCGGAGGATTTTGGTGATGACTAAATTATTCTCCCCGGCTGGTTCTAGCAGCGAAAATAAAAAGGTTTTAATTATTGGGGCTGGCCACAATGGTCTAGTGTGCGCCACCTATCTGGCTAAGGCTGGTTACCAGGTCGAGGTTCTTGAAGCCAGGGACCAAATTGGCGGTGCTGCTGGCACCTGTGAATTTGCCGAGGGTTACCAGGTCTCCGGGCTGGCACATATTCTCCACTCTTTGAGCCCTGTGGTGCGCAAGGATTTAAAGCTAGATGCCGCTGGCCTCGAAACCGGCATCCCGATAGAGACTATTGCTCTGGATACTGGGGGGCAGCACCTTCACCTCGGCCGCTCTGAGGTCTCGGGGGAGGGGTTATCTGCTACGGATATTGCCGCCTATCGCCAGTTTAAAACCGACTTTACTCAGTATGCCAAAGCACTTCAGCCTCTGATGATGAATAAGCCGCCGCGACTCAAGGATATGGACGGCAAGGACAAGACCACATTGGCCAAACTGGGTTGGCAGTTGCGCTTTGGCCTGGGCAAAGAGTCCATGCGCGAATTTCTGCGCGTCGGCGGTATAAATATTTACGATGTGCTCAATGAAGTAATAGATAGCCCACTGCTCAAGGGTGCCATTGCCTTGGATGCAGTGCTGGGTCAGCATATGGGCCCGCGAACGCCAAATTCTGTACTCACCTATCTGCATCGACTCTGGGGTGAAACCCACACCCAGGCCAGTCTGCCCTCTGGAGGCATGGGTCAGGTGGTCAGTGCCCTTGAGCGGGTAGCATTGGATGCCGGCGTAAGCCTGCGCACTGATGCTGCTGTGGCACGTATTCTGGTCAGCGATGGCGTAGCCAGTGGTGTTGAACTGCAGTCCGGAGAGCGTATTGATGGCGATACTGTGGTCTCCAATGCAGATGCCAAAACAACCTTTTTAAACCTGGTGGACAGTGCAGAGCTGGATGCCATGTTTGTGCACAGGGTTAACAGTATTCGCAGCAAGGGCAATGTGGCCAAGCTGCACTTTGCCCTGAACGGGCTGCCAGAAATCAAAGGTCTCTCGGGGGAGGCTCTGGGTCAGCGGTTGCTGGTAGCGCCCAGTATGCGCTATGTGGAACATGCCTTTAATCATGCTAAATACGGCGAGTTCTCTGAACATCCAATATTGGAAATCACTATCCCCAGTATTGCCGATCCCTCGCTGGCACCAGCGGGCCACCATGTGATGTCGGTATCCGCATCCTTTGCGCCCTATACATTGAAGCAGGGTTGGGACCAGGGCCGAGAGGCATTTATCGAGCGAGTGATTGCGACTATCGAACGGTATGCCCCAGGCTTTGCCGGGCAAATCCTGGCGCGAGAAATGCTCACGCCGGTGGATATTGAGGATCAATATCATATTGCCGGTGGCCATTGGCACCATGGTGAGATGGCGATTGATCAGTTATTTATGATGCGCCCACTGCATGGCGCAGCCCAATATGATACGCCTGTTGATGGCCTGTTTCTCTGCGGTGCCGCAGCTCATCCCGGTGGCGGTGTGACCGGTATTCCCGGCCATAATGCGGCCCAGCGAATAATAGCCATGGCTAGGGGAGGTTCCTGATGTCTGTTGAGCCAATGGATTTAACGCCCAAGCCAGATTTTCGTCAGGTGTTGCAGCCGACGCCATTCCATCAGCGCATGGTGGAGCACTGTCCCATACAGAACTGGATGTCCTGGAATGGTTACCAGACCCCCAGAGTCTGTGACCAGCTAGCCTCTGAGTACTTTGCTATCCGCAGCACCTGCTCGGTGATGGATCTGACACCTATGGAGAAATACCGGATTAGCGGCCCGGACGCGGTAAAGTTTCTCAATCGCCTGGTGACCAGAGATATCAGCAGCCTGAAACCCGGGCGAGTAACCTATGTGATCTGGTGCAACGACGAGGGCAAGGTGCTGGATGACGGCACCCTATTCCATCTTCAGCAGGGCGAGTATCGCCTCTGCGCCCAGCATCATCAGCTTGACTGGTTACTGCTATCGAGCCTGGGTATGGATGTGCATATCGAAGAGGAGACTCATCAGGTTGCTGCACTGTCAGTGCAGGGCCCAACCTCCTATTCTGTGCTCAGCGCCGCAGGCCTGACCGGGCTGGAGCAGCTAAAACCCTTTGGTATTCATCAGTGCTCATTAAATGGCTTTGAGGTCATGATCTCACGCACCGGGTTTACCGGTGATCTGGGCTATGAGCTGTGGGTTGATCCCGCTTATGGGCTGGCTCTTTGGGATGCCATCTTTGCGCTTAAAAATAATGGGCTGTTTGATATTCGAACCATAGGCCTATCGGCACTGGAGATGGTGCGTATTGAAGCCGGATTTATTATGCCGGGCGATGATTTTAATACTGCCGAATCTACCATAAGGGCAGACCATGATCGTTCTCCCTACGAGCTGGGTCTGGGTTGGCTGGTCGATTTTAATAAACCCTACTTCACTGGGAAGAGGGCGCTGGCCTATGAACACAGCCAGCCGCTAAAACGCTCACTGGTCAAGTTGCAGGTCGAGGGTAATAAGCCGCCAGCGGATTCGTTTTTATACGATGCCAAAAACGGCAAGCGCATAGGTACTATTAAGTCCCATAGCTGGTCGCCGATTCTTAAAACCAATGTCTGTATGGCCGATATTGAATATCGCAATGGTTTGCCTCCCGGGCAAATCTGGGCAGAAATTTACTACCAGAAAGAGCTGGAGTGGCGCGCCACCTGGGCCCAGTGTTCAGTATCAGAGCAGCCTTTTTGGGTGCATCCAAGACGAGTGGCAACGCCACCCCAGGCTTTTTAGGAGACTATGCATGCTAACCGGTCGATGTGAATGTGCCAGAGTAAAATATCAGGTCGATGGTGAGATACATGATTTTAGTCACTGCCACTGCAGCCAGTGCCGCCGCTTGCACGGCGCTGCCTTTGCAACCTTTGCCGGCGTTGCGCGCGACGACTTCCACTATATTTGCGGCGAGTCAGAGCTCAGCAGCTATGCCTCATCAGATAGCCATAGCCGGGTATTCTGCGGCAACTGTGGTTCCAATATTCTTGTCGCCCTGACCTCAGAGCCAGATGACCTTTATCTGGCTATGGGCACCATGGATGGCAACCCGGTCCGCCCACCGGAGTACCATATTTTTGTGGGCTCCAAGGCACCCTGGCACAGTATTGAGGGGGATGCGCCTGGCTATAAGACTTTTCCCGAGGATGAGATCCAGTGATCAGTGCCACATTGGGCCAGATTAAAAATGCCTCGCCAGCGCTGCGTCAGCAAATCAAGCTGGTGGTCTACTCACTGCTGCTGATTAATTTCGCACTGTATATTCGCAATGACTGGGTGATCTCCGGGCACACCTTGCATGCGGGAAGCACATTGCTGGATTGGACCAGAGCCTTTGCCGTGACCATTGATGAAAGCGCCTGGATTGCACTGCTGGTTCTATTTGAGATGGAGACCTATCTGCTTGCAGATAACTCACTGTCCCGACGACAGGCGCTGTTGATGCAGTTTATCCGTGTTGTCTGCTATATCAGTCTGGGCCATACCCTCTATGCCTATTCAGTTTATGTCCAGGAGTTAAATAGTGCAGTTTTGATAGAGGGCGTCAGCAGTCTTTGCCAACTGGTAGGCGAGGATGTCTCCTATGCCTATAACCTGGTGTATACCCAAATCACAGCGGATAACTGTGCGGCTCTATCGACCGCCAATCAATTTTACTACATAGATCCGCCGACATTTTTTATTGTGGAAGACAGCGCAGGGCTGGATATCGAACTGCAACTGGCCTGGGTGGATCTGATTGAAGCAATAGTCTGGCTGCTGATTCTATTCTGCATCGAGATTACGGTATGGGTTCAGGATCGCGGTGTTGCAGAGGGTCGGGTACTTTCAACACTGGCCAGAATTAAATTTTTGCTCTACGCGATGCTGTGGTTAGCGATTATTTTCTGGGTATCCCTGGGCCACTATATGTTTGCCTGGGACGAGTTTGTATGGATTGCAGGCTTTGTCGCCATTGAGATGAATATGCGCCAGTGGCGCAAGGAAATTATTGAAGCTAACCGGGCAGCCTGATTGCTGTTCGCTGGCTTGCAAATTTCCAGCTGGGGTTCTAGGCGTATAGGCCCGGTGGTTGGTTATCGGGCTGACGTCTAGTCTGCAACCAAATGTTTTTTTGACCTAACGAGAGAGTCATTTTGCAACAATACGACAATATTATTATCGGCGCCGGTCACAATGGCCTGGTCTGTGCCGCGTACCTGGCTAAAAAAGGTCAGTCGGTGCTGGTGCTGGAGGCCTCAGATACACTGGGTGGTCTGGCCGCTACCAGAGAGTTTTACTCTGGCTACAAAGTCTCTGTGGCCCACAGTCTCAGTCATTTTTCTCCACAAATTGTTGATGACCTTAATTTGCTTGAGCATGGTTATAAACCGGGCTCACCTATGCCAACGGTAGGGCTGAGTCTCAGTGGTAAGCATGTAGTGGTCAGTGGTGATCGCCTGCGAGGTGTGTCTGACAAGGATGCTCAGAGCTACAAGGGATATCTGCAGCTGCTGGAGCGCTTTGCCAATATGCTAGCGCCATTCTGGTTAAAAACTATGCCGCGCATTGGCAGCAAGAAGCTGGGTGATCTAATGACCTTTGGGCAGCTAGGGCTAAAACTGCGCCTGCTGGGTAAAGAGGATATGGGCGAGTTTATGCGCGTTGCTACCTTGCCCGCCCGGGACCTGATGGATGAAAATTTTGACAGTGATCTACTAAAAGCAGTGCTTAGTTGGGATGGTTTAATTGGTTCCAAAATGGCGCCGCGCTCACCCAATGCCACGGTGCTGGCCATGCTCTATCGTATGAGTGGTGAGCATCTGGGTGCTCCCTGTATTCCTGAAGCCGGTATCGAAAGCCTGATCTATGCGCTGCATCATGTGATTGCCAAGGCCGGCGGTGAGGTTCGAGCTGACTCTCCTGTGGCAAAAATTACTATTAACGGCGACAGTAATGGGCTGTCGGCAACAGGAGTTGAGCTAGCAGATGGCACTCAGATAGCTGCTCGCCGGGTTATTTCGTCCGCAGACCCCAAGCGCACATTCCTGCAGCTGGTGGGTGCCAAAAATCTGGAAATTGAATTTACCAACCGAATTAATCGCCTGCGCTGTGATGGCTATGTGGCCAAACTGCATCTGGCTCTGAATGGCGAGCCTAATTTTTCAGGCATTGATATACCCGACGGGCGCATGATTATTGCCCCCGAGATGGACAGTATTGAATTTGCTTTCGATGATGCCAAATACGGTGAGAGCCCCAAACAGCCGGTGATGGAAATTGTACTGCCCAGCTTTAAAGACCGGTCCATGGCGCCAGAGGGCAAGCATGTGCTCTCGGCCCATGTGATGTATGTGCCCCACAGCCTCAAGGGCGGTTGGACAGATCGGGCCCGGGATCAGCTGCGCGAACTGGTGATTGACAGTATCGTCCAGTACGCCCCGGATATTCGCAAGCAGATACTGCATGCAGAGTTACTGACTCCCGAGGATCTTGAAAACCACTACCATGTCACCGGCGGTCACTGGCATCACACAGAGTTATCTATGGATCAGATGCTAATGATGCGCCCCACCTACGAAGCCGCCCAGTACAGCACGCCGATCCCCGGGCTATTTTTATGCGGTGCTGGCAGTCATCCCGGTGGCGGCCTGATGGGTGGCCCAGGACACAATGCCGCGCAGCATATTTTCGGGGTGAAATAAACCATGAAAAAATATGATGCCATTATTATAGGGGCAGGCCACAACGGTCTGACCAACGCAGCCTATTTGGCTAAGGCCGGGCTGGATGTGCTGGTGGTTGAGAAAAATGACTATATAGGTGGTGCCGCAGTCACCAGAGAGATGCACGATGGCTGGTTTTATTCCAGCTGCTCCTATGTGTGCAGCATGATGCGTCAGGCGATTCACCGCGACCTTAATTTAACCAAACATGGCCTGGTGCTGGTGCCCTATCTGGGGACAGTGGTGTTTGGCGATAACGGCGACACCATGGCTAGCTATCACTCGGAGGAAGCGGAGTACAACCAGCTGCGTCAGCGCTCGCCCCATGATGCCGATGCCATGTTCCGCTTTCAGACCGATCTGGCCCGCTATGCCCAGCTGATTCGCAAGACATTACTGCGCACCCCGCCAGACCCCACCTCATTCCGGCCCCGTGATATCAGAGAACTGCTGTGGCTGGCAAAGGAGTTTTGGTCTCTGGGTGAAAAAGAGCTCTACGAATATATTCGCTTCTTCACCATGAGTGCGGCAGATTTTCTCGATGATTATTTTGAAGATGACTTGATTAAGGCGGCTATGGCAAGCCCGGGCGTTATTGGCACAGCCCTGGGAGTCTATTCTCCAGGTTCGGCCTACATTCTGCTGCACCATGTAATGGGTGATGTGGATGGCAATATTGGTGCCTGGGGTCTGGCCCGCGGTGGTATGGGTGCGATTTCAAATGCTATTGCCGGGGCTGTGCGCGAGCATGGCGGCGAGATTCGCACCAATGCCGGGGTAGATAAAATTCTGGTAAAGAATAATAAGGCTCTGGGTGTGGTGCTGGAGAGTGGCGAAGAGATTTACGGCGGTATTGTGGTCTCTAATATGGATGCCAAGCGCACCTTTACCCAGTGTATGGATCGCGGTGATCTGCCCCCCGGTATTTACGAGAAAGCAGAGAATTTCAAAATACGCGGCTCCTCGGGTAAGGTAAATATTGCCCTGTCAGGCATGCCAAAATTTACTGGAGTACCAGATAACCGTTATATCAATCGCGGCGGCCAGGGTTTTGTAGGCTCTATGGAAACCATGGAGCGCGCCTACGACTGCTGGAAGCACGGCCGCTGGTCTGATGATCCGTTTATTGAATCTGTGATTCCCTCAGCCTGGGATCCCACGGTGGCGCCTCCGGGCCAGCACTGGATGTCCAACTTTGTGCAGTACTGTCCGCCTCAGCTGGCAGATGGCCCCTGGACCCCAGAGAAGCGCGATGCCTTTGGGCAGACTGTGGTCAATAAAATTGAACGCTACAGTCCTGGGTTTAAAGACCTGATTGTGCATATGGAAGTGCGCACTCCCTTTGAGATTGAGGCGGAGGTAGGCCTTACCGAGGGTAATATCTTCCAGGGTGAGCTGACCATAGATCAGCTGCTGTTTAACCGACCTTTCCCTGGATATGCCCAGTATCGTATGCCGGTAAAAAACATGTATATGTGCGGTTCATCTACCCATCCGGGCGGCGGCGTGTCCTCGGCCTGTGGTGCCAATGCGGCGCGGGAAATACTGATGGATTTAAAGCGCCCTAACACTGTGCCCGCAGATGATTTCTACGACGAGTAGTCTTGACTGGATAGCCATTAAATGATGACAGCGAAAAACAACAAATCCGACCCCTACGCCGGCGAGCGACTCAAAGAGAGCCACTTCCATCCGCGCCAGGCAGAGCTAAATCTTCGCGAGGCCTGGTCCAGCTGGAACGGCTATAAATTTGCCGACTACTACTATGATGAAGAGTACGAGTACTTCTGTATTCGCAATAGCTGTGCCACCTATGATATTTGCCCTATGCAAAAATACAGCGTCAGCGGCGCTGATGCTGAGGCCATGTTAAATCGCATGGTGACCAGAGATATTAGCAAACTAAAAGAAGACCGAGTCACCTATGTGTGCTGGTGTACCGACGAGGGACGACTGGTAGACGACGGCACTATATTTAAGTTGGGGCCCGAATCATTTTTACTGACCTGTGGTAGTCCCTCACTGGCCTGGTTGCGCAAAAGTGCCTTTGGTTTCGACGACTTGGATATTGTCGACCTTTCCGACGAGATTGCTGCGCTGTCGCTGCAGGGTCCTACAAGCTGCGAGGTGCTAAAGAAAGTGGGACTAGAGGGAATTGAGAATCTTAAGCCATTTAATATTATGCATTTCGATATTGCCGGCAGCACAGATAAACCTCTGATGGTCTCGCGCACTGGCTTTACCGGTGATCTGGGCTATGAGTTGTGGATACTGCCAGAATTAGCTTTGACTCTCTGGGATGCAGTCTATGCCGCCGGTGAGGACTATGGTATCCAGCCCTACGGAGAAGCGGCCACCAATATGGCGCGCCTCGAAGCCGGCTTTATTATGCCCGGTATGGAGTTTAATGAGGCGCTTAAAACCATTCATTACAAATATGATCAGACGCCGTTTGAGCTTAATCTCGACTGGTTGGTGGACTTTAAAAAGCCCCATTTTAATGGTCGGTCTGCGCTGTTAAAAGAGAGCAAGCAGGGTTCTGAGTATCGCCTGGTTAAGCTGGATATCGAGGGCAATAAGCCAGCGGAAGAGTCTTTTCTCTACGCCGATAAAGATTGCGAAACCGAGATTGGCTATGTCACCTCCGCCATGTGGTCACCTGTGGTTAAAGCCAATATTGCCCTAGCCATGATCAAGAGCAAATATCTCAAAGGCGATATCTGGGCAGAGATTTACTATGGCAAAGAGTTGCGACATCACAACAAGGTGGTCCGCTGCCAGATGCAGGATCGTCCATTCTGGTCGCCAGATCGGGCCAGGGCCACACCACCAGCAGCTTTCTGAATCTGCGCTGGAGACGCATATGAACAAGATTACTGGACTAGTAGACTCTGTCTACCTGGGGGCCTCAGAAGAGACCTTATCAAAGCAGCCCCGTGACTCTCTGAACGCTCAGCTCGATGGTCTAGTGGGAGACCGCCATGGATCCATTGAGCGTGAGGCCTGGGGCGCTGGAGATAAACAGGTAGAGGGTGTTATCCGGCGCAATGAGCGCCAGTGGTCTGCGGTATCTGTGGAAGAGTTGGCTGCCATTGCCAAGGCCATGGATTTAACCGAACCTCTGAGCGCAGCCAGCTTGGGCGCAAATCTCTGCCTCTCCGGTGTGCCTGAATTATCGCGATTACCCAAGGGCAGTATTCTGAAATTTCCCTCCGGGGCTGAGTTAATGGTGGAGGAGTACAATCCACCCTGTTTGGATATGGGCAAAAAATTGGCCTCCATACACAGCACCCAGTCTGGCAAAGCTATTCATGACACGGCATTTTCTCAGGCCGCGCAATATACCAGAGGGCTGGTGGGTGTTGTCGAGGTGCCGGGTATGATTAACGCCGGGGACAGGGTAGAGGTGACAGTCTATCAGCCGCCCCTGTGGTTGCGAGAGGGCGGCTAATAGGGCTGGAGGGATTAAACCATTATCCCTATTGAACGGTTAACCAAAGCGTCGGGCGGCTTCCACTGTATTTTTTAGCAGACAGGCAATAGTCATTGGGCCCACACCGCCTGGCACTGGGGTAATGGCCTCGGCCACTGGCTCCACATCGGCAAAGTCCACATCACCGACCAGGCGACCTTTGCCATCTTCAGTGTCAATGCGATTGATCCCCACATCGATCACTGTGGCTCCGGGCTTGACCCAGTCGGCTTTGACCATTTCCGGGCGCCCCACTGCGGCCACCAAAATATCGGCTGTGGCACAGAGAGCGGGGAGATCTTTGGTGCGCGAATGGGCGATGGTCACAGTGCAGCTCTCTTGCAGTAACAGCAGAGATACTGGCTTGCCAACAATATTGGAGCGGCCAATCACCACCGCATGTTTGCCGGACAGGTTGTCTCCCAGGTGCTTCTTGGCCAGCAGCACACAGCCCTGGGGTGTACAGGGTACCAGAGCAGCATCGTCGCCATTGCACAGGCGGCCGGAGTTCATGGGGTGAAAGCCATCCACATCTTTCTCGGGCAAAATAGTATCTATTATCAGAGCCTCATCAATATGTTTTGGCAGCGGCAACTGCACCAGAATACCGTGCACAGCGGGGTCATTATTGAGTTTATCCAGCTCATCGAGCAGCGCCTGCTGGGAGCTGTCCGCGGGCATTCTTATCTCATTACTGATCATGCCAACTTCTTTGGTTTGACGCACCTTGTTGCGCACATAGACCTGACTGGCGGGGTCTTCGCCCACCAGAATAACCGTTAAGCCCGGGGTAATGCCGCGCTCTTCCCGCAACTGTGCAACCTCTTCGGCCAGACTATCGCGGAGTTCCTGGGCCAGGGCTTTACCATCAATATTCATATTATTCCTTCTTTGGGCTGGTCTGATTTTTAGGGTGCCTATCCTAGGCCATTACTGGGCTGGGGATTTATCTCCAAGCGGCCTGTTAATGCTCATAGGTTAATATTTCGCTGCGGTTAATTATCCGGTTGATAGCTGTGATTGTCACGCCCTATTGGCACTCAGTTGCGGGTAGTGATATTGTTCCGGCTACCTGAATAGACAGTTGCACAGAGTGGCAGTATAAAAAGAATAGTAGTTTGACCGGGGAGTGAGTGGTTATGCACGCCGCAAAATTTGTTGAGAGCTATATCGATGCCTGGAATCACAGTGATCCCAAAGGTGTGGCCGAACATCTGGTTAAAAACGGTATTTACTGCGATATTCCTGCCAATCAGCAGCACTCCGGCGATGCCCTGGTAGCCAACCTCAGCGAATTTTTTGCCTCTGGCAGCCACAGCTACCATCTGATCGGTGATGTGCTTTCCAATGAGCTGTCGATTGCCTTTCAATACCGCATGTCTTCTCTGGATGGCCAGGGCGATGACTGGTTTGGTGCTGAGTTTATGACCCTGAAAGGGGATGGCGCCATCAAGATTGCCGATTATTACGACCCAACCTATTCCATAGGCGCTATTGGCTCTGGGCTGGTTAAATCCTCCAATCTTCCCCTACAGAAATATGCTAAATCTGGATTGGATAAGGAGCAGTTGCAGTGCTATACCAGCCGCCTGGCTATATTGATGGCTGATAAAAAAGTCTTTTTGCAGCCGGATTTAACCCTGCCAAAACTGGCTGCTATGGTGGGATGCTCGGTCAATCACCTGTCCCAGGCAGTGAATTCCGGGTTTCATATGAGCTTCTTTGATTTTCTTAATAGCTATAGAATTGAGGAGGCCAAGCTGATGTTGAGCCAGAGGGATGGCCGCGCCGACTCTATACTGGATGTCTCCTTTGCCGTGGGCTTTAATTCCAACTCGGCATTTTATGCCGCCTTTAAAAAATCGACCGGGCAGACCCCGGCGCAATTCCGTCGCGGCTTTCTCGTCAGAGTCTAACAATCCATAAATTGGTGGCCGATAGGACAGGAGGAATTGCCGGCGGCTTTTTGCGATAAAAGTCTCAACGGTTTTTCACAACAGGGCCGGTCGACTAAAACCACTGGTAAAGCCTATGACTGAACCACAGCAGCACACAGGATCCTACTACGCAGCCACTCGCAATCAGACGTCGGAGTACCCGCAGTTGCAGGGAGATCAGTCTGCGGATGTCTGTGTCGTTGGCGCGGGGTTTACCGGCGTATCCACAGCACTGCATCTTGTAGAGCGGGGCTATAAGGTTACGTTGGTTGAAGCCAATCGCGTGGGCTGGGGAGCCTCGGGTCGCAATGGCGGCCAGATGATTGGCGGTCTGTCCGGGGAGAGCGCTATTGCAAAATCCCTGGGTGCAGATGCTGAGTCAGTTCTCTGGGACCTGCGCTGGGCCGGGCATAAAATAATTCGCGATCGGGTGGCCACCTACAATATCGACTGCGATCTGAAATCTGGCTATCTGGATCTGGCCATTAAGCCCCGCCATATCAAAGATTTGCACGCCGAGCTTGAGATGCTCGACAGACACCAGTTTGCCCATGAATACAGAATGGTATCCCGCGAGGAGACTCAGGACCTGACCGGCACTGACGCCTATATTGGCGCCATGCTGAATATGGGCAATGGCCATCTTCACCCATTAAATCTCTGCGCCGGTGAGGCCGCGGCGGCAGTCTCTCTGGGAGCGACCATCTATGAGCAGTCTGCGGTGCTGAATATTGAGCGAGGTACCAGAGCCAGGGTAGTGGCAGAGCAGGGCTCGGTAAGCGCAGATTTTGTGGTGCTGGCGGGTAACGCCTATCATTTTATCGAGCCTAAACTGCGCGGCCTTATGTTTCCGGTAAACAGTTTTATTATTGCTTCGCAACCACTGTCCCCAGAATTGGTTGCTCAAATTAATCCTCGGGATCTGGCCCTCTGCGATCCCAATTATATTTTGGAGTACTTCCGCCTCAGTGCTGATAAGCGACTGCTATTTGGCCGCCGCTTTACCTATTTTGGCTCCGACCCCGAGGTGATTAAACGCAATTTAATCCCCCATGTGCTGAAGAAATATCCCCAGCTGGCCAATACCAAGTTTGACTATGGTTGGGGTGGCACCATCGGTGTGCCTATTAATCGGGTGCCACAAATGGGCCGCCTGGCGGACAATATTATTTACTCTCAGGGTTATTCTGGCCACGGGGTTAATGTCACCCATCTGGCGGGGCAGATTATGGCGGATACGGTGGCTGGCACCCTGGAACGCTTTGATATTTTTGCCAATATCAAGCCGGTGACCATTCCCGGGCAGCATCTATTCCGCAACCAGATGGTTGCCATGGGCATGCTCTATTACCAACTGATAGATCGACTCTAGAATTCGGGAGACAATATAATGGCCACTAACGCCAAGGCACTGCTTGCCAACCCATGTCTCAATGAGTGGAGACTATTTTGGCTGGTGACCCTGGTGGTCAGTGGTTTTACCGCAGTCACCATGACAACAGTAGACTTAACCAGAGCCACAGATATCTCTGCCATGATTCAGTACACAGTGCGCTGGTCTGTACCCTGGCTGTATCTGGCATTTGTAGCCTCTTCCCTGCAGGTGGTTTTCCCCAGCCTGTTTAGTCGCTGGCTGGCGCGCAATCGCAAGTATTTTGGTCTCTGCTTTGCCTCGGCCATGGCCTGGCAGCTATTGTTTATACTCTGGATGTTGGGGCTGCACTCTGAATATTATGCCCGGGAAGTTTATAACCTCAGCGATACCATTGAGGGCGTTGTTGGCTATATGATACTGATGGCCATGGTGCTGACCTCATTTTCCTTTGGCCGCAATCGCCTGAGCCCAAAACAATGGCGCTATCTGCATAAGTTCGGCATCTATTATCTCTGGGGCTACGCCTGGTCGGTTTACTGGTATGAGCTCTACTATTATCAGGCCCCGCTGCATGCCATTGATTATGCTTTTTACTGGATTGGTTTTATTGCCTGGGGTGTGCGAATCTGGGCCTGGAGCAAAAAAGAGATAATACGCAGCGACAGAGCCGCAGCCAAAAAGCCAGCCTAGCAGCTAAACTGAGGGCAGTTTATGAAAAAGTCTGATCGCAAACTGGGTATGGATCGAGTCATTAGCCGCAGAGATATGCTGCAGGGCATGGCGGCGATTGCTGCCGGTTCTGCTCTGCCTATCAGCGGGTTTGCCGGAGGCTCCTCAGCCCATGGCTATAAATATCCACCGCTGTTGGATGGTTTGCGCGGTAATCATGTGGGGTCCTTTGAGGTGATTCATCAGTTGGCTCGCTTTGGGGCCCGGGACTGGGGGTCGGCCAATCAGCCCGACGCTGAGATCTATGATTTGGTGGTCGTGGGCGCTGGAATTAGCGGTCTTACCGCCGCCTATTATTACCGCCGGGAACATCCCCAGGCGCGTATTCTGATACTCGACAATCACGATGACTTCGGTGGCCATGCCAAGCGCAATGAGTTTCAGGTAGATGGCCATCATCTGATTGGCTATGGCGGCACCCAAACCATGCAGGAGCCCTCAAGCTACCCTGATCAGGTCAAAGAACTGCTCGGGGATCTGGGCATAGATATAGATGTCTTTGATACTGCCTATGATCAGAATTTTTATACTCGGTATGGTCTTGGCGCCGGTCTGTACTTTGGTTCCGAGCAATGGGGTAAGACCAGGATGGTGCCCTTCGACCTCGGTTGTTTTGAGGACTATATTCCGGTGGCGGAATCTCCACTGACAGCCCGGCAGGCGGTTGAGGCTATGCCCATTTCCCCGGCAGCCAAAAAACAGTTTATTCATCTGCTCACCACCACTGAAGATCAAACCACTGAGGTGGCCGCCGCGGATAAGTATGACTATCTGTATTCTATAAGTTACCGGGATTTTCTTAGCAAACATCTGGGTATTAGCGAAAATGATGTTTTTGATGTGCTGCAGGATCTGGCCTCGGACTCCGGGGTTGGCATAGACTCAGTCTCTGCGCTTAGTGCCATGTCCTCTGGCGGTTTGCCGGGCTGGGAGGCTGCGGGTCTGCCGGATGTGGAACCGGATGAGCCCTATATTCATCACTTCCCCGATGGCAATGCCTCTATTGCCCGGCAGCTGGTGAGACGCATGATCCCCGCCGTGGCCCCCGGCAGTACTATGCAAGATTTGCTCACAGCCCAGTTTGACTACCAGCAGCTTGACCAGCCATCCTCGGCAGTGCGCCTGCGTTTAAATAGCGCTGTGGTCAATGTGCAACAAAAAGGACAGCAAAAAGGGCAGCAGCTGGTTAATATCACCTATATCCGCGATGGTCAGGCCAGCCTGGTGCAGGCACGAGGCACGGTGCTGGCCTGTAATAATTCGGTTATTCCCTCTCTTTGTCCGCAGCTGCCAGCAGCTCAGCGGGAGGCACTGGCCTTTCAGATCAAGGTTCCTATTCTTTATACCAGTGTTGCCCTGCGCAACTGGAAGGCATGGAAAAATATGGGCATAGGCGCAGTGATGTGTCCTGGCAGCTACCATATTAATGCCACACTGGATTTTCCAGTGAGCTATGGCGACTACCAGTATGCGGCCAATCCCGACGAGCCGGTTATTGTGCATATGGAGCGCTTCCCCCATAAGTCCAATCAGGGGTTGAGCGCCCAGCAGCAGTATCGCGCTGGCCGTCATGAACTGATCAATACTTCCTTTGAAACCATTGAGCGCAATGTGCGCCAGCAGCTGGGGGAAATGCTTGGGGAGGGGGGCTTTGATCCGGCCAGAGACATTGCCGGGATTACCGTTAATCGCTGGGCCCATGGTTATGCCTACTGGTATAACCCCCTCTACGATACTATTTATGAGGATGATAACGACGAGCGTTATCCCCATATGATTGCCCGCAGACCCTTTGGGCGCATTACCATAGCCAATGCAGATTCCGCGGCTAACGCCATGACTGAGGCGGCCATAGAACAGGGCTATAGAGCGGCTATGGAGCTGGGCTAAACAAGCGGAGAAATATCAATGGCAGACAGGACGAATAATAGCTCAAGACTATTGGGTTGGCTGTTTATCGGGCTGGGTCTGGTAGGCAGCATAGGGTCTCTCTGGGCTGATCAGATATGGTTGTTCTACGATACTATCTATAGCTCCGGGGCCAGTATGCAATGGGTTGAGGCACTGATTCCCTACTATCCCTTTGTGCCGTTCTTTCCGGGTTTTGCCATTATTATGGGCGCCTATCTAATCGTAAAATCCCGGCGCTAAATCTGCAGGGCTAACCGCTTTGGGGTACATTGTTATTTGACTCCGTTGTCGATGTTGATTATCTTTTTGGTCACAACAACAATAATGAGGTAAGGGATGGATATAGGTATTCCACTGCGTGATCTGGGCCAGGTCGATAGCGCTGCACTGCGGGATGTTATTCTCTCTGTCGATGATCAGTATTGGCTGGAAAACAGCTACCGGCAAGAGGCCTTTGATGTGCATGCTCAAACTCAGTCACTGATGATGCTGTTTGTGGATACCGAGCGCTGGCCAGATATTGAGGTTTCTCGAGAGGCCGGCTGGAATCTGCTGGCTGAGACCGCCATGCCATTAATGGAATCGATTCTGCGCGAATTTTATCCACCAGGGGGCACTATTATCCGGGCTATGGCAGCCAAGCTGGTGTCCGGTGGCCTGATTACTCCGCATTTTGACAAGCACCCTTCGTTTCATGCCGGGCACCGAATTCATATTCCTATCACCACCAATCCCAGAGTCCGCTTTATGATCGACGGCAAACCCTTTCGCTTTGAAGTGGGCAAGGCCTACGAGATTAATAACCAGAAACAGCACAGCGTGATGAACAAGGGCAAGGACGATCGCATTACCTTTATCTTTGACTATGTGCCGGCCAGTCATATTCAGGGTGCTGCCTAGGGGTAATGCTGTGATTGGGCTCTGGTATCAGGCGCTCTGATCTGAATTTTTTCTCTGGCTGCGCAGCATTATCCAGCTGGCAATAATAATTCCCAGGCTGACGGTACCAATAATAATGGTGGCCAGGGCATTGATATCTGGCGTTACCCCCAGTTTGATTTTGGAGAATATCACCATAGGCAATGTGCTGGCTCCGGCACCAGAGGTAAAGCTGGCGATAACCAGGTCGTCCAGCGACAGGGTAAAGGCCAGCAGCCAACCCGAAATCATTGAGGGTGCAATTAGCGGCAAGGTAATATCAAAGGTTACCTGCATAGGCCGACCACCAAGATCCATGGCTGCCTCTTCCAGAGACTGATCCATACTGGCCAGCCGCGCCTGCACAATCACCGCAATATAGGCCATGGCAAAGGTAATATGGGCGATGGTAATAGTGCTGGCGCCGCGACTCACTGGCCAGCCAATCACCTGCTGCAGGCTGACAAATAGCAGCAGCAGTGACAGGCCGGTAATCACCTCTGGCATTACCAGCGGTGCAGCGATCAGGCCGGTAAATAAAAACCGCCCACGAAACTTGCGCATTCTGGTGAGTGCCAGCCCCGCCAGCGTGCCGAGAATAGTGGCAAATGTGGCGCTGGTGGCGGCAATTTTCAGACTGAGTAGTGCGGCATTAATTACCTGATCATTTTCCAGCAGAGCACTGTACCAGCGGGTGGAGAAACCGCCCCATACTGTAGCCAGGGCCGAGCCATTAAATGAATAGGCCATCAGCACCAGAATAGGCAGATACAAAAAGGCAAAGCCAAAACACATTACCGAGAGAATAAAGGTCGAGGGGCCTCTGTTACCGCTCATTTTGCCTCCTCCCTCTGACTGCTCTGCAACAGCATAATGGGCACAACAATAATAAGCAGCAACACTGTGGCTACGGCAGAGGCCAGGGGCCAGTCGCGATTGATAAAGAACTCATCGTAGAGGGTGCGACCTATCATTAGTGAGTCTATGCCACCCAACAGCGCCGGAATAACAAATTCTCCCACCGCAGGTATAAATACCAGCATGCTGCCAGCGATCACCCCGGGCATGGACAGGGGTAATGTGATATTAAAAAACACCTGCCAGCGTCGAGCTCCCAGATCGGCAGCGGCATCCTGAAGATTGGTATCCATTTTTTCCAGTACGCTGTAGAGCGGCAAAACCATAAATGGGATATAGGTGTAGACAATACCCAGATACACTGCCCCATCTGTGTAGAGCATCTCCAGCGGTGAGGCGATTAATCCCATCTTCAGCAGCAGCGAATTAATCGCGCCAGTTTTACCCAGCATTACAATCCAGGCATAGACTCGCAGTAGAAACGATGTCCAGAACGGCAGAATAACCAGCATTAGCAGTATATTTCGGGTTTTGGGTTGGCATTTAGCAATGCCGTAAGCCATGGGGTAGCCCAATAACAGGCACAGCACTGTGGAGATAGCGGCGATTTTTAATGACTTAAAGTAGCTGATCCAGTAGAGATTGTCCTCAGTGATAAAGCGGTAGTTATCCAGAGTGGCCAGCAGCCAGCTGTCGGCCCCCGGGCTAAAATCAAAAAAGTTGGAGAAGGGCGGCTGGGCAATAACCGGGTCGGCAAAGCTAATTTTAAAGACAATGGCAAAAGGCGCCAGAAAGAAAATAGCCAGCCACCAGTAGGGCAGAGATATCACTAGCCAGCGCCATAATTTATCCCCCAGAGGGGTGCTGTATTTGGCCTCAGTCATTCTGGCAGCACCACAGAGCAGCTGGAATCCCAAGATAGGTAGACCTGATCGTCCCATTCTAAAACCAGCTCTTTGGTGCGCTGAAAGTTTTGTGCACTGACCTGAATAATACGGCCGGAGTGACTGCGCACTCTGTAGATAGAGCGATTGCCATAGTAGGCTAAATCCTCAACCACACCGCTGGTGATGGTAAGGTTTTTACCTCGAGGTTTTTTCTGGCTGATGCTGAGTTTTTCTGGCCTCACGCCAATGGAAGTAATATCTCCTTCTTTAAGCTGATGGCTGCAGTCTGCCTTTATCAATGTGCCTGTCTTATCCAGAGCCGCCTCTATGGTATAGGTGGTACTGTCTATCTGAGTGCTGCTGGTCACTGTGGCATCAAATAAATTAATGGTGCCAAAGAAATCGGCGACAAAGCGATTGACCGGAAACTCATAGACTTCCAATGGTGTGCCTATCTGCACAAAGCCCCCCTCATCCATAACCGCCACCCGGGAGGATAGAGTCATGGCTTCCTCCTGATCATGGGTAACTACAATAAAGGTGGTGCCCAGTTTGTACTGCAGATTCATCAATTCAAATTGAGTCTGTTCGCGGAGTTTTTTATCCAGAGCTGCCAGAGGTTCATCCAATAGCAGTACCTTGGGCCGTTTAATCAGTGCCCGGGCCAGAGCCACTCGCTGGCATTGACCGCCAGAGAGTTGTTTGGGCTTGCGCGAGGCCAGATCTTGCAGCTGCACAAGCTCCAGCATCTCACTAACTCTGCTATCGATTTCGGCGCTGGGCAGGCGATCTTTTTTCAGGCCATAGGCGATATTTTGCGCCACTGTCATATGGGGGAAAACGGCGTAGGACTGGAACATCATATTAACTGGACGATCGTAGGCGGGCAGATCACTGATATCCACGCCATCGATAATAATCTGCCCGGCGCTGGGGGCTTCAAAACCGGCCAGCATACGCAGCAGTGTTGACTTGCCACAGCCGGAGCCACCGAGAATGGTAAATAGCTCGCCCTGGTAAATATCCAGGCTGATACTGTCTACCGCGGTAAAGTCGCCAAATTGTTTGCCCAGAGACTTAATCTGTATAAAGGGGACAGCCTGAGGGTCCAGCCAGGGGGTTTCTGAAAAATCTGTTTCAGACGGTGTTGGCGCTTTATTATCAGTTGCTGCTGTCATGGGTTGGGTCGCTTGTTTTGTTATAGGCCGGTTTTTATTTTCGTCCAGGTTCGCGAGCGTCTGCGCTCCATTTTAGGGGTTAATACCTCGGTGGTCTGCATTCTCTGCAATACCAGCTGGTCTGGATAGATTGCGGTATCCTCTGCTATCCGCGGTTCTACAAACCTGGTGGCATCCTTGTTGGCATTGGCGTAACCGATATAGTTAGTGGATCTGGCAATCACCTCTGGACGCAGCAAATAGTTGACAAACAGATAGGCATTGTCGGGATGGGGTGCATCGCTGGGGATATAAATATTATCAAACCAGATAACTGAGCCCTCTTTGGGGATGGTGTAAGCCAGATTGATGTCGATGCCTGCCTCTGCTGCTCTGCCTGCTGCCACTCCATAGTCGCCAGACCAGCTCATGGCCATGCACACCTCTTTGCTGGGCAGGTCGAGCAGCATCTTGGTGGAGCTAAAGTATTTGATATAGGGGCGAACGGATTTTACCAGCTGTTCGACTTCTGCCAGTTGGTCCAGATCAACGCTATTGGCAGGGTAGCCCAGATACATCATGGCCAGAGGGATTACCGTTAATGGGTCATCCAGCATAGAGACACCACAGTCGGCAAATTGTGATACCACTGCCGGATCAAAGAACATCCGCGCACTGTCCAGAGGGGCATCGGGCATGCGCGCTTTGATTTCGTCAACATCATAGGTAAAGCCAGTGGTGCCCCAGAAGAACGGGCTGCCCATCAGACCACTGCTGTACTGGGTATCCAGAGTTTGCAACAAAACTGGATCTAAATGATGCCAGTTAGACAGGCGGCTATAGTCCAGGGGGTGGAGAATGCCAATGCCTTTAAATCTGGAGGTAAATGAAGCGGCATGGGCCACAATATCGTAACCGCTGCGACCAGTAAGGAGCTTGGCATCTACCATCTCGCTGGAATCATAGATATCATAATTGATCTCTATGCCGTATTCCTGCTCAAAGTCTTTAAGGGTTTGGGGATCTATATAGTCGGCCCAGTTATAGATATTGAGGCGCTTTTCGCCCTCAGTCATCGAGGTCATTGGACTGTCTTGATCCTTAGCCTGCCCATTCCACAGGAAAAACCCCAGTGCGGCCGCGCTGAAAATAACAGGCAGAATTAGCTGGGCAGAATAGCGGCGACGATTGGCCATAGAGCCTTACATTCCCTTGAGTCCGCGTTTGCGCAGGGCGTTGGCAATCACCATGCGCTGGATTTCACTGCTGCCTTCCCAGATACGGTCGACCCGCACCTCGCGATAAAAACGCTCCACGGCATTATCCCGACGATAGCCGCGGCCACCCCAGAGTTGCAGACAGCGGTCAGCAACCCGATTGGCCATCTCGGTGGCATACAGTTTTACCATAGAGCACTGGGCATGCTGGGACTTAAGGTCATCGCCGCGATCATGGGCGGCAGCGGCCTCATAAACCATTAACTTGGCGGCCCAGAGTTCGGTAACACTGTCGGCCAGACTAAACTGGGTGGCCTGTTTGTCTATCAGGTACTCGCCTTGTATTTCCCGCTGAGTCGCCCATTCAGTGGCCTCTTCAATCATTCGCGAAGCAGCGCCGAGCATACGGGCGGCAATGGTCAGTCGCTCATGGCGAAACCAGCTGCGGCTGTAATCCATGCCTGCGCCCTCATCGCCTATGCGGTTTTTCTCCGGCACAAAGACATTATCGAAGCTGTAGGTCGGGTGATGGGATGGAAAGGTGTGGGAGAAGGCCGGGTTTTCAATCATGCTGACCCCGGGCGCATCGATATCCATAAAAAACAGTGCATCCTCACCGCTATCAGTTTTAGCCTGCAGAAAAAAGAAGTCTGCCAGATTGGCTGTGGTTACAAACCATTTTTCACCACTGATGCTGTAGCCGCCATCGCAGGCGGCGGCTCTGGTATTGACTACCTCGTGGGAACCGGACTCCGCTTCGGTAATGGCATAGCATTCCCGCAGGCTGCCATCCATTAAAGGGTGCAGGTAGTTTTTAATCTGGTACTCGCTATTGGCACAGGCCTCAAACATCCAGTGCTGAGCCTCGGGGAAGCACCAGCAAAGGGCGTTGGTTACCCGCCCCAGTTCCTCCCAGGCAGCTAACTGATCCACCATGCTCATACCCAGACCGCCATGGTCAACCGGAGCATCCATCTTTGACAGGCCCAGAGCTATGGCGTTGGCCTGCATTTTTTCGCTGGCTTGCTGGGGGATAACGCCATTGTTAAGTTCGGCTTCCACCTCCCAGGGGATAAGGTCCTGCTCAACAAACTGTCGAACTCTCTGTTGCCATTGTCTGGTGCTCTGGCTGTGCTGAATATCCATGGCTGCTTCCTATTATTGTTTTAAGCCTGAAAATGTTCTGGGAACTGGGTGGCCAGATAGTGCATGGCCACATTATATGCCTGATTGGGTTTTAAGCCTTTGGGAGTGACCAGCAAATCCAGCCACAGACCATCGGCCAGCGCGGTGTAGCAGACGCAGGTAAGTTCCGGATCTACGGTATCATAGTTGCCCTCTGCCTTTAACCGGGCAAATAGCTGGGTGAGATTGCTGGCTATATCAGCGATATAGTCGGCGCAAATTGCCAGATAAGTGGGGCGAGATTTTGTTTCACCCCAAAAGGCAAACCATACGGCCAGTTTATTGCGGTCAACAATTTTACGGCTGAAGTCATAGCGAATATGCGCGGTGATTTTTTCGGCGGTGGTCTTTTTGGGATCATCAAATATCTTGTCCAGTCCGCTTCGATATTCATCAGAGATATAGCGCAGAGTCTCAATAAGAAGTTTTTCTTTACTTTGAAAATGCAGATTGACTATACCCAGGCTGAGGCCGGCCTCGGTGGTGATATCGGCCATGGTGACCCCGGATAAACCCTTTTGGGCAATGCATTTAATCGTCGCCATAATCAGCTGATTCCGCCTGGCCTGGGCCGACGCTAAGCGTTTTGAACCTGAGGGTTTTACTGCTGCCATTCAGGGGTTTCCGGTTGATTTAAAGCATTTTTTACAGCTGCCAGGGTCGCTCAACAGTAACAAAAACTCCTGTTGATGGCTATAAAGAATCAGCGATTATCGGCAATAAAATGAATGACCATTCATTTATTATTTGACAGTAGTTCGGACTTTGGGCATTCTGAAATTGAACAACAATTAGAAATCACAGTTGACCTGACTGGCACAGCCCGGTGCTGCCAGACTATGCGGAGCGAGCAAAGTGACGAACAAATACGACGCTATTATTATTGGCGCAGGACACAATGGACTGACCAATGGTGCCTATCTGGCCAAGGCGGGACTCAATGTTCTGGTGCTGGAGAAAAATGCCTATATAGGGGGAGCCACCGTCAGTCGGGAGCTCTACACAGACTGGAAATACTCCAACTGCTCCTACGTGTGCAGTCTGCTGCGACCCGAAATTATCCGCGATCTGGAACTGCCCCGTCATGGGCTGCAGGTGGTGCCCTACGGCGGCGGTGTTACCTTTAAAGAAAACGGCGACTACTTTGGCAACCATGCCGACCATGAGCGGCTGTTGAGGGAAGTGGCCCGGCATTCCAAGCGCGATGCCAGTGCCTATGAGCGCTACGAAGCCGATGTCATGAAGCAGACTCGGTTGATTCGTCCGTTTTTAATGCGCACTCCGCCAGATCCTACATCTCTAAAGCCCAGAGACCTTAAAGAGCTGGCTGTGTTGGCCAAGTCTTTTGGCAGCATGGGTGAAGAGGGGCTGGCCGATACCATGCGTTTCTGGACCATGAGTATTGGTGACTTTCTCGATGAATACTTTGAGTCAGATGTGATTAAGTCCCATCTCGCTGGCAGTGGCATTATTGGTACGGCGCTGGGTGTTTATTCACCTGGTACGGCCTATGTTCTGCTGCACCATTATATGGGTGATGTGGACGGTTCTGTGGGTGCCTGGGGCTTTGCTCGCGGCGGGATGGGTTCGGTAGCAGATGCACTGTCTAAATCGTTCCAGTCCTTTGGTGGCACTATCCAATGTGATGCCGAGGTGGATCAGATTATAGTTAAAAATGGCAAGGCCAAGGGCGTTGCGCTGGCCAATGGCAATGAGCTCTACGCTGATATAGTAGTTTCAAACCTTGATCCCAAGCGCACTTTCCTGAAAATTATGGATGAGGGCGATCTGCCTAAAGATGTGGTCACCAAGGCCAAGAACTTTAAAATTCGCGGCTCTTCCGGCAAGCTTAATATTGCTCTGGATGGCCTGCCAACCTTTACCGGCCTGCCAAAAGACAGCCCACTCTGCCTGGGTGAAAAGCACTTTATTGATTCTCTGCCAAGAATGGAGCGCGCCTACGACGATTGGAAGGCGGGCACCTGGTCTAAAGATCCCTATGTGGATATGTTAATCCCTACTCAGATCGACCCCACTATGGCGCCTCCGGGCAAACATATGATGTCGGTATTTGTGCAGTACGCGCCACCAAAAGTGAATGGCGAAGACTGGACGGCGGAAGACAAGGCGGGCTTTGAAAAGACCGTAATCGACCAGATCAGTAACTACAGTCCCGATTTTAAAGACTTGATTCTGCACTGTGAAACCAGAACACCAAAGGATATCGAAGATGAGGTGGGTCTGACCGAGGGCAATATCTTTATGGGCGAACTGACCTTTGACCAGCTGCTGTTTAACCGTCCGTTCCCTGGCTATGCCCAGTATAGGGGTCCGGTTAAAGGCATGTATATGTGTAGTTCCGGCAGTCACCCAGGGGGTGGTGTTATGGCGGCACCAGGGGCTAACGCAGCGCGGGAAATACTCATGGATCTAAAGCTAACCAATACTGTGCCTGGAGGCTATGACGATGATTAATATTGATAAGAACTATGATGTTATTGTTGTTGGCGGTGGGCATAACGGTTTGGTTTGTGCCACCTATCTGGCTAAAGATGGCCGCAAGGTGCTGGTGGTTGAAGCCAATGAATCTCTGGGCGGCGCATCTGCCACCAGCGAATTTGCCGATCAATTCTCTGTTTCCTCCTGTGCCCACTGGCTGTTTCAGCTAAACCCTGGCGTTGCCTCTGATATGGGTCTGAGCAAACAGGGTCTGGAGCTGGCCGCACGTGATTTAAATACCATTGCCCTGGCTGAAGACGGCAACCATCTGACCATTGATGGGGACAAGCTGGAGGGTGCAGATATTTCGGAAGAAGACCGCAAAGCCTTTGTTGCCTTTAATAAGCAGATGCTCAAGTTCTGCAAGCTATTGGCGGGCGCTTTTAATCGCCGTGCTCCCAAACTGGTGGAGGGTAATCTAACTGACAGGGTAACTCTGGCCAAGCTGGGCCTGGGCATGAAAATGCTCGGTAAAGAGGATATGAGTGATCTGATGCGTCTGGCACTGATCAATATCTATGATGTGATGGAGGAGAATTTCGACAATGAGCTGCTCAAGGGCGCCATTAGTCTGGATTCATTACTGGGATCCCATATGGGTCCGCGCTCCCCCAACACGGTTTATGGCTATCTGTATCGTCGCATGGGTGATGTCTTTGGTTATAAAGGCCCAGCTGTGGTGAAAGGCGGTATGGGCGCCGTCGGTGAAGCCATGGCCAGCGCCGCTCGCGCCAAGGGCGTGGATATTGAAGTAGGAGCAGCGGTCAGCAAAATCAATATTGATGTAGATCGCGCCACTGGTGTAACCCTGGCCGATGGCCGCGCGGTCAATGCCAGTCTGGTGGTGTCCAATGCCGACCCCAAAACCACCTTTAACAAGCTGGTTGGTTTGAGCAATATTGAAACCGGTGTGGCGCGGCGAGTAAAAACGCTGCGTATGAAAGGCGATACTGCCAAGCTACATATCGCGCTGGACAGTCTACCCGGCTTTACTGGTTTGACTGAGCAGAAGATGGGCCAGCGATTGGTGATTGCACCGACCATGAATTATATCGAGACGGCCTTTAATGCCTCCAAGTACGGTGAGTATTCGAAGGCACCGGCCATGGATATCAGTATCCCCAGTATTCACGATCCCAGTCTTGCGCCAGATGGCAAGCATGTGATGTCAGTGATTGTGCAGTACGCTCCCTATGAGTTGGAGGGCGGTTGGAACGACCAGCATAAAGAGGCATTTAAGCAGCTGGTGATCGACCGCATTGCCGATTATGCGCCGGACCTGAAAGACAAGATTGTTGCCAGTGAATTACTCACTCCGGTGGATCTCGAAGAGCGATTCCACACCTTTGGCGGCCACTGGCACCAGGGTGAAATCAGTCTCGACCAGATTCTGATGATGCGGCCATTTCCAGGTGCCTCCCAATACGGCACCTCTGTGGATGGCCTGTTCCTCTGCGGTGCGGGCAACCATCCTGGCGGCGGTGTAATGGGATTAGCCGGCCACAATGCGGCCAAAGAAATTATCAAGCGAGGTAAATCAGCATGATTCCCCATGACGAAACAATGATTCTGGAAACGCCGTTTTACTCCCGTTGTCTGGCGGCCAGTGAGATCAACCTGTGGGAGGACTGGAAGGGCTACAGAAGCCCCCAGGCCTATACCAGTGTTGAGCAGGAGTATTTTGCCGTACGCAGTAATACCGGGGTATTTGATATTTCACCAATGATCAAATACCGCTTTACCGGGCCCGATGCCGAGGCCTATCTCAATCGTCTGGTGACCAGAGATATCAGCAAGCTGGCAATTGATCGAGTCGCCTACACGGTCTGGTGTGATGACAATGGCCAGGTAATGGACGATGGCACCATTTTCCATCTGGGTGAAAATGACTATCGACTCTGCGCCTACGCTCGCTGCCTGGACTGGTTGATGTGGTCGGCTGAAGGCTTTGATGTAACCATTGTTGACGAGACAGCAGATATTGCCGCCCTGGCAGTGCAGGGGCCTACCTCCTGTTCTGTATTTAAGAATATGGGCTTTACCGGCATAGAAAATCTTAAGCCATTTGGTATCACTCGCTACCCCTTTGAAGGCTCTGAAGTGATGATTAGCCGCACCGGTTTTACCGGTGATCTGGGCTATGAGATATGGGTTGACCCGGCGCTGGCCGAGATCTTCTGGGATAAGCTGTTTGAGGCGGGCAAGCTGTGGGGCATTCGTGCTATCGGCAGTGCCGCACTGGATATGTTGCGCACCGAGACCGGCTTTTTGCAGGCCGGTGTGGACTTTATACCTGCCGAAGAAGCTATTCGCACTGGTCGCTCGCGCTCACCCTTTGAACTGGGGCTGGGCTGGTTGGTGTCCTTCGATAAACCGGTATTTAACGGTCGCAAGGCGCTGTTGAAAGAGAAGAAAGAGGGTTCCCGCTATGCCTTTGTCTACCTGGATGTAGAGGGTAACAAGCCTGCGGAGCATGCATTTATTTACGCGGGTGATAAAGAGGTGGGCACTGTAACCACCGCCGCCTGGTGTCCCACAGCAAAAACCAATGTGGCCTTTGCCCAGGTAGATGCCAAATATGGCAAGGTGGGGCAGGAACTGGTTGCTGAAATCTACTATGAGCGCGAGCTTAAGTGGACGCGAGTGATGGCCAAATGCACTGTGATTGAAGGCGCCGTATTTAATCCACCGCGCAAAAGACAGACGCCAGCGCCGGATTTCTAATGACCGAGCATCGGTTGCGGCCACTGCTAAAGCCAGCCTCTATTGCTGTGCTGGGAGCCTCCAACAGGGTGGGCTCCGTAGGCAACGAGGTTTTTATCAATCTGCGCAAAGGAGGTTTTAGCGGTACCATTGTTGCTGTTAATCCCGCCTACTCAGAGGTTGAGGGGCTGCCCTGTTATGCCTCTCTCTCCGAACTGCCTGAGCTGCCCGAGCATGTAATTTTTGCCATTGGCGATCAGCGCATCGAAGCCGCCCTGGACGAACTGATTGCTCTGGGTATTAAAGCCTGCACTATTTTTTCTGCCCTTATTCTTAAAGATGATCAGGCCCCTCTACTAAAACAGCGTATTCAGAGCAAGGCTCAAAAGGCGGGTCTGCTGGTGGCCGGTGCCAATGGTATGGGTTTTTACAATGTGCGCGATCAGGTGCTGGCTGGAGGTTTTGATACCAGAGAGCACCGCTATCCCGGCAATGTAAGTCTGATTAGCCAGTCCGGTGCCGGTATGTCCGGGATTGTTGATTGCGAGCAGCGTATTGATTTTAACTTTGCCGTGTCCAGTGGCTATGAGCTCACTGTATCTATGGAAGACTATCTGGATTATGCCCTGGATCTGCCCGAGACCAGGGTAGTGGGTCTGTTTCTCGAGACCAGTCGGCATCCGCAAAAGCTAGTTGCAGCATTTAAAAAAGCCAGTGCCCGCAATATTCCCATTGTGGTGCTAAAAGTCGGGCGCACAGCGCTGGCGGCGGAAATGGCCCTTTCCCACTCCGGTGCATTGGCGGGCACAGATGAAAGCTATTCAGCAGTGTTTGACCGCTATGGGGTGCAGCGGGTTGAGGATATGGATCAGCTGGCTACTGCATTGGTTATGTTTGCCCAGCCTCAGGCCACAGCCGGCGGTGGCATTGTCTGTCTCCATGACTCTGGGGGCGAGCGCCAATTAATGATCGATCTGGCAGACCAGTTTTCAGTGCCACTGGCCCAGCTTGATACTCAAACTCTGGCTCGCCTGAAGGGGCTGCTCGACCCGGGCTTGCCTGCCGTTAACCCGTTAGATGGCTGGGGCGCCGGGGGTGCCCATGCCCCAGCCAATATGGCCGCCTGTTTTACTGCACTGCTGGAGGATCGCGATGCAGCTCTGGGTGCTGTGGTACATGATCGCGGGCCCAATAGTGAAATTTACCCTTCCTACATGGAGTATTTGCATCAGGCCCAGGGGGCAACAGGCAAACCGGTTTTTCTAGTGGCCAATAGGCAAGGTAGTGGCAGCGATAATTTGGCCATAACTTCTACTCAAAGGGGATTTCCGGTTATTGATGGGGTTAGCCAGTTTTTAGTGGGTGCCCGCTGCCTCTTAAATTACAGAGATTTTCAGCAGCGACAGGCCCCCGAGATGCCGACTCTGGATCCACAGAAGGTCATCCATTGGCGTCAGCGTCTGCAGTCGCAGCAGCAGGTATCCGAGGTGCTGGCCAGCCAGTTTCTGGCTGACCTTGACATTCCCATGGTGTCTGGCGCTGAAGTTGCTACAGAGAGTCAGTTAATTGAGGCTGCGGGCCGGCTGGGTTACCCGCTGGTACTAAAAACCGCCGAGCCCGGTATTGCGCATAAGTCTGATCAGGGCGGGGTGATACTAAACATCCCTTCTAAGGCGAGATTGCTGGAGGCCTATCAGCATCTCGCTCAGCGACTGGGCAGTGCCGCTATGCTGGCACCTATGGTCGAGTCCGCTGGTGTTGAAATGATTATGGGCATCAGCACAGATAAACAGTTTGGGCCTGTTGTAGTGCTTGGTTTTGGCGGGATTTATGCTGAGCTGCTGAAAGATACCACTGTGCTGTTGCCGCCCTTTGATAGTGCAACTGCTGCCGAGGCTATTGGCCGGCTGAGAATGAGCCCTATGCTGGCCGGTGTAAGAGGCTCGCCCGCGGTGGATATTCAGGCCTATGCCACAGCTGCGGCACGACTGTCGGTATTGGCGGTGGAGTTTGCTGATTTAATAGCCGAGATTGATATCAACCCTGTCAAGGTGATGGCCAGCGGCTGCCTTGGCCTGGATGCACTGATGCTGCTTAAGTCGCGCTAAAGCAAGAGTCAGAATGAGAAACACAACGACAATCAGAGCCTGACTAAAACCAAATAATAAGAGACTGGGGGAAAGGTGAGTATTGCCAGCCATAAGGAACTGCAAGCATTTTTAAAACAGTATCCTGAGATTACTATGCTTGAACTTTTAATGCCGGATTTAAATGGCATTCTGCGCTGCAAGCGTATCCCGGTCAGCGAGTTTGATACCTTCTTTAACCATGGTGTAAAAGGTCCTGAATCCACCACATTGCTCAATGTCCTTGGCGAGTTCTGCGATGAGCTGAATTTTGTGATGGCCGAGGGCGACCCGGATAAGTTAATTCTGCCAGTAGCCAACAGCTTAGCGCCTATTACCTGGCTAAAGTCTGATACGGCTCAGATACTGGCTACCTTTGCTCAGCTGGATGGTACGCCGGCAGAGTACGACTGCCGCAATGTGCTGATTAATGCCCTTGAGCCACTCTATGCTATGGGCTTAAAGCCTGTGGTTGCCACCGAGCTGGAGTTTTATCTGGTGGAAGCGGGCGCTGATGGGCTACCCAAGCCAAAGTTGGCCAAGGTGCCAGGCACCAGCACTGACCAGGTGGGCACCCAGTACGCTATGCCCGAAGACCTCTGGGATAATGACGAATTTCTCGACGCTGTGCGGCGTGCCTGCGAGGCCCAGAATGTACCTATGACCACCGTGCACTCGGAGTTTTCTCCAGGGCAGTACGAGATCAATCTCCACCATGTGGACGACCCTGTGGCTGCCTGCGATCACGGTATTTTATTAAAGCGTATTGTCAAAGGTGTGGCTCGCGAGCATGGTATGGCAGCCACCTTTATGGCCAAGCCCTTTACTGAAATTGCCGGCAGTGGCCTGCATATTCATTTCAGCCTCTACAATGCTCAGGGAGAAAATATCTTCGCTGACCCGGATTCTGATCATACCCCCGCTATCTCGGATAGTCTGCGCCATGCTATTGGTGGCCTGGCAGAGACCATGGCAGAGTCCATGGCTATTTTTGCCCCCAATGCCAACTCCTTCCGGCGCCTTATTCCCGGAAACTTTGCTCCACTGGCACCTAACTGGGGCTATAACCACAGAGATGTCTCCCTGCGTATCCCGGTTTCCGGGCATCAGGACTGTCGGGTTGAGCACCGGGTTGCCGGTGCTGATGCCAATCCCTATCTGGTAATGGCCGCACTGGCGGCTGGTGTTCATCACGGCTTGACCCAGCAGTGCGATCCGGGTGAGATGATTGCCGAGGGTGAGGAGATGATAGAGGAAATCACCTTGCCGCGACGCTGGCACCAGGCTCTGGACAGGTTTGATAAAGCTGCGGTTTTGCCCAGGTATCTGGGGGCTAAGTACTGCCGTATGTACGGCACGGTCAGGCGTGGAGAGTGCGAGCAGTTTAACAGCCAGGTTTCCAATATAGATTACAACTGGTATCTGCGGTCAATGTAGCGAATTAGCGCTCTTCAGACGGGTATTATATCGGCATTTAATCCGCTATATAATGATTCAAGCATCTGTTGTATAGTGTCCCGAAGCCGTGAAAAACCGCACAGAACAGTAATAAAGTGACTAGTTTAAAGGTCTGCCCCCATGAAATTTATCGCTACCGATGTCCTTGATAACAGAGAAAAAATGACTGCAATGGCCAGCGCCCAGCTGGATAAGCAGGGCTTTGCTATAGATCCCTATTTCTACCGCTCCCATGTCACCTATGAGGCGGAGCTTGAGCATATTATTTTTAAGAGCTGGCTCTATGCCGGGCACATCAGTCAGATCGCCAAAAACGGCGACTACTTCTTATTTGATATTGGCGAGGATTCGATCATTATCAGCCGCGACAACAACGGCCAGATTGGTGCCATGCACAATATCTGTCGCCACCGCGGCGCCAGGGTTTGCGAGGAGCCCAGCGGTAATCGCAAAGCCTTTATCTGCCCCTATCATGGCTGGGCCTACGGTAATGATGGCCATCTAAAGTCGGCCCGGGAAATGGATCAGCTGAAGGGTTTTAAGTGCGAGGACTATGCCCTTAAAAAAGTACGTTTTGTGGTCTTTCAGGGCATGATTTTTATTAACTGCGACCCGGATGCTGCAGACTTTGTCGCGCCGCTGGAGAACATCAGCAGACAGCTGGGTGCCTATGATCTTGAGAATGCCAAGATAGCTGAGCGCAAGACCTACAGAATCAATGCCAACTGGAAACTGGTGCTGGAGAACTATCTGGAGTGCTACCACTGCTCCAGCTCTCACCGTCAGTACGCCAAGCTACACACCCTTGAAGCGCCCTCGGAAAAGGTTAAGCCGATTAATCAGGCCATGTGGGCCAGGGCAGAGGAGCTTACCGGAGTGCCTGGGATTGCTGATGAGTACTATGGCTACTACAACGATGCTGCGGCCTTTGGTGCCTGTTCCTACACCAGCCGCTATGCGCTGTATGAAGGATTTAAGACTGGCAGTCGCGATGGCGAGCCAGTGGCACCGCTGATGGGCAATATGCAGGGCTATGATGGCGGTGCCGGTGATTTTCAGATGGGCCCTCTGACCTTTATGCTCAACTACCCTGATCACTGTGTGTTGTATCGGTTTATTCCCCGCAGCCTGACCGAAACCGATATGGAATTAGTCTGGTATGTGAATGGCGATGCCGTTGAGGGAACGGACTATGATGCAGAAAAAGTCGCCTGGCTGTGGCACCACACCAGCCTTGAGGACGAGTATATTATTATGCGCAACAGTGAAGGGGTGAACTCCAGATTCTTTGAGCCCGGGCCCTACCATCCGGAATACGAATCAACCTTGATGGAATTTATAAGCTGGTACCTGAAGACGCTGTCATCCGTCTAACAATCAAATTTAAGGCGCCAGCCTAACCCACAAGCCCAACGCACAGGCCTAATGTACAAGCAGAGAAGAACTATGTTTTTGAAAGCCACAGCAGATACCAGAGAGCATACCGATTCCTATTATGCCGCATCCGCTAACTGGCAGACTAACTATCCCGAGCTAGAGGGGGATATAGAGGTCGATGTGGTGATTGTGGGTGGTGGCTTTAGTGGGGTTGCCACTGCTGTGGAATTGGGGGAGCGCGGCTATAAGGTGGCTCTGCTGGAAGCCAATCGTATTGGCTGGGGTGCCAGTGGCCGCAATGGTGGTCAGATTATTGGTGGCTATGGCCAAAACCCCAGTGCATTCAAAGCCAATATCGGCACTGAAGGTGTCGAAGTGGTGGAAAATATGGGGGTGGAATGCGTTGAAATTATTAAGCAGCGCATCGAGAAATATAATATCGACTGTGGCCTGAAATGGGGTTACTGCGAGGTGGGGCTAAAAAGGCGCCATCTAAAAGACTACCGAAAATGGGCGGAGGAAGAACCGCAGATTAAACTGCTCGACCGCGATGAGCTTAAACATTATGTCAATTCAGAGATTTATCTGGGTGGCTACTACCGGGAAGACTGGGGCCATATTCAGCCGCTTAATCTCTGCATAGGTGAAGCCAAGGTGGCGGAGTCTTTGGGCGCTGTGATTTTTGAGCAGACCAGAGTGACAGGGGTTACCTATGGAAAAAATCCTGCCGTACAGACCGAAAAAGGCTCAGTGCGCGCCAATCATGTGATTCTCTGCGGCAATGCCTATATGGGCAATCTGGTGCCCTATCTGGATGCCCGGGTACTGCCTGCTACCAGCTGTGTTATAGGCACAGAGCCATTAACCGAAGAGCAGCAACGGCAAACCATGGTCCGCGATGTAGCAGTCTGCGACTCGCGAACGGCTCTGGACTACTATAGGCTCTCAGCGGATAAGAGACTGCTATTTGGGGGTCTATCTAATTATTCCGGTCTGGACCCCACCAATGCCACAGAGATTATGCGCGCCAAAATGCTCAGGGTATTCCCTAGTCTCAAAGAGGTAAAGATCGACTTCAGCTGGTCTGGCCGGATGGGTATCAGCGTGCGCCGTATGCCCCAAATTGGGCGCATCAAAGATAGCAATGTGCTGTATATCAGCGGTTATTCCGGCCATGGGGTGGCGCCTACCCATATGACGGGTCGTATTCTTGCCGAGGCTGTAGATGGCGATACCCATCGCTTTGATATTATGAATAAGATGTTCCATCTACCCTGGCCCGGTGGCAAGTTACTGCGCAGGCCGGCTATGGCAATTGGCATGATGTACTATAAAACTCTCGACCGGTTCTAGGTCGCTCCATTGTCCAGCATGCAGCGCCAGGTATTAATCTTCTTGCATATGGATGATAGGCACCCGGGTTATATTGCTGACTATCTGGATAAGCAGCAGATTCCCTATCGCATTATTCGCGCCGATCAGGGGGATGCAATTCCTCCATTAGATGGCTCTATGGCCGGGCTGGTATTTATGGGCGGGGTGATGAGTGCCAATGATGATATTCCCTGGATCAAAGCGGAGATTGAACTGATCCGTCAGAGCCTTGATCAGGGTGTTCCAGTGCTTGGTCATTGCCTGGGTGGCCAGCTGATTAGCCGGGCCCTGGGGCAGGAAGTAAGTACTAACCTAGTGGCAGAAGTAGGCTGGCACAGCTGTTATCGGCAGTCCAATGCTGCGGCTGAAGATTGGTTGGGAGATACCATAGACCCCTTTACCATGTTCCATTGGCACTATGAGACCTTCGCCCTACCCGCGGGTGCGCAGCTTTTGTTTTCCTCTCAACACTGCCAGAATCAGGCCTACAGCTATGGCGATAATGTGCTGGCTATGCAGGGGCATGTAGAAATGACCGAACCGCTTTTGCGCAGCTGGATTACCCAGTGGCGGAGTCATCTAAATGAGTGCAGTGCCAGTGTGCAAAACCACCAACAGATTGCTGAGGATTTGACGGCTAATGTGGCAGCTTTAAATCAGGTTGCCGAGCAGCTGTACCAACGCTGGGCAAGTAAACTTTCCCTGTAGCTCCTTTAGCCGGAGGCAGGTTTAATAAAACAGGCAAATAAAGTGAAAAGTGATAGTTACAGAGATAAGTACAACCAACATCTGCTGCACCCCTGGGGTGATCTGTCGGCACTGGGGGAAGATGACTCCAGCTCGGTGATTGTGCGCGGGGAGGGTGCCTATATCTACGATGCCGAGGGCAATAGACTGCTTGATGGCCCGGCGGGTATGTGGTGTATGCAGGTAGGCTATGGCCGCCGCGAAATCGCTGATGCCGTGGCCGAGCAGATGATGACCCTGAGTTATGCCACCGCCTTTACTTTGATCAATAATCGGGAAGTGGAGTTAGCCCAGCGCATTGCCGCCGAAACCCCGGGGGATCTCAATCGTATTTACTTTACTACTGGTGGCTCCACCGCGGTTGATGCAGCCCTGCGTCTCTGTCAGCTGGCTAGCAATATTCAGGGTAAACCCCAGCGCAAACAGATACTGACAAGGGAAAAAGCCTACCATGGCAGTACCTATCTCTCTGCCTCAGTCACGGGCAAAGAGCGGGATAAAACCGCCATGGATATTATTCGCGACGGCGTGCACTTTTTATCTGCGCCCTGTCATTATTATTTTCCCCAGTTTGAAACCGAAGATGCATTCTGCGATTTTTTGATTGCCGAGCTTGAGGAGAAGATTCTCGAGGTAGGTGCAGAGAATATTATGTGCTTTATCGCCGAACCTGTTTTGGCCAGTGGCGGGGTGATTGTACCCCCGGCGGACTATCACCAGCGCTGCTGGCAGATGGTCAAGCGCTACGGCATTACCTATATTGCCGATGAGGTGGTGACCGGGTTTGGTCGCCTGGGCCACTGGTTTGCCTCGGAGAAGGTCTTTGGCATAGTGCCGGATATTATTATCTTTGCCAAAGGCGTGACCTCTGGCTATATCCCCATGGGCGGCTACGCGGTGTCAGACCAGTTTATGACTCAAATCAGCGGTGATAATGCCGATGGCTGCCTGTACTCCAATGGCTATACCTGGTCCGGTAACCCGGTGGCCTGTGCTGCGGCGCTGGCCAGCTGGGATATTCTCGAGAAAGACAACCTGTTGCAGAATGTTCTCGAGGTGGGGCCCTATTTTCAGCAGCAACTGCGCACATTAGAAGAAAACCCATTGGTGGGTAATGTGCGGGGCACAGGGTTGATGGCTGCAGTGGAAATGACGATTCAGGGCCGAAACGAGGCCGATTTGCTGGAAAAAGACTATGCTATTGGCGAGATGGTTGATCGCCACTGCCAGCGTCTGGGGCTACTGGTGCGGCCCTTTATCAATATCTGTATTATTTCGCCGCCGCTAATTATAACCAGAGCTCAGGTAGATGAGCTGGTCACTGCTCTTCGTGAGGGCTTGCGGCTGACTCTGGAGGATCTGCGAGAGCAGGGTATCTGGGTCGATTAATGATTAAGCCCGGCGACAGTCCGGGCAAAAACGAGGTGTGATATGTCCGAGAATAACCAGCCTGACAATGAGTTGTTTGATAGCTATTCCATGTTTGCCAATGTCTATAGCTACCTTGGCCTGCCCCTGTCCCGGGACGTAGACAAGGCAGACCTGGTGGTGCTGGGTATCCCCTATGACCTGGCGACCACTGGCCGTGCAGGTACTCGCCACGGGCCTCAGGGAGTGAGATTGGCATCGGGTAATCTGCGCTGGGAAGAGAAGCGCTGGCCCTGGACCTTTAATGCAATGGATCGACTAAAAGTGATTGACTATGGAGACCTGGAATTCGCGCCAGGTGAGTCCCAGTCGATGATTGATACCGTGATAGACACCGTAGGTGGTATTCATGCCAAGGGTAAGAAAACCCTGAGTATTGGTGGCGATCATTTTGTCACCCTGCCTCTCTTAAGAGCAGTGCATCAGCAGCGGGGTCCTGTAGCTCTGGTGCATTTTGATGCCCATACAGATACCTACAAAGAGAGCTCGGAGTTTGATCATGGAGGCATGTTTTACTTTGCTCCCCAAGAGGGTCTTATTGATCCAGCCCATTCTATCCAGCTGGGCATTCGCACCGAATATAACCCGGAGGACCACCAGTTTCAGGTGATTGATGCAGCGGCGGTCAATGATATGGCCGCTGCGGATATTGTGGCAGCCATTAAGCAGCGAGTCGGCGATATGCCCCTGTACCTGACCTTTGATATTGATTGTCTGGACCCAGCCTATGCACCAGGTACCGGAACTCCGGTGGCTGGAGGCATTACCAGTGATAAAGCATTAAAAATTATTCGCGGTCTGGTGGGTTTAAATCTGGTGGGCGCAGATGTAGTAGAGGTAGCGCCCTCCTATGACCATGCCCAGATTACTTCTCTGGCGGCAGCTACCATAGGTCTGGAGCTGATTTACCTGATGGCCTCTGACGCCGAGCAGAGCTAGCGCACTAAAGCGCCAGAGAGTATTTGTAGAACTCAGTGTCACGCTCATAACCCAGGGCCTCATAGAGCCCCTGAGCACTGATATTATCAATGGCGGTCTCCAGATCAATTCGCGAGGCACCGCTTTCCACAGCCATTGCTTTGGCCCTATTCATTAGGGCCTTGCCCACGCCATTATTGCGCTGGCCGCTATCTACAAATAGGTCATAGAGCACCCAGATAGTTGATGCCTCTACACTGCAAAATGTGGAGTAAAGCTGGGTAAAGCCAATGGCTTTTTTATCGGTGTTATCGCTGTTCCAGGCGATAAAAATAACTGAGCTATGGGTCTGCAAGCGCTGCTCAATATACTGGCGGGCCAGGCTGATATCTGCATCCTCCTCATAAAACTGGCGATAGAGATCAAATAACCGGGCCACCTGATCCAGATTATCCAGATTGGCTTGGGTAATATAAACTGGGCTGCTGTCAGACGCAGTGCCGGCGCTGTTTTGATCGGGCATCTGATAGCACCAGGGAAATATACTGGCGAGAAAACTCAGGCATACCTGGCGGGCGTCGTCGCGATCATAGCCCTCGCCGGCAAAGAGAATTTCCTTCCACACCTCATCGGTAATGCCCGAGATGGCATTGGCAATTGCCCGGGCATTAATCTCAGCCTGTTTGTTGGCTTGATTAATAATCTGCTCACAGAGATTGAGAATCAGTTTAAAGTTTTGTTTATCCAGGTTGCCCCTGATGCGCTGATAGTCCTCACGGCCGCGACTCTCAGAATCAAAGGCATGCCAGACAGCCATTTTGCGATGTTCGGTAATTTCCGGGTCAAGAGAGGCATCAATAATAGCGGCCAGCCGTTTGGCCGGGTCCGGCCCCGCCTGTTTAAGGGCCTGGGCTACGCCGCGATCAAATTCCTCAGAGACAAAATTAAGGGTTTCCAGCAGCAATGTCTCTTTGCTATCAAAATAAAAATTCACTGTGCCTGCGGTTAATCCGGCAATAGAACTAATTTTCGCCAGAGTTAATTTGGACAGACCAAACTCAGCAATAGCGGTAATGGTGGCATCAATTAAAAGCCGCCGTCGCTCTTGATTAATAGCAGGATTGGTAGTGGACATAGGGCGGTTGCTCCTGTGTTAAAACTGGTTTAAACGCCTGTTTAATTACTTGTACGTTTATATAATGGTGCTTACCATAGACCTTGGCAAGTTTTATAACAATAGCGTTTGATTAATCGGGGGCTCCCTTGGCTTATACATTACCTGGACCATTAAGTAGAGAAAAACTGCAGGCGGGCAAAGGCCTGTTCCGGCATGGCTTGCGCTATGACAGAGCCGCCAAAACATCGGCAGACAGAGGCTTTATTCCACCAGCGCAGATGATTGTTGGCCGTGCAGAGGGCGACTATGTCTGGGATCTGGATGGCAATCGCTATATAGATTTTCAAAATGGCTGGGCCACCAACCCCCTGGGCAATTGCCATCCGGAGATTATTGAGGCCGTGCATCAGGCCCATCTGCGCTACGGCTACCACTGGGAGCATCCGTTGCGCTTTGAGTTGGCGGAGAAGCTTGGGGAGATAATGCCCGGCCAGCAACTACCGCGGTTTACCTTTGAGGTTTCTGGCACTGAGGCAGTGGAGTCTGCTGTGCATATGGCACTCTGCTATACCCAGCGGCGGCATATTATTAGTTTTACCTCTTCTTTCCATGGCGAGGGGCTGGGTACCAAAATGATCAGTGGCTATACCAGTGAAAACAATGTCTATATGGAGCCCTGGGGCGGGGGTGTTATCAAAGCGCCCTATCCCTATTCACAAAATATTCCTGCCGATATGAGTCCCGGACAATATGTAGATTACTGTCTCTGGTATCTGGAGACTCATATTCCCAGCTATATCACGCCCGCCGATAATATTGCCGCCATTATTGTTGAGCCCGGTCTGGCCGAGGGGGGCAACTGGATTCCCTCGCCGGACTTTATCCAGGGTATTCGCCGCATCTGCGATAAGCATGGCTGGCTGATGATTGTAGATGAGGTTCTGACCGGTCTCGGGCGCACAGGCAAGCTATGGGGGGTAGAGCATTATAATGTGGTCCCGGATATTATGGTGGTGGGTAAAAACCTCTCCGGCGGTATAGAGCCCTGTGCCGGCGTTGCTGCTCGAGATGAAATACTGGGCGACAACCCCCGCGCCTCGGCGGGCAGCACCTTTGCGGGCACACCGGCCGGCTGTGCCGCTGGGCTTAAAACGCTGGAGATATTCCAGCGGGATAATATTGTGGCTCAGGCCGCCAGTTTGGCCGAGCTGGCCGAGCAGCGCATGGCAGGCTGGGCCGAGCGGTACGCTATTGTGTCTGAGGTGCGCTGTCTTGGACTGCTGATGGGTATTAGCTTTACCCATCCCGATCGCGATCAGATGGCGGATGATTACGATGATAGCTGGGTGGCGCGCACAGTGCGCAACGAAATGCTGATCAATGGCGTCTGGGCAATTTGCGATACCGAGCCCACAGTGCGAATGTACCCTGCACTGAATATGGATCAGCAGACTTTTATGCAGGCTCTGGATATTATTGAGGCGGCTATACAGACCGTCGAGAAAGGGGCTGAGCTAGTGGGAGATTACCCGCCAATCCCCGGTGGTGTTACCGGGTTTTAGTAATGGAGGGGCTGTAAGCGACCCTTAGGAGAGAGTAATTTTGACCAATCCAGTTTCCATGCCATTGGTAGCGGTAAGCGCAGATCGCGCTTTAAATGGTGCCCATCAGTATCATTCTGCCGGAGAAAAATATTTAACCGCAGTCAGCGATGGTGCCGGCTGTGTGCCCATGATACTGCCGGCCCTCAATGATCAGGCTGGTATTGACAGTATTCTGGGTCGTGTCGATGGTGTTCTTTTAACCGGCGGTTACAGTAATATCGAGCCCCATCATTATGGCCAGCAGCCAGCGCCCGGTGAGGATAGCCGCGATGCGGCCAGGGACAGTGCCAATCTGGCTCTGATACCGCAGATTATTGCCGCGGGAATACCTGTGTTGGGTATTTGCCGCGGCATGCAGGAATTCAATGTGGCCATGGGTGGCACATTGCATCAGCGGGTCTATGAAATTGATGGCATGCTCGATCATCGCGAGGATAAAACCGCCCCTGTGGAGGTGCAATATGGGCTGGCGCATGCTGTTAATATCCAAGCCAATGGCCTGTTGGCCTCGATTTACAGTGACAACAAGCCAATGGTTAATTCGGTCCATGGTCAGGGTATCGACCAGTTGGCTGAGGGTTTAACCATTGAAGCATTGGCTGAGGATGGTCTGGTTGAAGCTGTCTCGGTCACCGCGGCTAAATCCTTTGCCCTGGCCGTGCAATGGCACCCGGAATGGCAGGTGCGCAACAATGACTTCTACCTGGCTATTTTTGCAGCCTTCGGGGATGCCTGTCGGGCATATGCACAGCAGCGCTAGTCTAAAAGCAACGGTATAAAGAGAGAGGCGGTGATGATAAAAACAGTGATTAAGCTGCTAGGGCTGATGGTCCTTTTACTTAGCATTACTGGCTGTAGTAACGACTCCCAATACGATCTGGTTATTGCCAATGGCCGAGTCATAGACCCAGATACCGAGCTGGATGCCATCCGCCATATTGGTATTAATAACGGCACCATCAGTGAGATTTCACTGCAGCCATTGCAGGGGCAACAAACTATTGATGCCACAGGGCTAGTTGTAGCGCCCGGTTTTATTGATGTGCACAGTCATACCCCAACGCTGCTGGGTCAGCAGGTCAACCTTCTCGATGGTATTACTACCCAGTTAGATCTGGAGGCTGGCTCTTTCCCGGTCAGTTTTTATGGCGAGCACTTTGCAGGCGGTGCACAGATTAATTATGGGTCTTCCGTGGGCCACTGGGCGGTGCGCACCAAGGTTATCGAAGGTATAGATATGCCGTATATTTTTTCCGGCAATAAAGTGTTGACCATGGCCGGGCCAACCTGGATGCAGACTGCCAGCCCAGAGCAAATCGAGCAGATGCGTGTGCTGCTTAACCAGGGTTTGGATGGCGGTGGTCTGGGTATTGGCGTGCTTCTGGACTATATGACCCAGGCGGTTTCTGAGGCGGAGTTAAGAATGCTATTTGAGGTGGCATCCGAGCGTGAGGTGCCACTGTATATCCATGTGCGCAGAGGCCATACCGGCGACCCAGCAGGTTTAATTGAAGTGATTGATCTGGCAGTAGAAACTGGCGCGGCTCTGTTTGTCTGTCATATCACCCATAATGCGATGGGCGGTATTGGCGACTGGCTGGCGATGATTGACGAAGCCAATCAGGCCGGAGCCAATATCACCACTGAGACTCTGTCTTATGCTGCTGGGGGTACCAGTATCTCTGCCGATGTTTTTCGCCGCCGTGACTGGCAGGCTATTTTTGATATTAGCTACGAGGATGTGCAGTGGGTCGCCACCGGCGAGTGGTTGACCAAAGAGACCTGGGATAAGTACGCCAAAGAGCAGCCCACAGGTATGGTGAACCACCATTATGTAAAAGAAGACTGGGTTGAAACTGCACTGCAATGGCCCGGCATGATGGTATCTACAGATGCACTGCCAGCCATAGATACCAGCATTCCCACCAATCCCAATATAGCGGGCACATTCTCCCGCTTACTGGGCCATTATGTGCGCGAGCGCGGTGTACTCAGCCTGTCTGATGCGCTGGCCCGATCCAGTCTCTATCAGGCTAGGTGGATGGAGCAGGCATCGCCACTGTTTAAAAAGAAAGGTCGTATTCAGCAGGGCGCTGATGCGGATATTGTGATTTTTGATGCCCAGACCATTGCCGCTAATGCGGTCTATGGTGACCCCTATCTAAAACCTACCGGTATATTGCATGTGCTGGTGGCCGGGGAGGCAGTGGTGCAGAACTCTATGACTTTAGAGGGCCCTGTACCTGGGCAAAAATTACTGGGTGTTATTAGCCAGTAGTTATTTCTTGCTGATAGTAGTCTCTTGCGCTGGCATTAGTATTAGGCGCTCCCCAGAGGAGTTCTCAATCACCGGGCCGCTGCTGTCCGGTTTGCTTGTTGGCTCACCTACCTGAACTGCAATCGCAAACACCCGGGTCTTAATTTGGCCCTGGGGGTCCATCACCTCGGCAAAAATCTTGAGATAATATTTGCCCATTACTTCAGCGCTGACAGTCTGCTGGATGCTGTAGACCTGATTGTCACCCAGAGTGAATACATAGTCTGTTGTGGCAGGCTCTGTAATCAGACCGCTGTCTGCACGCAACTTTATCGCCAGTTGACCAGCAATATGTGGCAGCCTAAAACTCAGATCAACAGTCTGTTTTTCCCCAACGTCGAGGGGCCCTTTAAAGTTGTGCTGAAAGTCGACGGCGGCGCCGGGCTTTAAATACTTGGATGGACTGGCCTTTTCGCCGGTGCTATTGCCGCTGGCGGCAGCATCTCCGCTTGCAGTAATGGTGCCATTGTCGCAGGCACCAAGCACCAGGCTTGTCAATAGAATGCTTATATAGGTAGTCTTTGTCATGCTTATTTCTCTCATTGTCTAGTTACTGATTTGAAAGTCGAAGCAATAGTCGCCGGCATCGTCGGTCTCATCTATATTGTTCCAATCATTAAATGCCAGTACATGGGTACCGGTTGTGGTGAAATTCAGACTGGCATTTTCTGAACCAATCACGCCGGACTCAGCCACATGGAGCAGGTTACCCGACTGAAAGATATAGAAATCAGGGTCAGCGACCGTTGCTCCCCCAACCTCAGTCGCACTAAAGCTATAGCTCCCGGTCGCAGGTATCTCAAACTCCACAAAGGCCGTGCTGCCCAGTTTGTTAAAGTAGCCGGCATCATCCACCGAGCAGAGTTGGATGGCGTTGCCACCCACATTAGCCACCTTGTACACAGGCAGTGCCGATGCTATGTCGCCATCATTGGTTTCATTTATGCCGTTGACGCCGGTTCCAGAGATAGACTGGGCCGTTAACAGACTATTTATCTGTTCTGATGCGCCTGGCTGCAGGGCTTTTAAGCGGTCGGTAAAAGAAAAAATGCTGGTGAAGTAGGTGCTGGAGGTGTAGCTGCTGTCGGTCAGTACATCGTAAATGGGCCCCAGACCCAGGGCTATGCTGTCAGCACCGTCATCAGCGGAATCGTAGATATCGTAGATCACAGACTGCACAGATCCCTCATTAAACCAGCCATTCTCTGCATAGTTATTGGTCTCAACACTAAAAGAAAAATCGGTATTTTGTTGCGGCCCGGTGCTATCTCGATAAAAGGGGTCGTCGGTAATAATTCCCGATAGTGCATTGCCCCAGCCCTCACCAAAGGCGACGCGCATATCTAGACGCTCTACTAAGCTATGAGATCCGCCTACAGAGTCAGAGCGCGACAGTTTGTTTTCAAAGTAATGGCCCCATTCGTGAATGAGTACATGGCGGTCGTACTCATCAGTATCTGTGTCCGCATCACCCAAGAGATAGATTTTTCCGCTGGAGTAAAAAGAAGTTCCAATATCACCGCTGGGCAGGTCGCCACTTGCGGGATTATTGTTTTCGCTCCAATGAACTTCCAGTGCTGGGAACTCAAGGCTGGAATCCGCAGCAGCAAATTTTTGCATTGTGTCATAAATGGCATCCAGCACAGCAAAGGGAGCTGCGCTTCTATCCCCACTGTAGCTGGTGCCATCCCAGCCAGAGGGCATATTAAAACTGCGGGTGCTGTCGGCTGTGCCCGTATTAAAAATATCCCCCTGAACTGCATAGAGCGCATCCGATGCTGTATTGTCTGTAACCTTGACATCCCAGGTCACGCCGGAGGTCTGCAATAGCTTAGCCGAGATTCTGACTCGTATAGAGGTGTTGGCAGCCACTCGCATGGAATAGAGCCCCTGATTGTCGGTCACCGTGGAAACCAGAGTGTTACCGGATTCATCCACCGCTTCGACGACCACGCCTCGGGCCGCAGCCTGCTCAATACTGCTGTAGTCCAGCCCTACACCAGATGCCTGAAAAGGCACCAGATCAAAGGTAATGGCACCGCTGATGGCCACTTTAGAGTCGTTGACTTCAATACTCACAGAGTCAGTCACAGTGTCTCCGCGGTCGTCGGTAACGGTCAGGCTAAATTCCAATGTGCCCCTATTGTCTGGCGCGGTAAATCTGGCGCTGGCGGTATTCGCACCAGTCAAAGTCACTGTCTCTCCAGAGGTTTGCACCCAGCTGTAACTGACAATAGAGCCATCAGTATCTGTCGCTGAGCCGTTAAGGGTTACAGAGGAAGAGTTGGGGACCGTTTGGTTCTCGCCAGCATCTGCTGTTGGTGAAATATTATCCGGTAAGATGACGCTAACAGAGACCGTATCAGTTGCCTCAGCGCCATCGTTATCAGTGACGCTTAGCTCAAATATCAGAGTTGTTTCAATGCTTGGGGCAACAAACGAAACACTGGCAGTGTCGCTTGCGCTTAAAGTAACAGTCTCTCCGCTGGATTGAGTCCACAGATAGGAGGCAATTGAGCCATCAGAATCGTTGCCAGAACCACTGATTGTTACCTCTTGAGAAACGAGGGTCTGCTGGTCTGCCCCGGCATTAGCGGAAGGAACAGTGTTGGCTGCTGGTGCGGTTGGCACTGGGGTAAAGGTACCACCACCTCCACCGCCCCCGCCACAGGCGCTTAAAATTAGGCTGAGGATAAGAGGTAATAGGGGATAGCCTGAGAAAGTTTTCATAATAATGTTTATTTTTATAATTAAAATTTACAGCCTATTAAGAGTACGAAATATCGACATTCCCAGACTATACAGGTGCGGGTCGACTTTTACACTAGGGGTGGTTTTGGGGGATAGTTGGCTTGTACAGCCGAAACTGATTCGAAGTCTTAATGGTGCCCAGGAGACGCACTGACCGCAAAGTTAAGTCCTTATTCTATGCGGTTTGCAGAGGCATTGCCACTTAAAAATTATACATAGCCTATACATAATCATACATAGATTATACATGGGGGGCTTCTTCATAAGGGGGCGGGGGAGGCTGTTGAGGTCTTGAGATTGTTATTGTATCTGGACAGATACTTTTTAAGGTGATTTGAACATTAAGCTGTCTTACTTATCCCAGTTAAGAATATCCATAACAACTTTAGACTGCTGGTTGGCCTGTGCCAGCATAGCAGTCGCCGCCTGCTGGATAATCTGAGTGCGTGCCAATTCAGTGGTCTCTCTTGCATAATCGGCATCTTGAATTCTACTGA